>JAABUS010001080.1_pt1 | contig 62996 bp, 59 predicted proteins | sample 5560161 | NCBI WGS metagenome assembly JAABUS01 (sample SAMN10711885, study PRJNA513376) | rock metagenome | isolation source: Antarctica rocks | place: Antarctica: Victoria Land, Trio Nunatak nord | collected 2016-01-04
TCTTCACCAAAAAAAAAAACAACTAACGTACCCGCAGTTCTTCTTCAACTTCGGCGCCAACCCCACCACCTTCATCATCCCCGCCGAAGCCTTCCCGACGCGCGTCCGCGGCTTCGCGCACGGCGTCAGCGCCGCCGTCGGCAAGTTCGGCGCCATCCTCTCGGCGCTGCTGTTCAACTATCTCAGCGGGCCGGAGGTTATGGGGCTGGAGAATGTGCTGTGGATTTTCTTCGTGTGCTGCATTCTTGGCGCGGTGGTGACGTGGTTTCTGATCCCGGAGACGAAGGGGCGGGATGCCGATGTGACGGATTATGAGGAGTGGATGGAGATGAATATTAGGGAGCGATAACAGGAGTGGCCTTCAACGTCTTAATCCTTTGTTTACGTTATTCAATGCCAATGCTTCCAGCAGCCTTCAAACGCTTTTGGTCGGATTCTCTGAAAGAGAGCGCTACGGGGGGTCCGTTCTCGCTCAAACCGTCTGGAATAATGTACTTTCCCTTTGCCCTCTACCTCCTACAAACCCTTTCCAACCATACCGGCACTCGATACCCCTGCTCCCACACGTCAATGACTTGCGAGGTTGAAAAGATGTTGTACAGGTTGTTTCCAGCTATCTGCTTGCACAACTTAGAGAAGTAGAAGGAGTTTTGATAGTTTGGTGAGATTGATGTTCTATAAGTTGGGGTCGATGACTTGGATGATTTGAGGGGTTTACTGCGTGATGGCTTGACGGTTTGACGACTTGACGACTTAACGGCTTGACGAGTCTTGGTGGCGGAAGATACACACCACGGCGACCTAGTGTTCTGGTCTCGGCCCCTCTAATCTACGGCCTTGCACTCCTTCACTGTGATGAGTCAGGATAGCGCATGTTTGGGATTCACATCCACGTTACTTGCCAAGACCATGCATTGCTATGGCAGACCGAGGCCGGCGGAAAGATACAGTAAAGCACAGAGAGATCCCATGTTAAAGTAGTAATACAATGTCGCTATAACGCTATCACAAGACCGCTATGCCATCGTCTACCTCAAGCGCCATAAGCCCGTATCAAAGCCCTGCAAAAGCACCAAGCTACCGTCGTAGTCGTTCGCAGTCATTTTCCGAGAGGTCATATCGCTGTCGTTCATGCAACTACACGTTACCTGCATAATTGGCGATTAGCTTTGCGTAACGAGGAAAGCTGCAGAATATCAAGGGTGACATACCAATGACGACCATGAACCGTAAGTTCCCCGGCTTTTTCGGCTCACCGGCCGCCTCGTATCCCAGCATTCCATCGTCGAGGATCATCGTACTGCTCTTCCACCCCCAGCTCTGGCTGAAGTTGAAGCGATCTGGGGCGCTCTCGTACACGCTCAGCATCCGGCCACCCTTGGACGGAGAATAGATCTTGAAGTAAGTCTTGATCGTTGGGCGACCGTCGACATAAGCTGGCATGGTAGGCTTTCTCTTCCGCGCAAGCTTCTCGTTGCTGTTGGCGTTTGGGGGTGAGGACGTGGTGGCGCCGGTGCTCGAGTAGTCGAGCAGGGACGAAGGATCATCGCTGTCGGAGAGGGTCGAGGGATTGTACGTGCGGTCGGGCATTGATGAAAGTGGTAGGGGGTTTTGCGAGGATTTGTGGATTGGGTCGCCACGGAGAAGCGAGGAGATGGCGTTCGCGCGGGAGGTTTCTGCAGAAGGGGCAATGAGAGTAGCGTCAGGGTCTCCACTGGAGGTACCAGGGTCTTCGTCAACGTCGCCTTGCTGGTGCTGCTGTCGAAGATGACGTTGATTGCGGCGCATTGCAAGCTCAACTTGGCCGATGCGTTCATCTACGGACCCGTGGCGAAGTCCTTCATGGTCCTTGTCTTTGGCACGATGGAGGTAAACGCCCAATTGGGTGTTCTTCGTTGTTTCGACTCTTTGGATGTAGACATTCCAAAGCGAACCTGCGTACCAGACTGTACGAGAGTAGACACGCTTCTTTTCTTTCAATGACCTTGGATTGGGAAACTCGTCTGCGAAGCGAAATGGTGGAAAGTGCGAGTAAGAAAGTGGTGGCACTGAGTCAGGTGTCTTGGAGCGACCAGGTGTTTGCGGTCTCTCGCCTACTACAGTGGAGAAATCGGTAGCCCACTGGACGTCCTGGGGGTCTAGTGAGGCGGAGAGGCGAGAAAGATGGCGCGACAGGTAGGGATTCGGTACATTTGCTGCAGACACAAGGGTCTCGGCGTTCCCACCGGTGACTGAGGTAGAATCGGTATTAGGAATCCAGAATTTACGAGGCTTCCCATTGCCGTCCCAACTGCCCGATTCAATCTCTTCCTCTCCTTGCCCCAACGATGGCACTTCAATCTGCTTGCCCTTACCATTTGAAGGTCCGTTGGTTGCTGTTGTTGACGTCTTGACCGGAGTGGGGCTGCTAGGTGCATCTCCTTCATCGCAATCGTCTGCGGCTTGCGCCAAACCAAGTTCCATGTCCAGCTCATTAGCATTAAGAACTTTCTGACGCAGCTCCATCGACATCCACAGCGCATTTGAAATGACTCTCTCGGGCAGGAGTGGTAATCCGAGCGCATCACGTTGCTCTTTGATCTTCTTAAGCTCCTCGAAACTCAGATGAACGTAGTGAATACCCTCGTCAAGGAGGACTAGCAGAGGTGCAATGTCGGACGAGGTATAGAGAGCTATCCAGGGATCGAAAGCCTCCGGAATCTGACGGCCGACCATAGGCATGTTCTTCCGATAGACGGTATCGAAGCGTATCGCGTGGAAACTTGTTGTGTCGGGAGGCACACGCCTCACCTTCCCATTCGGTTCCACGAGACCAGCCTCGACTGCCTTTCTCTTTAGCTTTCGATCTAACACCCGCTTCGCAAGAACAAATCGCTCCCACTCGTCTGGTACGAAAAAACCATCACCACCTATGATCTCCCGAGCAATCTCTCCAGAAATATTATCCCAGTGTCGTATGGACATTTCCCAGCCCTCTCTACAGAGCATTGCCTTGGCCGAAGCTAGTATTCGATCACCGGCCTTGCCGTAGTAGTTGCTTGTCACTAGTCGTACGAAAGTGCCCAGTGTGGACGGTTTCAGCTGACGCAAGATGGCATTGACGCTGGTTTCGATCAGGTCCATCATCTCTAGCCAACAGCCAGTAGCAAATAAACCAATCGCCTCCTCATCATCTTCCGTGTTGATATCACAGCCATAAAGCTTCTTCAATGCTAGCTCAAAAGCCGCTTGAGTTATGTTTGAGTCTACATCTTCCGGCTGCAGAGTGATGTCCTTGGATGTACTTTCGAACCAGGGTTCTGACAGGGCAGACGAGAAGAAAGGGGCACGGTCGAGTATCAGACGATGTAAAGCATAATTCGTCCCGAACGCGTGGACCGTGATATCCGAATGTCTACCATTCAGCAGCCCACGGGTGTAAAGATGGCTTGGCAGGGGTGCTGTTTCGATTGTTGCTGCAAACGTTAGTAATCGATCTTGACAGACTGTTTATGCTCATACCTCTGTTGTAGGTTGTGCCACTTGGTGTTCGAAGATACGAAGCATGCCTTGACACTGTCGGCGGTGTTGTTTCTTGCGCAGCGAAGAGACGTGTCAAAGCGGTTGGAGTAGTGGCTCCTCGTGAGAGCAACGTCGAATCCCGCTCAAGTGGAGTCGAAGGATCGTCGACGTCCTTCTCAACCTGTCCCATCCGAACGTTGCGAGCTGAACTTGGTTCCTCCAGCTGATAGTGGACTGATCGTCGATTCGTGGTCGAGGAAGGGCTAGTCAACGCTGATAATGGATTGGACGAATTGCCTGGGGGAGGGGCACTCATTGAGGCATGTGCAGTGTTGGCGGATACGGAGGCAATCGGGGGGCCTGAAGAGAAGATAGAACGACTCGGGGTGCTGAAGAGCGAAGGCTGTTGTGCAGATGGAGCGACGTTTGCGAGATCCAGCTCTGGAGTGGGTCGAATAGTGTTACGTGAAGTGGATTGGGGGGAGAAAACTGTACTCGAACTAGCGGCTTCCGCCAAACCTGGTGAAGGAGATTTCCTGGACACTGGAGCAGATGGGAAGGACCAGGTGGGTAGGTGAATATTACGCTGGCCGGATTGCTGGGGCATCTCTGCAAGGAGGTTTTGAAGGGCATGTGATGAGGCCGGCTCATCTGATTCCTCCGAAGACATAGCTTGCCGTCAATGATGGGACAACACGGAAGGAATTGCCCAGCTAACACATTTAATCTGAATTGTGAAAATACACAGACCAACCTGCAGTTAGTGAACAAACTGTTATGCCTGTCTTGGGCTTGCAATGGACAACATGTTTGGTAGAGAGTAAATCAGGTGGCGAACTCGAGGAATTGTTTCCACTTCTAGGGTCCTGGGTCACGCGTCGACAGGGTCATTCAGATGACGTTGGGGGCTTAGATAGCCCACGCAGCCCCGATAGGCGCCTTATCCGAGCCGAAGATGTTAGCCAATTGCAGCCTTCAAGGAGACCCCGGAATTCACTCATTATCCATTCATCATGGCCGGCCCCGTAAGTATCTACAGATATAGCGTCCGCGAAACCAGCCTGATGAATCAGTCCTGGCACACTTGACGCCTCCGGCTGTTATCTATAGTCGGAGCGTCGTAAGCAATACATACTTTCTGGGTCTGAATACGAGAGAGTTCAAAAGGTTTGGCCTCGATATGATAGAATCCAATATTGACAACAGGGGAACAACACTGTAAATACTGAAGGAGATCGAAGACGAGTTTGGAGGAATGATGCAGGATATGTGGGATATAAAGACGGAATTCAAAGGCGGTCCACCATGAATTTAATGAGGCTTATAGCACGATATGACTGTTGCGAGGACACGATGCGATCAGGCAAGCAGGCAACGATAGATCCACGGTTGAGGAAGATGTGGCGATGGTTGTTCTGGATAGATGGTTGCTCTACTTCATTGCTGTGTTATGGCCCCTCAGCCTAGTGGTATTACTCAAGTCCGAATATCGCTCAAGCGCATCCTCGATCCTCCTTTTTACTCTTACTCCATTCAGACGACAAAGTAACTAATGTACTTTTGATTCCATGTTGGCAGGACAGTCATCGAATGAGTCAGTGCTATCATACAATAATCGAGGTCTAGGGTTTTTTGTAGATAACAGGCAGCCACTCCGATGATATGCATACAGCCCACAATGCCCTGTACCTTCACACCATTAAGTAAGTCCAGGCTCTTCCGTCCGAGTGCTCCACATCCGTCTCCATCTGCTTAGCCCGTCGATCCGTTATCCTCCTCCAACAGCGGCTGATCGTCGCCCTTCTTGCCCCTCTTCCTCCTCCTTCTCTTCTTCTTCTGGCTCTGGCCGCCCTGGCTTTGAGATTCACTGGCCCCCTCCGCCGAACTCGCTGGCTCCACACCCTCGCCATCATCTGCTCCGTCCATTTGCCCCGGACCCGGCCCTCCTCCCTCAGCGTCATCGGAACTACTCGACGGCTCCAGTACCGTCTTCTTGATCCCTCCCGCAGTGACCACGTTTTCAGACAGGCTACCCGAGCGCGCAACGCCAAGCTTTGTCTTCGAGCGCGAGCCGACACTGCGCAGCGATCCCACGGTGCTACTCGGGGAGGTTGCTCGGCCTCGGTGCTCAGAGGTAGGGCGCTGCTCGTCCCTTTCTTGATCGCGGGTCCGCTTGGGCGAGATCGACAGCTTGTTCTGGGGGTCACTATATCGGCCTTTGCCGAGAGACGGAGGCGGTGTTCCGTCCATGGTTCCATAGCCGGCCTGCAAGGCCGCTACGCCGTCTTTGGCGTCTTTGCCTGCGGAATTAAGTAGACCGGCACCAACGCCGCCCCGTGCAGCAATAGCAGTAGATTCGCTACGGGGTACTTCCGAGGACAGATTCGATGTCTGTTGAGAAGTCGACCGGGCCATATGTTCGGTAAGACTTTCTCCGCCAGGTTTGATCTTGACGGTATTGTATCTGGTTTGGCGTGGACGAGAGGCGAGATTGGAGGGACCAAGGTTCTTTAGCTGGTCCCGGTCTCGTTGGTCTTTCTGCTTCGATGTATCTGCGACGCTGGAAGTACGGCGGATGCCTGGGGCTTGGGTCCCATTCGCTTTGATATTTTTAGTGTGATCGGGTGTGAGCATGCGTCGAAGAGCTGGTTGTTGATGTTTCTGCTCCTCGCTGATGTCGATCAGATCTTCCTCGCCCTCGCCTATGTCTTTACTAGGTTCAGTCAGAATTGCGCCTTTGGGCACTCTGTTTTTCGGAGCAGGCATGTTGCGCCGAATAGCTCTGTGGACGTCAACAAAGACATCAGATTCATCGACAATCTCTCTGCGCAACACATCAGCGCAATCACCTCTGAAGGAAAACCTTGTAGTGCGTACTCGCCGATCAGCTCCTCAATCACATCTTCGAGCGTGACCACGCCTAGAGCGCCGTAGTTCTCGCCAGGGTTTTCAGAGACCAGGACCATATGCGATTTACCTTCCTGGAAGAAGTTGACAATGTCCAAACAGCTTGTTTCAGCTCTCGTTTCAGGCAGTGTAGCTAAAGCGAAGTCTCGAACGCGCTTGCAATCCTCCGGGTCGTACGTGATCAGAATCTTGACCAACAGCATACCCACGAAATTCTGCTCATTATCTGGAGCGAAAATAGGAATTCGGGAATAACCAGCGCCAAGGATGATGTCCATCGTCTGCTCGTCGAGCACCGTATCCGCTGACATTGTAAACACATCTGCCATTGGAGTCATAATGCTCCCGATAGGCTTTGCCTTCAAGTCGAGCACGGCGCTGATGATGGTTACCTCGTCAGAGTTCAGCTGCTCGCCAGCATCCCCAAGAGTCCTGTGCAGCGTGACCAAAGTCTTGAGTCCGGCCTTCTTGTAAGTCGTCCCATGGTCTTCTCCAAGAAGCCTGTCCAGCAATTTTGCAGTGGGCCATGCCACAGGGGCCATAATATACATCAGAACCAGGACCAGGGGCGACATCCATGAGCCAATTGGTAGACCGTATCGTACGCAGATCGATTGAGGGATGATTTCGCCAAAGATGACTGTAACAATTAGTAGTAATTCTGTTTTGCACTGGAGATTGCCCACCAATCAAGACAGTACTGCCCAGTACCGCAGGCCAGCCCCCGCCCAGTGAGCGATCCAGCACTATTGGTAGAGTCTCGTTCGTGATGACATTACCAAGCAACAGGGTTACCAGAACCCAGTGCTTCCCTCGCTTAAGTAGTCTTAGCACCTTCGCGGCATGTTTCCTTTCCGAGCCTTCACCCGATGTTTTGATAACTTGCAAGTAGATTTCATCCTGCAAACGGTCAGCCAGGTGCGCGTTCTCCAGAGGCTGACCTAATTCACCTGGCCCATCAATGCAATTGTCAAGCCTGCAAAGGCCCCACCAAGAAGCACTAGAGCCACTGCAACAGCCATATATATCCACAAAGTCGGGCCCGCTGGCGACATTGGGGGTTCTTCGCCGTCAGCCATGGTAGTGGAGGGTGCATGTCTTGTTGGGGCAGCCCTCATCATCGGCAGACCTGCAATGCCAAACAATAGAAGCTTAACAGCAGACATGACGATCGGTCGAGAGGCGCCAAAGCCATTAAGGGTTTGACGGTCATGCTGGGCAGCATGCGTCAGGGGTTGCGTGTCTGGCATTGCGGAAGGACGGGCAATCTACGCCTTAAGATAGTAGTATTCAATATGGTCCACAACAGCTGCCTCAAAATCGAGCATGCCCCAGCGTGACGTTGGGGAACGCGCTTTAGAGGTGCAAGTGGTCGCCGAGCTTTGGCCGACGCAGCTGGTTGACGATCACGTGCAATGGCTGCCCTGGTTCGCCAAGAGCGCCAAGTCTCTCAAAGATGATCTTCGAGGGTGTGAGAGGGGGTGAGAATCGGAGTAATCGACAAAGTTTGGAAAACATCAGCACGGATTTTACGAAAGTAAGAAGTTGCAGAGATTGTGACGCTCTACGCTCAATAGGCCTCGCAAGCGCCGTCAGCAGACAATAGGATGATTGAATCCACGCTATTTTTATCTCTATTGATCGTGAATTCCCTGCTATCATTTACAGGCTCTGTGAGCAAGCCAGGGTAATCTTCTTCCTGCTAGATGCTCCTGCGCCACGCTTGCCTTGCACATAAAACTTTAGAGGCGCCCATGCCTCGCTTTGAAAATGGATATTTTATCGTCATAGAACAAGATCTCTCTCAACCTAAATCTCGGCGCTTTTCTTCCCTTGCCGTTTCCCGGTAGATCGTCATCGGTGTCTCCTGCGCTGTCAGCACCAGCATCGGAATCCATGTCTTCGGAATCTGCCAATGAGCCATTTGCTACAGGCGGGTCCTCGTCATCTTCATCGTGGGCGTCGTCGGTCTCGTCGCTGTCTTCCTCGCTGTCTTCCTCGCCGTCACCGATGCCCCCCGGTCCAGCATGCGCGGTGTTGGTTCTGGCGTCATGGTTCGAAAGTCGAGAGTCGCCGTGGCTTCGGTTCTCCAAGATTTCGAAGCACTTCGTAAGAATACCCAAGTAGCACAGCTCGATCTCCGGCCGTAAAGCAATAACAAGGTCCACGACTTGAAGCGCCAGCTCTTTGGCATCTAGATTATGATCGTAGAGACGATTTGCAATATGTGGGACATACAGCGAGCGGAGGTGTGGAATATTCGGCAACCGTTGTAGGAAGAAGTGCTGTGTTCATGATTAGCCTAACAATGGAGAACAACCCAGGATGGTGTCTACCCAGTCTTTATGGTCCAAGGCCATTCCAAACTCTCTTAAGCAGCTCATTTTCCCACTGGTGACAAATGTCAATATATCATGGTTGAGCATCCATTTCTTCCACTTAGTGCTGCGGCCTGCAAGGCTGTCGCTACTGTCAATCAAGACCTTCTCGAGACTTGATCTGTGGTGGCGCAACGGACCCCGATATATGGCGTCGATAGTCACTGGCGACTCATACTGCCCATGTTCTTGCAGCAGCATCCATTTGAGGGTATTAGGTGCGAGAGTCTCTTTCAAAAAGGAGATTAGCGCAGGTGAAACATTGTCGGTATGGATTTTTTTCAGGTTTAGCCGATATTCGGGAATTGAACGCGTGTCAAATCTGGATGAAGATACGCGCCGTAATTGTGGTTGCGAAGGCTGCTTCGCCAGGGAGCCAAGCGATGACATCCCTACCAAAGAACTTGATCTCGGAGAGTATGTGCGTCGTAAAGCTTTCCACAGACGTTCATGGTCGCCGCAATTAAACAAGGTCAGAGTACTTAGTACCGGCCAATCAATGGTCTTTTGCAGCACATTGACAGACAAAGGTATCCTCTCGAGCTCGAGCGTCTCCAACGTCAGACGCCTCGATCGAGAATCCTCCACGATGGTGTTCTTGGAGCTCGCAGTGACCGAGTCTTGGAAGCCATCTTCTGCCGGCTCAGGTGACAGCACACTCTCAAGATCCGAAGGATTCACAACTTGGAGCCCAAGAGCTTGATTTGCAGGCTGTGGTTGCTTCTGTGGTTCTCCGTACACAATCGAGCCAAAAAGTGACGGCAGAAGGTTTGGGGTCGATAAGACTGGGATATACGCAGGTGAAGTGTCTGCTTGAGTGAAGTCTGCTTGAGTGAAGTCTGCTTCGGTTGAAGCTGGATCATCTCCTCCGGGGGACTCTGGCAGTCTCACGGAAGCTGCCATGTCATCGACAGCATCGATCACGGACAGTGAAGAAAATGGCAGAGTTAATGACGGATTCGAGGTCGAATTTTCTGACTTTTGAAGATCCTCCGCTGCTACTGTTGTGCCAACTGGCGCTTGAATGACCGTTGAAGACGCCTTATTTGTTTTACGACAGTCGTAGATCTCGTTCATCACTAGACCAAGGACACCTCCAGTTCTATAACAGCCAAGTGCTTGACATCGGGACTTGGAAGGCTCCGAGCTGATAGATTTCTGGGCAATAGCGATGGCGCAGGACTTAGAAATCCCGATTCGGAATTCCCGAAGACTCTCACGAGAATGATGGACCAACACGCTGATCTCCTTCAAGTAAGCCAGCTCGTCGATTTCCAGTACAGTAAGACTCTTCAGCGGAGGGAGTATCGAGAAATTTGGATGCTCAGTCCTGTCATAGGACATGTTAAGCGCCGTAAGATCCCCAGAAAAGAAAGTAGGATTTGGCGAGGGCAATGACGCTGCCGGATTCGGCGACGTTGTAGTTGAAGGCGCCGGAAGAGGCCCCGTTACCTCTCTATTGTCATGGAACCGAACCCAGACCTTCTCTAGCCTCGATTGATGCCCTGCCCTCTGCTCGCCGAGTGATGCTAGTGCATGCCACACTTCCCGTACGATCCCGGTAGGCATATCCCAAATCATCGTTTCGAGATTGGGCATCCGAGCAATGGTCAGTGCAATCAATGTGCCGAGCATCTTTCCACCTTCTTTGCTGATGAGGTACTCCTGGACCCAGTCTGCCGGACCATTTCCGAGGGAGAATTTCCTCGTATACTGAGAGAATAGATTTGCTCTCCGCGGTCGTCGTGATTCACTCTCGGGCTTCAGGGACTCCACGCTGATATCGTTGGCCATCCCACAATGGTTGCAAGTGTACCCTAAACACGAGCTCTGACCTGGGCCCCCACTGTGTGGTGGTATGTATCCGAAAAGATCCTCCCGCATGACGAGGGTTGCCAGCCCATACGTAAGAGCGTCAACGCCATTGCGAGGCTCCGAAGTGCTATGAGCATCGGGCCACACAATGTCGAAGCGAGAGTATATGTGCGGAATGGCGAGATTGTTGAGGGCTGAATTGGTCAACGCTAAGGACGTCAAGTCGTTCGTGTGCGTGACCTGTAGATCAAGTCAGCACAGGACCATGACTAAACCCGACCTTTCAACGAACCTCCTTGATGATGCACTTCAAAATGTCCAGAGGCAGATCCAGAAGCGAGAGAGAGCCATCCTTTTTTCCAGCTTCTGCCCATTCCTTTTCTTTTCCCTTTAAGAGATTCAGGAGCTTCGCTCTAGGTCCTGGAGCCTCGTTGTCTGCTTTGCCCTCGGCAGGCGCTTCTTGCGTGATTAGGCCGCTCATGGCATGCTGATCTTCGTCAAGTAACTCCTCTTGCTTGCCCGAGAACGAAATTTAGATCGAACTCTGGTCTTGGCTGAGGTGTTCATAGGGCAAATTTGTCATCTAAGTATTCTCGAATCTCTTTCAAGTATACGTTTCAAAACCTTGAAAGCTGGATAGCAGAGTCATCCGTAGGACTGGCTGAGCATGCCAGTAGAACAGCCGCTCGGGAGCGGGAGCTCATTGACAAAACCACATAAAGGAGTGAATGGATATGACGCTCTAATATCAAGTCAATACTGTGAGTCAGGCTTCGATTTTGGGAGATCCTTTCCAGACGTGGGCGTCTAGACAAGAAAAGTGATGCGAAGGCTACCGGGCAGAGTATCTCACCGGGCAACAGGCACGAAGCTCCAATCGCGGAATCTTTTCCGGACATCAAGCTTCGGAGCGTCTAGCGGGATGCTTTCGATCCCAGGCCAGAGTAGCTGTTGTATGCTTGCTAACACAAAGTATCAACAGAATGTGATGCGAGCTGGTGTTGGAAGTTTCTACATCTTCCGAAAGCCAAATTTTGATGGTCATTTTCGCTTTAATTATGTATTGCGGCACTACTCTTCACCCCCCTTGACTACCAAGTCCAGTGAGACAACAGTCAACATCAAAGTCGGCCTCAAGGCCACGATACCGTTGAGGCAAGCTTGCTACACTCCTTGACTTTTGAGATACCACATATCTAAGGTGTGAATAGCATACACCACCCCTCCCGACCGTCTTCCCACGCTCCAACAATCATCTACCTCCCCCGTGGCCCCCTCCTCCATACCACCTATTCCCCCGTCCCCGCTCTAGCCCTCAGCGCCAATGCCACGATTATCTCGATCCATTACCGGCTATCCGCAGACATCCCATACCCAACAGCCATACACGATGTCCTAGCCGGGTACGACTGGGTTCAGAAGCACCTCGTCCAACACGATGTCGATCTCGACTCCGCCTACCCCTCCTCAACGACCACGAGGATTGGCGTCTGCGGGGAGCTCATCGGAGGCAGTCTCGCAACCATGCTCGCCCTGACAGAATGTCGGTCTCGCGATGCTACCATCGGTGCTGCTGCGGTTGGAAATCCCATCGCAGACTGGACGGCGCTGTTCCCTCCCCCCGAACGTTCTGAATCCGCAGACGCCCCCATCTCCGAGGAATCCCTCGTTCAGGTACGGGAGAAGCTCTTCAGCAAGCCGGAACACTATCACGACCCTTTCGCCTCTCCGCTCCTTTTCTTCCGCACGCCTTCGAGCTCCCTCCCGGACCCATACAACCAAGGGCTCCCGGGTCCCTCGCTCGATCTGCCTCCGGATCCCTATGCTCTCGGCGAAGACGTTCCTGCCGTCCCCGATCGTCTACGCCGCTCGCATCGCAAGTACCCGCCTGCCGGCTCCGCGCTTCGGCTCCCGCATATGCGCATCGAGGTGGGCCGGCAAAGCGGGATAAGGCAGCAGGGAGAAGATCTGGCAGAGCGTCTGTCAAAGAGTGTGAAGTGTTGGGAGGTTGAAACGCATGGCGCGGTCGGGGCGGAAGCCTTGAAAGCGAAGATTAGGTTGGTGGAGCGGGAAGGAGCGGGGTTGTGGGGTGTGAAAGAGCTTGCGCACGTTGGAGGGTGGTTAGGCGACGTACTGAGACGCTGAGTTGGGGGAGCTGAAAGTTAAGACATCAGAAGACTATTGAAGACTATTCCGTACCTGGTGAGCAATGGGGCACGGGTTCTTGACGCTTCCGAGACAGCCTTTCGGGAGAGCAACGATGAGCCACCGCTCACTCACCCATAGCAAAAGAGAAACATCAAAGCCCAAAACCAGAGCAGGCAAACAAAGAGCAGCGACAGTCCGATCATCTAAATCACCTCCTCACCAGCCCAAGCCGTCGCACCCAGTACGGAGGCGCAAATATTCCCAAATGTACCCACCGGAAGCACTGAGGAAGAACAACGGCTGAGGAGATCGCAAAAGCCTCGAAAGCAAAACCTACTGCGAGCAGACTATTCCATGCACTGGTAAGAGATGATTCATATTCCATTCTTTGATTTGTTCAAACAACACCACCGGTTGGCCAATCGAACATGGAAACCCCTTTCCACAAACCAAAAACAACAAGCCAATCCAACCATCAAATACCCCTAGCTAAAGACGCCAAGCCTCAAAGCCCCATCCCTCCACTATCCATTGAACTCGAGAACGGTGCACAAGACCCAATCGGGTATATGTTTCATGTCGTTGATGAGATGAACCCTTGAAAAGGGCGCGTATACGGCACAAGGGATGAGTAGCTGGAATGTGCCTGCCCCAAGGATGGCGTCGGCAGGTATTGGTTCGCGATGGGGAGATTGGTGTCGTGAGGTGGGTAGGTTGTATGAGGTAGGTCTGCTGGGCTGGGATTGGCGGAGGGTGGTGAGAAGTGGACGTGAAGAAGCCGAGGAGGGCGAGACGCAAACACGTCCAACGTTCCCACAACATGGAGCCTTGGGCAGCGCGACCTGCGCCGAGAGATATCGGTATGTTGTGGTCTGATCGTTTTTGGATTCATGGGGTGGGGGGATGGAGGTTGGTGTTGAGGTTCCAGTTGGCGGTGTGGAGGAAGAGAGGATCGGGGTAGAGATCTCTTTTGCTCTGTAGCTCGCTTTCGGATGTCAGTGAACGAGGAAGATTTATAGCCCGAAGATCCGTCTCGCTTCGTTCGAGAAGTCGTTCTGCTGCTGCTGTGGGTGTTGCGCCTGGACTCAAGCTACAGAGTCCGCAAGCTGTCGATCGACTCCACCGGCTGGAACACCGACCGCCTTCATGCACTCCATGGATGCTAAACGTCCATCCCATCCATCTGATCCAAATGAAGTCCAGCATCGACCCCCAAGCCATCCACCAACTCACTCCTCACCCCCCCACTGCCCCCCTCCCCCTCCCCCCTCCCCCCTCCCAACCACCCCACCTCCACAGCACTAACCCCCCTCGCATACGCCTTACTCGTAAACACAAACTCATCAAACACAATCGCCTCCGCCCGCTTCCCAAACATCACGCTCCCCGGATGCACCGCCACCTTCTGCCCCCCCACCAGCGTCTTATAGCTGCCGTCCTGCATACGCAACGCTGTGTTGGATGCAAAGCCTTTGAGGAAGCACTTCAGCACCGCGGCGGAGATGTTGGTGGACGAGGGCGGAGAAGAAGCAGAAGCAGAAGGAGACGGAGGAGGAGAAGTAGTAGAGGGAGGAGAAGGGAGGCACTTCGCAAAAGCGCGCTGAGAGCGCAGCTGCTTGCGGACATCCATAACGGCTTTCATGGCGCGGTGACTGACCCAGCAGCGCCGACACCACTCCTTCCTATCCGCGTTCTCGCGCAGATAGGCCTGTACCGTCGCCAGTAGCGTGAGGTGGTCGCCCTCTCGGCGGTGCAGGGCACGGCGCGCGGTCTCGGCTTCTTCTTTTTTTTCCTCCGAGGTGGTTTTCAGAAATATGGTCTCGACGCTGAGGCACGCGATGATATCGATGACCTCGCCCACGCAGTCGGCGTCTGGCTCTGTGGCTGCGAGTAGCGTGCGCGCTAGGGAGGCTGATAATGGCAGGCTCGCCATCTGGATGCCTAGGGTGTTGATGAGGCCCGAGTCGTTGAGAGCGCCCAGCTGGTAGAGATGCGCGAGGGCCTTCTCGTATGCGTCTCTGTGGGGGCGGTCCAGGAAGGGGAAGCTGTAGATGTCGCGGATACCGCGCGCCTGCATCGTTAGGATCGCCTGGCTGAGATCGCAGCGCAGAACCTCGGGCGTGTTGCTCTGTTGCAGCGTCGAGTAATCGGTTTCCGTGTACAGTCGCCAGCACTGTCCGGGACCTTCGCGGCCCGCGCGACCCATGCGCTGCGTGGCTGCGGATTTGGAGATGGGTTTGACGAGCAGCGATTCGAGACCGATGCGTGTGCGGAAGTGCTTGATCTTCGCCTTGCCGCAGTCGATGACGAAGCGCACGCCGGGGACGGTGACGGATGTCTCGGCGATGTTGGTGGCGAGGATGAGTTTCCGGGTGTTTGGGGGTGGGGGGTGGAAGACGGCTTGTTGGGCGTCCTGGGGGAGGGCGGCGAAAAGGGGGAGGGTGGCGAGTTTGGGAACATTGGGCGGTAGGAACTTCTCTTGCTCGAGGATGAGTTTCTCGAGGGACTCGACGGTCTCTTGGCCAGTGAGGAAGACGAGGATGTCACCTGGTAGGGGCTCCTTGTAGTGGATTTGGAAAATCTGGCGGAGGGTGGCGTCGAGCCAGTTCTGCACTGGCTTCTCTGTGTAGTGGATTGTGACGGGGTACTGGCGGCCTGAGACGTAGCAGGTTGCGACTGGAAATTCGTTGGCCACTCGAGCTTCATTCGATTGTCTCGTTTTCCCATTTGCTTCAGGCTGAGGGATTTTCGCATACGAGTCGTTTGCGAAATTCAAGGGAAGATCTGGATTCGTCGTGGCTTCGAACTTCCGACGGTCCAGTGGCTTCCCTGATCCATAATCTGGACCATTAGTATCCTCACTCAAGAACGAAGCTCGCTCATCCTCATCTGAGGAGGACGGAATCCCAGACCATTCTGATTCCTCGTCTTGCTGCTTGTCTATGCTCTTATCGTTTTCGTAAATTTCATCAATGCCATTCTGGCCGCCAGAGCCATTCGTATTGCCATTTTCGTGTCCTCTCGAATGCTCGTACCCCTCCTCAAAGAACGTCCTCAACCCCTCCATCTCCGCCGTAGCACTCATGACCACGACCTTCAACGGCACCCCTCCCCTCCCCTCGCACCTCCCCGAGACCATCTGTCTCAGAAACCCCAGCAGTAAATCCACATTCAACCCCCTCTCGTGAACCTCATCAAGCACAACAGCGCTATAATTCCGCAGCCAAGGATCTCGCAGCATTTCTTGGAGCAACGTCCCCTCTGTGAGGAACTTAATCTGCGTGCTAGGGGATACAGATTGGTTGAAACGGACGGCGAAGCCGACCTTGCTGGCTGGTGAGGAGGAGCCTAGCGGTGTACCCATCTCTTTGGCTACGCGGTCGGCGAGGGAGATGGCTGCTACTTTGCGGGGTTCAGTGATGGCGATGCAGCCACCTACCTTGCTTGACTGCGTAGATTCCTTGGCCTCTGAATTGCTGTCCGCGTCCTTCTGTCCGCGTCGTCCCTCCTCAGGCTCACAATCGAGTTTGTTAGATGGAACGACCACCTTCCGACTTCGGCACCATGGCTCCTCGACCAGCATCTGCGGCACTTGCGTACTCTTGCCACTGCCAGTCTCACCGACGACAAGCAAAACAGCTTTGTCTCGCAGGGCCTGGCTAATCTCGCTAGCATGAGCCCAGATGGGTAAGGTCTTCCGGGCTCTCTCAAGGGCAGCGGCACGCGCCTTGAGATTAGGCTCAACATGTCGTGACGAGCTGGATCTATTGATACGTAAATCCGTGTTTTGGGAATGAGAGTGCGTGTGTGGCGCCACTGGTACATTCACAGCATCACCACCCGCTGGTTCTGGCCAAGATGGACGCTTTCTCTTTCCATCATGTGAGGTTACAATAGCTGATGCAGAATTACGCTTGACAACTGAGGGTTGCTCACCAAATCTTTGATAGACTCTTTCCGGCATCTTGTCGTGCAATTAAACTTTCAGGGCAGAACAGATCCCCGAGCATGGCCGGCAAACCTCGTGAAGGGAGGATTCGGTTGGATCCATACATCTCGAAGAGGAGATCCGCTTAGCTAGCGCCCATGTATGGCACACCATGTCAGGGCTCGGTCCGCCGCCCGCCACCGACGATCCATCTTCATCTCATCCCCGGTTCTTCTTCCCACACATTCGTCATTCTACGCCGGCCACGACCCGCATCCGTGCGTTCTCGACCGAGCACCACCGAGAACCACTCTCACTTTATAAACCCCAAATGCGCCCCGATCGTCCTCGCTCTCCCCTTGCCGGCCCCTCTAGCGGCCCCGCCCCACCTTTCCCTATCCAGACCTCCGGCCCAATCGTCAAGGGCTTCGGGCGCGGTAGCAAAGAGCTCGGGATCCCAACGGCGAACATACCGCTCGCTGGCCTCAGCGTCGGTGGGCACGAGGAGGTTGAAAGTGGGGTGTACTATGGATGGGCGGGTGTAAATGTCGATGAGGAGGGTGCAAGGGTAGAACAGAGAGAAGGGAGGCGAGGTGGAGTGTGGCCCATGGTGATGAGTATCGGTTTTAATCCGTATTATAATAATACTGTGCGCTCTGTTGTAGGTTTCGCACACAAAGGGAAGGCATACGAGGGAGGAGGGGTGCTGATGCGATGATGCAGGAAGTCCACATCCTGCATTCTTTCCATCATGACTTCTATGGCGCACGCATAAACCTTTTGATCTTGGGCTTTATACGGCCGGAGTATGATTACGTGAGTAAAGAGAGCTTGGTCGAGGATATACGGTTCGATATCGAGGTCGCGCGAAGGAGTCTGGAGAGGGAGGCTTACGAAAAGTGGAAAGGGGACGAGTATCTGACGAAGTTCGAAGGGCAGGGGCATGAGAATACTGTGGCGACGTGAATGCGAGTTCTGCATGGACGTCGTGGCGCTTTTTGCTGCATTGAAGCGGCGGGTGACCTTAGCATGCTTGAGAGAGCTGGCAGGCGTTCACCACACTCGTATAGGGTTGCCAGCACCAAAGCATAGATGAAAGGGTGAATGCTTTTCTTGAAGGCCACTGACGCGAATTCGCAATCTATGCACGCGATACACACCGAGTATTCGGTAGGAATGACAAGAACCCTCCCGTAGATATCGTCCACTCCATACCTATCCAGAACCGTCCGTTGCTGAAGCCACGCTATGCCACGCCATGCCACGCCAAATAAGTCAAGTCGTTATTCATATACATGGTAGAAACTACCGTTGTTAGCTGTCAGTCTAGAGGAGTGGGCCTCAGGAATCTTACGTTCATGACGATCAACATCGGTATGTCAAACACATCCCTCTTCACCATCCAACAGTACATGCACCCTACCTTGCCGTCTTTGTCGCCTAATTCATGGATCTTCGCCCCGCCCTCGTTCATCCGGCGCCTTTTACTCAGCCGGGCCTCGAGCTCGTCGTCGAAGCGATCCTCTGCTTTGACCGCATAGCTGGGGTCATCGATCGTCTTGTACTTCAGCAGCTTGCACTGAGTATTCACACTGCCCCTTGAATCCCCAAAGGCTAGTCGCGCAAAGTCTTCGTAGAACTCTATGGCACTTTCATCATCCAGCAGCTCGGCAAGGAAGACTGGCTGAGCGCTTGTTTCGTCTGGTAGACGAGGAGTGTTATAGCCGCCACGGGAGGAAGTGCCCGTACCTGGCGGCCCAGTCGTGCCGCCATTGTTCACGTTCAGGTTCGGAGCCTTGCCGAGGAGGACGTCCTTCGACCATCCGGTAAGGATGCTGAACTCTTTTCCAACGGCGGCGACTTCTCCAGTACGGCGACAGACAATAGTCGGTGTACCACAGGCGTTAATGAAGTCCTCATACTCCCACAGCGTACGTTGGAAACATTTCTCCATGAATACTAGGTCTTCCTGGCTCAAGTTCCTAGTACACGAAATAAATGACGGCCGTATCCTTGCAAGAGACTGGGCTATCCGAAGCGTCCGCTGGGGTGAGAACCGCTTTTGCACAAAAGCAGTCATCTTGTGAAAGCCCGTAGTATAAGAATAAGGTTGCGTTACGCTCTCATAGACTTTTGACGAATCGCGTGCACGTTTGGCCGGTAAGGCCGAGGCATGTACATTAGGCGTAGAGAGAGCGGACTGTGGCTCCGGCTTTGACGGGAAGCGCTCTGACCTTCCATGGCGTAATACATTGTTCGCATACGCTGTGGCGGTAGCCGCATTCTCTTCAAGGCTTGTCATTATACCTTGGGAGCTTGAGCGAGTGTCTGGGCTGGCGAAAGCACTTGCTGCTCCGATAGCAAAGGCATGAGGGTCTTCTTGCTTCGCTGTTTCCGCTAGATCTTGCGTTTGGCCAAATATATACATGTTTGAGGCGCCACCCTGTCTGAGATTGCTGGGATGGTCGCCCCGCCATTCTCCGATGCTCTGATCTTGTGGATAGATAAACGGCTGCGTCGAGCTTGGGCTACCAACATAGCCGGCGGACATGGTGCTAGGCGTCGTGAAGCTTGCACTATTCCCCTGGCCAATGTTCCCCGTAGAATCGCTAGAAGAATCTGCGGCGCCAGAGGACATATGGCCAAGCATGCCGAATTCCAAGGCTCCGTAGTGATTTCCAAAGTTGAAGCTGGCTGGATCGAAGTTATACTGAAGTGATCCGTTATGATCATACATCTGGCCACCGTATGAGTTTGGTATCGTCGGCGTCGTTTGCTGAGATTGGTGCAGAGCGCTGCCTATACGCTGCATTGGTGATGCGTGTGGATTAAGACCAGCACTGAAATGGGCAGAGATTGGGGATGGCTGCGCGCTGTACGCTTGTGGACTCATCATGGCCTCCGATAAAGGAGGGGGCATCTGGATATGTTGGCCACCAGGAGGATACCGGGGGAAAGCGGAGGAGGGCGACTGTTGCGAAGCGTACGTGACGGAGGGTCCCGGATACCCACCGGGTGATGGGAGTTGCTGTCCACGGGCCATGCCAGGTAGATAATGGAATTGGTTCACTCCCCCACTCCTGACCCCCATCCCAGGGATCAATGCTTCAGCTGGTGCATCATGTAAGTACTTCGCCTTCTTGCGGACACCGTCATGGCAGGCGTCTTGCAGGCCTCGCTTGATGCATCTTTGACATGGACGCTCGTCGCCTGACCTGGAGTCAGTCGTCGCTCAGAAGGAAAATACTGCATCGGCATTTCATATACACGAGATGAGACTAACCGCAGGTTAGATGCGCGCGTTGGCAGGCATGGCATGCTCGTCGTGCTTTTTTCCTCCGCGGCCGCAGGGGATCCTTTGCATTCGCAGCTTTAGACTGACCGCTTCCTGGCTGAGGTTGCGTACTCGACTTCCCTTCCAGGTCCGGCTGCTCTGCCATATCGCCGGATTGCGGATCTCCACTGTCATCAGGAGACTGCGAGGACGACCGCGAGGCTTCATCTTCGCCCGAGCCTGTATTCATATTCTTATATATCGAAGCCAGGGATAGTGAAGGATACACAGAGCCCGTATCCGTCAAGGAGCCGGCTCAGACGACTTGGCGAGTCACCCACGTTCCCAGGATGCAACTTACCGTTGTCCTGCATTAAGACCCCCTCGAGGGGGGGCAAGGAGGGCCCGCCGTAGGATTGTTAGCCAGTGTCGATTGAAGGATGGTGGCAGGTATCGGCGAGTGGCACCATGCGTGAGGAGGTTCGCAGGTGATGCACACGCGATAGGGCAGATATCAAGGTCGCTGCAGTGGAACGTGCAATGTGCGCAGGCCGACGTGGAGCAATCGTGTGGGATTCCCCTGTCCAAAGAGAGAGTACAAGATACGAGGGGGGAAAGGAGATATCTATTCAGGTTTGCTTTACCTGGGGTACGAGGGTTGTAAAGCACCGGTGCAAGCGACGGTGAGTGGTGGGTTCCGGTTGCCCCAACATACGAGTGGAGGAGCTGCAGGGAAATATTGGCTTCTTGGTTTTGAATGTGCTACCTCGCCAGCTGAAGTCGGACGCATCCAGAGTGCCGGGGCCGGTCAAGTGATGGTTGAGTGGCCTGAAGCGGAAGATGCCTGGTCGACAGACGATAGAATCGTTTTTTGGATGAAAAAGACGTCGCGCACACCAAGGCGATTAACGTTTTGCTCTTCGTATAGCTTGATTCTCCACCGTAAAGTTTAATGCAGAGGCGGCGATGCTTTGGGCAGCAAGCAGCATTCCTCATTGGGGAAATGTGTGTCCAACGGGCATCGCCCATGCAACCGCACTCGACCCTCATTCGTCTCCCGCTCTGCGCGCTACCGAACATGGCTAGACGTCCTAGCCTCATTGGAGATCTACCGCTAGGGGACTTCGGGCGGTAGCGCGCCGTCTCACTCGGTCCTCGCGCGAGGGACAGGGTGCATACTTAAGAACGTGCATAGTCTGCATGGGCCAAGCATGGATCTTCGAGGGCGCATTTGGGCGATGGTTTGGAGATAGCTGCCTCGTTGGCCGTTGCCCTGCTTGCACTCGAGCGGGGAAGGGCGATCATGACGCACAGTGTGCGAGGTCTAGAACAGTCCCGTCTTTCCCCTGGCTGCTCATCCAAAGTCCATTATGCTTCATGATGAGCTTCGCCTGCGCTTACATCTACTCTATGCGGCTGAGGCATGCTCTTTCCACGAACCTGAATCACTCGAGTGGCGGTGGCCACCGATGCTGCATGGAGAGCTGGGTGGCAGCCACTCAAAATAGGTTTCCATGCCTTGATGCACGCCAAGATACGAAGAGAACCAGAAAATTCAGAATGCGATGGTAGCGCGGCACAGCACGAGGCCAGCTAGCTATTGCATTGATTGTCACGCGCTATCCAGGCTATCTAATCGATAATCGTCGCCCCGATGCAAATCGGCTGGTCCCTCGAATGCGCCGGCCATAACGGTAGAAGATGTACCTGGTTTACATCATTTTAGCCTCAACGGTCGCACGTCCGAATCAAGGACAGATGCTGCCAATCCCGCCGGAGAAACTCACGGGAAAGGCGCCAACGCGACTGTCAGGAACGCTAGCAGTGCCGTCGCCCATTGGTAACCTGGCGTCAGATCAGCTCCGAAGATCACTTTGGTGGGGACTGGGGAGATTTGGGGTGGCACCCACCTGGCCGATTGTACACTGATAAAAGCACTTCGTCAGCTGTAGAAGGCACGTGCCGGGAGATATGCTCATTTACGTTGGACCCCGAATAACTGCCGCAATTGTCTTCTTTAGCATTGCCTCCCGCGGAGTTGAACTTCGAGGCAGAATACAATCAAGTGTCGCGTGGAGTGACCTCGGAGACATGTTTGGAAAAGATATGTTGAGGTTGGCATTAAGAATACGTTAGCGGAGGAATTACTTACGGGGAATGCGGCTGCGAAACTGCTTCCAGCAAACGAATTGGCGGCGAGAGCGCTTGCGCTGTAGTCGAAGAAGTTCAAATCAGTATTTTGGCTTCAGAGCGCGTTCCCGTTCGATGAAAATGTATCTTGAGCCTCAGCTTGTAGTACATGTCATCAACATTGACGCTGGCATATGCCAAAGGGTGAGTCTCCTTAAAAACCTACGAGTACAATGGATAAGCATCGGCGAGGAACGTGAAGACTCCGGAGAAGACTAAGAGCATTCTGATCGAACATACTTTCATTAGCGCTTTACAATAGAGCAACAAGCTTTTACGCGTGGGACATTCTAAACATACCCGCATCCAAACACGGTGGACCCTAAAAGGGGCACTATCCTGTCCCTGTGGCTTAGCGGAACTCTAAGCTGATGATGTGGTGGCGGAAGGCCATGCAGCTTGATGGCTAGGTGCATTGGGAAGATCGAGCCTCATAGACATGGCTCAGTCTCCAGCTCGTCAAGCCATCAAGGTTGATCAGGAGCAGCATATACTTCGACATCTTGTTTGACGCTTACCACTAGTCGAGGTTAGGATTGATGCTTTTCGCGATCTGCCAAAGGAGCGAGAAAAAGACTCACGTGAATCGAAGGGTAAGTTGTAAACCCAAACCTGGCAGGAATCAACATCCCATGTTCTCCTAGGATTCTTTAACCTGTACGTACCAGAAAAGCCCTATCGGTACGAGAATCGCACCTGCGATCGCTGGAGGCAGGCGATACTCAGGCTCTGACCCTCCTGGCTCTCCACCCTGCTTCTCGTGACTTTCCAGCAATCGTGAATAGTTCCGATCCCAGTACAACCCGCCGCTGGCTATGGCCATCAAGATTCCGATGAATATTCCAATGTATGTCAGTCCCACCTGCCACTGTTCGAAGCCATGATGATTCTCGAACACGAGATTGAAAGCTCCGAACCACAAATATAGAACGCCAAGCAATAACGCTGAAAAGATGCATGAGTTTAAGCACATCGGTTCGAGGGTCAAAAGCAAAAATGGTCTGTAACAGGACCTGATGATCGTCTGCAGGATCGACTTGTCCATCTTTTCAATTGGTGCATGCCAACGCTTGTCACCCGTCTCGTCCCGCACCTTGATAGCCTTTCGCCGGAGTAGGACTGGATGATAGGTCTCCGGGATGATAAGAGTGATCAGCACTAGCATCACCCCTGCCCAAATAAGCAGTACATAGAAAGACCAGCGCCAGTTTGCGAACTGATTGATGAAGTTGCCAATCAATGAGCCGATTGAATGGTGATGCAGTAAAGATCATCATTGGTGCCTGCAATTCATCACGAGAGAACATGTCCCCGACTGTGCCGCCAGCCACAGAGAGGAATGCACTTCCAGCGACTCCGTCGAAAAAGCGAGCGACCCAGATCGTTTGAATATTCGCGTGACGGCGCAGGGAACAAGCCAGATCACGAAGAGAACGAACGAGACGATGTATATGTATCGTCGGCCGTAGAACTCTGATAACGGCCCGAGCAGCATAGACCCAATGCCGAGTCCGGCAACAAAGATACTCAATCCAAGCGTGGCGACAATCTTTGAACAATGGAATTCTTGCTCAAGCTGTGCGTATGTGTATGTGGAGGTATAAAGAGACGAGGCGCAGGTTACACAGGTTGAGCTGGTAGAAAGGATGGCCACTATCAGCCATTTCTGTGCTTTGCTCATGCACTTCGGGTTCATCGAATCGTGATCGCCATCCCATGAAACCTTGAACTCGTTCTTATCCTGACCCTGCTGGCCTGCTTGCTCCGATTTTGTTTCATCTCTCTGGGTGGGACAATATCCATTCGTCTCGTTGTCGTTGCGAGATCTGATGTTGAAGCTAGGAGCCTCGTCCAATTTTCTGCTTGAGCTTGCACTCCTAGCCCGAGGCTGTTGGCCCAACTGGCCACTGTCAATGACCTGTCCGCATCGATCTTCGTCACGTGATGTCGGTTCTATTGCTGGATGCCCCTGTGGCAGTGGGTGCCCAGTAATGGAGAAATTGCGTCCGGAATCCTGGGAGCGCGCGATAGTAGACTCGGACTGATCGTTCTCCATCGTGGCAATATGCTTGACATGTATGAAGAAATGTGAATAGATGAAAGCGCTGCATAAGCTATGAACGTTACCATCAGTGCAAGCGTTATACCATAGTCAGCGCAAAGATGTATACTAGAGGATAATCAGGGCAAGGATTAAGCGACAAAACGTAGTCGATTCCCTTAGGGGCGATTGTATAAGCACCAGAGAACGAAGAAAATTGGATACGACGACGGCTGATCCGCCCATGTGCCAGTCTGTTGATCTGTGAGTCGTGACTTGAAACAGGAAAAAGATTAGGCATGGGTGATGAGTTTAGTCGAAGCAGGACATTCGGAACCAAAGTTTCTGGTCCATGTTATTCCCGTTTTACCCGATGTGTCCGGCATTCGATCGATCTCATTTGCCTCAGCCACGGGGACTCGGGTCCTCAGGGGTCTACACCCTATTGAGTATTGCCTCCTTTCCTACATGTAGGTAAGGGACATTTGATCCGATCATTGCGATGCCATTAGAATCGCTCAGGGTGTATTCCTACAACTTTAGGTAACTGAAGCGAAAGCCACCTTTTGCGTGAGCGTTGTTGCATTTGGAACTATGAATGTACAATCTGTGTAGTCATGATCAGACATACCATTAGTGGGCTCATAGATAAGCTGTATTTCTGTTGTTTGTTGTAAAAGACATCGTAGAGGTGGTGCACGACAGACCTCTATCCTTATGAGCCAACCCTTAGAGTTGACCTCAACAATCACTTGTGTACCTTAGGTAAAGTTGCCCGGATATCAAAAATGCTGTGTCATCAACGAGAGTCCCTCGATTGGCAGATGAGACGACTCGCTTGGCCGCCGGTGGATCCTCATCGGTTCAAACGGATTTGTATTGGTTCTAGTAAAGCCTAGTGCGCGCCTGCTGTACCTCTCGTGATTGTGCCCACGAATCCTTCTAATCCCACGTCTCCAACATCTGCGCGCTCTGGCATTATGAGTACTTTTGATCCCGGTTCGAACCACTCGCTAGAAGTAAGGAACTCGAAGGCGACCTCGACACCAGAGCCCTTGTCCACCACATTACCGAATATTGCATCGTTACTTTCGTCGTCCAATTGAAAGACCCAGTCAGATGGAATGGAGTCAGGTCGGCTGTCAACAGTCAGGATCTTCGCAGAGGCGCGGATGCTATCTATGTAGACGATGACTGAACTCCCGCGGGTCATGGAGCCCATTCGGCGGTCTTCGAAGGTTGCGCTGAAACATCGGTAAGGTGGTGGCGGGTTTTGCTCGAAATTTCCAGAGCCACGGACCATAACCATTCCTTTACGAATACGACCGTTGGTAAGTGCCCGCGCACCAATATGAGCTTGCTCAGCATCATCGTAGGTAATACCGACGGTTCCAACTTGTTCCGCTGTGAGACTGCGCACCGGTAATCGAAGATTTCGAAGGCTAATGACCCGCACCCTTCGCCATACCGGACAGTTTGGGAGCCTCTCCTTGACGGGTGAACCGCGACCCGCGATGATACCGGAGGAGGATCGCTGCGAGTCATAGGGTCCAGGGGCGACAAAGCTTGAATGTTTGAGGACCGGGCAGGATTTGGCAAGGTGTAATTTGTGGTCATTGGAGCTCTCTGTGTCCGGGTCGCTATTGAATGGGCCAACAAGCGCGGTGTCCCCAATGTTGAATGTACCATGAGACAGATGACCACTCAGTATATATCCATTGACAATGCTGCTTCCATCGAAGAGTGCAATCGAATTGGCCTGCGTTGCGGTGAAGACCTCGTCTACATGAAATAGGCTGCCTGGTCTGGAATGGTCCTGAAGCTGTGCAGTATCGTGGCTTGCCTTGGCCATCAACGGCTGCAGTGGAAGTTGGTGAAGTAGAGCGTGAAGCTTACAGATTCCAGCCCCTGTTACCGCACTTGTTAGAACGACAGGAACCACTTTAGCTGGCCCAGAACGTTGGATCTTGTCGATCGTCTCGGTTAGCTCAAACCGGTCTTTCTCATGAATCGTCTGAAGATTTTGAGCATCACCACCTCCTTTGGGCGAGGACAATATAATGGGCTGACGACCCGCAGCTTTTAGGATGTCGAGAACTTTCGTGAGCGTCTCCCGTAAACCAGAGCCTGAAGCAAGATCGAGCTTTGTGATGACTATCACAAGTGGCAGACCTAGAGCAAGGCAAAGCTCGAGATAAGATTTCGAGAGATCAACATCAGCGCCCGTAGAGCCCAAGATGTGTCTTGAGGACGCTGTTGCGCCTGTTTTTCCTGTATCATGCTCGTCGTCGTCCGCCCCCACACAACAGATGGTCCAGTGTGGAGCCCAGGATAAGAGGCCTCGCACCGTCGTCCGGCGGTACCTTGGATGCCCGGCCGAATCGGTCATCACCACTAACCTGTTCATTTCGCATGCGCTGTGAATGTCGTTCCATGACGAGATATTGCCGGATGCAAAATTAACGACGTTGATGGCCGAAGGCACACCACCTTGATGATAACCAATTAACTCGGTCACGATCGAAGAGGTGACTCCTGAAGCTATCTCATGACGGTGCTTGAGAAGGCTTAGCCTGCTCTTGCCGCGCCCATTGTCAAGTGTCGAAGTGGACAACGTCCCCAATAAAGAAGACTTACCGGAGGTAGTACTACCTGTTAAGGAAACTCGAAGCTGTTCAGTCTGAGGTTTAGACGCACCCCGTAGGCGATTTTCAATGACAGGACGAATTTGCGATAAAGGCGCAATATCAGATTCGGCTTGCTTACTCATGAGTATATTTCTTTGCGAACCCAAATTCGGGACGACTTCAGCCTCTGCAACCCAAAGTAGCTCTTCGTGCACTATTTGGACCACCGCTGGCGAGGCCTGAGGTTCTTCAGTCCAGCGGCAAGTCCCAACCGTCACTCTCCTGGTCACGTTGACTTTGCAGCCAAGGCTAGAAGCCATAATTCCTAGAGTAGAGAGACTCTCTTCAAGTTCGTCTGCGGTCAGTCCAACTAAGGTTCCGTCATCAGAGACGCCAATCTCATACAGCGCGCCTTGGCTTTCCTCCAGTCCCGAAAGTGGTTTCCCGAGTTCATTCGGCCCCATGGTGTCTATTTTGGAATCCCCAAGTGTAGGGATAATAAGTTCGGACCTGGCTGACGAGTGGAATGGCGACGACTGTTGGAGCCGCCAGAGCAGTTGCGTTGTCAGACTCTGCAGTCGATTGTGTCTCGATTGGCTTGTTGGTGCAGGTAGTGGTAACAGCGGAGGCAGTGTTGTACCAGTGTCAGACATTTTGTTGGTCATCCGAACCTTGGTCTGATAAGAGCCAGAGACATGGAGTACAGTGGAAGACGTCGACAGCCTCCGCCGAGGCCTAAGTAACAGATGTAGCTTGTACTCGACAGGTCCTTCCTGCGGCTCCGCCTCGAGTTTGGTCACACCACGATCATTGGTAGGCAATCTTGGCATTGGTTCAGGCTCGACGCGTTTAGCTGCTGATGATCTTGCAAGCGATAATTCGCTGATATGCAGCCAAGGGGAAGTCACCCGCGGAGGAACAGGTTCGAAGGTAAAGACCGAGGCCATGTTCACTGCTGGGCTATGCAGACTGGGGCGCGACAAGGTTTCCGCTTTCACGAGACCTGTCGGGGTTCTCGACCGGTCAACAACGCGGCGTTCAACGATGTATCCAGTTACTATGCCGCCGAGGTATTGCAATGAACTGTGGCACCGCTAAGGACCGCGTGTTAGTGTGGGAGTAGTGAATGCGAAATAGCTCTGATACGAGAGGAAGCATTTTGACGTCTTGCGGATTGAATCTACAGCAAGCGCTGAATTATGCTATTGATTCAGAGATGCGTTGTCGTTGCCATGATTGCTGTGTGGAGCTTTGGTAACTTTCGTGGAAGTTGCACTTCGGGACGTTCTCAAATACAATCGTCGATCCTCCTGCCCTGCTTTGCCAAATGAGTCAGCTTTGGTTACCTGAGGAGCTCTTGCTTCGCTTTGACTCTTGATCTGTGGCTGCAATATGACTCGTACGGAGGTCGTTGAGACGTTGACAGAGAAGTCTACGCTAAAGACACTAGCGAAATGGTAGTCGCCGGAAATCACCCGCCCAGAAGACGCTATCGTGAAACAGTACACTGCCCCCAACATTCACAGGGCTTGTACGACTAGTACAAACACTTGAGATACGATCGAATATAGTGACAACAGCAAGCCTGCACCAGGACATATCGACGGTTTTGACGAGCTCGATCTCGGGGTCTCCGCCCATGCCACGCTCCTGCGTGCTTTGCACACTGACTCGATCACGTGAGAGTCTAGAGGTCCGATGTTTCAGGGCAGGAGAAGCGCGTGTTTGGTGGGTAAGCTGAACGCTTCTCGAAAAAACATGTCATTATCATCTGGTGATTTTAGTGTATGACCGCAAAGCTCCTATTGCAAGCTCGTCCATTGTTCCCCAGGACCGTTCGCTACCCATGCCAAAAGCCAATGCCAAACCACTGCGCCTTGGAAATGCTCAAATCCAGCGTGATCTATGCTTTGCGACAAAACGCTAAGCGCCAAAAAAGTGGTGAAAGAAACCAGCTTCCCTCCACAGAATGCAAGTCGTCCATATGTACTACCACCAAGTAATCCTCCATCCACGCATTGCACCGTTAATCGGCCCACAACGACTTACTAGCGGTCATGAGGGCTCTTGCGACGATCCTGCCTCGTGCATTTTCCCTCTGCGACATGGCCGTTCCTTGCAGTCGTCCGTGTGAACTCTGCCCCGCATCGTGGACACGTAGATTTGGCCGCCATTCCTGACTTCTCCCGCTGATGCCGGAGCAGATTGCTGAACGTCGAGAATTGACGGCCATTGCACCCGTGGTCCCAGCACTGGGGCCTTGAACGTTCCCCGATAACTCTGCTGGGTGGATCTCTACTCGGTGACGGCGCAGTTGAACCTCGCTGGCTGTTCGCTGAATGTGGTGAGTGTGATGTGGAGCTTGGTAGTGGAGAGCTTCAACGATTAGCGCTACGAGAGATAGATAACATGAACAGAGACTTACTAAGATTGTTGCGCGTACGGGTAGCCGGGATATAAAGATGTACCCGTGGGGCTGAGGGAGGCTATCAGTATACAGGCATCGCATCATGAGTCTTGAATCATTTACCCTGCAGCATATGTCGAAGACGGAACAGTCGCTCGATAGGGATCATAGTGGCCAGTCATCTCGTATGAAGACGAGGTAGGAGGCGCTACAACAAAGTCAATGGAATGGCTCATGTCTGGCGCCATGCTCGACTCAGGTTCCGAGATGCTCGGCAACGCTCTTCGAACGCGAAGCTTGTTGGAACGGCGAGACTCATGCAAATCCCGCCGCCGTTGCCGAACAACCTCGCGCTCTTGAGGACCGGCTCGGCCAGTGGTCGAGCTTGGCAGAATGGTGGGACCAGAAGAGCCAAACATACTTCGCTGAGGTGAGGGTGCTGCCCCAGTATATGCATAGGCTACCGTCGTAAGTAAAGTACCCCTTGTTAAACAGGAGATGTCAATAACTCACTCGACGTGGACGGAGATCTAGCTGAGAGATAGGGGCTTGTTGGGCGATAAGATTCCGAGGCGTATGAGTACCTGCCCACGTCTTACGTTAAGTGTGCATGTGGGGCTGTTGAATAAAGTGCTTACACCATGTTGGATCTTGGATAAGCACTTGGCTGACTGCTGAGATAGTCTTGATTCTCTGTTATCGATGGTACGTAGTTGGACGACAGGCGCTGGGGGTCGATGTAGGTCTCAGACGGCGAAGCCGAAGTGTAACTACTGGTGCCGTATCCGGTCTGGAGGTAGCTCGAAGGCAAGTCACCCCGACGATAGGACGATCGTGGGGAGCGTTGATCCTGCGGATGAGACGACGAAGGCGAGCGGTGAGTGCCAGCAGTTTCGTGCAGTCCGAGATTCTGGAAACTAGCTTCGGTGACGGATATCCCAGTCTGTTCACGGGATCTGCTTCCACGTGAGTGGCTTGATGCATGAGAATAAGAACGAGACATGATCGAAATATTGACTTGTTTTGTCTTTTCCTCTTATGGGTGGTGGTGAATGAGGTTTGGGGTGGACGAATAGAAAATGGCTTTCTTACTTGTTTGAATGCTCAACCTTTCTCGAATCACTATGTCTATATAGCCTCGACGAATTTTTATTGTATATCTGGATGGATTTCCCCCCAGCTTAGACAGTGTTTTACTCCTGGCCTGAGCCACGGGCATGGCATTCATATATCGAAGGAATTGGAGCTCTGCCTCAGTCTCTTCTCATTGGTCAGCCCTTAAAACCTTGGCGAATCCTGGAGGATTGGAATCCTTGCCAGCGACATCCTTCTGCAAAATAGATGCCAGGCAGGGTCCAGCAGGCTCCTACTTTCCGAAGTGGAAGCGGTGGACTAAACCACACATACCAATCAAAATCCAGACGCAAGAAATTTAAGGCGGAGCGTGAGAGATTGAGAGCCGACATCGAAACTGCCCCGATACTATGCCTAGATCAAAAGCTTAACTCGGGCGAACTGCCGTTTCTGGGAAGCCATGCCCGCAAAATATATAAGTTTTATAGTCACATCTAAGCTGTTTCAAGTGTCAGCCCCAGCCTCGCAACATCTAGTGCACACCTGACAGCCGTTAAACTGTGAGAGACCAAGCCAGCTAATTCAACGAGTGCCGCCACAAGGGCGAGGGGGGGTGAAGCTGATTACCATCCACGTTGGATCGGCTCCTCCATGGTCCGCAGCCTTCCCGTAAATCTGGTCGTTTCAAAACACTACAGCCTTGTGGCATCGGAGTACTTGGAGGAGATGGCACTCGAAGCCATCGAGCACCGAGTCCGGATTACAGCTGACCTAAGACCCACTGGTGATCATACATCTTGAGATCTGCCTCGTTCCAGCACGGTGTCAACCACATAGGGCCACCGGCGTTGAACCAGATGGGGAGGTATGACGCGGGCCTGGACGTCATCAAGTCGGGAAATGAAATTGGCCGCGTAGTTCGGCCTTTGAGATTACCAATGCAGTTGTCGCACAAAGAAAGGCTCGAACATTAGATCAGTCGCCTGCATCCTTCGAGAATCCTGTGACTTCACAACGTGTGGAGCGCAATAGTCGCTGAATGGGCGGTAAGGCAGGGTGTCAGCCGCTACGCCGTCGATGATTGGATGCGCACTTGCGAGCTGAGAGTTGGAAGTCAACTCAGAGTCATCGTCACTGGTGCTTCAGAAGCGCCAGATTATACCCCGTACGAAGCACGCGCAAAACTGTCTTTCTGCCAGGTAGAAGTAACGTTGCATGACCCAGGTTGAACTCTGGCGTCGAGATCGTCATTGAGCATGCCAAGCGTAGTGCAGCTTACTGCCGATCACCTATGAATGTGAGGGCAGGTACGGACGTGAGAACATCTCGACTCTCGAGCTCGCGTTGAAGGGAGCAAGGAAGCCCGCAATTGGCGCTGATAAGAGGTGGCGGTGAAATTGGGCAGATGAAAGAGGCTCAGCTTTAATCCGCTATAATTGGCCTGCACCATGCGTTCTCGGTGTGCTCAACTCGGACCAACACTGTTGTTCCCAGAAGTGACCAGGTTCAATGCGAAGCCATGTTCATCGTGGTGGAGATAGAGATATGTTTCAGCGGAAAGGATTCACAGTGTTGGGGATTCCTTGAAACAACTTCAACTCCACGCGAGTTGATCGGCATCCCGGCGAGACATCCCCCCGCTAAAAGCCGCTCTCCAGTCTCCACTCCTACTCCCTGCCCTTAAGTCCGAATGAACTTCCGAAATCCGAATCGTCTTCCTCTTCCTGGCTCCCGTCCTGACTCGTGCTGTTTGCAAGGTACCCCCGTACGTCCTCCTCCTCCTCCAAGAAAGGTACCGGAAGAGCGAGGGAGCCAGCCTCAACCATCCATCCCCAAAATAACTGTCATCAAGCTTCGCCAATCGCCATCTCCTCTCTCCGCTCTCTCCACGACCTAAATATCCCTCTACCCGCACTTAGCACATGCGGTCCCCTCCCCGTACGCATTTGGCAACTGCTATCACACCTCCTAACGTACGTTAAACACCAACTCCCGAATTCCAACCCTTGTCGTTGTCACCCACATTTCGCTCTCCCAAAAGCCTGAACTCAGAAACAAGCCATGAGCGGTTAGAAATCAGTGCTGGTCACAGCCATTGGCTGCTAAATGCCACAGCTGTCGACAAGCTGCCACGTTGGCCTCAAAACAAGTTCGTTGTCTTCAGTTAAATTCAATTGCCATGCACGGTCGCTGGTGTCAACACCGCTAATCCTGCAGGATCACTTCTCCCACATGCTTTGTATGCAGCCCTACATTATTCACCTGCCACGCGCCATGCTGCCAAGAGGAATCCCCCATCGTTCCTCCAACAAAAAACGTATTTTCGTCCATCAAATCGACCTTTCCACATTCGGAAGACTTTGCGCCACCCAGAGTCCCAGACGCGGTTCCAGTAGGTTCAACTTTCCAACTTGTTGTTCGCTTGTTTTATCGCAACGATGTGAGCGTGACCAACCAGACTTCTCAAACAAAACATATATCGTCACTATCTGACTTCGGACCCGATCGTTTCGGCCGCTTCAATGTGCGTCATTTGGATCAAGCGCCGATAGCCATCTGACGATGGGCATCCGTTACGCTTTTCACTCACCGCTGGCCTCACCGCTACTAGCGATGAGCTCATTTTCAATGGCTCTTCTTCTGCGCTCATCCTCTTCGCTAATACTATCTTGGAACACATGGCCCATCTGCTCGAGAGTCCTTCCGCAGGTCTCCGGAACGAAAAAGAAAGTCCAAAAAAGGATAGCAGGCAGAAGACCGCAACGAAGGTGTAAGCCCCGAATCCGGTATTTTGTACCAGCGGAGGCGTGATCAGCCCCTATGCAATTCGATTAGTAGCCGCAGCGGTACTGGGATCCTTCTGCCTACGATGATAGAATTATTGAGCCAGTTGGAGCAGGTCGACAGTGCCAGCCCTTTAGCTCGAAGACTTGATGGAAATATTTCCGATGGCATCGCCCTTGGAAGTAATACCCAAATTAGAAGTTCCAATCCAGCTGGAGATGACACAGCACGCTTACCAGGGGACCGGGCCTACCTCAGCAACGGATTAGCTACACGACTTTCTGTATCATAAAAAATGTGAAGAAGCTGTTCAAAACATATAATGGTGCAAGGACGACGAATGCAACGAATCGCATCGCACAACATCGTATAAAGACTCGAGGAGATGGCCTTAGCCGTGATGGACGTCCGCTATGGATTCCTTGCAGACCCTTATTCACTGGGCCCAAAAGCGACTAATTTGACGCTCGTACTCTGGGAGAATTTGAAATACTTCGTAGCATAGAAGGCTTTACTTACCCCACGAGGCACCGAAGCTTAGTATGTAGAACAACAAACTGTGGTAGCTGTAAGCAAATGCTCTGGGCGGATGTGGGATGCGGAGATGTACGAATGCAACGCTTGCCCATCCCGCGTCACGATCCATAAAAGTAAAGTAGGAAAGCATCAACTTGCAATTCAAACAACGCATGCACCCACGCATGTGATATACTACTAAGTGGCTCTATTTAGAGTTCTTAGCAAGAGGACAATAAGATCGTCTTGATTGCATTAATTCATGCAGTACTGCTAAAGTTATTGCAGATTAAACGTCTGCCTCCCATAATGCGCCCGGCGCTGAGACATGTCTCAAAGATTTGATACGCTCAGGTGGGAGTAAGGGTGCGCTGAGAAGATGACTGACGGTTCTCGATGCTCCCAGACCGCTTCGGAATGGTGACCAAAGACATTGTTGTCCGGTGCAGATCTTCGTCCAGAATCTGTATCTGCCTTCTCCACCATGCTGTACTATAGGTTTCGAGACTTGGGAAGCATTTGCATGCCAGTAGGAGAGAGGATATAAATTGGGGAGAGAAGTTATATTCAGGCGCAATCGATATGGTCACTTGACGTCAAGCCAGTCTTCCCCGCCTCTTGTTGGATATGCATGCGGTACGTAAAAACAGTATCGTAGCTACAACAGCAACAATTATATTGCTCACCCGGTTTTCGAAACGACCCTTAGATTTCAAAGTTCGTAAGGGTGAAAACTGAGAGGCAGATTAATCAAATGTCGTAGTCACAATTCTCGACAGAACTGCGGAGGTACGATTAAGTAGGTACTCTACTTACGTAGTGGTGGAGGGCCTGGGCACTTGACAACCGGCATTCAGGCCCGCCGCTTATCGCGATAGCACGTGGCCAGCATCTCACGACGCAACCACGCGCCGTGGTACATCCTACAAAAGCCTGCGGACCTCGCAATCCAACGTGCCTTCGAAGGAATACCCTGGGATGGAATCTTAGCCTCCTTAGTGTAGCCTAGCAGCGAGATCAATCTATCATCGCCGAATACCCTAGGCGCAAACAAGTACCAAAGAGTAAAAACGGCAATCAGAGAAGCCCAAGTCACACCTCATCCAGAGAATCTACTCCCAAGATTCCCTCCAATCCTACTCTGTCTTTTTGCGCCTTACCTCGATCGAAGCACACCCCCGATGGCCGCCTTCCTCACCGACCTCGTCTCCTCGATCTTCACTCCTGGCCCAACTCCCTCTCTGATAATCGCAACCAACGTGTCATTCGCTGGCCTGCAACTTGTCCTCTTCGCCCTTGTCCTCCTCACCCACAGCGTCCACTTCCTGATCCTCTCGTGCCTCTGCGCCGGACTGTGGTGGGCGATAAACTGGTTTGTGCGCGAGCTGCAGGCTGCGACTGAGAAGGAGCAGGAGGCAAAGCGACTGAAGGAAGTGAGAAGGGAGAAAGAGGAGAAGGATGAGGAGAGTGGGACGGAGACGGAAGGTGGAAGTCAGGAGAATTTGAGTCGAAGTGTGGGTTCTCAAAGATTGCCAGAGAGCAGGCTAGAGGTAGACGACAAGGTGAGAGAGTTAAGGCAAAGGAGAAGCATGGGCAGCGCAAGTGAAGGACTATCTACGGACAGCGAGTGGGATAAGGTGGAAGCTGAAGGCGATGGAGAGCGTTCAACAGCATGATATCAGTGATTCAGGCATAGGTATGGCGCTCGTTATCTGTTACACCATTGTATAGATGTCTGTAGACGCGCTGCCATAATGAAATACACGAGACGCCACTATGGGTGCATTCTGAGTCTATCAGCTGGAGTCTGGGCACTAAAAGGCTTGAGGATGTCAACAACGCTTGCTCCGTCCGTCGTTCTTGCGAGACTTGAAGGGAAAATTCGAAGATGCTCCATACTGTGCTGTTATTAGAAGACTATGATATAGCTCAAAAACCAATGTTTAGAGTCGAAGCATTCAATGCATAAAATAGTGCATAGTATAATACTCGGCGCTAGTTGCGCTTGGCAGAATTTATTCACTTGATAGCTCCCCTTTGCTTGTGCCCACACTCAGCAACTTTCAACGAGCCAACAAGCCCGCAAAAGCCACACCAAGCTCCACTCAAAGTCTACCCTTTCGGAAGTCAAGATGAAGCTCGTCAGGTAAGATCCCCCCACCATGCGACAACGGCACCCTGCTGAATTCCACCGCCCAAGACTTCTTCGCAAAGCGTCGGACTGATCCCATCTGTGTCTACAGGTTCCTCATGAAATGCGCGAACGAAACCGTAACAATTGAGCTCAAGAACGGTATGTCAACCCCCGACAACGATCTTCCTGCTACTCCGCTGACAGGCACAGGCACAATCCTCCACGGCACCATAACCTCCGTGTCTCCCCAAATGAACACCGCCCTCCGCGCCGTCAAGATGACCCCCAAGGGTCGCGAGCCGATATCTCTGGACACGATCAACATCCGCGGCTCGACGATACGGTACTACATTCTCCCGGACTCCTTGCCTCTGGACACGCTACTCATCGATGATGCGCCGAAGCCGAAGAATAAGGCGAGGAAGGAGGCTGATCGAGGTGCAAGGGCAGGAGGGAGAGGTGGACCAAGGGGCAGAGGCAGAGGAGGAGGAGGCTTTAGGGGCGGCAGGGGAAGAGGCGGTGGGAGGGGCTTCTAGCAATCTGGGTTGATCAAGACGCCAAAACGTTACGTGAGAGGCCGGTCCAGAGTGGAATTGGACAGCTGCCAAAAGAAGTTCGGCTGCTGTGAGGGTTGCGTCTATAGCTGGCGAAGACGATGGGATTTCGCAAAGGCCAAGAGGCTTACTGAGAGGGCAATACATGCCAGTGGACATGATGTTCCAGTCACAATAGCACAAATCCTGGACGTGAGTGGGAAAAGGCTTAGTCCTGGCGTGATTACGATTATAGTCCTGAGCCACTATCTTCTGAGCTGGCACCAGTGTGTGCTACATTCGAATTCGCTTGACGACTCTTGCGAACCCTTTTCTCTTGTCGCTTCCCCATGGTTCTATTGTTTTAGACATCTGATCGCTTTCCCAATGGATCGTCACTGGTCGTTCTGTCCATCGCTATTTCGTAATTATATCTATCAAGGCTGCAAAGCATTTGGTTCTTGTTCAACAAGCATTTAAACTTAGCATCCTGCCAGCGCATGGGATACTCGCCATAATCGCAGCACCTGCAGCTTCTCCCAACCCCCAGTCCTGCCTGACCGACCAACTACATCCACAGCCCAGCTCGAACCCCAAAGCCGAATCCGTTCCATGACCTGCTCTGGCTTGTTCTGCTTGCATAACAGTATGTATGCCGTGCCTCGATCAAGGCTCAAAAGATCAGGAAGCTGGTCAAGCAACCTGTTCGTTACCTCCATGCCGTCCTTGCCTCCTGCGTACGAGAGTGAGAGTAGATGCGAATCTTGCTCGAAGCGGCCTTCACTTGCTCTTGTGCTGCTAAGACTACTCATTCGATTAGCCATGTCACTTCGTGTGGGCTCCGGCAGCTCCGCTGAAGGCACGTAGGGCGGGTTGAAAACAAGCACATCGACCGAATGAGGTCGCACCGCACTACCCAAGTCTGCTTGTACACTAGATAAGAATACAGCCTGCGAGGCTATCGTGATCTGTCCATTGACTGCCTCTGCGCAGGCTCTTCGCACCGTCTCCACTGTAGCTGCGCAAGCAAATGTGTTGACATCAGCGCCCAAGGTCAGTATCTGTGCTCTACCGAAAAGCTCTTGCGCATGAGCTGTGATGAAAGCGAGCACTACGCCAGAGCCTGTCCCGATCTCAAGTACTAGCGGCGATGCTTTTCGATGTTGCAAGCTTGATTGTTGGTCGAAGTGCTGGTGCAGGAACGCTGTCTCTGCTGGGGAGGAAAGCGTATCGAGTAGTAAGAAGGAGTCCTCGGCAGGCTCGTAGACGCGATCAACGTCTACATGGGATGTCGATGGCGTCGGAAGCATGTCTGCAACTCTTCTCCCACCGACCTCGCGTACCTCACGGGATGTCCAATATTGAAGTAAGTTTGATGAGGTAGAGTATGAGCTTAACGTGAGACAAACGTAAATGCGCTAACAACCTGCCGGATGATGTCAAGTTCAAGCTCGACATTCCCATTTTTTCCCAATTTCACATCATCGAATCACCATACATAATGAAGGCGACTTTACGCCTTAACGCGACACCCACCGCCGCGGGCTCAACAAGAGGCTTAAAACCTGCGCCTCTAGCCTTGCTACCACCAATACCGCTCTATCGGCGACTCTTCCGAACTCACAGGAAATTTCTACCCAAGGAGATGCGTTTGCTAGGCGACGAATATATCAAGAGCGAGTTCCGGGCACATCAAAATATCGAGAACCCAATGCATATCGTATGTCCTCAAGAGCTCGAGTACCGCTCTGGCGTCGAGGCTAATGGTTTTTCAGATTGGCTTCCTGACCGAATGGCAAATGTACGCTCAGAAGATCGAAGGCGATTCTTGGCGGGGAGAGAAGCTCGATAAGGGCAAGATTGACAAGATGAGCGGTATGCATCAAGAGTCATCAGATGAGGGTTTTACGCTGACGGGCGGATCCAGACCAGCAGCTAGGGCAACTCTATGAATTGATGCAAGCTATTCAGAAGAAAGATCATGATGGAGGCGAACAGGATTGATGGCTGGTCTACACATATCACTGAAGATTTGGTATGCGCTGCAATAATGCGAAAGCGAGGCGTCTGTCCTCGACCACCACCCCAGGTGGCTTCTTTGGGGACCCCCCGAACAGGCGACACACGGGATCAACTCCATGATTGTATCAAGTTTATTTCAGAGCAAATCTACCGTGGCAAAACCAGTCTAAGAACCACGTCTACGCCGAGTTCAACTACCATTTTCGCCAAGCCTTTTATCAGATCGGTCTTCGAGAAGTGGCATCGATCGAGCCACGCCGCTTCTCCGAAACCGAGAGTTTTTTCTTCAGATAATCAAAGATTGTCCAATCCCTTAATCGAAGCGTGGAGAACGAATCAGCCGCACCGAAGGAAACGAAGGTATTCCACTGACGATGCTCTTTATAAGGAGGTGCAGAATTCTTATATGTCTCTTGTTCTGCATATGACAAATTGGCAGTCAAACGCTTTGAAGGCCGCAATCAACTATCCAAAGCTTGGGGAGGAGAGAAACGCCTTGAAGAAGCGTTTCGTAGTGCTCGTGAAGGAGAAGGACGCTCTACAGAAGCAATGTGCGAAGAAGGAAGAGAGACTAGTGAGTTTACAAAGGTCTTTCGAGGAAGTCTCGAATCATTGAGCTATCTGTATGTCAAAGTCACGAAGACCTTCAGTTGAAGAGTCGCGATCAAATCGACAACCACGCTCCGCATCTCAAGATACTGCTTATCGAAGAATATCTGCATAGCAACTAGCAACTCGATGCTTGTAATATTTGTTATCATCTACAAACACGATACAAGAAAGTCTAAATGGCAGTGAGAGACTTCTTTGGGCCAATTATAAAGAATGAGTAGAAGATCCAAGGGTAAGCTGAACTGGATGCACGTTGAGAATCTCATCCTTTCTTAACATGCTGTCGACTTTTTGTCTTCTTGTGACATTTTAAAGCCTAGCAGTCACTCGCCAAGGAAGGTTCGAGTCACTGACAGTATAGCAGTGACAGAATTAGTGATTCTATCCCTCCTGATTCTTTTGACCCTTCATGTCAAAGAACACACCATCTGCGGTGTTGGTTCTGAGAAAGGGGTTACCTACAATTTGGCATCTTCGTCAAAATCCGCGCAAGCATACTCTCACAGGATTACGAGGGACCCTAAAATCACGCCGACAGCCATGGTCATATCGTGAAGCCATAGAGATTCTGGTGTGAAGGCTCGGCGGCTCGCAACCGTGGGCAGAATCAACGAGCATCACAATGCAAGGATGTTCTCTATGTCATCTTCATGTGAATAGAAAAATCAGGCGAACCTCGAATCATACACGTTCACTACAGACTCTCAGTCATACTGGACCTGGTAGATGAGTGTTATTTTCTCGACAACGGACTTCTCGAGCCAGAGGTGATTGTGCAATTCACAACACTCCTCCAATGTTCTGCATCTCACGATTCGGCCTTGGGACCCTTCGTCCGAGACAATTTCAGAAGAAGTAACACATCTTCTCGCATGGTCTTAAAGTGTCGACGTTGGGATTGTAGAGTTCACGATCGGGAATCCTGAGGGTGCTCCTTATTTGACCTACAAATTCGGGATCAGCGAGGTACGTATACGGAGAAACTTAAAAGTAAAGCAGCTGATCGACGTACACAGTTACGTTATCCGATTGCGGTGCATACCTCGCCACGACCGGACTATAGACCCAATGTGCCGGACCAAAAGCTGGAAATCATTCCCATGCAAGCACCAGTGGGTAAGTCTGGAGAAGCCATGTGCCGAAGGCAAGGACTTCTCGAACTGCAAAAGCTTTGAAAATCGTCATGCTCGCAATCCTCGAACTATCTACAGAGCGCCGGCTGGATCCTGTCCGAAATGCGATAAGAAGGACGACTATGATGGGAATAAGATACGCATGGTGAAGGCGATCAAACGGGGGACGAAGCTGGGGACTGGTCCGAGTAGAGAAAACTTTGGTGTGGAGTGCATCTGTACGCTGATGTGAGAGATCTCAGAATCTTGGACGGTCTGGGAACTCATTCTGGTTACGGTACGGATACTATTGTGGCTAAAGGATTAAAGGACATTTTGAGGTCTTGGATTGAAGCTCGCACTTGCAGCCTACTCTGTTGTTGACTACTAGAAGTACATGCTTTGCTCGAATTTCTGTATTTGCATACCCCTTGCGCCGTCCTCGCGCTCAAGCCAGAATTTTTTTCCCTGAATCCGCCGATGTATAAAAATGCAACCTTGATGTCGAATCCGCATAAATTATGCAGTCATTGAGGAAATAGCACCCGGATCATAGATTCGCCCACTGACCGAGATCCGCCCATCTTCAATCAGAGCATCTTCTTCCACCTCTGCGAAATCAACAGACTAATATGCCTCGTAGCATCAATCAAGTAATCATCAACACGTTGGCCACTGACTCAAATTCCAAGGTAGGGGGTCACTCAAGCCCAGCTCTCACTAGCGCCACCGCTAGCGCCATAACCTCGTGGTTGAGCAAGCTCCTTATCGATTGGTAGCCGTCAACAAACCCCATCCCGCCAATTTGCTGCCATGCCAGCCACGCCATGCGCGAAAAAAGAAAATTGGCTGGGCACCAGGACCAATTTGCAGCACATTACAATATTGCTAAATTGCCATTGACACTTTTTCCATATCGACTGAGCCAACAGTACCACCCAACACTGTTGCGAGAACACAGCTTCCAAGTTCACGGATTGACGACTGAACGATCTCACGACAAAGCTTTATCGGCGCCCCATTCAGTACACTATCAAGCTTGCAGTCGTAGCTCTACAGTTCGCATCTCAAGATACTATATAGAACGCACCTCTTCCTAAATCCCCTCCCCTCTTCCGATCGCAAACCCACAGTGGGAAATCGACCTCCCACCCACCTCAACCGCCTCCACACAATCAACCATCCTCCCATCCTCCCATCCCAAATCCTACCGCACACCACCGCCTACCACCGCCCCACACAATGGTAAAACGCAACCTCGTCGTCGCCATAATCATAATCTGTCTCTTCGCCGTCCTCGGCATCGTCGGCTACGCCATCTACGCGATCCAGAACCGGGTCAGCCTCTTCAACCGGCAGCGGCAGAGCGATGAGGAAGAAGAGGAATAGAATGGTGCGGGGGGAGCGATGGGGGGGGGTGTGTGATGGCTGAATGGGAGGAGGGGGCTTGATGTTGAGACGAGAGCTAGGGGGGGTGTATATAGAGAGATGGATGGAGAGGATTTATGTGAAGGCGCTTGATTGGATTGGGGTTGGGGTTGATGGCATGATGCATCGCGTGGGATGGGATATGCATGAGCGAGGGGGTTCCTCGATTATATTGATTGGATTATATGGGTGTTCATGGTATATTCGACAGAAGACATGTAAGTACTCGTAGAGTCGGGCTGTTGCAATAGTGGTCATTTTTCCATTCGAGGGTCTGATCTCCCGAACATGATTGTGAGACCTTGCGACCGCATCCAGGAGTGCTATGCTGGCGATTCGAGCAATAAATCGAAAACAAAAACCTGTACCGGCAATTATTTGATTCTTCGTACATTCGTATCGTACGTGGCCAACGCAAAAAATGACGCCGCCCCCACGAGACTGCTCCCCTTCGCCTGGGCCTTCCAGATGCATCGTCAACCGCCGTCTCACGATCCATTACCACGCATGACCGTATCTTGACGTTCGTGTGATCTCTGCCTAAGATGTGGGTCCAGCAAATCGTGGTGCATTGCGGCCACTGGTTCTGCATCGTCCTCCTCGCCCGGCGCATCGACCAGATCTTCGTCTCCATCCACGCCATCTGGTTCCGCATGGGAATGCTCGGAGCGGGATACAGGGCGTTTCAGTTGCCGGTAGTGGTTGGTACCATTGACGTAGGGCGGACTGCGTGCGGTATCCGGCGTGGAAGCGGTCCAGGACGAAGGTGGAGCTGGGAGAGGATGCTGTTGCGCCCGTTCATTCTGCACCCGGGTTCGCCATTTCGTGATGAGTTTGTCGTAATCCCACGCCGCCAGGTCCGTGGATCTGTCGAAGGTCTGGAGTGTGCTTTGTTGCGATATCGGGAACGACGATGGAGCCTGGTCCCCATTCCGCGCATTGAGCTCGGATTGTAGGCTTTGCACTTGCTGTTCGAGGCGCGACATCCGATCCCTCGTTTCACGATGGTGATCCTGCTCTTGCGTGAGCGCCGCGACGCACTCAGAGTGCCACTTCTCATGCTTCTGCATTTCAGACAGGTTCTGCCAGGCTTGGTAGACATCGCTTAGGTGAGTCGCACAAGCCGCTTCGTGTTCATCCGCCTCCGCATCTTGCAATGACCCATACCAATCATGGTCTCTCTCCCCATTTATCCCGTCATGTTCTGGCGGGCGCACCACCCCTAAGGCTTTCCTCCGTATCCTCCAATCTCTCATCTTCGCGCCAAGCCATCTCCGTAAAGCTTCGAAGTGGTAGGAATTGGGAGGGTCAATCGACCAGCATCGATCTTTCGAAATGGTGGTACCGAAAGACAAGCTCGGGGGTGCAGAGAGGCATCTTAGACATAAGGTAGGGAACGAAAGGCTAAACACGTTGAATTCGAACGGTGATTGAGAGTGGGCTCGCAAACTGCGTGTGGTGATTTCGTCAGCGACCATGCTTTTACAAAGCCAGCGCACCTGACCGGGCATACTTCGCAGCTTTAACGTTTCCGAGCACTTCTCTGAGCGCGTACTCTGCAGCACGGGCTCGATCACTTTCTTCGAGCGCGATGTGCTTGCGACTCAGCTCCTCCTTGACAGAAACTCTCCTCGGCGCAGTCCTCGTCTTCCCGTGACCCGCTGAGCCATTCTCAACGGCTAGTGGTAGGTCATTGATAACTCCAGTGTTGGTCCAATTCGGTTGATTGATGCCGAATTTACTGACGGCTTCTCCGTTGCGCCTAGGTCTGGGTATCGAAGCGGAAGCGGACGGCGAGCGATGCTCGCGCAAAGATGCTGAGACAGAGTTGGTAGGAGTAGAGCCTTCCCTTTTCGTCGACGAGGTACGCGCTTGACGACGTGTGACATTTCCTCTCAGCTTCCGGATCTCGTCAACGTCATGCCTGCCATCTGGCGCTTTGGGGTTCTTCTCCCTGATGTACAAGTCCAGGTGACGGCCGAGGGAGGATGAGGTGAAGTTCGTGTGACAGAATGGGCATTCGCGATCTTTCTCAGCTGCTAGTTTGGTTTGGGGAGAATCGGCGGCGTCAGGCGTGGCTACGTCCATGTCCGCCATTTTGAAAAGTGCTGTATGCTAGCTTGTTGGCATCATCCACTAAGCCAACATCCAGGAGCAATTGCAATGGTTCATCGAAGGCAGTACGGATGGTAGTAAAAGAGGTCACAGAGACACCGGCAACCTCGACTTACCTCGCCTATTTAGCTCAAAATGGTTAGTAGATTCAATCTCGATGCATGAACTCAGGGGTATAGGAGAAATAGGGGGTCATATGTCCCAAAAGTTTGAACCTTGACTCACACTGCTCATGATCAAAATGTATCACATTTTTTTATGTAGATGCTATCTAATCATATCTTCGAATGACCTGGCTTTGACAGAACCGCATCCCCAAGGTATTCTGCGAGCGCCAGAACCTTCTCCTCGTGCAACCGACGCCCAACTACTTGTACTGCTACATGCGCCCCGTCGAAGATCTCTGCATCGTCTGTTTACCAGCTCAGCCATGTTCAGTGTTGGTCTCGGATGCTACTTACATGAGTCTGCCACATCTCTATCCATGTCGCTCATCGGCGCGAAATCTTTGTTGACCACGTCGATGCTTTTGTCGACCTTCGTCACGGGAATGGTACATGAGGTGTAATCAAGCAGGTTGATGATCGAAGAATAACCGTAGAACTTGTAGGTACTCGGTCGTGCCGCAGCGAAGGGCGCCAGCGGCATGATCAGTGCATCAACAGGTCTGTCGGTCCCCGTCACATGTCGGGTGCTATTCCAGTAATCAAGATATTCCTTCAGATACTCGCGCTTGGTTACATTGTTGGCGGAGATCTCGCTGGCGCTGAATTCTTTAGACGGCTTGTCGCCGTAAAGCTCAGTGATCTGGGGAGCAAGTGGTTCTCCTGAGAGACCAAGAGCGCCGTGGATATCTGTGCCACCGTCATAAAGCCACTGAAGACGTCAGGTCAGCATCTAGCTTCATCCATGCTACTGATAATGACTTTGACAGCTTTGTCGAGCTGTGAGCTTCACAAGGACCCCATAATGGTGGTACATGCGTGCTCTATGCGTAGGAATTGCTTACAGCTTTCATCTGGAGCTGGTCAGCATCGCGAGCTGCTTAACTTTCCTATACACGTACCAGGATGCTATTGCCCCTCGAATGTGAAGGAGGATTCCATTCGACAATCTAAAAGCGTTCAACTATGGTTCGCAGACATCTACAGCATCATGTTTACCTTGTGGCCTAAACGTTGGATTGTTTCAGTGATAATTTCCATTGCCCGTTTCACGGGTGGGTGGGGAGTCACAGCTCCGTCGTCCTTGAAGATACCAAAGGCGAGCTGACCAGGGGTCTCTTTTGCTCTAATGAGATTAAGAACCGCTTCCTCTTGCTCGGCCCTCCAGGGTAGTTCGTGTACGGATGGATCGTGAAGCCATGGTTGTTGACTTAGCAGTGACTTGGTAGCTAAGCGCAAAGAAGCTACTGAATGCGACAATGGGCCCACAACAGACAGAACGGTGTTTTGGCCATCCATAGAGTTTGCCATACCCTGATAGGCAAAACGTCCTGAACTAGGTCGAAGTCCACACAAACCATTGAATCCTGCCGGAACTATATGATTCTGGAGTCAGCATTCCTTCTTGAAGTTAGGGGATGGAGACATAATGCATGTCTTTCGAGCGAATGCTCGCTGGACATGTGTCAAGTCTCTCCAAATGCTCGAAAAGGGATAAAGAAGCTCGGAAAGGATAATCTACTCCGAATACTGCCACCAATATCTGTACCAAACCCGAGGGGTGAACCTTTAAGACTGATTAGGGCACCTTCGCCGCCTGATGAGCCACCGCTGGAGAGATTGCGATTTGTTGGATTCCAAGTGTAACCAAGGATGTTGTTGACCGTCTCACCACACATCAGGGTGTGTGGTCTAAGCGAATTTCGGAGTCAGCTTTCCTTCTAGAAGCTAGGACGAGGTATCTCTTTATAGCGGATGCGGCTGAGACATTGTTTCAAGCCTCTTGAGACGCTAAAAGGGGGGCGAGAGACGCTCGGGGAGATACTCACACACTGGTCTTGCAGAAGAGAATGGCTCCCAAATTACGCAGCTCTCTAACCATTTCACTTTCGAAGACCTTGTCACGTCCAGTACCTTTCCTGCCTTGAAAGGTACCGAGCCATCCTTATAGGCTCCTTAGCACGAACACGCTGAAGAGAGCCAGAGATCTCTCACCCACATAGCCCATGGACGTCTCCACTCCCTTGACGTGGAATTGGTCTTTCAGGCTTATAGGTAGCCCATGCAATGGCCCACTTGGCTTTCTGTGTTCTGCAAAGTACTGGTCAAGCCTCTTGGCATCTTCAATTGCTGCGTCGAAGAATGTTTCGAACAAACAATTGACCTTGTCCCTCGTCAGCTACAATTGGGGCTTTCGCCTTAGACTGAGGGCAAGATGACCAGTTGATGAGCGACAGCTGCCCGGTGACAGAATGCTCGCGTCACATCTTCCGCAGTCCAGTCGCCGGATGAAGTTCTCTGGACTATGCCAACGGCATCAGTTTCGGTTATCTTGATTTCGGCATCAGATAGGAATTTGCAGATGTAGTTCCCAGTCACATCTCGCTGGGCCTCTGCCGTAGGTATAAGACCAACTAGCCATTCCTTGGGGAAAGATTCGAGAATTGAGTCGCGTTTCGCCTGGGCGATTTTCTGCCAATCTTGACCTCCTGCGGTCATTGTGTAGGCTCACGCGGGATGATTGTATCTGCGATTCAAAGAGATTGTGAACACAGGGGGGCCATGACTTTCCCAGAGTCCACTATCAGCAACACGATCTACGTAGGAGATTGATGACGCCTATCTGAGTGGCCCGAAGCCATAGTTCACAGCTGCCCTTTGAGGCAAAGCGTGGTAACGGAGATGGCGGGGAAGTGGCAGCCAGAAGCGGCACCGCGAACACGGCTGCGTTGTCTCGGCGGACACAGATTTTCTTAGGACGATATGAAAATAATGTGATTTTCAGTGACAGAATCCCTGGTTTTGCGGAGGATATCCTGGGTAATCAACTGGAAGAGCATGACGTTTAGTATTACTTGCTAAGACTTTCCGATCGGGATTCGGAATGTGACAATCATAAAGTGTGCTCGGCGAGATTAACGACGCGGTCTTTCGTCCCTCCCAAAATACCCTTGAAAGGACCTTTGCAATGAACAGCTCCGGCCTGTTTTTGCTCACACAACCATTGCTCCACTGCCTGCTTCAGTCGTCGTCACCTCGCATCGGACTTATGTCGTCTCGTATCGGTAGTATTGCAGATACTCCTTCAGGCGGAAGCTACACCTATCGCGCCTCAAACGTTGTCCTCTACAGCACCGGCAAAAGCATGGCAATAGATCTCAGGAACGAAGGCGTCGTGGTCGACTTGATGCAGCCTGAATACGCAAAGACAGCACTAGACAGAAGTGATAAAACGCACGAGATGAGGGATGCGGTGGAACCGGGAGACGCGGCTCGAAAATCATGAGACGTGTTCCTGGGGAAGTCATTGAACACTCAGAGAAATCCTGGCATAGAGAAGGCCAGGAGCTACCGTGATGATGTCAGACAGTGAAGGAGCTTAGAATACCAAGTGCTTTGAAGCTGCAACGTATACAATTCACCAGCAATGAGCGCTTTTGAACGGCTGATGGGACAGGCCGGATCGTCGCTGGCTGTACATCGTCGTCTGTAGCTGCATACGCTTGCTTCTCCAGTCGCGCAACGCTTTCCCGCTTTTGCCATGGTCCATCGGCCAGTTGGTCAAAACGCGGGAAGCGACAAGAATTCGTGCACAAGTCTTTGCCAGCGCATGGTTAAGAAGTGACTGGCTGGAAATAGCTACTCTTTTGGCCAGCTGACCGCCTGGCGAGAATATATACCAACCGCAGATCCTGATTCCAGCAGACGATGGCAGAACGTGCAATGGCAACATCCAGTACCGCAGTTGACCCTAGGATGCGATGAACTCTCTTTGTAGGCCTACATCTACCTAGTTGTGTCTCGTTCACTCAAGGGTTCAGTTGGCGAATGTTTAAATTGATCCTCTTAGTAGACATCCAGCCTCGCCAAGCTTCGTAATTACTTTCTTTAACCTCGACTGGCGCCATCTTACTGGGTGATTTGGCCGGCCAGTCGCTCAGATAAGTTGGGCATGTTCCTGGAATAATCTGCGGCACTCCATGCCAAGCGTAACGTGCAGATCGACTCATATAGATCGCATCTCCGGATCGAAGTCGGATTGCGACGTTGTTCATCTGTCCATCTTCTCCCCTCAGACCAACAATAAATATGCTATCACACCCCAAACTTACACTTACAAGACCGTTGGTCGAAGTCTCGCTCACGTCACGGTGGATACTCAGCGTATCTCCCGGGCTGTATATATTGACTATTGCTACTTCAGAGTTGGTGTCAGGGAAGATAGAGCGCATAAGGTTGGCTATGTCCGAGGGAAAGGGCGGAGCATTCTCGGTGTGGTAAATTTTGTCGGTCCAGTCATATTGACCTCCTAGGTCAATCCAGCGGAGCTTCTTGCGAAGGAATTGAGAGATATTGTAAGGTTTGTGGATTGTCGGATTGAGTGGTTGAAATGAATCCTTAGACTTGGGAGATATATTGAAGAAAGATGAACCTGCAGTATGCAACTGCGTTAATACACCACCGCTGATTGCTTTTGTGTCCTTTCCCTGTTCCAGAAGAACATAAGGTACATCGTAATGAGCATTCACATTGGTCTTGTGCCGCGGATCGGCAAGAGCATCATGTAACAGGCGGGATAGAAGAGCCCACTGCGTCTGCTGTGGCAAAAGAGATGGGATTAAGAGAAGACCTGATCGGTAAGAACATGGAAATAAAGACGAGCGATTATACACTAACCCGGTATACATTTGCTTTCATAGATTGGCAGGTCAGCGCAGGGGACGTTTGCTAAATCCGCGTTATAACCGTCGAACACGGTACAAGATTCTTTCAGCGTGTCACCATTGACATAGCCGACAACGATGAGTTTCGAGCTTTGTTGGGTATTACGGGATAGATCAATAATGTTGGGGTCCAAATCTATGGCTGCAAGATTGAGCTTCCGGTATTGTTTATAGAAAGCCAAGATCGACTCAGGCGGTCGTTCCCGAGGGTCCAATGCATGTTGGGGTTCGGCTTGGGAGGCCATGATTGACCTTTCGAATTGCACTCACGGTAGAAGATTGAGCGAGAACGGAAGACAAATTTATGGGAAAGGACCCAACGTGATGGATCTAGCTTGAAATGATTTAGCGGCTATCAGGATTTACTAGCGTGTTTTTCGGCTTCATGTTTACAAGATACCACCACGCAAACATCGGACAACAACACTTGCTCCCCAAGGACACACAATCAGCGGCTGCATTTTGTGATGAGCGCTACCATGGCGCAATGATCAAGATAGGGATTGGCCACATCATCAACTTCGTTCTCTTTAATTCTCGACTCTGGTACAATTCGTGACTGCACCAATCTACTTTACTCTGTGCGCCTACATATAGGAATTCTCTCCAATACACAATGGAGAACTACCAGAAGATTGAGAAGATAGGGGAAGGTAATTGGAACCTTCATTGAGCTCTAGAGAGCTTCTTGCACTATCCAAATGAAGCTTACTGGACTCCACTGACAATTGTGGTATTAGGTACATACGGGGTGGTTTACAAAGCTCGTGATCTTACACATCCAACGCGCATTGTCGCTCTCAAGAAGATACGTTTGGAAGCCGAAGATGAAGGTGTGCCAAGCACAGCCATCCGAGAGATCTCACTCCTCAAAGAGATGAATGATCCTAATATCGTCCGCCTCCTAAACATTGTTCATGCCGATGGCCACAAACTCTACCTTGTCTTCGAATTCCTCGACTTAGACCTGAAGAAGTACATGGAGGCGCTGCCTGTCAGTGACGGAGGTAGAGGAAAGGCGTTTCCGGAGGGCACAGGTCCGGACCTTGGGAGGCTTGGACTTGGTGAAAGCATGGTGAAGAAATTCATGAGCCAGCTCGTTGAAGGGGTACGGTACTGTCACAGTCACCGTGTGCTGCATCGAGACTTGAAGCCACAGAACTTACTCATCGACCGGGATGGAAATCTTAAGCTGGCGGACTTCGGGCTTGCTCGGGCTTTCGGAGTACCACTGAGGACCTACACACACGAGGTATAGAAACCATTCGCCCAGTAAAAGATCACTACTCTGACTCATCAAAGGTCGTTACGTTGTGGTATCGAGCACCGGAGATCCTGCTTGGCGGTCGGCAGTACTCCACGGGGGTGGATATGTGGTCTGTTGGCTGCATCTTCGCAGAGATGTGCACGCGAAAGCCACTCTTCCCAGGAGATTCAGAGATTGATGAGATCTTCAAGATCTTTCGGTCAGTGTTCCGAAAGTTTGATCCTATCCGCTGAAGCTAATAGATAGATCAGCGTCATGGGCACTCCTGACGATCAGACATGGCCTGGAGTCACATCATTCCCAGATTTCAAACCTTCCTTTCCCAAATGGTCCCGAGATATGTCCAAAGCGCTGGTTTCCGGGCTAGATCATAACGGCCTTGACCTGCTCGATGCCATGTTGGTGTACGATCCGGCGGGCCGGATATCCGCAAAGCAAGCGTGCATACATCCATATTTCGAGGCTGGTAGCAGTGCCTACTCTGGTAGGGGGAAGCTGAACGGTCACCACTGAAGAGACTGAGAGCTTGTTGCCCGACAACCTTTGTAGGAGGCTCTGTATTGTCATGAGCAAGTCCGACTTATGGTAAGACGGCGCTACGAGTTGGATGGGGTCATTGATGCATTCGGTTATGGCAGTATTATGTATGCGCATGCTGCGTTTGCATGGATTGGGCGCACATGTCGTTATTAAGGGTGCATGGTTCCAGCAGTATTGGCTGCCTAGGATACACATGCAGAGTTGTGAAATCTAAATTGAGTGCATCATCACATGTTGCAGCATTCTCGTTGACGGCGCGAAGAGCGTCCTGAAGGGAACTCAGATGAACTTCCGCTGCAGCATGTTGGCTTCGATCCACCTGCCTACATCGAGGTCATTGCTGCATCGCACACAAGCTGAGGACGAAACAACGATCTGACTCGCGACGATAAAGTAGGCAGCGACTGTTACACCGTACCTACGAATCGGCTCTGTCAAGGACGCAATAATGTTCGCCTCGTCCAAAGTAGGCAAGCGTCAAGGCGTTCAGGCCCAACCATGGCCTCGATTTGTGCGACCGTACTACCCTCATAGGATAACGGGGCGTACATTAGTAGTACTGTTTAAATTGACACTCGCCGCTTATGCGAGCAGGCAAAGAAGGCGAACAGAGAAGTAACAGAATGTCATGGTCTCATCAAGCGAGAAGCTGCCAAAGGCATCAAACAGGAGTGGGGCCCGGTTCTTTGGCTCCCAGTAGGATCACACCGAGGGTTCGTCATTCGTCAACCGTTCGAGGCGTCGAGATGTCCTGCAATGTTTCATCATCTTACCCGCATTGACAGTAGCGGACGAAAACCCCGCGTAATATAATGTGCTCAGGCGTCCACCATCGCTGATCGCCCCAATGGAGCTGTGGAAGCCACCAACTAAAGCCCCCGGTCTGTCAGGGTGTCTAGGCTCCTGAGCCGCATGAGAACCTCAGCCGCAATCAAATGAGATGAGGCTGCATGGCAAAGTCAAGCCATGGTGGGGACGATAGAGGGACAAAACCTGCCAGCTCCCCGTCTACAACTTTCTTTCTTGCTGCGTGAAATCTTGCCTTACGAATCAGTTACTCTCTTGCCAGAATGAGTCGCTCAAGGGCGTCGTCCGGCACAAGGACTCCACCGGTACCAGGACCCCCAAAGAAAGTTAAGAGACAGCAACCACCCCAGCAAACTATAGACCAATTGTGGGAAGCATTCACCACCAAATACCCAGGGAAAGTTCATTCAATACTGCCCAACAATGTCTACGCGGAGACCAAGGCTGCCAAATCGCCAAAAGGGGTAGTCCACAGTCAGAAGACTGGAAAGTCGTACGATGAAGCTGCGGCCGAGTGCATACATGCTGTTAAAAAGATTGCCAAAGAATGTAAACGAGTCAACATGAAGTATCGAGATCCTCACTTCGACATCGAATTCGATCTCAAACGGGGCAAGCGAGATACGTTAGATGGACTCGTTCGCGGCGAGGGTTCTGGTTTGGCACCGAAAAGCGTGAAGAGGGTGACGGTACGTTGCCAGTCAGGTAACAGGGCGGCAACAAACCTAATAAGCGGCTACAGCAAATTTTCGATAATCCTATATTCATTGAGGAAGGTGCCACAGCCAGCGATGTTCGCCAAGGGGCCAATGGTGACTGCTGGTTCATGTCGGCGCTGTGTGCTTTAGGTGGAAAAGAGAACTTGATCAGTCGAGTATGCGTCGAGCGAGACGAGAAAGTCGGTGTCTATGGATTCGTGTTCCATCGAGGTAGGTAAGACTACAGTCTACGAGCAGACACAGTCTAATCCGGAGCAGATGGCGAATGGATTCAGACGATCATTGACGATAAATTGTTCCTCGTCGCGGCTGATTGGGACGAGAGTTTATGGGAGAAGTTCACGTGGTCACAGATCAATAGACTTGATGCCGAAGAGGAGTATCGCAAGTCGAATCAATCAGGCTCGCGTTCGCTCTACTTTGCTCAATGCAGAAGTGAGAATGAAACTTGGCTGCCTTTGCTAGAGAAAGCGTACGCCAAGGCTCACGGGGACTACAACTCCATTCAAGGAGGCTTCACCGGGTGAGTGCAGTCTGTCACAGCCGCCTCTCTCATACTTACCTCATACAGCGAAGCGATCGAGGACCTCACAGGGGGTGTGACTACAGAACTCTTCACGAGCGACATTCTAGACACGGACAAGTTCTGGACCGACGAGATCATGAAAGTCAACAAAGAGTTCCTCTTTGGATGTGCCACTGGGGTATTCGATAATTGGCAAACGGGCTGGTCATATGCCGATCGTAAAGACATTGTCTCCATGCATGCATATTCGTAAGTGAAACATCCAATCTACCCAGACCAGCACTATATCTAGCACACTCTGGACCGTCGAACTCAGCCAATGCTGCCTTGCTAGCACACATAAGCATACTAATGAAGGTGTGCCATCCTGTCGTTGGAAGCCGTTCTATTACTTTGGAATGAGAGACAATTTCAAAACGTTTCTCTTTAAGTCCCTACTTCGTCATGTTGTCCTCTTGGTGCAGTATTTGCTGTAGAAGAGCGATTTGGCAGATTCGGCTCTGGAATTATGCTAATTATATGCCTCTCAAAGGATTCTGGAGGCAAGGGAGATAAGAGGAGAGCGGCTGCTACGCCTCCGGTAAGCGTTCTCGATCATGTTCCAATAATACAGCACTGATTAGATGATAGGAACCCTTGGGGCCAGTTTGAGTGGAAGGGTGCCTGGAGTGACGGCTCTGAGCAATGGACACCCGAATGGATGCAACTGCTGGACCACAAATTCGGCGACGACGGGGTGATTACTATCGTTCCGTGTTCGAATTGCGACTGCTGACGAGATCAGATGTTCTGGATTTCCTTCAAGGACTTGTTGCGGAAATACCAAAGCTTCGATCGCACTAGGCTATTTGGGCCTGACTGGCGTATAACCCAGCAATGGACTACCATCGACGTTCCCTGGACGGCCGATTACAATGACACAAAATTCATCGTCACCTTGACAAGAGCGAGCCCCATAGTCATTGTACTCTCTAAAGTATGCCCAAACCTTTCGCTTCCAGTGGAAGCGGTAAGCTAACATATGATAGCTTGATGATAGATACTTCCAAGGGCTTGAAGGCCAGTATACCTTTTCGTTGCACTTTAGGCTGGAGAAAGACGGCGAGCAGGACTATATTGTCCGCAGCCATGGGAATTACTTGATGGATAGATGTGTCAGCGTGGACCTCGACCTGGAGCCCGGAACTTATTCTGTCCTGATGAAGATAACGGCCAAGAAGATCGATAGCAAAGCCACCGCAGAACAAGTGATTAGGGAGACCTGCCGTGATCGTCAAGACAAACTTCTTCAGATTGGGCTAGCTTACGATCTTGCCCATGCAAAGGGTCAGATTAAAGAGACCGAGGAAGAAAAGAAGACTCGCCTGGAGCGAGAAGCAAAGAAAAAAGCGGCTGACCGTCAGAAGCGTCGTCAAGAGCTGCGGTCACAGTTGTTGAAAACTTGGGAGGTTAACAAAAAGCGCGTTGCGAGGGGAAAGCGTGACGTCAAGCGGAAAGAGGAACATAACAAGAAGGTTGAGGCCCGCAAAGCAGCTAGAGCCAAAGCCACGAAAGACGGAGACAAAGCCAGTCCTACCATAGCCAGGCAGGATGCGACCGAAGCTGCTAATCAGGTGAACAAAGTTGACTCCCCAGGTACGACCGAGACCGTCAAGCAAGATACACCAGCTACTACGGACGAGTCATCTGCAGACCCGAAGCCCGAAGAGACAAAAGTCGAAGGCGAAAAGGCGAAGGCTGAAGAATCGAAGCCTGATGAGACGAAGCCCGATGAGACGAAGCCTGATGAGACGAAGTCAGACCAAAGTAAGCCTGGAGAACCAGAGCCTGTGGACTCAACAAATACTACTGACCCACCAACGAAAATTGAAGCCGCAGTCACAGGAAAGCAGGATGGCAAAGCCACAATAGCTGAGGGCAATAAGGAAGGCGATTCTGCAAACCCGGCACTTGGCAAAGATGTTGCCGCCGAAGACAAAGCTGCCCAGTTCGAAGCTGCCCTCAAGAACGTCCCGTCTGATCTTGACAACAGTGGAGCCCCTAACGCCGCCGCCCCTTGTACAGCTCCCGCAGCCGTGACTGCTTCACCCCCCTCCGCTGCTGGCGATAACAACGACTGGGAGTATGATTCCCTTGCATCGTTCAACTCGTCCATTGATACAGATCTCGACGGATTTCCCCCTTCTCCTCCCCCAGAGGCAGAAGCAGCTCTCTCTCTTGCCGCGCCACCTGCGTACCCAGACGAGGAAGATGAGAATGTTGTCTTTAAAAACGATCCCTGGAACGCCGTTTGCGTAGTAGGATTGAGGGTATATTCCAAAGACGAAGGTCTAAGCGTATTGATTGTGCGACCGAAGAGTAAGGACGATGAAGACACACCCCTGGATCTCGATGACAACAGCAAGGGCGCTAGTGGGGAGACGACCAAAGAGGAGGCGGTAGCAACCGGAGACCCGGCTCAGGACGAGACGAAAGTCGAGATCAAGGAGGGAGGGAAGCCTGGCGGCGTGTAAGAGGGACTATGCGGTAGGCTTGGATAACGGGTCAGGCTGCTTTCTCCACTCCGTCGTTCTTGCTGTCTTAACACGCTCTTCTCCAAATGTTGGATATTCGTTCTGTTCATAATAGACTAAGTCGAATTCTAACCTATACGTTTCCACGGTGTGTTTCTCGGAGGGTTCATCCCTCTAAATACCTGTCCAGTGCCTCTCACGAATCCTCTCATTACGTGTTCCAAACGAACGAGATAATCCGCCTCATCAACTTCGCATCTGTATCAGTCGCCCCCCAACCCAATGTAGAAAGTCAAACCGCTTTCCCAGTCAGCGCCATTTCTTGCCAGCGCACTGGAGTGGAGAGGAATCTTTCTTGCTGAGATGACTCGCGTAACATTCGTGTGAAAAAAACAACAGTGAAAGGACTTTTTCCATCGTCCGCCAATTGCCTGCTATAACCAAATCATCTTCCCGGGGGGCGGAGCATATCAACGAGGTCAACATGTTGGACATGCCTAGAAGCTCAGGCTATCAGGCCTTCGAAATGTCATTTAGGAGCCGTTCACATTTGCACATTGATCTTCCTGCACAAAGCGAGTTCATCCACATCACTACGTGTTGCTTCTTGGTTGAGAAGACATGTAGTCGAGCGCGACTACAGGCGGCAATGAAGGATTGGTTGCGGGTGGCGCAGTTTTACTCTGTCTCGTCCACAAGAAACAGGGCGTATCCCACCTTCAAGCTTGACACTGCTGATTTACATGGATCGGTTGATTCGTAGATCATTCATTGTTACTCTGGATTACAACTCATAGGCCGTGACAGGTCGTGATGCAATGTTTTCCATATCCGCCCCAATCCTCCAAGCCTAAGATGTTCCCTTATCTGAAACAGCCGACCCGTGTGGTCATCCATCGTTCTCCTCTCCTATCTGTTCATCAGCCCCATCGTTTGGCCAGGCCTCCGTTCGTTGGAGATGATGGGGACGATGAAGACGATGGAGACGATGGAGACTCTCCACCAGCCCCGGAGGCACGCTTGTCGTCGCCCGAAGGGCTGTAGGCGGGCGGTTGCTGCGCCAGATGTTGTTCTGGGCTACGGTGATATTGCAGCTCAATGTTGCGTCTCTCGGTCTGAGCACGCTTGGCCTCCTTTCGCCATTTGTGAATGGCGATGCAGTCCATGACGAAGAGGATGAAGTGGATAATCCTATCGTACGGGATTAACACCCACTCTTCTCTTTCTCCTCCAGGAGGTTATCACTTACAGTATCAACGCCAAGAATACATTGGCCGCAATCTCGATCTTGCCCATGGTGTAGATCCCCGGCTGACATGCCTCAGACCAGAAGTTGAACTCGTCGCAGGGGATGATGCCGCCGAAATCGAGCCTCACGGGCTGCCACCACCAGAACCAGCCATCGCCGACGGAAAAGACGATGCTGGGGACAGCGAGCGCCCAGATGAGGAAATCGGCGCCGGTGTTCCAGCCTGGGTGGTAGGGCCGGCCTCGACGGTAGCGGGTGAGCAGGAAGAGCGCGATCGGGTTGTAAAGCAGTGCCAGTACGACCTGGCAAAGTTGGGAAGTCAGCAACACTCTATTGTGCACCGACGAACAGGCAGTTTGGTTGCACCGAGCTTCGCGTCCTTCAATCAGGCTCAGCACAGACTTACCGGAGCCAGCGGCATCGCGTCAGTCCAGTCGTTGCCATATCCGCCATCCCAGACGTCCTCCCAGTGCACGGTCATGCGTACAGAGACGGCAAAGAGGATCATGGCGAGGAATGCGAAGAAGGTGGCGACCAAGCGAAGGGCAGCTTTGAGAGTCCATCCTGGATCACCTTCGTGAAGGCGGCGTTGGCTCTCTTCAGAGATAAGGAGGCGGGCCATTTCTTAGGATGATGGGAATAGTGATCGATTGCTGGGGAGAAAGCGCAAACACAGGTGAATAGGGGTGTCTGGAACCGTAGAAGTCAGCTTGAGTTGAGCGAGGAGGGGCTTGGTGACGCATTCACGCAGGTGTCCGGCCTGAATTAAGTTGGCAGTCCACTCGGGTCAGGCGGGGAGGTGAAGCTCGATCAACGCTAGTTTCAGTGCTAGCATTGGTAGACTTCTGGGTCATCCTTCACCTGCGTTACCCAAATACATGGAAACCGAGGAAATACGCTTTGTTGTCTCCACCTGTTGTGAAACAACTTGAAGATTGACATCCAGACTTTGAGTATTCAACCCACGCCAAGAATTGCTACATCCATGCTCCATGCTACCCACGCGGGTCGCCTACGGACGGGAAGCGCCCGCCAGGCGCCACACTTTTACTCAACCGGAGTCAACAGCAGAAAGCCCTCGCCGACCCGCGCAAATTCTCCCACATCGAGGTCAATTATGGAGAGCGGTACAAGGACTGCGTTCGGTGCTAGGACGGGTGCGAAAGCTATACTCTACTAAGAAAATACATACCAGGAGGATGAATCGTCTTCTCCGGCTACTCATTCGACCTGAATCACCATCTTGACCTCCGTGAGTCCACGTTGGAAAATGCGACCGAGGACCCCATACTCCGCAAAGCGTGGGGGAGCATCAAAGAGAAGGAATGAAATCGCAATTTATCGAAGGCTAGAGGAGTCTTGGTGTGCGCAAGTATACTTTTTCTTGCGCGATCATGCGATAACGCGACGTAGTTTCGAATTATCTCTCAAAACGTCACCATGAGATACATCCATATATATGCATAAAAACACTGGCATCACATGAAGCTGCCGCACCTTTCTGTCAGCTCTTGTAACTTTCACATCGTATCGCGTCTTTTTCGTTGCTCCTTAGCAGCTTATCCTTAGTAGTACTGGATTTCTTAGTAGTCATGTCTTCATTGCGGTTGATAGCAATAGCTCTTACTCTTGGTTCGTTGGCCTCTTCGGCTGCTCTAGCTACCCATCTCACACCGTCTCTACACCCTACAAAACGTGGCCCGGTAATTTCCATGACTCGAATTCGGAGTGGGACATTGCTGATTTAGGAGGAAGGTAAGTTTGGTATGTGGTGGCTACCGAATCCCCTCGGCTTCTGGCACTTCTCAAGGCCCGATCGATTCTCGTCTTGCTGGGTTTCAATCCCTATTCGAACTCTGCTCGGGTTATCCGGAAGGAATGGGTTTTTACTGTGCGGCCGATGGCACCATGGCTACACATCCATCTGTCTGGCCGTTGTATGGAGACTTTTTATATGTCAGAAGATTCTGTAATTTCAATTGTTGGTGCGAAGATCTGACAGACATCGAAAACATGGATGTTGCAGGAGCACCACCTGGGGCCGTGTTGGAAAGCTCCGAATGCAGCCCCGAAACCGACACTGATGGCGCTATCGTTGCCAATGAATGCGCCGAATCAGCTGGAGACCCTTTGAGAACCGACAATATCGGCTGCAGCTCCTTTCAGTATGGAAATCCTGCAGACTTAGACTGCGCTGGTCCGATGGGAGCAAATGCAATGATCAACCAATACTCCAACGAGCCATTAGAGGTTCGGGAGTTCTTGGGCATCAGTGGTGTGGCTCCACAACACCCTGATTACCAAAAGGTCCAAACACCAAAATCGTTTTCTTTTGGTGAGTCAATGTGTTCTCTGAGAATAGGGTCATCGAATGTGCTTGCTAAGTAGATCAGGCCGGTGCGCTATCTCAATCGTGGTCCTGGAGGGTCGATATGATGGGACTGACCTAGAAAGCTGGGATTACATCTCGAAACGTGCACAAGCAATCCGAAACAAGTGTGTCCAGCCACATGGCATTGGAGGCTGGACCAAAGCAGGCCTCGTGGACAAAAGTATTGGTATCTTTGTGCATGGCCCAAATTCAAAGTTTGAGGACTTCCTGAACGCCCACTACGCCTGTGTAACAGACCAGGAAGGAAACGCAGAGTGCGAACCGGATAATGTCGAATATCCTTTGCCTCAAAGGCACAAACGCCCCGCTACTGGCGAAGCAAGCGACCCTCCTAACACGAAAGTTTGTGGTCTGTCGCAATCCTGCAACAGCCCTAGCGACTGCTCTCTTGCGAACGAGTGCGTCTGTGCCTCCAACAAAGGTATACCACTGAGTGCGACGTGGGGGACCTTCCTCTGCACCCACGTCCCTGGCATAGCTGCAGTAGCCGCTGCCGCCGTTCAGCAGAGCAATGATTGTCGTGGGCGCTGTCTCCTCAATTCGAATGGCACGCTCGAAGTCGCAGCTACGCCCGACAATGCGACCTTTACTTCGACCACGGTGAATACGACGGTCGTTGACTCGACGACCTTCGATTCGACAACCTTCAACCCATCAACCACGGACCTGTCATGCCCCTGCAATTGTACCTATGTGTCAAAAGCTTGTTGTCTATCCCCTACAGGCCTTGTATACGAGGATCCAGTGATGAGAACCGACACCGTTGTCCAAGCACCCGATAGCAGCGTGTGTTGCGATCATCAGACAGGGAATTGGAGCAAGATTGCTGTCACGCGTGAAAGACCCTTGCCGGATCCAGCATGTGAGCACAATACTGCACCTTTAAATTCAAGCAATAATGGCTTTGGGATTATCAACGCTTGAGAGTCGATGTTGAGGACGATATTCATTGGCCAGACTGACCGCGGCTCGGTACCAGCCGTGATCAGTAGATGGATTATTAGACTCATCGATAGAAGCCAATCAACCAGAATTAAGCTTCCTAATCCAGCATCAAGCGTCTCTGCTATTATGCGGCATGGATTTTTGATGGCTGGGGCACGCGCTGGTGACAAGACGAGGAAGCTCCTCAAAAACTTCAACCTCCTCTCTATCTGGATAAAGACGCTGTCTCATGCGCCGGCAGGTCACACTTTCTAGGCAGCAAGATGGGCACTCAATTCTTGTCACTCTTGGGAGTCATGTCAGCAAGCTGACAATGGACTGATCGACCGGTGACGACTCGTATCTGGAAAAGGTGTCAGGTTGGACATATCGCTTACTTAACTATAACACCCAAATATTGGTACCTTAAGAGAGAACGAAAAATACCAGCGTCATAGGAAAGATATCTCCACGCGGCCATAATTGACGCTGTCGGCAGATACCACCAGGGGGGATTACCCTACTGGACAAGCGCTCCAAGCAATTGCTGATATCGATCTCTGCGCACTTGAGGGGCGATAGATCGTGAACGGGAGCGGGGATATGTGCATCAAACTGTTATGCTAAAGGCATCTACGCGCTGGACGTTTGATATGAGTACACTCAAGGTTCTCATCTCCTCTTTCAACCACCGCTACCGCTTGTTCCAATCATCCGCACAAGATTCATGACAGGGATCCACAATAAGGCAATCATCTCTGGTGTTATCCTTACAGAGCTGTCCGTAATACCAGCAACTTCTACTTGTGCCCTTCTAACACCACCCCTCATTGCCCAGCCACTGAGAATTCGACGTCGTCGGCGCAGTCCCCCAGATCTAACTAGGCTTTTGCTGACTCTATCGAATTCTTCGAGTGTCTCCTATCCCAGTGCCATTAACCTGCCCCTCTTTCTTACCCCAAAGCCAAGTCCATGGAAGTTCTGAATCCTGACAGCTGCTTGTAAAGTAGCATGGCAGTTGATAAAGCCAACCTTGCCATCTCGTACCTACGGCGAGCGTGGTCAAGGTGAGGGCCATATCCTGCTTCCAGCTCGTCAGTTGTCAGTAATTGTCTCTCCTCTGTTTCTTCTTATGCTCTCGTCAACCATAGAAGATCTGTGTCATTGGTACCTAGTACCTCTCGAGAGTCGGATCTTCTGACGATTTCTTGCTACCGTGATTGGGAATTTCATTTCAGCTGACGGTAGGATGCCTTTGACATCGACATTGACAATAGTTGTGTTGGAGATGTGGCCAATGGTGGCGCAACTTCGTGAGATGTTGGGGAGATAGCTCCGGACCGTGGAGGAAGCGGCGAGACCTGGAATGATACGCGGGATCGGTAGGTCTCCTCCCACACTTCCCCTAGGAAATCTTTCGAGTAGAAAACATTGGCCCGAAGAAGGTATGGGAACATTATCAAAGAGCTTACGCTCTATCCCCCTTGAAACACGTAAGAGGCATCACGCTCATAAGTACCAACGAACTTACCTATACCATCAAGACCGGCTCATGTGCAGACTGACCGCGAACAATGCACAGCTATAAGCCGCATAAGACAGATATACCGGCAACACAAGATCCCACAGAACATCACACCGCACTGCAGAACATGCCTGCCACCAGAACACCCACCTTGTTTCGCCCTTCCGAAAACCATTGCAGATGGTATGTTTTGTCTACCCCTTCCATCTGCTAAGTGTGGCTAATTTCCAGACCGCACAGTCAAGGGAGCGTACCCGATAAGTAGGTGATCCCACATTTTCGTCCCGGATCTTGATGTTTGTTTCTTGACTGATCCTGCTCTGGAGGAGCAGTGGCTCTACAGCTTTTGCTCGGTGCGCTCTACCTCTCGAAGATCGCCATGCCGACTGCAACGCGAAGTCAATTCAGGATCTATTAGGTCGCCCGAAGCGTCAAGACGGACGTTGTGATATTGTTCGATATCTCGGCTGCCGGCGCGGCTGTTTGGGGGAGGTGCCTGCGCTGAGGCGGGGGTGACGTTGATATTTGGATTTGGTCAGTCGCCGCATTATATCGACTCGTTGTTTCGGCGAATGTCGTAGCTGCGCAGCGTCATGTTTGTTCTTCGCCTCAGAAAGCGGTATGAGAACATAGTCTGCTTCCTAGATCCGATGCCCTCTGTGAATGAAAGCGTTGTGCTGCTTCCACATAGGCCACGAAGTCAATACGCGGATTCCGTTGGAGTCTCGAGATAACCAGCTGGTACCCTAGGCAGCCATCCAACCACCTCAGCATCGGGCAATGGTGCTACCCTTTCCTCTTCCATGAGTCCTAAAGCAGCCAGTACCAGCTATGTTGACCTCACCATCTCTAGAAAACTATTGTCACGCTACCTTCCTGGGCGGATTCTCGACCTCCATCCACATGTTATGCGTGGTGCCTCGCCTCCAATGTTAAATTGTTAAAGGGTCTATGCGCCCAGCACTCGACGATGCAAGCCACGGGATTTTCCGAGCCTGTAGAGTGGAAAGGCTCGTCATCGCTGGTGTTTGACACGCGATTTGGGTTGGAGACAGCCCGCGGGAGTGCTTGGAGCATCTCAAGGAGTGGACCAGAAGATTCGGGGTCAATGAGAATTTTTAGTTTCTCTGATGTTGTATCTTGTGCTCCTTGCGTGCTGCGAAGCTCACCGTTGCTGCTCATTTTATTGTTCTGCTTAGATTGTCAAACGAATTTGCAGAGCGCGTACCCACACAATCAGACAGGACTTGACGAGGGTCAGCATGAAAACCTGTCCAGACGTGCGAGATGAGGGTTCGATCGGGGGTCATGTCCAACGGTGGGTGTGTATGGTAAAAGCACGAAAGAATGGGAAGTTGTTGGTGAACAAGTAGGTATCTTGGGTAATTCTCAAAGACAGAACGTGAGAACCAAAAAATCGACTGGCAAGCATGGCTGACATACTTCACACGTCTCAAGCGTCATACTCTGCGCCATTCGCTGCGTCCATTCAACACCTTCTGCATGGCCAAGTGGGGGTCACTACACCATGAAACAACAGACAGGCGGGAACAGGAAGCAGTTGCTCTTGGACCTGAAAGGATGCAGCAGCCAGAGAAGCCTACTCCCGCTACAGCCCACGTCTTTCAGAAACGTAAGCAGGAAGCAAGCGAAGAGAAAGAGCTCGAGGACAGACTCTGCATGACATTATCCCCATCCGTACCAGCGCGATCTACAAGGAGGGATCGTAAAGGTCTCACGATCCGACGCCTACACATTCTCCATCCTGTAAATCTCGTATGCGGGTTCCTCATAAGGATGTACCCTATCCCCCATCACCGTAGAAATTAGCCCCCTTCTCCACTTCCAACTCAATCGCTTCCCAATCTCATCACATGACCATTCCTCAAGCCCCCAGAACCCACCCCAAAACCCACCACCACGAAACCCCCCAAAAGAAAAAGACAGGCCTCAGCGTCGAAACAGAGAACCACAGCAACACCTCCCCCCCTTGACCCCAACTCACCGTCTCAACTCCCCCACCGCCGCTCTCATAACCTCCTCCCCCACACACAGCACCTCACACCTCATCTCCTCAACCCTCTCCAACCTCCCCACCAC
>JAABUS010001081.1_pt1 | contig 62976 bp, 47 predicted proteins | sample 5560161 | NCBI WGS metagenome assembly JAABUS01 (sample SAMN10711885, study PRJNA513376) | rock metagenome | isolation source: Antarctica rocks | place: Antarctica: Victoria Land, Trio Nunatak nord | collected 2016-01-04
TCGTGGATGCGCTCTGCGCCGCTTGGAATGCGTTACGTGACGAGATCGGGCGTCTCACCACCCTGACCAGCTATCCCTGGATCATTCACGCCATCGATCAAGTCAGCAGATGAGTCAATTGGTATTATACCAACGGCCCTTTGCATTGACCGCTTGTTCTTATTGCGCGGAGCGCAGCGACGCGGCTATCCAGGGCAGCAAGCACAGTCCTGGCGGCCCCTGGATTGCCGTGCCGCAACGGCGGCTCGCAATGACGGAACGCTGGAACCAAAAGTCCGCTGATATTACATGGGAATTGCCGTCCGCAGTATTTCTGCGTTGACGACAATTATGCTTCTTATGTAGCCTTTCTCAATAATATTTAGGTTCAGTTATGTCCTTTAGACGCAGGTCGGGGTGTACTTTTTAATTGCGATTGTTAAATGAGGAGGATGGCGGGATGATCTGCAAAATTGGAATGCTTGCGCTGTGCACTGCTCTTGTTGGTGCTCCTCTTGCCCGCGCTGACGAGTTTCGTCACGAACGCATTCCGATCAGGGTGATCGTTGTCACTGCCTTCGAAATCGGCGCCGATACGGGCGACACTCCTGGCGAGTTCCAGAATTGGGTCGAGCAACTGCCGTTGCCGGAGGTCGTGCCATTCCCGCAGGGCTATCACAGCCTCCGCTACAATCCCGAAAAACAGGTGCTGGGCATCGTCGCCGGCGAGGGCCCGTCGCGCATGGCCTCCTCTATCACGGCGCTGGCGAATGACCGCCGCTTCGACGTCAGCCACGCCTACTGGCTGTTGGCCGGCATCGCCGGGGTCGATCCGAACGTGGCGTCGGTGGCGTCCGCCGTATGGGCGCCCCAGGTCGTCGATGGTGACCTGGGCTATGAGATCGACGCCCGTGAGATCCCGCCCGACTGGACGACCGGCTACGTGCCGTTCGGCCGGATCTCACCGTTTCAGCCGCCTACTCCGCCAGTCGCGACCGACAGCGGCACCAACGCCTTCACCCTGAACGCCGGCCTGGTGGAATGGGCCTACCAGCTGTCATCCGGCAGCGTGCAGCTTGCAGACGATGAGAACCTGCAGAAGCTCCGCGCCCGCTACACCGGGTTTCCGAACGCGCAACGCCCGCCGGCAATCCAAAAAGGCGCCGTCCTCGCGGCCGGGACGTTCTGGATCGGCGCCCTGCTCAACACATGGGCGGAGAACTGGGTGGACTACTGGACATCGGGCAAGGGCGTGTTCACCACGACCGCCGAGGAGGACGCTGCCTACATGCAGGCGCTCACCTTCCTGAGCCAGGTGCAGACGGTTGATTTGCAGCGAGTGATGGTCCTGCGTGGGGGCAGCGACTACTCGGTGCCGCCGCCGGGGGAGACCGCTGCGCAGTTGCTGGCGAGCGAGGTGGACGCCACGGGCTACTCAGGGTTTGTCGAGTCGCTGAATTCGACCTATGCGGCGGGGAGCGTCGTGGTGAACGAGCTTTCGGGCAACTGGCGCTGGTATCGGGACCATGTTCCCAGCGCACAGCCCTGAGCTCTAACCGGGAAACACAGGGCCTCGCCTGAGACGAGGCCCTGTAAGGCTTTTTCTTAGCGCGACGCAAACTGGAGCAGGCTGCCCATGGTTCGGATCGGTTGCCCGTCGATCACCGGCTGCCAGTTGGGGTTCTGCCGCAGGTAAGAGCGCCCATCGGCCGCCAGCACGCCGATCAGCGTCTCGGCGACGAGCCGCTTGCCCACCGCGCCGAGCCTGACCGGTTCCGCGTTGCCCTTGCCCTCGGGTCCCGTGGCACGGCCGAGCCATTCGTACTGCGCCTCGGCCAGCACATAGTACCAGAGCGGCGCCTTGCCCGCGAAGCTTGCGTCGATGTCGATGAGCTTGGGGCTTTTCGCGAGCTCATCGACGATGGCCTTGCCGACAAAAAGCTGATCGTCAGGCACGCGCGGGACGCCCATGGCGTCGGCGACCGCCTGGCCGCTCGGCAGCGCCATCGACATTCCGCGCAACAGGTTCCGGGTCGCCAGGTTGGCTGGGTTCCGCTCGGCATCGAAGGGTTTCGCCTGGAGCTGCTCCACGGTGAGCGGCGGCGCGGCAGCGGCGACCGCCGAGAACTCCGGCAGGAAACCCAGCGGGTTCACCAGGGAGGTGTCGATCTTGTAGGCCGGCTGCACGCGTTGGATGCCGCACTGCTGTGCGGAGCCGTCGATATCGAAGAACAGGCTCCAGTCGATCGCCCACTGCTTGGGGAAGGCGTCGAAGCCGTTGAGGCCGCGCGCCTGCACCCCGGCGAAAATGAAGAACCGCCCCTGCAGGCCGCGCGCGATCTCGTCGGGCGTGGCCTGGAACGGGTTGTCGCCGCCCTTCAGCCGGGTGTTCAGGCGGTAGATCGGCCGGACCATCGAATGGCCGAAGCGGTATGCCGCGGCCGAGAACTCGATCGGCATGAACGCGTCGTTGCGCGGCTTGTAGAAACGGAGCCTCGGCTCTTTCTCCCAGGCCGGCATCGGCTCGTTCCGGTGCGGCAGGATCTCATCGACCACCTCCGCGCCGCAGATGCGGACCAGGTAGTCGTTGACGACGATCCACTGGTAGTGCCAGCGGACGAGCTGCTGCACGTCCTCGAAGGTCAACGAGGGGTCGAGATCGGCCAGTCGATTGTGGAACTGGAGCATGGTTGAGTGCAACTGCGAGACGATGACGTTCTCGTCGTTGCGCTTGTCGCCGATCAGCGCACGCTTGGCGCGAGACGGGGCCTCGGGATCCTCATAGCGCGGCAGGTCGCGGCGCGCGCTCGGCTGATCCAGCTCCAGCAGGGACCGTCCCAGCCGGAACCGCTTGCCGTCGAACATATACGGCTGGTCGTCGGGGCCGCGTCCGTACACGCAATCCAGGTCGAGCCGCGGCGTGCGGAAATCCACCAGCGCATCCGGGTCGTTCTGCTGCTGCAGGCTCGACGCCGGATCGAAGGTAAGATCGTGGTCGATGAACTGGCCGAGATAGGTGTAGCCGGACGGAATGCCGCTGTTCTCCTCGTCGTCCTGCAGGATGGCGTCGGCTTCCGGGGAGGCCGTAGGGAGTTTAGGGTCGCTGTCCGTCGCCTCCGGCGGTGCGACCATCGCGGCGCCAAGGGCACGCAGCGCGTCCTCGGACCAGACCGCCGGCGGCAGGTTGCGGAACATGCGGCCGAAACGCCCCTCGAACATCGAGGAGCGGCGGCGCATCGTGTCGCCGCGCACCCCGCCGCCGTGACCGCCTGACGCAGGCTTCTTCATCTCCGAACCACTCATCTGTTCCTCCCTGATGCCCGTTGACGCCGAGCGGTGCTGCTTTAGCAATACCACTCTGATCGTGGTTTGGGCCGGTCCCGCGAAGGATGCTGTGACCGGTGTCACACGGGGGCGCAGTGTGGATTGCCTTGTTTCGCCAACCATGTATTGCGACCCCAACGTTGCCGATCCGGCGACCGACGCCATCTCCTCAGCAACGGATGGGATGCCTCAGTTATGCGCGCACGTGTGTTCGTCACCGCCGGTGCTGTCATCCTGGTCGCCGCCGGGTTGGTAACGGCGTGCGGCGAGCGTGCCACCCAGCCGCTGGAAGCGGGAACCGGCCCGAGCCCGGCCTTGCCGCCGCCCAATGCGACGCTGCTGCCCACCGTCAATATCGCGCCGGCGGCGCACTGGGCGGCCGGCGCGACACCGACGCCGGCGCCCGGCCTGCGCGTGGTGGCGCTGGCGCAGGGGCTGGAGCATCCCCGCTGGCTTGCCGTTTTGCCCAACAACGACGTCCTGGTGGCCGAAACCAACGCGCCGAAGCGGCCGGACGACGCGGCGGGCGTGCGCGGCCTGGTGTCAGGCGTGATCATGGCACGTGCCGGCGCGGACGTGCCGAGCGCCAACCGCATCACCCTGCTGCGCGACGACGGCCATGGCGGGGTCGAGCGCCACGTGTTCCTCAAGGGCCTGAACTCGCCGTTCGGCATGGCGCTGGTCGGCAACGAGCTTTATGTCGCCGATACCGATGCCTTGATGAAGTTCCCGTACCGGCCGGGGCAGACGGAGATCACGGCGCCGGGCACCCGGGTGTGCGATCTGCCGGGCGGTCCGCTCAACCACCATTGGACCAAGAACGTGGCGGCCAGCGCGGACGGCAGGATGCTGTACGTGAGCGTCGGCTCGAACAGCAACGTGGCGGAGAACGGCCTGGCTGCCGAGGAGGGACGTGCCGCGGTGTGGCAGGTCGATGCGGCGACCGGGGCGCACCGCGTGTTCGCCGACGGTCTGCGCAACCCGGTCGGCATGTCGTGGCAGCCGCAGACCGGCGCGCTGTGGGTGGCGGTGAACGAACGCGACGAGATCGGCAGCGACCTGGTGCCGGACTACATGACCGCGGTGCGTGACGGCGCGTTCTACGGCTGGCCGTTCAGCTATTACGGCCAGCACGTGGACGTGCGCGCAAAACCGCACAACCCAGCGATGGTGGCCCGCGCCATTGCACCGGACTATGCGCTGGGGGCGCATACGGCGTCGTTGGGCCTGGCGTTTTCGAAGGCGGGGAGCCTGCCGGCAGCGTTGACGGACGGTGCGTTCGTCGGCCAGCACGGTTCTTGGAACCGCAATCCGCAGAGTGGCTACCGTGTGGTGTTCGTGCCCTTCCTGGATGGACGTCCGGCGGGCAAGCCGGTAGAGGTCCTGACCGGCTTCCTGAATGGGGCAGGCGAGGCACAGGGGCGGCCGGTAGGCGTTGCCATGGATCAGCAGGGCGCGTTGCTGGTTGCCGACGACGTGGGCAACACGGTTTGGAAGGTTACCGGCCCCTAATGGGACGCAGAGGAGGGCTCGCTCTCAAGCGGACTGCAACTCCCCGCTGCAACTCGGCATGGCCGCAAGATCCTGGAACGGGATGCCGCATCCATTATATCGGTAGCAATGGACGGGTTGAACGACGGTCTTTCGATGCGCCTTGGGCCTAGAGCATGGCTGATCGCGGTCCGGCTCCCGGTGTTGCTCGCGATGTCTGGCTGCGTGGCCCATCTGTCGCGGCCTGAGCTTATGCCGATTACGCTTTCGCAGCCGACGCCGCTACAACGGTCCGCCCCCGTTCATGCGCGGCGCACCATGCGTACGGCACGCCCAGTTCCGCCTGTCCCGGCGATTTTGAACGAAGCGCAAACGGAGGAGAAGGAAAGGTTGTTCCGTGGCTTCGTTGATTGGCAGGGCGCGCAACATAGCGGCCCTTAGGCAACCGTCCGCCGCCCTCGGGAGTTTGTAGCCGCAGGGCGGCTATTTTTTGAGACCGGCGAGCAGAACAAAGGAGACCGTTATCTCGTCTGTGCACGCAAACATCCCTAGCAGGACCAAAGGGCAGCAACTGGGCCGTCCTGCGGTGCAACTGGCGGATGCGATCCGGCAGGAAAAGCCGGTGATGGCGTTGCTCGGCATGGACGCGGCACCCGTAACGGCCGCGATTGATGAATGCATCGGCCTGTTGCTTGATGACCCTGTCCGCGTCATCCGCATCCACGGCCTGCCCGGAGTGCCTCTGACGCTGCCGCGCATTGTCGAGGAACTCGGCGCAGATCAGCGGGAGGGACAGCCGACGGACGATGACGAGCTGATCGTCCGGGTCCTTGCCCGACGTAGCAACCACGAAAACCAGGTTGCCCTGATCATCGAGCAGGCCGAACTCCTGCCATTGCCGACCCTCGCATTCCTGCAGGTCGCCTTGACAGTATTCGGCGCACGGACGCCGCGGCTTCAACTGATTTTTGCCGGGCACCCGAGATTTGAGCAACTGCTCGTCAGGGGCGAATTGGCGGGGCTGCGGAACCGGCTTGAGGCAGTGATCCGCGTTGCGCGCCTATCTGTCAGCGCGGCCCCAGCGGCGCCGGTCCGGGTGGTGCCCGATGGTGCAGCGAGCCGGCGGCGCAGCGTTCCTGGTTTCGGCCCAGGTGCGAAAATTCTCACGGCACTTCTCGCGTTGATGCTGGTCATAGCCGCTGCGACCCTTGTGATCACCCGGCGCGGCGCGGTGCAACAGGCCAATCAGGTCAAGAACGCCACGCTACTTGATGCAGCGCGGGCAGATCCACCCTCGATCGGGACCCCGACGCTGCCGCTGCCTCGACCGCAGGATATGCCAGCGCCAGTCTCGCCGCCTCCGACCGCCCTGTCAGAGCCGTCCCGTCCTCAAGACGCTACGCCGCCCAGCACGCAAGAGGCTATCCCAGCGCCGGCTGCTCCACGCGCCGAGCGTGGAACTGTGCCAAGTGGCGATCAGCTAGCGCAGCTGCGTGGTGAGTTCGACCGCTTTCTCGCGCAGACGGAGTGGGGTTCCAAGCGGCTTGGCGAGGGCGAGCGGGCCCGCCTTTTCAACGAGTACCTTCGGTGGAACTATGGTGCCGCGGGCGCAAATCCCGGGCCGCCGCCTTGAGGCGCGACGCGCTGCCAGCGTTACCGACGGCTAGCCAGCATAATCGAACGGGACCGCGCCTGCCGCGGTGCCTGGATTGAACTTTGGGCTTCCAATATGCGGGGTGTCGGCGACGCACCGAGCGTGGAAGCCCACGCACTCGTCAAGGAAAGCTGCTCGGCGGATACCGCCTGGACCCGGGCGGCGCCAGGAAGCTGCGCGAGCACCTTGCGTTGATAGGCCAGGGCGAGATCAGGTGTCCTGGAGTGGTAGTGGGCGGCGGCCGTATTCCAGTCGCCTGACTCGGCGTAGAGTTGGCCGAGGAATTTCGCGGCGTAGCGCACGTTCACCGCCGGGTCGAACGCTTCCTCCAATGAGCCGAAGGCAGTGGGATGGTGCATGAGGTTAACCTGCATGCAGCCGACGTCCACAGACATGACGTTGCGCGCCTGCAGGGCGATCACTGCAGCGATCGCCTCCGATTTCGTGTTGAACGTATAACCACGTCCTTCCGCGTTGATGCTCCAAGGCCATGCCTTGACATTGCTGTCACGCGGATCGAAGCGGCCGCTTTCAACCCGGCCGATGGCGCTGAGCAGGTTCACCGGCAGGCGCGTTGCTGGCATGGTCCGGGCAATCGCCATCTGGCAGAGGTCATTTGCGCGACCGCCATCCACGCGCATGGGCTGTGCAACGGCGCATACCGGTATCATGCCGATCGCAAGCACCAAACCGCAAATTCTGCGCATCCTGCATCTCCAGACGTCTGGCCGGATCTCCGGCGCAGCTCGGAGCGTCGTATGAGGACCATACGTTGCGCTCCACATTCATTATCAGCTCATACCGTCTCTGCTGCCGATATTGTTCTCAAAGTATCGCGATTGGCGTGATAAATCCAAGTTTGAGCATGTGATGAGATCTGCCATATGGTTAAGAACGTCAAGTAGGGCAACAAACCCCTATCCCGCTAGGCAGCAGAGAATGAGACGATGGCGCCGTTATTATGAATGCGCTCGCCACGGACCAAGTTCCGCCGCGACAGTGTTCGACCGGATCAGGCGCCTCCCGGAAGCTGATCTCGCCGAAGTGATGCATGGTCGTCCGGCACTTGTCGTGGCGCCGCATCCCGACGACGAGAGCCTTGGCTGCGGCGGGCTGATCGCGCAAGCGGCAGCGCTTGGCGCGGCGGTGCATATTGCCGTCGTGACCGACGGCGCGGCCTCGCATCGTGAATCGGGCACGCATGGGCGGGATCGGTTGCGGCAACTCCGCCGCGACGAGACGATCGAGGCGGCGGCGGTGCTCGGAGTGCCGGCTGAACGCATAAGCTTTCTGGATGTCCCCGACGGCCAGGCGCCGCAACGCGGCCCCGGTGCCTATGCCGCCGGGCGGCGGCTTGCGTCACTGGCGCGCGACATCTCAGCCGGGACGGTCTTCACGAGCTGGAACTACGACTCCCATCCCGACCACGTCGCGGCCCATCGTTATGCCTGCATAGCGGCGCGGGAGACCCAGGCGTCGCTGTTCTCGTATCCTGTCTGGGCCTGGATGCTGCCACGCGGCACCCTCATGCCGAACTTGCGTTGGCAGGGCTTTTCCATTGACATCACGCCGCATATTGCCATTAAGCGTGAGGCGGTCCTACGGCATCGGTCGCAGACCACATCGGTGATCGCCGACGATCCGTTGGGCTTCACCCTCTCCGACGCCCAGCTCGCAGCGATGATCACGTCAAGGGAGTTCTTCATTGCCGAAAACCCACGCGCCCGAGAGTTCAAGCCTGCTCTTGCGAAGTCTGGTCTTGCGAAATCTGGGGCAGCCTTGGGTTAGGCGGATCGCTGCGGGTCGAAGGCCGCGCTTCCTGCACGCTGTTGTCCTGGCGCTGGTTGCAGGCAGCCCGGCGGCCGCGCTAGCGCAGGCCAATGACGCCGCGTCCGCCGCCGCGATGTCGATGAAATCGTCATGCCGAACCGATTATCGGGCGCATTGCGTCGGCAGTGATCCCTCCGCCCCGATCGCGGCCGCTTGCCTGGCGCAGTTCTATGTCAATCTTTCAAAAGGCTGCCAGGCGGCGTTGGACGCCTACAACGCTCCCCAAGGCGAACCCGAACAGCAGTAGCGCCGGGTCACACCTGTTGCTGGCGATGGCCGCGCATGGCGTCGCGCAGCATCACCGTAGCGAACCGGGCCATGCCCTGCATGCAGCCAAGGACGTTCGCGCGGTAGGTAAAGCCGAACGCGGCGTCGATCGGCGCACCGCCGACAAGCTCCCGGGCGCTACCTTTCAGGTCCCAGATGAAATTCCGGAACAACTGCCAATGGCGGGCGTGCTTCAAATAGAGCGCGCCGTTTCCGCGTGCGTAGATGCTGTTCAGCTTCATGATCTCCGCCCGGCTTCTCCGCCCGTGGAAATGCGCGACCACGAGGGCGGGCGTGTATTCCACCGCAATGCCTGCGAGATGGGCGCGATAGAGATAGTCGGTGTCCTCGCCAGCCTCGCACGGGGCGCCGGCGCCGAACCGCTCGTCGAACAGGCCGACATGGTCAAAGGTTGCCCGGGTCATTGACATGTTGCAGCCGTGGATGAAACCGCCGGGATGTCGCTCGCCGTCATAGACCGAGGGCGTCGGGTCCGTCTTGATGGTGAACGGCAGGTCGCCTGGGTCGCCCAGATTGACCCGGCCGCCACGTACAACCATGCCGGCGTCGCGCGCGAACACCCCATGCAGCACGCGGAGGTAGTCGGGGGCCAGGCGGCAGTCATCGTCGGTGAAGGCAAGCACGGCACCGCGGGCCGCGCGAACGCCGGTGTTGCGCGACACCGCGAGGCCCTTCCGATCCTCACGCACCAGCCGGACCGGCAACGCCACGGATTTCGCCCAGGCTTCGACGACCGCGTGGGTCTCGTCGGTCGATGCGTTGTCAACCACGACGAGCTCAATATCGAGGTTGCCGCAAGCCTGGGCTGCGGTCGCGACCGAGGCAAGACTCGCTGCCACTGCATGCGACCGGTTGCGTGTGCAGATTATGATGGAGACATCAACCATGCATCGAGGGGCTTCCAGGAGGCCGCACCCATAGGCCCGATGGCGTGCAACCATCAAGCAGGCAGTGAGCTTTTGCCATCAAGTCACCGAGAGAGTGCGACGTCCATCGCGATCCCGTGATCCACGTCGATGCCTCCAGCGACCTGCCTTGCCGAGATAAACCTGCAGCAACCGCCATTCCGGCCACGAATCTGCGCTTCCACACCACATGGAGACACAATGCCCCGGGTTTCCGTCATCATTCCTGCGTTCAACGCCGCTGCCGTGATCGGCAGCGCGGTCGGCTCGGCGCAGGCGCAGACCGAAAGCCGGATCGAGATCATCGTTGTGGACGACGCCTCAACCGACGACACCGCGGCCGTTGTCGAGCGGCTGGCTGCGCAGGACGCGCGCCTTCGGCTGGTGCGGATGGCACGGAACGGCGGGCCGGGCGCCGCGCGCAACGCAGGGCTGGACGCGGCGGGCGGTGAGTGGATCGCATTGCTGGACGCCGATGACCGTTACCATCCGCGGCGTCTGGAAACCCTGCTTACGGCGAGTGCGGCGCAGCAGGCGCAGCTTGTTGCCGACAACCTCTCGCTGGTGCTCATGCCGCAGATGCAGCGCGCTGGCTTGATGATCCCTGCGGAGTGGCTGCCCGAGCCTCGCCTGGTCAGCGCCGTCGAATTCGTGGAGGGCAACACGCGGACGGCGGCACAGCAGCGTATCGGCTACGGCTACCTCAAGCCGATCATCCGCCGTGATTTCCTGATCCGAACCGGCATTCGCTATAACGACCTCCGCTTTTCCGAGGACTACATCTTTGTGCTGCGCTGCCTCATCGCCGAGGCGCGCTACGTCGTGCTGCCGGAAGCGATGTACGACTATGCCGTCGATGCGAATGGGCTGACGACCGGGCACTCTGCAGATGACCTGGTGCGGTTGAGCCACTGTGAGCGCGCATTGCTGCTGGAACCCGGCGTTTCGCCGACCGGCCCGTTGCACGATGCGATAGGACGGCATATCCGTGCGGTCGATCTTGCATTGGGATGGTTCCGTTTCGCCCAGGCGATCAAGCGGCGCGATCCCATGGCCGCACTATCGCAGGTGTTTCAAAGCCCGGCGCACTTCAGACACATCGGCAATGCGGGATTTCGAGCCATACCTCGTGCCCTCATCCATGGAAGACGACGGAAAGAAGCATGAGTGACGTAGAGCAGGAATGTCTCGTTTCCATCCTATTGCCGGCCTATAATTCGCGGCATTTCATCAGCGCGGCGATCGAATCGGTACTGAGCCAGACCGAGCGGCGCTTCGAACTCATCGTCATCAACGACTGCTCGACCGACGATACCGCAGAGGTCGTGGCGCGATACGCCCGCGATGACGCTCGTGTCAGGTTGCTGCATATGCCGAGCAACGGCGGCCCGGCGGCGGCGCGCAATGTTGGCTTTGACATCGCGCGCGGACATTGGATCGCGCTGATCGATTCGGATGACGCCTATGTCCCGCAACGCCTCGCCCGGCTTCTGCAACTCGGCAGCGCCAATGCTGCGGATATGGTCTCGGACAACCTTCTGATGCGGCCGGTTGGCGGGGTGCCCTATCTGCTGATCCCGCCGGAGTTGCTGCCGGGTCCCCAGCACCTGACCGCGGCGGAGTTCGTGTTCCGCAATATTGGCGACCCGAAGCATCCTCGCCTGAGCTACGGTTTCATGCAGCCGATAATCCGGCGCGACTTCTTGCTGCGCAACAACCTGCGGCACGACGAGCGGAACCGCTTTGGTGAAGATTTCATGCTCTACATGGAGTGCCTGCGGGCCGGCGCGCGCTGGTGGATCACGCCTGAGGTGCTGTATCACTACGCCACGCGGCCAGGATCATTGACCGAGGTGCAGAGTTCTGGCGACCTGCTGCGGATCGCACAGCTCGAAGCCGGATACCTACGAGATCCGGCGGTCATGCGGGACACGGCGCTTTGGAGCGCGCTGCGGCAGCACAAGGCGAAGATTGATCGTGCCTATTACTACCGGGCCTTCACGGACGCGATCAAACTCAGGCAGTTCGGCCAAGTCGCACGGCTGCTAACCGCCTCGCGCTGGAGCTCCTGCTACATCGCGCAGGAGACGCTGCGCCAAACGCCGATCATTGCACGAAAGCTGTTGCGCGGCGGCTATTTGCCAAAGGCTGGCCGTGCAACTTGAGGGTTGCCACCCGTCCGACAAGATCAGTGTCCTAAAACAGACATTAGACAGCGCCCTCTTTCTTCAGCACCGCCGGCAACGTCTTCATCAAAATGGCGATGTCGTGCCACAGGGACCAGTTGCGCACATACCACACATCGAGGCGCACGCGATGTTCGTATGTTGTGTTGCTCCGCCCACTGACCTGCCAGAGGCCGGTGATCCCGGGTTTTGCCTCGAAGTAGTAGGAGATGTCGCGACCGTAGCGGGGAACTTCAGCATCGATGATGGGGCGGGGACCGACCAGGCTCATCTCGCCCCGCACGACGTTGAGCAGTTGCGGCAGTTCATCAAGACTGGTCCGGCGCAGCACCCGGCCGATCGAAGTAATGCGGGGATCGTTGTGCAGCTTGTGGGTTGCCCGCCATTCAAGGTTTGCCTGTGCATCGGTCTTAAGCACCTGCTGCAGCACCACATCGGCGTCCGTGACCATCGACCGGAACTTAAAACAACGGAAAGACCGCCCGTTCTCGCCAATGCGTCGATGCCCGAACAACGCCGGTCCGCCATCGGCGCGGATCAGCAGTGCAAGTGCTAGGAAAAGCGGCGAGAGGACCAGCAGGAGCAGCAATGCGACAAACTGATCGAACAACATCTTCACGAACCGGCTCACTGGCCGCGCCAGATTATTGCCATAGATGATCAGCATCACGTCATGGGTGAAAAAATATTGACTGTCGAATACGCTAACTGGCAGGCCGTCAACGGCAGGCACGAGCGCGAACGGCACGCGTTCACGGGAGAGGTCCTCGGCTAGGCGGGCGGCATCGCCGGACGCATCGCCGCGGATCGCGACGACGGCAAACTCAGCGCCGTGCTGCTCAAGCAGGCGGGTCCCACGGCCTGGGCTATGGGCAGCGCCTTGCAGGTCGATAGAGGCCACGACCTCATAGCCGAGCCGGGCGTCCGATTGGAAAGCCGCCCGTGTTGACTGAACCGCTGCCTGGTCGCCGATGATCAGCGTGCGCAGGCGCCACATCCCAAGATCATCGAGAATGGTGCGCGCCAGATTGCGCATGAGCAACAAACAAGGGATTAGCACGACCCAACGCACCACGCTCTCAAACCCGATCGGCATCCCGTAGGCGACGACGCGGATGTAGCTGTCGCAGAAGAAGCCGATCGTCACGCCGGTTGCTAGGCCGCGCAGCTCCGTCCAGATCGGCACGCGCGACGTGTAGTGCCCGCGGACGCCAAAATAGGTCACGAGCATCGTCGCAACGAGGATGGTGCCCCATCCATGCCAGCCGAAACCCTGATTTGCGATCTGCCGCAATGCCCGGTCCAAGGGCGGCAACTCGACTGCCATGTGGAGCACAAACGCCACGCCGGCAGCGAGAAGCAGTCCGAAGATGTCCGCCGAGAAGATCGTCGCCCAACGTATTGTTGCTGGCCTAAGCAACGCGTTGCGGGACTGCGGTTCCCGCGACACCCCTGGCGTCAGAGAGTTGACATGCATTAGTTAAAGCCCTTGCCCATCGCTTCAGTAAGTCACGCAGATCGCGACCATCGGTCATATGGAACAGCCTGCTGCGTCTGTTAACGCAGACCATGCCGCATTGCACACAAGACCCCGATCACGTGTACTTGACGATGCCCATGCAGGCCGCGGCATCATCCGATCCAGGATGGAAAGATGATGAGGCAGGCATGGCAAGGCGAAAAATCTTAAATCATCAATTTGTCATAGTGAGTATGGATCAATCATCTCCGCGGTCGATTTAGAACACGCGCTCGAACACTGTGACGACATCTCCAGGTTGCACAAAAGTCTCCCGATTGGCAGCGCCTTCTACAGTTGACTGCTTGACGCTGGTGCGGACGATCGAGAACCGGTCCTTGACGGCACGATAGGTGAAACCGCCAGCGACCGCCGCCGCCGTCACCACAGTCATGGCAGGCTGATAGGGATATTGTCCGGGACGAACCACCTCGCCCAGAATGAAGATCGGTCGATAGTTGATTACCTCGACCGAGACGCTCGGATTCCTATACAGCTTGGACCGAGTGAGAGTCTGGCCCACCGACGCTTCCAACTGCTTGGGCGTCAGGCCGCCGGCGTGGACACCGCCGACAAGCGGCAGTGCGATCTCACCGGCGGCATCGACGCGGAACTCGCCCGTCAGTTGCTGTTCGCCGAAAGTGATGATGCGGATCTGGTCGCCTGGTCCAAGAGTGTAGATGCTGGTGTTGATATCTGGAACCGGCGGAAGGCCACTGCCGGGGCCGCTGCAACCGATGAGGCCGGCGATCGGCGTTGCCACGAGGCCTGCCAGGGCGATGCGCCTCGACATTGATCCTGGCCTTCTAACCGTTAAGCGCATGATTTTCTCCTGATTCCAGCTTCTATCTTACCACGTTATGGCCTGTTTGGTTGCGCCGTCGAGTGCAACCGCCGCCATTCCAGCAGTATGAGGCATAAACGTTGCATCTTGGCCGCAGCAAGCATTCATAATCATGGCAAGTCCTCCGCCAGCAGCCCGTGCCGCGCCTTTGCCCTTGACCGCATCGGCACGCTCGTGTCCTTGCAGGAACGATGGATGGCGGCGGAGGAATTATGGGACGGTCAGGAACACGGCGACACCTGTCGTGTATCGGGGTCGGCCTACTCGCTCTGGGCGTCTCGGCGGGTGCTCACGCGCAGTATGTCGAGATGTATTTCCCGCCGGCACTGGCAGGGTTCGACCATCAGCAGGGCGTCACGGTGCTGTCCCGGCTCCGACCCTTGTACGAGAACCCGGGAGTGCGGCTCGGCGGCTACACCGTGAACGCCCACCTCGATGAGAACGTCGGCTACGACTCGAACATCACGGGAATCAGCGGCGGTCCCAGCAGCGGCTTCGCCAAGACGTCGCCCTCGGTCAGCGCCACCTCCAACTGGTCCCGCAACCGGCTCGGGTTCTCGGCCAGCATGGACAACTATTCGTATTTCAGCGCTCCGGCGCAGAACTACACGAACTACAATTTGTCCGTCGGCGGCGGCTACACGATCGGCCGCCACGACCTGAACGTTGGCTACTCGCATTTCCGGCAGCATGAGCTCGGCACCGATATCGGCAGCGTCGCATCGACCTCGCCGGTGGCCTACGACGTCGATGACATCCGCACGGACTACACCTTCGAGGCCGGCCGGTTCTCCTTCGTGCCCAACGTCGACGTCCGGCTGTATCAGTTCGGCAGCGCGCTTGTTCTCGGGCAGCCGGCCAACCAGCAGTATCGTGACCGCACCGTGCTCTCGGGCGGCGTCACCACGCGCTATGAGCTCAGCGATCAGCGCGGCATCCTCGTCGTGCTGCAGGGGATCAGCTCACACTACCTGCGGCCGCAGTTGGGCCTGCCAAGCAACAACTCAAAGAGCGCTCTGCTGCTGGCCGGCCTCGATTATCAGGCGACCGGCCTATGGCGGTATCGCCTGCTCGGCGGCATTGAGGTGCGCGAGTTCGCGTCGGCCCGATATGGCACCCGGGCGGCCCCGATCTTCGAGGCCAGCGTGATCTACACTCCGACAGGGCTGACCACGGTCACGGGACTGGCGCGACGGGAGATTGAGGACCCGCAATCCGATGGCGTCGCCGGCTATACCTACACGACTGTCGGCGCCGTGGTGGACCATGAACTCCGGCGCAATATCCTGCTGCAGGGCCGGGCGACTTTCCAGGCAGCGCAATATCTTGAGAGCAACGGGTCCACCACGAGCTACACGCTCGGCGCCGGGGTGAACTGGCTGGTCAACCGACGCGTGCGCCTTTCGGCCGACTACGACGCCACCCAGCAGAATGGTTCGAACAATGCGGCGTTCATCGGCGTGCAACAGGTGAACACGCCAGTTGGGCAGCAGGTAAACTCGCTAACCACAGGCAGTTATAACCGAAACGTTTTTTTGCTTGGGCTGCACTTCTCGCTCTAGCGAGAATGCGGATCGCGCCTGGGGCGTATTCGGAGCAGAAAGCAGCATCGGACATACTTTAGGTTATTATCAAAGAACGCAGATCTCGCTTCAGGTAGAGCTACCTGAAGCGATACTGCCTTAATATGGCGCGGCGCGGTTAAGCGCCTCGCGCATAAGGATATAGTGTTGGAGCATCGGCTCGGAGAAGGCGAAGGTATCCGGACCGACACTCCGGCAGGCCCGCACCGTGCCGGCCTCCTTCAGCCGCGCCCATGCACCCATCTCAAGCCAGCGATCCGCGATGAAGTGCGCACCCTCGTGCTCCGAGACGATGAAACGAGCATAACGGTCCTGTTCCCCACCCGCGATCGCCCGAAGGCTGTCAAGCGTCGCGCGATCACGTTCGCCCTGGGTGATCCCCTGATAGATGGCGGCGACACGCGGGTCGGCCTCGTCCACGGCGCGGCGAAAGGCGGCAAGCAGATCCTGCGCCTCGACCTGCGACGAGGCCCGGGCAATCGCCTCGGTCCCTGCATGCAGGCCGAGCAGTTGCGCCACATAGGGCACGCCGCGAGCAACGTCGATGACGGCTTCCCGCACTCTGGGTAGGAACTCGATCCCGGAGTCCCGCCCGCCCTGCACCAGGATCTCGTCGATCTCCGCATCGGAAAGCAGCGGCAGAGCCAAACCCAGGATGTTGCGCTGGATGGAGGGATGCCGTCCCACCAGCTCTTCCAGGCTGTCGGACACGCCGACGATGATGAAGCTGATTGCGGCGCCACGATCGGACGCCTGCTTGATGGCGTCGGCAAACCAGGTCCGCGTCGCAGAATCCTCCACCCGATCGAACTCGTCGGCGATCAGAACCACATGGCGGCCAGCCAGTCGACCCGGCAACGCTGCGATGTCGCGCGGCTGGATGCGGCCTCGTGGCAAAGCTGCCTCGCATCCTTCCAAATCGTCGTCCTGAACGACCGGCGCCGCGAGCATGGATTTCGGCAGGTCACGGACCAGGCCACGCACGATATCCTCAAAACAGCTATCGAACGAGCAGGTATATCGGCCGACCATGTATCCCGAGCTGCGAGCGGCGGAGGCGACCAGGTTGACCAGCGACGTCTTGCCCCGGCCACGCTCCCCGTAAAGTACGACATGTGCCCGGTCGAGCGCGATCGCACGGAAGATCCGGAGCAGCTCCGTCTGCCGGCCACTGACCCGACGCGAGCTGCGTTGCGGGCGTGTCGGCGTGAACACCTCGCGCAACGCATGCTGCTGCGAGGGAAGCTGTGCCGCCATGCCCAGCGGCAACGCACCAGCATTGCGTGACGCGTTCGGGCGGGCCGGTATGCTGAGCTGCGGCGATGCCTTGTGCCGGGACGGCGACAACGCGACGTCGGGCACAGTAGGCGGCGAACGTCGGAGCATGCGCGTGACGAAACTCATGGATGCAAGTAAATCACCTGGATGCTGCAATGCAACGCAGGCCGCCGAAATATTGCGTGAGCTTTAATTAACACGAGTCTGTGATCCCTTTGGAGGTGCTCAGTGCGCTTAACATTTGTGAATACGCTTTACCCACCATACGGCGCGGCCGGCGCTGAGACGACGCTCCGCTTACTGGCCGCACAGATGATGAAGCGTGGACACGATTGCAATGTGGTGACGCTCACGCCGGCGCGGCAGGCGGAGACCGGCGAGATTGACGGCATCCCTGTGCACTATCTCCCGCTTGCCAACGTATTTTGGCCGCATGGGGCGAACAAAGCCTTGCCGTGGCGTTTAGTCTTTCAGGCATTCGAGGCCTACAATCCCGCGATGAAGCGCCGTCTCATGCAGCTATTACGTCGCCTCGCGCCCGATGTCGTGAACTTTCACAATCTGCAGGGGTTTTCAGTCTCCGCGTGGTCGGCGGCGCGAAGGTTGAAAATCCCGGTGGTCCAGACGTTGCACGACTATTACACGGCGTGCCCGCGGAGTGCGATGTGGCGGCCCGATCGTGGCAACTGCGCCTCGCTCTGTGCGGAATGCAACGCCTTCGGCAAGCCGCGCCGGGCAATGTCCGGGTTTCCCGACATCCTAACCTGCGTCAGCCATCGGGTGTTCGACCGACTCACCGGCGCAGGCGCCTTTCCCCGTGCGGTGACTGGCGAGCAGACCATACGGATCATCCGTGGCAACAATGCGTCAGACACGCTTCCTGAAATTGGTCCGCCAGCCGCCGGCACGCCACTCCGCCTTGGTTTCATAGGGCGCCTCGACCCTTCCAAGGGTCTCGAGCATCTGATCGATGCCGTCGCCCGTTTACCGGACGGCGCAGCCTCGCTTCGCATCGCCGGAACAGGGAAGCCCGATTATGTCAATGCATTGCACGCACGTGCGACGGACGCGGCCAATGTTGAGTTTGTCGGCCATGCCTCACCGGCAGACTTCTATCCATCCATCGACCTGTTGGTCATTCCGTCGGTTTGGGAAGACCCATTTCCTCGCGTGTTCCATGAGGCATTGGCCTATGGCGTGCCAAGTCTTGTGACGCCGTTGGGCGGCCTTTCCGAGGTGATCGAGCACGGCCGCAACGGCTTCCTCATCGCGGGCATCGGCGCGCAGGCGCTGTTTGCCAGCCTGTCGGAACTTATCCGCACGCCATGGGACCGGGAGTTCGTGTTCGCCGAGTGCCGTAAAGCCGCCGCAGACTTTTCGCCTTCCCGCATCAGCGCCGAGTACGAGGCGGTGCTGATGGCTGCCGCCGCACGCCGGCCTGTTCCAGACGGCGCCGGGGCAGCCTGGCGCGGCGCTCCACCCTCCATGACCGTGTCGGCCTAAAGGAGATCATGTCTTGCTCGGTCTGCAACTGCTTACCGGCGCCGGTGTCCTCGCGGCGGTCGGCCTGCATCCCTTCACCACCTACCCGCTCAGCCTCGCAGCGCTCGCCCGCCTCCGTCCCCGGCCGGTTGCGGCGGAACCGGCGGCGCTCCAGGCCAACGCGACCGCGGATGGGTTCACGGCCCCGAACCCACGCGTGGCGCTCTGTGTCTGCGCCTATAACGAAGAGAAGGTAATCCGCGCGAAGGCCGAAAACATGCTCAGCATGCGCAGGCTGGTGCCGGATCTCGAACTTCTCATCTACGTCGATGCAGCGTCGGACCGCACGGCGGAGATTCTGCGCGAGTACGAAGGCGAGATCACGGTCATCGCCTCGCCATTGCGCCACGGCAAGACCTTCGGCATGAACACGCTCGTCCAGACCAGCGGCGCGGATTTCATCGTGTTCTCCGACGCGAATGTCACCTTTGCACCGGATGCCATCCCGCGCCTGCTCGCACGCTTCGCCGACCCGGGGGTTGGCTGCGTCTGCGGCCATCTCGTCTATACTCTGACGGATGACAGCGCGACTGCGGTAACGGGTTCGATCTATTGGCGCCTTGAAGAGACCATCAAGGAGCTTGAGACTCGCAGCGGATCGACGATGGGCGCTGATGGCTCGATCTTCGCCATCCGGCGCGCGCTACACCGCCCGCCACCGCCTGACATCATCGACGACATGTACGTGTCGTTGTCTATCCTGTGCGACGGCCACCGCATCGTGCGTGCCGGTGACGCGCTGGCCTTCGAGGTCGCGACGTCACAATCCGGCGACGAGTTCCGGCGCAAAGTCCGGATTGCCTGCCAGGCGTTCAATGTGCACCGTCTGCTGCAGGCTGACCTGGCCGGGCTCTCGCTGCTGGACCAATACAAATACGTTTCGCATAAGCTGCTGCGCTGGTTCACCGTGTATCTGCTGTCAGCATCCACGCTGTGTCTCGCCGCCGGGTTGGCTGTGCTCGGCGCCTGGCTGCCGCTGCTGCTCGGGGTCGTTTCCGGGGCGGCGTTGCTGTTTGCTGGTTGGCTTCGCCCTGCAGGGCCGCCCGGCAAGCTTGTCGATATCGGCGCAGCGTTCGTGGCAACCGGTGTCGGCGTCATCCGGTCACTTCGCGGCGAACGGTTTCAGGTCTGGACGCCGCCCGCCTCAGCGCGCGGCTAAAACCAATACCGGCCCGACGCATGGGCGTCAGGCCGGGCTGTCAGGCCGCCATGTTGAGCACCATCACAACCGGGCGGCGGGACGCCGCGGTGAGTGTCCGGATTGCGTCGCGCACTGCGGCCTGCTTGGCCCGCCTGGCGCCAACCACGAGGACGACGGTATCGACGATGTTGGCGAGCACCATGGTTTGCGTGGCGTTGCCAATTGGCTGGCTGTCCATCACAACCAAGTTGTATTCGTCCCGGGCCTCGGAAATCAAGTTCTGTAGCTGCATCGAATCCAGGAGCTGACTGGCCGCCGGCTGTGCGCCGGCAACCAGCAGGTGATCGAGGCTAGTTTGCTGGTCCTGCTGAACCTGGTCCTGCCAGTGCTCGCGTCCCTGCAACGTCTCGATCAGGCCATTGCTCGGCGGGATTTTCAATATGCGGGCCAGCGCGGGCTCAGATAGGTTGCCTTCCAGCAACAGGGCACGAAGCCCGTCGATCGCTGCGACACGTGCAAACGCCGCGGTAATCTCTGTCGCACCCTCGGCGGCGACGCTTGAGACAAAGAGCACGCTGCGCGGCACGGAGCCTTGTCCAGAAAACCGCAACCGGGTGCGGAGGGATCTCAGAGCCTCCGCCTCCGGCCCGCTCGGGTTGGCGACGACGCGCTCCGCAAGCGAAATCCCGCTCGTGAGGCGCGGCATGATGGCGAGCGGAGCCAGGCCCGTCGCGCTCTTGATCTCGTTGGGCCTTGAGAAACCGTTGTCGCGGCGTCCTCGCGCCAGCGAGATCAGCCCGCCAAAAGCACACCCGCTCAGCAGGCCGAGCAACCCGGCAAGCTTCGGCTTGGGACTCGATGGAAACGCGGGCGATACGGCCATGCTGACGACCCGCACCCCGCTCTGCTCGGGACCGATCTTCCTGGCAGCGGTCTGCGCCTCTCCCTGCAAAAGCGTTTGCAGAACATTGCGCCGCGATTCGGCATCCCGCTCAAGCTGCTGCAACTCTGACTGCACCGCAGCGAGGCCGCCGGCGCTCTTCTGTGCGGTCTCAAGCTGTCGCTGCAGATCGGTCTCGCGCGCCCGCGCAGCGTCAGCCTGTGCGCCAAGCGACGCCATGACCCGTTGCGCCTCCGCCGCCAACGCACCCCGAAGTGAGACAAGTTCCGCCTGCGCCGCGCGAAACTGCGGATGGCCGGTGCCCAGCGTCGTCGCAAGCTGCGCCACGTGGCGGTCGGCAGCCGCTTCCTTATCCCGCAATGCACTGATCGTGCTGGAACCGAGCACGGCAGCGTTGTCGTTCGACGCGATCCCGGTCCGCGCAATCACACTGGCGCGCTGATAATTGGCAACCGCCTGCGCGCGGTCGGCGCTCGCACGGGTCAGCGCGCTGGAGAGGTCCTCAAGCTGCTGCTGGCCGACGCTGCCGGCCCGGGTCTGCACGAGGTTGTACTTCTCGCGGGTGTCGGCGATCTTGTGCTCGAGTGCACTGATCTCGCTCCGCGCCTCCACCACCCGTCGCGATAGCTCGGAGTTGGCGTCGGTATTCGCGGACACGCGACCCTGCGCCTTGTCGGTCATGTAGTTCTTGATTACGCTGTTCGCGACAGCCGCGGCGGTTTGCGGGTCGGTTGCGGTAAACTGAACCAGGACGATCAGGCTTCGGTTGTCGTTGATGATGCTGAGATTGTGCAGCAGGCTGCCGATGACGCCATCCTGCAGCACGGCTTGCGGGGGCGGCAGATCGGGCTTGGTGATGTCGGGCAGCAGGCCCGTATCGAACAGCGGCTGGGCCACGGACAGCGGCAACGCGCCCGCAATCTGCCGCTTCAGCGTTTCCATGAAGGGCGGCGGCCGCAGCGTGCTGTTGAACTCTGGGTTGTCGATCAGGTTCAACTCGTCCGCGACCTTCTGGAGCAGCGACCGCGACATCAGGATCTGGACTTCGCTGCGCACCAGCGGCATCGGGTCCGGCATCGAATCGCCGCTGAGCGCTCCCTGCAAGGCCGGAACCGCGAACCGCTCCATGTCGATCGAGAGGGTTCCCGAAGTCGTGTACTGCTTGGGGACGGCCGCGACGGTGTAGGCGTATCCCGCTATGCCGAACAGCAGGCCGAAGCACAGGATCAACGGCCAGTTGCGGCGAAGCGTCCGGAGAAGCTGCCCCGGCGAGACGGCCGTATTCTCCAGCGCCGGCAGCGCTTTTTCGAACCGCTCGTCTAGGAGCGCCAGCTCCGACATGGCCAGAATCCTTTCCAACAAGCCGGCCTCGACGGGCCGACCTCGATATTAGATGATGCAACGCACCAACACGACAATTGGCACGGGCCTATAAGGCGATTTGAAGCGGTTGTGATTTCCGGCCGAGTTGCGCTGGTGCCATCTAGCCGCCATGCAAGCAGGAATGGCCTATTTCATACTGGCGCACCACAGGCCACAGCAACTGCGCTGGCTGGTCGAGGCGCTCGCGCATCCGAATGGCTCAAGCCGCGACACGATCATCCTGCACGTCGACCGCAAATCCATGCTGGGCCTCAAGGCCGAGCGGCGCGGGATCTGGCAGACGGCGAAGGCCCTTGCGGCGGAGTACCCCAACGTGGTCGTCATGCGGCCCCGCTTCACCAATTGGGGCGGCTGGAGCCTCGCGCGCATCCAGCTCGATGCGATTGCAATGGCGTTGGAAGCATCTCCGGATTGGTCGCATTTCGTCAATCTGAGTGGGCAGTGCTACCCGATCAAGCCGATCGAGCAGATCCGGCAGGCGCTGGCGGCCGATCCCGATCAAGTCTTTGTGGAGCTGCGGCATCTCTCGACGTTGCCGGCCGATGACTGGCACCTGCGCTGGCACCCGATGTTGGAGCTGCCGCATCGCGCCGTGAAGTTCAAAGGGCCGCGCCGGCCGCCGGGCGATTTCGAGCTCGCCTACAAGGGCTCGCAGTGGTCGATCCTGCCGCGCGCCTTCTGTGAATGGCAGCAACGCGCCCCGATCGCCAAGCCGATCCGGCACTATCTCAGCCGCCTGTTGCTATCCGACGAGCTCATTATGCAGACGCTCGTCCGCAATGGACCGTGGCGCGACAAGGTGGCGCCGCATTTCGGGCGCGAGATCATTTTCCCCGGCCCGAAGGTGCTGACCCAGGACGACATGCCCCGGCTGACCCGCAGCCCAGCGTTGTATGCACGCAAGTTCGACCAGCAACGCGACCCCGAAATCCTGCCGCAACTCGCCCGGCAATTTGGCTATCCCATGAGCAGAGCGCCCCTGGGTGAGGCCGCCATGCACCCAGCGCCCACGAGCAAAGCATTGGCGCAATGAGCCGCGCGATGCGGGTGGCGATGATCGACCCGTCGCTGTTCACCCTGCCCTATGACGCGGCGCTCGCGGCGGGCCTGCAGGCGGAGGGGCACCAGGTCGTGCTGCATGGCCGCGCACCCGGTCCGGACGACAATGCGACCGACGGCGCACCGCTGCATGCGAGCTTCTACCGGGTCTCCGGCGCCCCGGCTTTTGCGCGCCTACCCCATGCGCTCCGGCTGGGAATCAAGGGCCTGGACCATGCCTGGTCGATGCAGGGGCTGGTGCGGCGCCTGCGGCGGGAGCGGCCGGATATCATCCATTTCCAATGGCTGCCGCTCCCCGTCGTGGACCGGCGCTTCCTCAAGCGTCTGCGGGTGATCGCGCCGCTGGTGCTGACGGTGCACGACACCAACCCGTTCAATGGCAATCCGACAGGCGGGCTGCAGCGGGTGGGTGCCCATGCGGCCTTCGCCGATTTCGACCGGCTTATCGTGCATACCGAGCAGGGCCGCTCCCGCCTGCTCGCCCATGGCGAGGGCACCGACCGGGTAACCGTGATGCCGCACGGCCTGCTCGGGCGCGCATCGGCCGCCGCTGCCGCCGATGCCATGCAGGGCGAGATCACCTTCCTGCTGTTCGGCAAGATCAAGCCCTACAAGGGAGCGGACCTGCTGATCGAGGCTTTCGCGCGCATGGACCCGGTCCTGCGCGCCCAGTCGCGGCTGCGCATCGTCGGCAAGCCCTACATGGACCTCGAGCCGCTGCACTGCATGGCCCAGCGGCTGGGCGTGGCGGAGCGGGTCGCGATCGAGCCGCGCTTCGTCGGCGACGCTGAGGTGGGCGGCATCTTCGCACCCGGCGTCATCGCGAGCTTCCCCTATCGCGAGATCGAGGCCAGCGGCGTACTCAGCCTGGCGATCACCTTTGGGCGCCCGATCCTCGCCGCCCGTCTCGGCGGCTTCATCGAGGCCGTGCAGGACGGCGAGCACGGCGTGCTGGTCCCGCCGGAGGACGTTGCAGCGCTGTCTGCCGCGATGTCGCGCTTCGTCGCGAATCGCGACTTTGCCGCTGCCTGCGCTGCCCGGGTGCGCGCGCTCACGACGTCGGTCCCGACCTGGCCGGAGATCGCGCGCCGGACCGTCGCGCTCTACGCCTCACTGCCCCGGTAGCGGCATCCCATCCACTCAGGCATCGCGCTGCAAGCCGGCGTGCAGCGCCTTGGCAGCCTCCGGCAGGCGACCGTCAGTGACCTTCGCATCATAGTCCGGCGCGCGGTAGTTCCAGTAGCAGGCGTAGTCAACCGGCCCGCCCTCGTGCATCCAGGCCAGCATGTTGCGGATATACAGCGGATCGTCGCCGCCGCCGTGCCCGTCGGGCCGCGTGCCGGTGCCCCATTCCGGGAACGACCGTGGCTTGCCATGAGTCTTGGCGAAATCGCGGTGCCATCTCAGGCCGGCCTCGTGGTTCAGCAAGTATTGCCAGCGCTGCGCCGGGTCCTGGATGAGCGGCCAGGACTGGTTGTAGATGTCCAGCCCGACAATATCGACGACGTCGTCGCCGGGATAGGCGTCCACCGTGGGGCCATCGACGGTAGTGGCGCTCCAGTCAAAGCGGAAACGCCCGCCCGGCACGCTGCGCATCGCCAGGGCAATCCGTCGCCAGTATGCCTTGAAGTCGGGCGCGTTGCCACGCGCGGTCCAGGAATACCAGCCGCCATTGAACTCCCAGCCGATGCGGATCACGCTGTCGCCATAGGAGTTCTCGACCAGCTTGCGGCCGAGCGCCACGAAATGCTGGTCGTAGGCGCCGCGTGCACCCTGGGCCAGGGTCGGCTGCCCCTCGCTTACCAGCATCGGCACCGAGACGATGAGGCTCTTGCGCCCGGCGTCGCGCCAGCAGCCGCTCATCCACCCGGCCTCGTTCACCATGCCGTTCCACGTCTCTTTTTCGAGGAAGTCGAGCACCACGTCGAGCGGGCGGCCCAGCCACTTCTCATAGGCAGCGACCTCGGGCACGCCCGTGGAGCCCGCACCGCCATAGGTGCCGATGCGGATGGCGGCGGCGGCCCGCGCCGGCACGGCGGCGGCGATGACCGAAGCTGCAGCCGCGCCGGCCAGCGCACGGCGCGTCAGAGAGGGAACTTGGTGGATCATGCACGCTCCAAACTATGCGGTGGGGGCGGGTCGAGGGCGGCCGGCTGCATGGGTGGTGGATGATGCAGCCAGCGGCGCAGCAAAACGCCGAGGCGTCGCTCCAAGATACGTTGGCTTACGTCCGACACCATAAGCGTCGGGGGCAGGGCGGCAATGAAAAATACCAGTTGGGTCCAAATGCCGGCCACCTGCGGAACGCCGGCGCGCAACAGCAATAGCTTTACGCCTGACATCACGATGGGATGCCACAGATAGAAGCTATAGCTGATGGTGCCGAGATATTGAAGCGGACGTGAGCGCAACGTGCGTCCGAACCGGCCGTGTCCGTCCACGATGCCGGCAAAGCCGAGCGCTGCCAGTACGAAAGCCAAGATTGCCAGCGGCAGCCTGGCGTCGTGGGACCAGTCCAGCATGGTCGTTTCGATAATGTGTTTGGGCAGGCTCAGCTCCTGGATCGTGCGCCAGCAGAGCAAGAACAGCAGGATGAGCGGAAGCGGGTGCCCGGCCAGCCGGATCAGCGCCCGATGGCGCGGCCAGCCCTCGGCCACCAGCACGCCTGCGAGCAGGAATATGCCTCGCGGATAATAGACGATCAGGATGACGGCGACCGGCAGGGCGAGCCAGTGGGCTAGCGGCCCAAGGCGCCGGCGCAGGGTCCAACAAGCGGCGCAGAACAGATAAAACGCCATCTCGTAGCTGAGCGACCAGGCGGCCGGGTGGAGGGCGTCGAGCGGCAAGATGCCTGGCAACGCGAGCAGGTTGAGCGGCACAGCCACTGCCAGTTGGATGAGCCGCACGTCCGCGAAGCCGCGCACACCGGTTGCCAGGCCCAAGCCGACGATTGCAAGGATCGAGGCCCAGAGCACGGGATAGATGCGGATAGCGCGGTCTTCGAGGAATGCCGCCGGGTTGCGCGCGCGCCGCAACGCGCCGGCGATCACGAAGCCGCTGATGCAGAAGAACAGCTCGACCCCGTATTCCGAGGTGAATGTCAGAAACCTGCCAAGTGGCGTGGCAAGGAGGGGAAGGGTGTTCAACCCTGAATTAAAAACGTGGAACACGTATACGGCAAAGGCGAACAGACCACGGGCGCCATGGACATTTCTGTTGAAACGTTCAGATCTGGGGTGGAACGGTGCCCTCGTAGCAAGCCCGCTTGTCGCCAATTTTGATCTTTCATCGGCCAGTGCCGATTATACCGGAGGCTAAACATTAGATAAGATATCGGCCTTTGCACGCCTAGTTGTTTGGTGAGCGCCGCAGGGCTGCACGGAAGCCCAGCAGATCACATTTGGGCGATAGGGGTGGCGGTGCCGCGGCTTCAAGTTCACACCGGCCGTAATCAGTTTTTCAAGAGCGCGCATCGCAGGCATGGCCCAGACGACCAAGACCATCGATCCCCCCATTCGCCCAGCCCGTGCGATCCCGGTCGTGGCGCTGCGCCCCACTCTATGGCGGGGGCGGCTCGGCGTCGGCGCGTTCACCTGGGGCACGCTGTTCTGTTGCCTGGTCCTGCAGCGTTTCGCGATTCCGGCTGGCGGCGAGCTCAAGATCAGCATCGCCACCCCGCTCGTGCTGGGTCTCGCCGCTTGGGCGCTCGCCAGCGGCGCGCTGGTCATCGAGCGTCGGCGGATGGCGTTGTATTTTGGCCTATGCGCCATAGCGATATTTTCGGTCGGCAGCCAGATCAACCTGCCGCTGGCCATCGCGCCACGCATGAGCGTCACCTCGCTGGCCTACTGGCTGGCGATCACCGCTTTCGCCGTGCTGCGCTTCCGGCATTCCGTCAGCGAGACCGCATTCTTCCGCATCGTGTCGCTTAGCCTGGGGGTCATCGCGGTCGCCGGCCTCGCGCAGTTCATCCTGCAGTTTGCCGGGATCAGCTTCTTTGCCTTCAGCGGCATCGTTCCCGATAACCTGCTGATTGAGGAGCAATATGCGGTCACGATCCCAATCGACCGTGGGCTCAACCGGTCCAACGGATTTTTCCTGGTCGAGCCGTCGGTCTTCTCACAGTTCATGGCGGTTGGCGTGATCGTCGAGGCGCTGTATTTCCGCCGTGCCGCCTACCTCGGGCTATTCTTCGCCGGGTTGCTCGTCTCGGTTTCCGGCACCGGATGGATGGTGCTCGGGTCATACATCATCGTGCTCGCGGTCAGCTCTGGCGGGCGCGGCCTGCTGGGCGCCATCCTGCTCGCGGCAGCCGGCGCGCTCGCCTTCACCGCATTGAGCCTGGTCCTGTCCGATGTCGCCGACATGATGTCGAGCCGGCTCACCGAGTTTACGCTTCCGGGCACGAGCGGGCACGAGCGGTTTGTGACGCCCTTCTTGGCCCTGCAAACCCTGTATGAAGCGGCCCCCTGGTCGGTCGTCACCGGGGTTGGCCCGGGAGCGTCGGAGAAGCTCATCATTCCATATATCTACCACCTGAACACACCGATCAAAGTACTGATGGAATACGGCGCATTCGGCATGGTGCTCTATCTTGGCCTTCTGACCTGGGGAACCCGCACGAAGCGCCAAGCCATGCTGCTCGCGCCACTCATGGTGCTATTGTTGCTGACCGGTGGTTACCACCAGTTCTCGCCAATCCTGTTTGCCGTGCTGCTCATCGGCACCGTCGCCTTTGTGCATGAGGACAAGATTGACAGGCAACACACTTGACAACTTGAGCTATATAGATTCAGCTTTACGGCCGGCATCCCTGGTGTTATTCCTTTGCCAGGACGGAACAAAAATGCGACGGTTGGATCGGCTCAAGCTTGACTCTACGCAGACACAGGCTTTCTGGCAGGACAGGGCTATCTTTTTTGTGGGGGCCAGCGTGGCAGGCACGTTTCTCGCCCTGCTTGTGTTGATACTCGACGGCTGGATAGACGCGCTCGCGATCTACATCGTTTGTTCACTTTCATTGGCGATACTACTCTCCCAGTTCGCCGCGCGGCAGGAACAATTACGCGCCGAACCGCCCGTCAATGATGGCTCGACGGTGCCGGGCAACCGCCAGAACGGCCTGATTTTCAAGCAATTATCCTGGTTCTGGTCCAAGGGCGTGCACCGTTCGCCCCGCTCGGACAAAATCATTTCGCCATCCGTCCTCAGCAAGATGACCTCTACGGATTGACCGGCTTGGCGTGCTGTTCGGGGCGCAGGGTGTAGCGGAGTCGCCACAGGTCGCGCAGCATGCGATTCCCGGCGGGTAGGCATGCCAGCATCATGGCCGTCGCCGCATACGACCCGACCAGCGCTGCCGCCAGCCCCGCGACGCTGGATGGCCAGATCCCGCCGGGAATCAGCGTCAGGACAACGCCAGCGCCCAGGACGGCGAGCGCAATCGGGGCGATGGTGCCCATCAGGTCAGGCAGGCGCACAGGACCGCTGCGCGTTGCCGCCCAGAACAATAGCGGCGCCCCGATCAGCCAGGCAAAACCGGCAGATGCGGTCGCCACACCGACGGGACCCCACGGCAGGCCGACAACAAAGGAGACGAGCACGATGCCGGACCCGGCCGCACCCCAGATAAGCTGTTCCCGCGCGCGTCCTTGGCTGATGAAAAGCCAGGTGATCCCGTTGTTGACGGGCAGCAGCAGGGACCCCGCGCCGAGCGCCGCAAAAATCGGCCCGGCCGCCTGCCACCGCGCGCCGAGCAGCGTGACGATGACCTCATTGGCGAATACGATGCCCCATACCAGCCCGGGCAACGTCACGAGCAGCAGCGCCCGCAGCACCTGCCGGAAGGTGTTGCGGTAGCGGTCGGGCTCGGTCTGCAACCGCGACAGCAAGGGCACGGTGATGCGCGTGAACGGCGTCGTGAGCTGCATGATCGAGGGCAGCAACAGCCGGAAGGCGCGGTTGTACAGGCCGAGTGCCGCAACCCCGCTCGCCCAGCCGATGAGCACGTTGTCCAGGTTGAACGAGAAGTAGTTGACGAGGTTGTAGCCGGTCACGTTGCCGCCGAAGCGGAGCAGGGGGGTCACGGCGGCGTCCAGGCAGGGCCGGCCGGGCCGCCAGCCCGATGTCACCCAGGCAGCGGCCAGGTTGACCGCGTTGTTGGCGACCTGCATCGCCACGAGCGACCAGTAGCCTAGCCCGTACCAAGCGCAGAGGATGCCGACCACGGCCGACGCGGCGGTGCTGCCGACGTCGATCGCGGCAAGGGCGACGAACTGCAGCCGGCGGTTCATCAGCGCCATTTGCTGGGCCGCGAGGCCGCCGAGCACGAGCGGGATCGCCAGGCTGGCCGTCACCGCCATGGTCTTCGGCTCATTGTAGAATGCCGCGATCAGCGGCGAAGCAATGACCATCAGGCCGGCAAGCCCCAGGCTGACAGCCACGTTGATCCAGAACAGCCCCGAGAGCTCGCGATGGGTGAGCGACGGCCGCTGGATCACCGCCTGGGCGAGCCCCAGCTCGGCAAAGAGCTGGACGAGGCCGATCAGCGGCGCCACCATCGCCACGATGCCGAACTGCTCCGGGGTGAGCAGGCGGGCAAGGGCGATCTGCGCCGCGAACTGCATGAAGAAGCGGATGCCCTGGGCCCCGAAGGTCGCGGCGGCCCCGCGGACGGAGCGGCGCTTGAGGTCCGCGTGATCGGACGCGTCCTCGCCAAGGTCGAGGCGGATGTCCTCGGTCACGCGAAGCCGCCACGGCGGGGCAAGGCGCGCGCGGCGATCCGGCGTGTCCGGCGCACCTCTGTCTGGAGGACGGACAGCATGATCGTTCGGGCGCGGACGCCGGGGGCGAGCGACCGGAGGAAGCCCCGGCGCCAGAAGCTGTCGTTCAGGGCATCCAGCGCGGCCTTCGCATCGGAGGCCGCCGGGATCGTGGGGATGATCGGACGGTAGTGCGCGACGCCGAAGCCCTCGGCGTGCGCGATGTTCTGGAAGTGCCGGACGTCCTCCGGCGCCGGCGCGCCGAGCAGGGCCTCGAAGCCGCTCAGGGTGATAGACGCGAGCACATCGACGTGCGCGTCCGACACGACCGGTCGCAGCGCGGCCGCAGTCCTGGACGCGACGTCGTGGAACAACGCCGCGAGACGCAGCCGGTCCGCCTCCTGCGGCTCCTCGATGCGGACCGGCGCCGTCCCGTCGCCGGTGGAGCGGACGCAGCGGATGCCGGGTTCGGGTGCCGAGAACAGCAGCTCGGTGATCTCGACCGAACGGGTGAAGCGCGCCAAACTGTCCCGCGGCAGGCCATCGGCGAACAGCCAGCCGGACGCCTCGAGCTTTGCTCCGGCCACCGTCCGGACCCGGCGCTCGAAGGTGCCGAGATAGGCGCCGACCAGCGGCGGCAACGCGCTGGTGCGCGAGCGGCCAAGCAGCATCAGCGAGCGCTGCAGGCTGCCGTGCCAGCCGAGATCGACGACGACGCCGGGCCCGTCATAGAGCGCGATGTCGTCGAGATGCGCGAGCAGCGCCGCGCGCTCGACCGCGGCCTGCGCGAGGATCGGCCCGGCGAGCGCCGTGAACATCGCCCGCAGCGCCGCGCGCCCATCGGCTGTGTGCACCGGCCTATGCGGATCGGCGAAGCATCCGGCCATGACCGGCTGGATCGTTGGATCGGCTGGGTCAAGGTCGATCCGGCGAAGATAGGCGCTGGGTGAGATCGCCGCACCGGAAGTAAGGAAGTCGAGGGACGACTCGTCCAGCGCCGCGATGTTGGCGAAGTTCACGCAGCGGCGCGAGCACCAGACGTAGCGCGACGGCGCCGCTTCGGATGGGCGCCATGCCGCCTCGTAGGCCTTTTGGAAGATCAGCCCGTCGCGCGCGAGGAAGAAGACGCGGTCCGTCCCGTTTGCCCGCGCGACGCGTGCGACGTGGCCGGCCATGCCGAGGGCGGCGGGCGCCACGACGAGATGGGCGATGGCCAGCCAGTAGGGATCGAAATCCGGGTCGTCACGACGCGCCACCAGGTCCTGGCGGAGCAGGGATGCGAAGACGTCGGCGAGCCAATGGCCGCGCTGCACCAGGCGGGACTCGACGTGCCGCTCTCCGGGCGGCGCCAGCAGGAAGGGGACCACCCCGGCGGCGCGGGCCGCCACGCCGTCGCTCTGCGGGTTGTCACCGAGATGGACGATCCGGGCGTCCGGGGCAAGGCCGGACGCGGCGCACAGATACGGCCACACGCTGCCATCGGCTTTCGCGACCATGGTCTCGCTCGATAGATACAGCCGTTCAAATCCGGTGATCCCGCACTCCGCAAGCATCCGCGCAACGCACTGAGCTGGAAGATACATGTCTGAGACCAGCACGACGCGCCTGCCCGCTGCGACCAGCGCCTGGAATGCGGCGGCGACCTGCGGGTCCGTGCGCACGCAGCAAAGTTCCAGCGCCACCTCTTCCTTAGCGGTCCACTCAAGATCAGCCTTGCTAGCGACACCTTGCGCCGCGAGAGCCTGTCCGAGCTCGTGATAGATTGCGGCGAGCGTCACGTCCGGCTCGCCCCTGGCGGCGGCGGCCACGCGCGCGCGCTGCTCGGCCGCGATCCGTTCGTGCGGGAAGATCGCCGCCAGCGGTGGGGCGAGGCGCTCGGCGAGCGCGGCGAACAGATCGATGGGTTCACCAAAGAAGCGGACGAGCAGGGTATCGAACACGTCGAACGAGACGATAGCAGCATCTTGCGCCGCGGCGGTGAAGGCGGCCAGCACCTTGGCGTGCCGGGCGATGAATGGGGCCGCATTCGGCATCGACGCAATCTCTCCCGTGGGAACACTGTGACCAGAGCGGGCTGACAGGGCAGCCATTCCGGTTGCCGTAACGCGGGCGGGCCGCCGCCGGAAGTATTGCGGCGCTCACGAATGCGAGGGTGCTCCGATTGCCAATCCGGCATAGCGCAACCGTCCCGGTCGATGCGTCAGTCGCGCAGCGGATCAGCCGATCTCGCGATAGTATCCCGGACCTCACATAGATGCTTTCCACTCGCCAACTATGGCATTGCGGGTTATCTTTTGTTGATTAGTGTTTGCTTAACTAGAAAAATGCAAGACAGGTGTTTTCTTGATTGTGCAAAATGCCTCAATGGAGGAGAAGCATACATACATCACGAAAAAGTGAGCACAGGTTCCATGTCGTCCAAATACGTTCTCGGCGGGTATTTCGGCAACCCGAATGGCAATGACGCTTCGGCAGAGGCCTATTTTGAAGGCAAATTCAACGGTTTCGTGTCCACGATGGGCGGCGCGAAGCCGAGCACCATGAACGGGTTCGTCGATTTCTCGCAAGACCCGAGCACCTGGGCCGCAAACGCAAGCTGGACTGCCTGGTCATGGACCCAGTCGCCAGTGGTGCAAACCTCGATTACGCCGGTCATCGGCATCCCGATGTCCGACAACAACCATTGGGCGGGCAACGCCGCCGGGTCCACCAACGATGACTTCTTCAAAGGCATCATCAACGGCACCTACGACGGCGACTACAAGGGGGTCGTGGACGCCTGGGTGAATGCCGGTTTCAAAACGATCGACCTGCGCCTCGGCTACGAGATGGATGGCGGCTTCATGCCTTGGTACATGGGCGACAACGCCGGCACGCAATCCGATTGGGTAAAGGCGTTCCAGCACCTCTCGACCTTGATGCGCGGCGAGGCCGCCACGCTTGGTGCCACGGCGAAGATCGTGTGGAATCCGGCCGACATCAACTGGACCGCGCAGCCGGTGCAGAACGCGTATCCCGGCGACGCCTTCGTCGATGTGATCTCGGTCGATGCCTATAGCCCGCTCTATCCGATGGACCTCTACGACTGGGCAAAGAACGACGGCACCGTCGATGCGACCATTCAGCAATGGGCGGCGGACCCGGTCAATCGCGAGCATTTCTGGTCGTATCCGAATGCGACCCAGTGGTATCCGACCGGGAAGCCGGGCAGCGGCTTCGGGATGGAGGATGCGATCGCCATGGCGAAGGCGCACGGCAAGGCGCTGGCGATCTCCGAGACCGGCGCGGGCGGCGACGGGCTGACGACCGGGCCGGTGGACGAGCCTGAGTTTCCAAAGTGGCTCGCAGGCGAGCTGGCCAAGGCGCAATCGTTGGGGGTGCCGATCGCCTACGTCAACATATGGGATGTCCAAATGGCCGACGGCAACTGGGACTTCGCTCCCGGGGCGGGCAAGCCGCTGGAGGCCGCCGCATGGGCCAAGTATTTCGGCAACGACTCGGGCAGCGCTGCCGGCCAGGCCCCACCACCCGTCTCACCGGCGTCGGCGACCGACACGCTGCAGCTCAGTCTGTCCGAGGACGCCTGGCAGGGCGATGCGCAGTGCGTCATCACCATCGACGGCAAAACGGTCGGGGCCGCGCAGACCGTCACGGCCTCGCACGGCCAGGGCAAGTCGCAGACCGTCAGCCTGACCGGCCAGTGGGGACCCGGCGCGCACGACGTGGGCGTGCAGTTCATCAACGACGCCTGGGGCGGCACGGCGGCCACCGATCGCAACCTGTATGTCGGCCGGGTCACGCTGGACGGCCAGGCGTCGGACGCGTCGCCCACCGCGCTTATGGCGAACGGCACGGCCCATGTCGCGCTCGGCGCCAGCCCGCTCGTGCTGCAACTGTCCGAGGACGCCTACCAGGGCGACGCGCAGTTCACCGTGGCGGTGGACGGCAAGCTGCTCGGGGCGGCGCAGGCGGTGACGGCGCTGCATGCCAAGGGGAGCGTGCAGAACTTCGCCTTCGGCCAGGCGATGGCGGCGGGCACGCACGATGTCGCGGTGTCGTTCCTGAACGACGCCTGGGGCGGCACGGCGGCCACCGACCGCAATCTGTATGTCCACGCGGTGGACGCCAACGGCGCCGCGGTTGCTGGCACGTCGGCCGCGCTGATGGCCGCCTCGACCCAGCACTTCTCGGTCGTCGTCGCAGCCCATCTCTGACGGACCGCCCGGCAATCCGCCGACACCCTGGCTCCGTCCGGGCAAATCTGCCCGGATGGAGCGACGCGCAGCACTGCCGCAGCCTTAGACCCAGGTGATGCTGGTCGGCGCCAGCGTCGTCAGGCCGTTCAGCATCACGCCTTTGGTAGGGTCGGTGCCGAACGACAGCATCACGCTACCGGCGCGGGGGGTCTCGAGCAGCGAAGCCTGCAACGCCTTGTCAACCTGCAGCGCGTCGCCCTTGGCGAGCGAGAAGTTCTCGATTGTCATAAGCCCCAGCCCGGCGTGGGCCACGTAGGTGTCTGCGCTGGTCCCGCCCGTCACGTCCATGCTGCCGGTGCCAGCCGTGACCGTCGCCGCGCCGCTGCCGAGCAGGACGGTCGCCGCACCCGACCCGCCCGTCACCGTCGTGTTCAGCACGTTGACGAACGTCATGCTGTCGGTCCCAGAACCCGCCGCGACGTTGGCGTAGGTGCGCGAGGCGTCGCCGTTGAGCGTGAGCGAGTCGTTGCCAGACCCCATGCTGATACGGAACGTGTTGTTCGGCACGTCCGCATAGACCGAGCGCACGTTGATCGTCGCGGCGTAGTTCCCTGCGCCCAGCGCGATCGAGCCGCGCATCGCGTTGTCAACCGTAAGCGTGCTGGTGCTTCCCACGGTATTCGGGGCGTTGTTCAGCGTCGCGTTCGCCTCGACGAAATCGTTGAGCCGGAACGAGCTTCCAGAACCGTCGATCAGGGTCGCGACCTGCACGGTGTCGAAGGCGCCGGCGCCGATTCCGGTCACTCTGCCGGGCTGAAGCCACTGATAGACGTTGTTGTTGAGCTTGGTGTCCCAACTGCCGAACTCGCCGGTGGCTGTCGGCGCGACCGCGGTCAGGAAACGGGTCTTGGCGCTGTCAACGAAGGAGATCGAGGTCGCCGCGGTCCCTACCCCAAAGGTTTGGGGTCCCGCGGACCCTTGCTCGACGTTGGTCTGCTGCGCCACCCCGTCGAACGTGACGGCGTTGACATACAGGTTCCGGTCGAGCGACGCGGCGCCACCCCACGCATCGTTAAGGAACGTTACCGTCACAATATGCGGACCGACGGCGCCCCAACTGCCGTTGAAGGTGAAGTTTTGGCCCTGTCCCAGATTGTGCCACGCCGCAGTGGTGAGCACGCCGCCAAGCTGCGTGCCATCGAGGCTGACGGTGAACTGCGCATCCCCTTGAAACGCGTCCTCGGACATCGCGAGCACGAGCGTGTCCGGCCCGCTGCCCACCGTCGGCGGCGTCGGAAACACGTGGTCCCCGCTGGCCTGCGGCACTCCGAAGTACTGCCGCCAAGCCGCGGCCTCCAACGGCTTGGTGCCGTTGGTGAACTCCCAGTTGCCGTCGCTGGGGGTGATGTCCCAGATGTTGACGTAATCGACCTTCGGCGCGCCGGGTTGGCTCAACTGCTCATACAGCCACTTCGGAAAGTCGGGGTCATCGATAGGACCCGTTGACGTGCCGTTGCCGCCCGCGCCGGTTTCTGCGATGCCGAGCGGCAAATTATGCGCTTTGGCAAAGGCCAGCACCTGCTTGAAACCCCACTGCGACGGGTCGTAGCCGTTCGGGTTCCACTCCGTGGCGTTGGGGTTCATCCAGTAGTGCTCGCGGTTGACCGGATCGGCGAACCACTGCTGCAGGCTGGCGTCCACCGTCCCGTCGTTCTTGTGCCAGTCGTAGAGTTGCGGCGGCCACATGACGCTGTAGACGTCGACTCCGAGCACATCGACGTACTTGTCGCCGGGATAGGCGGATACGGTCGGCTGCGCGGTGTAGTTGAGGTCGGCAGGGTTCCACACCGTTCGCACGGTGATGCCGGGGACCGAGTGGACCAGGTTTGCGATGTGCTGGAAGGCCGCTGTCCAGTCCGCGACGGTCGCCGGGTCGCTGCCCATGTACCAGGGCTCGAACGTGCCGTTCATCTCGGGGCCGATGCGCGCATCGACCGTGACGTAGCCGACCTTCTTCCACGAGTTGATCAGGCCGACGAAGACATCGTCGTGCTTGCCGGCGATGATGTCCTTATAGACCTGATCGGCATTGTTCCAGTCCGACGTGGTCGCCATCGGGATCGTCATGACGGGGGTCACGCCGAGGAGCACCGACGAGGCCGCCCAGGACCGCGCCAGCTCGTCCTGGATCGGCACCCACTGCGACCAGTCCACGTAGTAGTCGGTGAACGCATCCATGAATTGCGGCTTGGCGCCCATGGCCTGCGAGAACGCGTTAAACTGGTTTTCGAACCAAGCTTCGGACTTTGGATCCGTGGAACTTGGGTCGTACAGATAGGCCCCAAGCGTGAACTTCGGTGTTGCGGTCATCGTGCTCTCAACCATTCATCGCGACAGAATGGCACTATTTTAGTTATGCACCGACCAGCCGCCAATAACTTTGTCGCTGGAAATCCAGCCTCACGCGATTGTGCCGGATGTCGCAAGTGACGCCGTGCAGCACTGCCTTTCGTACGGAACGGTCCGCATTGGTCTCACCTGGGCGGCAGCGGCATGACCGCTGCCGCCCAAGGATCAGCTCCAGGCAATTTTGGCAGGGTCAACCCAGTCTACGCCTTTGAGAAACACGTCGCCAGTCTTGCTGGGATCATTGGCAAAGCTCACCAGGTCACCACCACTCACCTGAGTCTGGCTGAATACGCCCTGCAGACTTGGCGAGATGTTCAGTATGTCACCCTTGCCCGCAGAGAAGTTCTCTACGGTGAGCGCAGAATCGCCGGGATGCACGACATAGAAGTCGGCTCCGGCGTCTCCCGCGACATCCATAGGTCCCCAGGCGGCCTCGGCCCGGTTCCCATTCGGGCTCAGGAACTGCACCGAGCCGCTGTAGGTGCTCGCGCTTTGCGTGTTGATGGCGGTGCTGCCGCTGATGTCCGCGCTGCTGGAAGCGGCAGCGCTGCTGGTCGTGTCCGGCGCGCTGACCTGGGCGCTGGTTGGAGTGGTCCTGCCGCCGCTCCCGCCGGCAAACGCCGCTGCCCAGGCCTTCGCCGCCGCAGGATTATGACCGTTGGTGAACTGCCAGTCGCCCTCGCCGGTCGTCACGTCCCAAACATTGACAAAGGCAAGCTGTGGAGCGCCCGGCGTCGCGAAGTCAGCGGCAATCGTGCCGGGCAGGTCGGTGTTGTCGCCGACCGCGACGCCGGCTTCGCCGATCCCGACAGGCTTGCCGTGCGCTAAGGCGAAAGCAATGGTTTGGGCGAGGCCCCATTGGGCAGGGTCTGTGCCGGTCGGATGGTATTGGCTCGCGCTGGGATTGTTGTAGTACTGGGAATTGCTGACGCTAGAATCGTACTTGTAAGTCGGACTGTAAGTGTCAAGGCCGATGATGTCGACCTTGTCATCGCCGGCATAGCTTGAACCGACATCAATTTGGTTGTTATTTGATGCGTTCGGATTCCAGACAGTGTTGACCTTGATGCCGGAGACGCTGTGCGCCACGTCGGCGACGTGCGCGAAGGCGGACCTCCACAGACCGACGCTTTCTGCCGTATTGCCCATCGACCAGGGCATGAAGTTGCCGTTCATCTCCCAGCCGATCCGCATGTCGATCGTTGTGTAGCCGGCATCTTTGTACGCCTGCGCGATGCCGCGATAGGTATCGTCATGCGCGCCGGCTGCGATCTGCTGAAGCGTGCCCGGGCCATTGTCCCACTTCGTGCCGAGGCCAACCGCGACCACCGGGGTGAGGCCATGCGCGACCGGAGACTTGGCCTGCGACCAGGAGTTCCATCCTGCGCTCGCGACCATATTCGACCAGCTTCCAGAAAAATCGACAAACGTATCGATGAACTGTGGCGCTTGCCCGACAGTCGAACTGAAACTGTTGAATGTATTATCGAATGCTGCCTCTGCAGAAGCGTCATTACCGTTCGGGTTACCGATATATACTCCGAGGGGAATCTTGTTGGACATGGAAAACGTCGCTCCGTTACGGATTTCCTTGAAGTCATTAATGTAATGACACGTGTGCCATACCGTCTGTACTTCTGAGCGCAACCGCGAACAGCGAAAAAACGGCTCTAAAGGCTTCAATCGTCCGATCACGACCTGCGTGATCGACGAACTTAGGACAACAATCCGATCAGCCCGATAAACGAATGCTCAAACATCGAACCGGGAAACGGCGGCAACGTTGCGCGGAAAGCTACAATGGATACGGCGGCACTCGCGGCCTGGCTGCAGGCAAAACCGACGCGCCTCACTGGGCAAACGTTCGATCCCACCCGATTTCATCTCGTATCTGTTACGTATTCCGTGTAGGTCAACGTCCGGCGTGTGCGCCAATGTGCCCAGGACAGCTTTTTAACCCGGACCTTGCAATGAAGCTGCTGCGCGGAGATGACCCGAACGAGCCCATGCCGTGGGATTGGCACATCTCGGTAGTCTGCCAAAACGAAGCGGCGCGCATTGCCGGCTGTCTAACCAGCATCCGGGAGGCCGTCGGCCGCCGGCGCGCCCTGGTGACGCTGAACCTCAACGGCTCAACCGACGACAGCGGCGTGATCGCTCATCGCATCGCACGGGACTGCGGCCTGCCGCTGTGGATCTATCGGACCCAGGCGGCCGACAAGGCGAACGCCCTCAACCAGTTCATTCATTCGCTGCGGGTTCCCGCGCGCATGTACGTCTTTGTCGACGGCTATGTCCGGATCAGCCCCGCCGCCCTGCTGGGCCTAGAGGATTGCCTGGCCAGCCGTCCCGCCGCTATGGCCGCAACAGGCGTTGCCGTGAACGGCAGGACGATGCACCTCGCGACGCAAAAGACTTTGGAACAGGGCGGTGTCCTGCATGGCCAGCTCCATGCCTTGCGGCCGGAATTCTTGGACCGGATGGTCGAACAGCAAATCCGCCTGCCGATCGGGACCTATTCAGGCGACGGGCTGATGGGGTCGATGGCGGCCCACAACCTGGATGCGATGGGGCGGCCGTGGGACAACGGGCGAATCGTTGGCGTGAGGCAGGCAACCTACGAGATCGCGGCCCTGTCGCTGTTCCGGCCTCGCGACCTACAACGGCAGTTCCGGCGGAAAGTCCGTCAGATGCGCGGCAAGCTGCAGCACCAGGCCATGAAGGCGATCATCTACCGGCACGGCTTCGCCAGGCTCCCGCCCGATGCCGACGACCTGGTCCGGGACCACATCTCGGAACACGGCGTGTCGGCGACGTCGATCGCCGACCGCCCTTTCATGGCCCTGGCGCTCCGCCAGCTTCGCGTGGCGCGAAAACCCGACCCGGCCGACTACGTGCCGCGCTGCGTCAGTCTGCCGGAACACCAGGCGGACGCCCGGCTTCGAGCCTGATCTCGGCCGTCCACCATCCCGCTACCGGAACGGCGCCCGCGAGAACGGCAGCATGGCCGACAATCCGCCATCGACCGCCAGCGCCTGCCCGTTCACGTACGACGCAGCGTCGCTGGCGAGGAACAGCGCCGCCGCTGCGATCTCCTGCGGCATCCCGTGCCGCTGCAGCGGATTGAGCTGGCCGATCCGTCCCTCCGACCCGCGCGCCCGCGCGGCCTCGAACAACGGCCGGGTCATGCCGGTCTCGATCAGCCCGGGGCAGACGGCATTCACCCGTACCCCCGTGCCAGCGAGCGCCGCCGCTGCCGTCTGCACCAGGCTGATCACCCCGGCCTTGCTGGCGCTGTAGGCGGCTCCGGCGGCATTGGCCCGCAGCCCGGCGACCGAGGCCGTGCACACGATCGACCCACGGCCCTGCGCCACCATGTGCGGACCAGCGTGCCGGATTGCCAGGAAAGCGCCGATCAAGTTGACCCGCAGCACCTCGGCCCAGAGCTCGGCCGTGGCCTCCAGCAGCGGCGTCAGCCCGCCGGACACCCCGGCATTGGCGTGCACGATGTCTACGCCGCCAAAGGCCTCGACGGCACGCGCGACATAGGACGCCGCCTGTGTCTCGTCGCCCACGTCGGCCGCCATGGCCTCGGCCCGTCCGCCTGCCGCCACGATCTTTGCCCGGGTCTCCTGCACGGCCGGCTCGTCGCGGTCCACCGCCAGCACCACGGCGCCCTCGGCGGCGAACAGCAGCGCGCTTGCCCGGCCGATGCCGCTGCCCGCCCCGGTCACGATCGCATGCCGCCCGGCGAGCACGCTCACGACGGGGTTCCGGCGAGGCCATCAGCCCGCCCTTGGTCAGCATCCAGCCTCGAAGCCATGCAGCATTCCTGAAACGCCGGTCGTCAGTAAAGGCTGGCAACAGGCCGCTTGCAAGGCCGGGCACAAGACAGCGACGATTCTCCCTGCCGCACTCCCAGGGCACCTATGGTAGCGTAACGGCATGCGCCTCACCGAACGCCTGGCGACCATCTCCGAGATCATGCGCCATCCTTGGCAACGCGGGACGCCCGGCTGGCGCGATGCTCGACTACCTGCGCTGGAACCTCGGCCACCGCGCCATGGGTGTCGAGTATGTCCTGCCGCTGATCGGGGACGCGCGGCTGATCGTGTCCGACCGGCAGAACTATGCGACCCTGGTCTATACGTGCGGCCTTTGGGATTTCCCGGAGCAGGCGTTCCTGCTGCATCTCCTGCGTCCCGACGATTTTTTCGTCGATGTCGGCTCGAATGTTGGCGGCTACATGGTCCTCGCCAGCGCCGTGGCCGGGACGCGGTCGATCGCCTTCGAACCGGTGCCGGATACCTATGCGGAACTGCTGCGCAACCTGCGCCTCAACGGCATCGAGACGCTGGTGCAGGCCCATTGCTGCGCTCTGGGCGAGGTGGCCGGCGCAATTCGGATGACCTCAGGGCATGGCGGGCTGAATCATGTCGTGGCCGACGGCGTGGCGCCGGGCGCCGTCAAGGCGGCGGACACCGTCGAGGTGGCGGCGGCCCGGCTGGACACCGTGCTGGCCGGCACCGCACGCCGGCTCATCAAAATGGACGCCGAGGGGTTCGAGCTGAACATCCTGCGCGGTGCGCCGGAAACGCTTGCCTGTCCCAGCCTGCAGGCGCTCATCGTCGAGCTGAACGGGTTCGGCGGGCGATATGGCATCAGCGACGACGACGTGCACCGGGAGATTGCCGGCTTTGGCCTCGGGCCGCATGGCTACGATGCCAGGACCCGGGCGCTGACGCCGCTGGATGGCTATAACCGGGACGGGCTGAATACGCTCTATATGCGGGACCAGGCGGCGGTGGCCGAGCGGGTGGTGGCGGCCAGCCGGTTCAGCCTGAACAGCACGCCGTTCTGACGCTGTGCGGGGAGGGCCCGCGGATCGGGCAAGGGGGAGAGCAACATGAGCGGATACGAGACGATCCTCTACGCGGAGGACGGCCCGGTCGGCACGCTGACGCTGAACCGGCCGCAGGACGGCAACATGTTCACGCACGTGATGTGCCACGAGATCCGCGACTGCATTAACGCGGTCCGGCGGGAGACCCGCACCCGCGTCCTGGTCATCACCGGCGCCGGCGACCGGTTCTTTTGCCTGGGCGGGCGCAAGGAGAGCCTGGAGGACACGTTGCTGTATGCCGGCGTGCTGCCGACGCTCGAGATGTACGAGAGCATCGAGCGGCTGCAAAAGCCGGTCATCGCCAGCGTCAACGGCTTCGCGGTCGGCGGCGGCAACGTGCTGCACGTGGTCTGCGACCTGACCATCGCCAAGGAGGGCGCGGTGTTCCGCCAGGTCGGCCCGATGATGGGCAGCTTCGACGCGGGCTATGGCACCTGGGTGCTGGAGGACCTGATCGGCCGCAAGCGCGCCAAGGAGATGTGGTTCCGCAACCCGAAGCTCACGGCGCGCCAGGCGCAGGAGTGGGGGCTGGTCAACACCGTCGTGCCCGATGCGGACCTCGCCGCCGAGACCCGGGCCATGGCGCTGGAGATCGTCCAGCGCGGACCCTTTGCGCTCGCCGCCATCAAGAGCGCGTTCGCCGCGCGGCACGGCGGGGTCGGCGGCCTGGCGCGCATGGCGCATGACCTGCTGCTCCGCCCCTACCTCGACAGCCGCGAGAGCCAGGAGCTGTCCCGCGCCTTTGCCGAGAAGCGGAACCCGGATCCCGAGGAGTTCGGGCATTAGTTTCCGGTCGGTCCGCCACGTCAGCCGGGCCGATTTGTTCAAATTGAACACTCAGTAATAAAATCATCTCTGCTGGTCATAAAATGTCTCGAATGAACTCTGAATGGCATTGTACAATTTATATGCGTAACGAACTCATCCAGTTGGCGCGCACCTCGGTATAGCGACGACGAGTGCCTTCGGCTCGTTGGACTGGGAGACGAGAATATTATGGCGCAGAACAACTATAACTCAGGTTACGCCTTTAAGGACAACAGCTATGGTGACGGGAAGGGCTTCGGCGGCGGCATGGGCTTTGGCTACGGTGGCGGCGGCAGCGGCTACGGCGGCGACCAGATGTATTTCAACGCCTCCAAGGACGGCCCTGTCGCGAAGGACCTCGGCGCCGGCGACGATGTGGTGCGCGTCAGCGCCGATCGTGGCGGCCAGGTCCGGCTGACCTTCACCAGCGCCGAGGTCGGCAACGGCAACGCCAACGACTCCAATACGATGGCGAACCAGGACGGCGGCCTCGCCGTGCGCCTCCAGCTTGAGGACGGCTCCGGCAACCTCACCGGTCCGGTGAGCCGCTTCGACGACGAGGGGATCACCTTCGACTCGGCAAAGCGCGGCCTCACCTTCGACGTCCGCGACCTCGTCTCCGGCACCGCCCGGGGCGACCAGTTCTCGGTCGTGCGTCTCGGCACCCTGCAGAACGACAAGCTCGGCGTGTCGGACACATCGCGGTCCTACTACATCAACGCCGGCATGGGCGACGACACCGTCACGGGCGGCAAGGTGAATGACTTCCTGGTCGGCGGCGCCGGCAACGACACCCTGGACGGCCGCGCCGGCAACGACATGCTGCTTGGCGGCGGCGGCAAGGATACGTTCGTCTTCGACACCTCGCTGAATGCGTCGATCAACGTTGACAGCGTCCTCGATTTCAACGCGGCCGACGACTCGTTCCGGTTGGACAATGCGGTGTTCGTGGGGCTGCCCGCGGGGCCGCTGGCCGCGAACGCCTTCGCCCTCTCGACCGCGGCCCCCATGGCAGAGCAGCGGATCATCTACGACCAGGGCACCGGCGCGCTGTCGTTCGACATGGACGGCGGAGCGCGGGACAACGCCGTCAACTTTGCCACCCTGGTCAACCGGCCGGCCGACGTTTCGGCGATGGATTTCTTCACCACGTAGAACGTCGGTCGCCCAGGGCTGCCTCGCCTGCACTCTAGTTACTGAGGCTTCATCAAGGTCCCGTCCGGCAGCATGCCCGGGCGGGACTGGGTTTGCTTGGGCGTGCGCACGATGCCGCACAGCACCGCGATCCCGTATAGATCAGGAATTCGGCCCCGGCTGGCTGAGCCGGCCGATGAACAGCACTGGTCCGCTCGGACGCTCAAGCGGCGAGCCGCCGGGCGGCTCGAGGGTGATCTCGATCAGCATGCCCGGCACCGGCTTCACCGCGGGCGCCGGCATGGTGATGCTGTTCTGCCCGCGCGGCAATATGCCCAGGCTGGTGGGCTTGGTCGCCCCCGGCGGCAGCGCCCAAAGCTGCAGCACGCGGTCCTCCGGCGTCGGCTGCTCGGGCGTTCCGTTCGCCGGGGGGACCGTCGCCAGGCGAAGCGCGCCGTTGCGATCCACCGCCGCCGACCAGGCCGTCTGGGTGCGGTCCGCCAGCAGCACCGTCATAATGGGCTGCGCCTCCCGGCCCCATCCGTTGAACACCGCAAAGGCACCCACCGCCGCCACCGCCGTCGCGCCCAATGCCCAACCGGCGAGCAGCCGGGTGCGCCATGAAGCGCGTGGTGCGACCACCGTCCTGGGTGCAGCCGCCGTGGCAAGTTCCGGCGCGATGCGGCGCTCGATTTGGTCCCACAGATCAGACGGCGGCGCTTCGGGCAGCGCCAGGCTGGTCAGCGGCGCAAGGCGGCGATCCCAATCAGCGACCGCCGCGGCAAGCGCCGGGTCGGTCGCCATGGCCTGCACGACCATGGCCGCCTCATGGGCGCCGAGGGTGCCCAGCACATACTCCGCGGCAAGCGCTTCGCGTTCCGCGTCCGGCCCGGATGGGCTGCCCGTGTCGCTCAAGACAGGCACTTCCGCAGCGAGAGCAGGCCGCGGCGGATCCAAGTCTTCAGGGTGCCGAGCGGCAGGTCGAGCCGCGTCGCGATCTGGGCATGCGACAGGCCGTGGACAAAGGCGAGCACGATGAAATTCTGGGTCCGTCCGTCGAGCTGCGCAAGGCATTCGCGCAAACGCGTGCCGTCCTGGTCCGCGGCCAGCCGCTCGATGACATCGGGCTCGATGGGCTGATCGCCCAGCGCCGGATCGCCGGTCGGCTGCTCACGCCCGCGCGCCCGCGCGATATCCAGGGCAGCGTGGCGCACGATCGATGCGATCCAGACCTGGGCGTTGCCACGCGTCGGATCGAACTGCGCAGCCCGTTCCCATAGCCGGAGAAAGGCATTCTGCACCGCATCCGATGCGGCCGGGCGATCGCGCAGGATGGCCATCGCAATGCCGAACAGACGCGTGCCCTCCCGGTCATAGATGACGCGGAGTGCCGCATGGTCCCCGCGGGCGATCGCGATGAGATGCGTGTCGAGCGGCGCGTCGTGATCCATCGGAAGCGCTACGCTTTTTGAGAGCGAACGGATGCAGCCCTGACATCACCGTGAACAGACCCCGCGCCTGGTCCTGTGAGACCAAGCACGAGTGCCGGAACGATACGGCCGGCCGGCCTCAGTCTGCGCCGAGCGTGATCGTCGTTATCGGAACGGCGTGGCTCTCGATGTCGCTCACCCGGACCTGCGGGAAGCCGATCGAGATCTCCTTGCTCTGCCGCCAGGCGTCCACGATCTCGTCCCGCAACTCCGACACCCCGGCCGCGAGTTGCTGCGTGACGATCGCCAGCTCCGCCGGCTGGGCGGTCTGGTAGTTGTCGTTGCCGGACGCCTGTGCCGCCGCATAGGCCGGCGCCAGTTGAGTAAGCGTTTCCGCAAGATACAGCGGTACCCGTTGCTCGATGGTGTTGACGCCGCGGTCGGTGTACGGCCGGACCTGGCCGTTGACCGTGTTGAAATCGATGAAGTTGTGCACGAACGATCCCTCGAACGGCGCGTGGATCGGCGCGGTCGTGTAGCCGCTCGGGTTGGGGTAGTCGCCCCAGCCGTTGAAGTGGACCGAGATGTGCATCGGCTGGCTAGCGTCGCCGACGAAATGGCTCCAATAGCCGATGTCGCGCAGGGTCAGCTTCTGGCGCAACTGCAGCTCATAGCGGAAATACGCCTGGTCCGGCTCGGTCGTCGCCGTCTGCAGTCCAACGCGGAGCGCGCGCCAGATGCCGAAATCCTTCCGCACCTGCTGGAAGCCGTCGATCATGGTATAGGGCAGGTAGCCCGCCGAGTACTGGTCCTGGCCGGCCGGGCTTGTCGCCGCGCGCTGGGCGGTGTCGAACGCCTCCCGCGTCGGCGGCAGCGCCATCAGCGCGACAGCGCCGCCGAGCGCGAAACCGCCCTCGTCGATGTCGATGTAGTGGCCGGGGTCGCGCTCGGCGTCGTGCGCGGTGCGCGCGGTCTGCAGGCTGCCCGAGGCGCTGGTGCCGGTGACGATGCCGGTCGTCTTGGACTCGTCGGGCTCGGGGCCCAGCTCGCCGATCTCCACGGCGGCCTGCGGCGAGCGCACGAACTGCGGCAGCTCGGCCGGCAGGTTCAGGATCGCCAGCCGGCTGACGCCGACGTGGCCGCTGTGGCCCCAGGCCCAGGCGGGACCGGCGGCGGCGATGCCGAGCAGAGTTCCGGCGCCAGCGACAACGATGCGGGCGGCAAGACGGCTGCGGAGTTTGTCAGGCATGGTGCTTTCCTTATGCAAAAGGGGAAGGCTTCGGCGGCCGGTCGCAGCCAGGCCGCCTCGCAATATCAGATCACGTGCATGTCGCGCAGGATATCCAGCTCGGACTGCACGGCGCCAACGCCTTTGGTGGAGTAGAGAATCAACACCCGCTCGGCGCTCAGGAAGCCCAGCGCCGGGTTGCGGAACATGGTGTTGTAGCGGGCGGCGTCCGCGGGATCGTAGCCATAGCGCGACGCCAGCGTTTGCAGGATCACCTGTGCCCCGGTGACGGCCGGGATGCTGAACGTGAAGTCGGCGTCGGACAGGTTGTGGATGGTGTCCTCGACCGACAGGTTGACTTGGCCCGCCGCATTGAGGTCGATCTGTCCCGGCGCATCCGGCTTCGGCGGCAGACGGAGGTTCCCGGCGGCATCCCGCGTAAGCAGGCCGCGCGCGACCGGGTCGGCCTGGGCGATGACCGCCGCCGCGCGGATCCAGTTCACCACCTTGTACTCGTTGCCCAAGGTGGGCGCGCTGTGGGCCGAGGCCTGGGCCACGATGAAGCCCGGTTGCAGGCCGCGGGCGATCGTCTCCGCCAGGCTCAGGATGTGGTGCCCGCCGGTGCGGCTGTCGCCGGCGGCGCCGTTGTTGTCGGTGAGGCCGTTGCCGCCGAAGTTGAACTCCAGGAATTCGGTGCCGTCCGCGTTCCACTGGAACACCAGGGCCTTCGCCCAGTCGTGCCACAGCGGCGCGGCGACGACGTTGTCCTGCGATATGTCGAGGTCGCTCTGCCCGTGGCCGAACGGCGAGAGCGGCGCCATGCGCGGCAGCCCGTCGGGGCCGGACGAGCCATAGGCCAGCCGGTAGTTGTCGGCGAGGCTGAGGGCGTTGGCGACGTTGAAGCCCTCGTGGATCGCGAGGCCGCCGGGGTAGGAGTGGTGGCTGCCGAAATTGCTGCCCGGCGCCGTGTAGAACGGCTGCGGCAACTGGGCGCAGGCACCCTCGCCGGCGCGGACCGGGGGGAACACGCCGGCCTGCGCGCCGCCGGGAAAGGCGGCTGCGTCGGCGGGGGCGTAGAGCTTCTCGCGCTGCAGAGTATCCAGGATCGCCTGCTTTTTCTCCGGCGTCAGCCCGGATCGATGGGCGACGCAGGTCTGCGGGTTGAACAGCGCATCAACCGTCCGCTCATGCAGCTCACGGTCGCGCACGGTGTCCAGGACCTGCTCCAGTCGCTGCATGGCGGACCGGACCAGCGGCGACGCGCGCGCCACCGCGGCCGAGGCCGCGTTGCCGGTGCCGGCGATGGTCTGATCGGCGGCATGGACCGTTGGCGCGGCGCCGAGCGAAACCGCCAGCACGACCGCAGCCGTGCGCAACGTCGTTGCTGAATGCATCTTGGTTTCCCGTCCCTGCTCGTGATGCAGCAACCTGCGCTGCTTCTTGCCTGCTCATAGGCAGGGGTCGCCGGGCATGTCGCGTGACATTTCCATTGCGGCTGAGGGTCGCTAGGGCTGGCGGATCGGGTTGTCACGGAATAGCAGCCCCGAAGTAACGCCTCATAGCGCACAGTCTATCGGCGCGATGCATTTGCCTGGCAGAATTCATTCTGTTATCGTGTTGAGTAATTCATCATACGATCGTCACGTAGGACGCTCAGGTTCCGGCCATAATTAAGCGTTTGTTGCGTAACTACGAAGGACTCGGAAATATGACCAGGCGTTTGCTTGCCCCCACCTGTTTCGCCGCCCTGCTCGCGGGCATCACGACAACCGCCATCGCAGCGGAGCGCGAGGACGCGCGCAAGAACGAGCACCGCTACGCGCGGGTCCTGCTGATCAGCGTGGACGGCCTGCACGCGGTTGACCTGACGCGCTGGATCGCCGACCCGGCGCACGCCAACGGCGCCTTCGCGGCCCTTGCCCCGCACGCTGCCATCTACTCGCACGCCTACGCCACCGGCCCGTCCGACTCGTTTCCTGGCATGATCGCCCAGGCTACCGGCGGCACCCCGCGCTCCGCCGGCGTGTTCTATGACGACAGCTACGACCGGACGCTGTTTGCCCCGGGTTCGAACTGCGAGGGGCCGCCCGGCGCCGAGGTGCAGTTCGCCGAGAACATCGACAAAGACAAGAACGCCCTCGACGCCGGCGGCACGGTCGGCCAGCCGCTGAGCCAGATCGATCCCGCCCAACTGCCGCTGTCCGACGTGTCGGGCGCTTGCAAGCCGGTGTATCCGCATGAGTTCATCCGGGTGAACACCCTGTTCGAGGTCGTGCGCGCCGAGGGCGGCCACACCGCCTGGTCCGACAAGCACCCGGCCTACGACATCCTGAACGGCCCGTCAGGCGCCGGCATCGACGACCTGTACACGCCGGAAATCAACTCGCTGATCCCGGTCGAGGGCAACACGACGGCGGACAACACCACGAGCTTCACCGCGACCCGCAACTACGACGAGGTCAAGGTCCGGGCGATCCTGCACGAGATTGACGGCCTCGACAGCACCGGCAGCCATGCGGCGCCCGTGCCGAACGTGTTCGGCATGAACTTCCAGGCGGTCAGCGTCGGGCAAAAGCTCGCCAAGTCGGGTTTGCTTGACGAGCCGGGTCTTGTAGGCGGCTACCTCGATTCGGCGGGAACGCCGGGCGCGGCGCTGGCGCAGCAGCTCGCCTATGTCGAGGACGCGGTGGGCCGCATGGTGGCGGAACTGCAGGCGCAAGGTCTCGCCGATCAGACGCTGATCATCGTAAGCGCCAAGCACGGCCAGTCGCCGATCGACGTCTCGAAGCGCCAGGCAGTGTCGGACGCGCCGTTCACCGAGACCCCCGGCTACGCCTTCCACGTCGCCGACGACGTGGGGCTGGTCTGGCTCACCCCGCAGACCGCCGCCGCCGACCGCACTGCTGCAAACGACTACCTGCTCAGCCAGGCCGGCGCGCTGAAGCTCGATGCCGTGGCCGGCCGCGACGTCCTGAGCCTGTTCTACCAGGACCCGGCGACCGACAGCCGCACCCCGGACTTCCTGGCGCTCCCGCAACTCGGCGTGATCTACACCGGCGGGACGAAGCTTTCCGAGCACGGCGGCTACGCCAACGACGACCGCAACGTCGCCCTGCTGGTGAGCGCGCCCGGCATCACGGGTCGCGTCGTCGACGAGATCGTGGAGACGCGGCAGATCGCGCCGACCATCCTGCGCGCGCTCGGGCTCAACCCGCGCGCACTGCAGGCGGTGCGGGAGGAGGGCACCACCGTCCTGCCGACAGCGCTCCGCTAAAATACGGGTCGGGATCAAGGTTTAGCGATCGAACCAACGCCTGCGCCTAACCCGCAGGCATTGCGTTGTGCCGCCCGCACCCCGGCTCTAGTGATGGGCATGGCAATCGCGCGGCAAAGATTTAACGCAGTACTCACGATGAAGCCGGAGCGGTCGGCTGCCTTCGCCCGGTCGGCCTGCCCTCCGGGGCGCCGCTAGGTGGACCAGGCCGCCCTTCCCGGTCTCCTCGTTGCCGCTGCCGCGATGGATGCGCGCATCCGCGCCGGCGACTGGGCCGCAAGCCCGCTCGGCCCGCTGGCAGGCTGGCCGCCATCGCTGCGCACGCTCGCCGACCTGATGCTCGCCGCGCGGCATCCGATGTTCATTGCCTGGGGCCCCGATCGCACGCTGCTCTACAACGACGGCTACGCGCTTATGCTGGGCCGCAAGCACCCCGTGGCGCTCGGACAGCCCTTCCTGGAGGTCTGGGCCGAGGCGCGCGACGCCCTTGAACCCCTGGTCGATCGCGTCATTGGCGGCGAGCCGGTCCACATGGACGACATCGCGCTGACGCTACAACGGTACGACCGCCCGGAGAAGGCGCATTTCGCCTTCAGCTACACGCCGGTGCGCGACGAGGCCGGCACAGTGCAAGGCCTGTTCTGCTCCTGCACCGAGACGACCGCCCAGGTGGCCGCCGCCCGCCTGCTCGCCGCCGAGACCGAGCGGCGGCAGCAGATGTTCGAGCAGGCGCCGGGCTTCATCTGCGTCCTGCAGGGGCCCGAGCACCGCTTCGAGTTCGTCAACGCGGCCTACGCCCGGCTGTTCGGCGACCGGGACTTCGCGGGCCGGCCGGCCCGCGAGGTGTTCCCCGACTTGGCCGGCCAAGGCTTCTACGAGCTGCTCGACCATGTCTATGCGACCGGCCAGTCCTTCGTCGCGCACGGCAGCCCGATCCGCGTGCAGCACACGCCCGGCACGCCCGCCGCCGAGCTGTTCATAGATTTCATCTACCAGCCGGTCTCCGACGTGGACGGCCGCGTGACCGGCATCTTCTGCCAGGGCCACGACGTGACCGAGGCGCAGCGGACCCAAGCGGCGCTGCGCGACCTCAACGCCGACCTGGAGCTTCAAGTGCTGGAACGCGCGCGTGAACGCGGGCGCACCTGGCAGGTCAGCCCGGACCTGCTCGCCGTCATCAACCGCGATGGCAGGTTCGCGGCGACCAATCCGGCCTGGCAGGTGACGCTCGGCTGGTCCGCGGACGAACTCGCCCGCATGCCCTGGCACCGCTTCGTGCATCCCGCGGACCTGGAGCGCAGCCGCGCCGCGTTTAGCGTGGTCATGCACGGCGACCCGGTGCTCCGCTTCGAGAACCGCTACCGCTGCAAGTTCGGCGATTATCGCTGGCTGTCCTGGGTGGCGGTGCCGGAGGGCGGCAAGCTCTATTGCAGCGCCCGTGACATCACGAATGAGCGGGAGCAGGCGGCCGAGCTGGCGGCGCGCACGGCCGAACTGGACCGGGTGTGGCGGAACTCCCGCGACCTGCTCGTTGTCGTGGACGTGGACGGCATCTTTCATGCTGTGAACCCGGCCTGGACAGCGATCCTCGGACATGACCCGGCCGATGTGGTCGGCCACAGTTTCCTGGACTTCGTATGGCCGGACGACGCCAGCATGACCCAGGGCGCGCTGGAAGCGGCGGTGTCAAAGCGGGACCTTACCAGCTTCGAGAATCGCTACCGGCACCAGGACGGCACGCCGCGCTGGATCGCGTGGCACTCCGCCATCGAGGGCGAACTCGTCTATGCGTATGGTCGCGACGTGACGACGCAGAAGGCCGCCGAAGAGGAACTGCTGCAAACCCATGCGGCGCTGGAGGCGTCGCAAGCGCGCCTGCTGTCGATGTTCGAGACGAGCTACCAGCTCATCGGCCTGCTCGACCCGGATGGCCGGATGATCGATGTGAACGCGACGGCGCTCGCCGCCATCGAAAGCCGGCGCGAGGACGTGGTGGGACGACTGCTTTGGGAGACGCCCTGGTTCACCGCCACTCCTGGCATGCCCGAGCAGATACGTGCGGCGGTGCAGGCGGCAGCGCGGGGGGAGAGCATGCGCCGGGAGATGACGGGCAATGTCGCTGCCGGCCCGCGCACGTATGACTTCTCGATGCGCCCTGTGCGCGACCGGCACGGCACTGTCGTCGCGATCATGCCCGAGGCGCTCGATATCACCGAGCGCCGCCAAGCGGAGGAGGCGCTGCGCCAGTCGCAGAAGATGGAGGCGGTGGGCCAGCTCACCGGCGGCCTCGCGCACGACTTCAACAACCTGCTGACCGGCATCACCGGCAGCCTGGAGCTGCTGCAGACCCGCCTGGCGCAGGGGCGGCTGAACGACCTGGACCGCTACATCACGGCGGCCCAGGGGGCGTCCCAGCGCGCGGCGGCGCTCACCCATCGGCTTTTGGCCTTCTCGCGGCGGCAAACACTTGATCCCAAGGCGACCGAGGTCGACCGCCTGGTGACCGGCATGGAGGAGCTGATCCGCCGCACCGTCGGCCCGTCGATCGGGATCGAGGTGGTCGGCGCCGCCGGGCTGTGGACCACGCTGGTCGATCCGAACCAGTTGGAGAACGCGCTGCTGAACCTGTGCATCAACGCCCGCGACGCGATGCCTGGCGGCGGGCGGCTGACGATCGAGACCGGCAACCGCTGGCTCGACGACCGTGCCGCCCGCGCGCGCGAGCTGCCGCCGGGGCAGTATGTCTCGCTGTGCGTCTCCGACACCGGGACGGGGATGACGCCGGAGGTGGCGCGCCGTGCCTTCGACCCGTTCTACACCACGAAGCCGATCGGCCTGGGTACCGGCCTTGGCCTGTCGATGATCTACGGCTTCGTGCGGCAGTCTGGCGGGCAGGCGCGCATCGAATCCGAACCCGGCCAGGGCACGACGATCTGCCTCCTTCTGCCGCGGCACGCTGGCGAGGCGGAGGAGGCCGAGGCGCCGAGGGGGCTGGCCGAGGCGCCGCGCGCGGATCAGGGCGAGACGGTGCTGGTCGTCGATGACGAGCCGACGGTCCGCATGCTGGTGGCCGAGGTGCTGGAGGACCTGGGCTACGTTGCGATCGAGGCGGCGGACGGCGCGGCCGGGCTGCAGGTGCTGCGGTCGAACGCGCGCGTCGATCTGCTGATCACCGACGTAGGGCTGCCCGGCGGCATGAACGGCCGGCAGATGGCCGACGCCGCGCGGACGATGCGGCCGCACCTGAAAACGCTGTTCATCACCGGCTACGCGGAGAACGCCGTCATCGGCAACGGCCAACTGGAGCGCGGCATGCACGTGCTGACCAAGCCGTTCGCGATGGAGGAGCTGGCGGGCAAGATCAAGGGCATCATCGCCGGGCCGTGACGCGGACATAGAGCCAGGCCCAAAGCGGGTGTTAAAAGGGTGGCTCGTCCGGTAAAATGGCGTTAACCGTTGCCGTCGGGAGCAATTGGCCAGGGAATACGCATCATTGGCCATCGACGAGGTCGTTGACATCAGTGGCCGTGGAGTAAAACGGCGGCGGCAACTCCTGCTGCGCGTTGGCGGGCCGGTGCTGGGCGTGGCACTGGTGATCCTCTCCATCCTCGGCATCTCGCTGTACAGCTACCAGGCGAACCGGGCCGGCGCCCTGGTGCTGTCGGAGGCGGTGCTGGACGGGCTGCAGGCGCGCATCGCCCGCGAGGTCAGCAGCTACCTCAACCCGGCGACCCAGGCGGCGCTGATCGCCCGCGACATGGTGGCGCGCAACGCCATCTCCGACGGCCAGACGGCGATCGAGGGCTTCGCTGCCAGCATGCTCAACCAGGTGCCGAACCTGGAAGGCTTCTATGTCGCGAACGGCGACGGCGATTTCACCATGGTGCGGCGCGACCCGGCGGGCGGCACCGACACCAAGCTGATCCTCAATCGCCCGGACGCGCGCCAGGTGTCGTCCGTGCACCTGGACGCCGCCGGCCAGTTGGTGGACCGCACGACCAGCCCGCGGGACGATTTCGACCCGCGCGGGCGCGTCTGGTACCAGGGCGCCCTGAAAACCGAGGATATTTACTGGTCGGCGCCGTATATCTTCTTCACCACCCAGGCGCCGGGCATCACCGCGGCGATCCGCTTCAAGCAGTCCGGCAGCGTCGATCGCGTGTTCGGCGTCGATATCACGCTGGAGGCGCTGTCCGGCTTCCTGACCTCGCTGCAGATCGGCCGCACCGGGCGCGCCGCCATCGTCGATAGCGCCGGCAACGTGATCGCGGCGCCCGGACTGGTACGCCCGGTCGGCGCGGACGGCCAGCAAACGGTGCCCACCGCCACCGGCGCGCTGAACGACCCTGCCCTCGTCAGCGCCTATGACCGCTTCCGCGTCGAGGGCTATGGCAGCCGCACGATCGACGTGGGCGAGACGCGCTTCGTGGCGCTCGCGTCGCGCGTGCCGGCCGCCGGGCAGGACTGGGTGCTGCTGATCGCGGCGCCGCAGACCGACTTCACCGGTTTCGCCGAGGACAACAGCCGCAAGAACTTCCTGCTGTCGCTCATTACCATCGGCCTCGCCGGCCTGCTGGGCCTGTTGCTGGTGCGGCAGAACCGCCGTGCCGACCGCATGGCGCGGCAGTTGGCGCAGCAGCGCGAGGCGGCCGCACGCGAGACCCGCGCGCTGTCGGCCCTGGCAGCGCAGCCCGGCCTGTTCGACCCCGTGCAGCCGGCGCCGGGCCTGACCGAGGGCCTGGCCGAGCTGAGCGCCGCCCGCCGCGCCAGCATCTGGCGCCTGGGCGGCGAGGGGCGGATCCTGCGCTGCGAGGACCAGTTCGAGCCGGAGAGCGGCCACGTCGAGGGGCTGGAGCTGTCGCGCTCGGAGCTGCCGCGGTTCTTCCAGTTGCTGGACCGGGGCGAGGCGATCGACGGGGTCAATGCGGCAGCGGACGCGCGCACGGCCGAACTGCACCGGCTGCTGATGCGCCCGTTCGGCAGCAGCACCTTGTCGGTGCTGCCGGTGCACGGCGCGGCCGGCGTGTCCGGCGCGGTGCTGCTGGAGGACGCGAAAGAGCCGGAGCGGGCGCGCAGCTTCGCGCAGGCCGTGTCGAGCATCGCCGCGATGCGCATGGCCGGGCGCCAACAGGCGGCCGAAGCCGCGGCAGCCGAACCGGCCACGGCCGGGCCGTATCCAACCCTGTCGGCCACCGACAACGCGCGGGCGTTCAGCACGGCGCTGACGCCCGAACTGCCCGACCCGATCGATCCGTCCGGCCTCGCCGCCACGTATTTCCCGGCAGTGGCCGCGATGAGCATTCATTTCGACGACGCGATCTCCCTGGCGCGGCCCGACCAGGCGGGGGTCACGGCGCTGGCGGATGAGCTCGCCCGCGCCATGCAGGCGATCGCGACGCGATTTGCCCTGCCCTACATGAAGCTCGCCGGCCATGACCTCGTAGCCGCGGCGGGATGCACCGCAGCGCCCGATCCGCTCGCCACCGCGCGCCTGGCCGACGCCGCCCTGGCCGCGCGCGAAGCCTGCCTGTCGTTGCTGGCGCAGTCGGATCTGGAGCCGGTCTTTCATATTGGCATCGACTTCGGCGCGGCGTTCGGCTGCGCCCTGGGGCAGGAGCCGCGCCTGTTCAACCTTTGGGGCGACGTGATCCGCACGGCGGCGCTGATGGCGCACAGTGCGGCGGACACCGGATCGATCCAGGTCAGCGAACGCGCCTACGAACAGTTGCGCCAGCAGTTCCTGTTCCGGCCGCGCGGCGTGTTCTACGTGCCGCGCATCGGCACGGCGCGCATCTTCATCCTGGCCGGCCGCCGTTGAGCCGGCTATCTGCCATTCTGCCGGCGCTGGCCGCTGTCGGCCGGGTCGCCCGCGCCCGCGTCGGCTTTCCGCTGATGCTCGCCGCGGGGTCGCTCGGTGTGCTGCAAGAGGCGGTGCGGCCGATCTCCTGGCGGCGCACCGTCCGCCACGAGTTCAAGCTGACGATGCGCCAGGCCACCGGCGGCGGGCTCGCCACCATCATGGTGACCGCCTCGCTCGCCGGAGGCGGCATGGTCTATGAGGCGCTGTACTGGCTCGGCGTCGCCGGGCAAGCACAGCTCACCGGCTCCATCCTGGTGACGGTGCTGGTGCGCGAGCTGACGCCGCTGCTGGTCGGGCTGATCCTGCTCGGGCGCAGCGGCATGCTCACCGTCACCGAGCTCGGCACGCTGCAGTCCGGCGGGCAAATCCGCGCGATGCTGGCCCAGGGGATCGATCCGTTCCTGCTGCTGGTGCTGCCGCGCACCCTGGCCTTCGCGCTCAGCAGCTTCACCCTTGGCATCGTCTTCGCCGCCACCGCCCTGGTGTTCGGCTTCATCGTCAGCGGCGCGATCGGCACCGTGCAGGATAGCCTGTGGACCTTTCTCGACCGCGTGCTCTCGGCGATGACCACGCGAGACTACACGGTGATCCCCGCCAAGCTGCTGGTGATCGGCTACCTCGTCGGGTTGAGCTCCTGCCTGACCGGGCTGGGCGCCGCGGAGGACGACGACCTGGCGAGCCTGATGCCCCGCGGCTTCGTGCGCGGCATCCTCGCGGTCATGGTCGCCAGCATCTTCTTCACCCTGACCGCCTAGCCGATGCCCGACGCCAAGCCGGTCCTCCAGCTCGTGTCCGCGCTGCCGCTCTTCGAGGAGAGCGCGCTGCCGAACGCGCCGCTCGACCTGCAGCTCATGCCGGGCGAATGCGCGCTGATCGAGACATCCGACACCGCGCGCACCACCGAGTTCGCCGAGCTGTGCAGCGGCATGACGACACTGCGCCAGGGCGAGGTGCGCTTCGTGGGCTACGACTGGACCGGGCTTGACCGCGAGCGGGCGGCGGCGCTGCGCGGGCGGATCGGCCGCATCCACCACAAGGGCGCCTGGGTCGGCATGCTCGGTACCCACGTCAACATCATGCTGGCGCAACTGCACCACACGCGCGAGCCGGAGGCGTCCATCGCCCGGTCGGCCACCGATCTCGCGCAGCAGCTCGGGCTGCCCGGCCTGCCGCTGGTGCGGCCCGACCGGCTTTCGGAGGGCGACCTGATGCGCGCGGCCTGCGTCAGGGCGTTCCTGGGCGAGCCGCAACTGCTGCTGCTGGAGAGCGCGATCACCCCGGAGCGCGCCGAGCTGACCATCCCGTTGCTCGACCTGCTGTCGCGTGCGCTCGACCGCGGGGCGGCGGCGGTCTGCTTCACCCGCGACATGCCGTTCTGGCAGGCACAGTGTTTTCCCGTGACCCATCGCCTGCATCTCATGGATGACGGGCTGAAACCGATGTTGAGCGTGTAATGCTGCAGAAGCGCCGCCCCGACGATCCGCCGCAACTGCTGCGGCTGCGCCACACCGACGAGTGGGTTGGGTTGCTGGTGGTGCTGGCGTTGGCCTTGTTCTTCGGCGCGATCTTCGAGGCCGGCGTGCTCCGGCGTTGGCTGCGGCCCGACCTTGAGCTGCGCATCGTGCTGCCGCAGAGCGGTTTCGGCGGCCTAGCCGTGGGCGCCGACATCGAAGTGCTGGGTACCCATGGCGGCTCGGTGAGGCAGATCGTGCTGAACCCCAATGGCGAGATGTACGCGCTTGCCGCCATCGAGCGGCAGGCCGACGCGTTCATCCAGCGCGATAGCAAGGCGACGATCCGCCTGCGCTACGGCGTCGCCGGCGCTGCCTATGTCGATGTATCGCGCGGCATCGGCGCGCCGATGAACTGGAAGTATGCCGTGCTGACCGCGGCCGTCGAGCCCAATCCGGCCGACACCATCACCGCGACGCTGAACAAAATCACGGCGGACGTGCTGCCGACGCTGGAGCACGCGCGGCATGCCATGGCGGCGCTGGACGACGTCGTGGGCGGGATCAAGGCGGGGCAGGGTTCGGCCGGGCGGCTGCTGACCGACGACACGCTGATGCGCCAGGCAGAGGACACGGTGGCGACGCTGAAGGCGGAGATCGCCCAGCTTGGCCCGATCCTGGCGCTGGTGCCGGGCCTGCTGAACCAGTCGCACGGCGTGCTGGCGAACGTGCAGTCGATCTCGCGCGACGCGGCAAAGACCACCCCGCAGCTTCCCGGCCTGGTGCATAGCTTCGCCGACAGCGCGAGCGGCCTGCCGGCGCTGCTCACCCAGGCGCAGGCGACGACGGCCGAGCTGGGCCGGCTGCTGACGCAGTTGCGCGGCTCATGGGTGCTGGGCGGCGACGGCGCGCCGAAGCCAAGCATGCTGCGCCTGCCGCCGCGCGAGGTGCGGCCTTGAGATGGCGGCATGGCTTGGTCGTGCTGTTGCTTCCGGCGCTGCTGCCGGCGGGTTGCGGCAGCCGCCCGGCGCCGGAGGCGCTGCAGGACAGCGCGCTGGCCCAGGCCGCGGATTCGGGCCGGCAATCGCTGGAGTACAGCCGGCTGAAACAGGCGGCGACACAGTATCAGCAGGCCTACACGCTGGCCCTGGCGCGCAACGATGTGCAGGCGATCGGCGATTCCGGCTACAACCTCGCGGTGGTCCAGCTCGCCGACGACGATGCGGCTGCTGCGGTGCGCACCGCGCTGCGGACGCGTGCGGCGCTCATCGCGCGGGCGACGCCCAGCTTCGCCGAGCTCGATCTCGTGCAGTCGGCGGCGCTGCACCGGCTGGGCCGCGACGCGGAGGCGGACACGCTGGCCGCACGCGCGCAGTCCACCGCCAGCAGCACAGTGACCCGCGCCCGGGCGAGCTACATGCGCGGCCTGGTCGCGGACGCGCGGAATGACGCGGCGGGAATGGTCGCAGCACTGGCCGGGTTCGGTCAGCCGAAGACGCCCACTCCCGACTGGGAGGCCGACCATGCCGAGCTCACGGCCCGGCTGGAGCTGCTGCGCGGGCAGTACCGGCAGGCGGCGATCAATGCGCAGCGCGCGGCCGATACCCACCGCGGGCAACTGGACTATCGGGCCATGGCCGTGTCGGTGGCGCTCGCCGCCAAGGCAATGCAGCGCGCCGGCTCACCGCAGGATGCCGCCAACCTGTATCTGCAGGCCGGCCAAAGCGCTGCTGCCCGCGACGATACCGTCTCGGCCACACGGTGGCTCAAGCTGGCATTGCGGCCGGGGGCCGATGCTGGCACCCGGCATACCGCGCAGGACGCGCTCGATGTTTTGCGGAAGGTGCCGTCGCGCTAGCCCTCGGGGTGCCGGAGCCGCAGGCAACACCTGGTTTGGAGGAACTCAAGGTGAATGTCGGTTAGCGTTCTCGCCGTGGACCTGGGCAAGACGGGCTGCCGCGCGGCGCTCTGGGTCGACGCCAGCCGCACGGATGCCGAGGGCATCGGGGCGCCCGGCCTCGCATCCCCGAGCGGCGCGGCCTTGGCCGAGGCGGCCATCCTCACCGTTGCCACCCGACTGCTGCGTGCCGCCGGGCTGGAACAAGTGGAGGCTGTGGGGGTCGGTGCGGCCGGGGTGCTCGCCGCATCCGGGGCGGCTCGCCAACTCGTCGCGCGCCTGCGCATCAGCCTGCCTGCACGGCTGGTCATGGTGGCCAGCGACGCCGCGACCTCGCATGCCGGCGCGCTGGATGGCGGGCCCGGCGTCGTGCTTGCGGCCGGCACCGGCGCGGTCGCTTTGGCGATCGGTCCGGACGGGACGCAATGCCAGGCGGATGGCTGGGGGCCGTGGCTGGGCGACGAGGGCAGCGGCGCATGGCTCGGGCTGCATGGCCTGCGGGCCGCCCTGCGAGCAGCAGACGGGCGTGGCCCGGCCACCGCGTTGCAGGCCGCAGCAGAACGCCGTTTCGGCCCGCCGCCTGAACTTGTCGCTGCGCTGGAAGGGCACGAGAACCCCCCACGTCTGGCCGCAAGCTTCGCTGCCGACGTGGCGCGGGCCGCGGGAGCGGGCGACACGGTTGCCGCCGGGTTGCTGCGGGGGGCCGCCGCAGCGCTGGCCGGCACCGTCCGGTCTGCGGCCGCTCCCCTGGCTGGCGCCGGTCCGGTCCGCTTCGCGATGGTGGGCGGGTTGGCGAGCCTGGGTCCGACTCTCATCGATCCGTTGCTGGAGGCGCTGCGTCGCGATGTCGCGTGGCTGCAGCCGGTTGCACCTTGCGGCACGGCGCTGGACGGTGCCCGCCTATTGGCGCTGCGCCGCGATACGTTGCACGAGGGCGGAGTCGTGCGTGAGGCGGGTGCAGGTGAGGGAGACCGACCGTGAAGCCAATCTGGGCTATAGGGTTGATGACCGGAACCGTCCTCGACGGGATGATCGACATCGCGGCCATCCGCACCGACGGCGAGATAATTCAGGAGTTCGGGCCATGGACTCTCGCCCCGTATCCCGCGGAGGTCCGCAGCCTGCTCGCCCGCACGTTGGCAGCGGCGCTAGATTGGCGGTTCGATGGGCCTGACCCAGTACTATTCCAAAAGGCAGAGGAAGCGCTGACCCGCGCGCAGTCCGCCGCCGTCGCCGGCTTCCTCGCCCAAAGCGGCATTGCGGCGACCGACGTGGCCGTTATCGGCTTCCACGGCCAGACCGTGCTGCACCGCGCACCGCAGCCTGGCCGTCTCGGTGACACGCGGCAGCTCGGGGACGGGGCGCTGATGGCCCGGCTGACGGGGATCGACGTGGTGCATGACTTTCGCAGCGCCGACGTGCGGGCCGGCGGGCAGGGGGCGCCGCTCGCCGCCAGCTATCATGCCGCGTTGCTCGCGAGCCTGGGCGCGCCGGCAACGACCGCAGTGCTCAACCTCGGCGGCGTCGGCAACCTGACCTGGCGGGGCAGCGCCGGGCAGCTCGTTGCCTTCGACACCGGCCCGGCCAACGCGCCGCTGAACGACTGGGTCGGACGCGCGACCGGCGAGGCCATGGACCGCGACGGCGTGTTGTCGAACAGGGGAAAGGTGGACGAGGCACGCCTGGCGCACCTGCTCGAGCATCCCTATCTGGCGGCGCCGTACCCGAAATCCCTCGACCGCTTCAGCTTCGGCATCGCTATGGCGGACGGCCTAAGCCTGGAGGACGGCGCCGCAACCCTGGCCGCCTTCACCGCCGGCGCTGTGGGCCGCGCCCTCGACCTATTGCCGAAGCGGCCGACGCAGCTGATCGTCGGCGGCGGCGGGCGCAAGAACCCGGCGGTCATGGAGGCAATCCGCACCCGCGCCCAGGTCGAGCCGGTCATGGCCGAAAGCGTCGGCTGGCGCGGCGACGCGGTTGAGGCCGAGTGCTTCGCCTTCCTCGCCGTGCGCGCCCTGCGTGGCCTGCCGATCAGCTACCCCACCACCACCGGCGTACCCGGGCCGATGACCGGAGGCCGGCTCTGCGCCCGGCCCTGAGCGCCGAACACGTGGTCCAAAACCAGGCCCTTGAACGCAGTCGCGGCAACCGGCGTGCCCTCGGATGGCATCAGCTCCGGCGTGTCGGAGATGACCAACGGCCCGTCCGTGGGATCGTCGGTCAGCAGCCCGTGCGAGCCTTTAACCAGCGTCGTGTCACGGATCGGGATCACATCGAGCAACGCGCGCTGCCCGAGCTTGCGCCGCAGCAGCTTCAGGCCCAGCCGCAGCTTCGCCGCCGGCAGCTCGGGGTCGATGAACAGCTCCATCGGATCGTAGCCGGGCTTGCGGTGGATATCGACGGTGCGGGCGTAGTCCGGCGCCTTCGCATCGTCCCCCCACCAATAGTAGCTGAACCAGCGGTCCGGCTCGGAGAGGGCGATCAGCTCGCCCGACCGGGCATGGTCCAGGCCATGCGTCCGCTTGCCCTCTTCGTCGAGCACGGCGGCGACGCCGTCCAGGTTCTCCAAGGCGCGCCGGGCCGCCGGCAGATCGGCGGCGTCGCGCACATACACGTGGGCCATCTGGTGGTCGGCCAGCGCGAAGGCGCGGCTGGCGCCGGCGTCCAGCAGCTCGCGTCCCATCTCGACCCGCACCCGCACCAGCCCGGCCGCCCGCAGCGCCCGGTTGACGTGCACCGCCTCACGCACCGGCACGATGCCGTACTCGGACACGACCATGACGCGGCAGCCCTCCTCGCGCGCCGCATCGATTAATTTACCACACAGCGCATCAACCTCGCGCAGGTCCTTGGCGATGCGCGGGTCGGCGGGGTTCGGCCCCCACTTCTGCAGCCCATAGTCGAGGTGCGGCAGGTAGCTGAGCGTAAGCGTCGGGTTCCGCGTTTTCAGCACGTGCTCGGTGGAGCGGGCGATCCAGGTGCTGCTGGAGATGTCCGCCGCCGGCCCCCAGAAGCGGAACAGCGGAAACTTGCCGAGCAGCCCGTCCAGCTCGTCATGCAGCTCCGGCGGCTCGGCGTAGTGGTCGGGGACCTTGCGTCCATCGGCCGGGTACATCGGCCGCGGCGTGGCACTGAAATCGGCGCTGGAGTACATATTGTACCACCAGAACATTTTGGCGCAGGTGAAGGCCGGGTCGCGCCGGCGCCCGGCGTCCCAGATCTTCTCGCCCGCTACCAAGTGGTTCGACTGCCGCCACAAATGCACTTCGGCCTGGTCGCGGAAGTACCAGCCATTGGCGACGATGCCGTGGTCGCTCGGCGTGAGGCCGGTGACGAGGCTGGACTGCACAGAGCAGGTCACCGCCGGCAGCACCGTGCGCAGCGGGCGCATCGCGCCGGCCTTGGCCAGCGCCGCCAGGTTCGGGGTGTGCTCGCCGACCAGCTTAGGCGTCAGCCCGACAACCAGCAGAACCAGGGTGCGGTGCATCTCCTGGCCGCTCATGCGCGCCTGGCAACCGCTTCGGGCGTGTCGATCCGCGGCGTCTGGCCGCCGCGCAGCACCGAGTTGCCCATATACAGCGTGCGTTGGTCGATCGGCGCCGGGTCGAGCCAGTCCGCCTCGCGCAACTGCCCGTTGCGCCCATAAGCCGCGAGCGCGTTACCATAGGTCACCTGGCGGATCGCATCCTCAGTGATCCCGCCACGGCGCAGCAGCTCGGCGGTCCGCGGCACCGCCAGCGGGTCGGACACGCCCCAGTCGCAGGCGGAGTCGATCAGGATGCGCTCCGGCCCATAACGGCGAACAATCTCGACCATCCGCTCGCTGCCCATCTTGGTGCCGGGATAGATCGAGAACCCGGCCCAGAAGCCGCGGTCCAATACCTCTTGCGCCGTCTCCTCGTTGTTGTGGTCGATCACCACCCAGGCGGGGTCCACGCCCTGCTCGACCACCACGTCCATCGAACACGTCGTGCCGCGCTTCTTGTCGCGATGCGGCGTGTGCACCATCACCGGCATCTCCAGCTCGCGCGCCAAATCGAGCTGCTGGCGGAAATAGCGGTCCTCCAGCTCGGTCTGCTCGTCGTAGCCGATCTCGCCGATCGCCACGACGCCCTCCTTCAGCGCGAAGCGCGGCAGGATCTCCATGACCGCCTCGGCCAGCTCCTCGTTGTTGGCCTCCTTGCTGTTCAGCCCGATCGTGCAGTAGTGCCGCATGCCGAACTGCCCGGCGCGGAACCGCTCCCAGCCGACGATGGTGGACAGGTAGTCGATGTAGCTGCCGACGTTGGTGCGCGGCTGGCCGAGCCAGAACGCCGGCTCGATGCAGGCGACGATGCCAGCCGCCGCCATCCGCTCATAATCGTCAGTGATGCGCGAGATCATGTGAGTGTGGGTATCGATGAACATTTTCTTGTCCTTAGTCTTGCTGCCCGGGTGCTGTGTCCAATGCCGCACGGGCCGCACTTCGTTCCGTTGCATCGCCGGTCCGCAGCACACGGGCGAGATCCTCGCGCGCCGCCGCGTCGGCCCATGGCCCCACGCAGCGCCACAATTCGGGGCTGACCGTGCGGCCGGCCGCCCAGCGCTCGTGCGCGTAGTCGCACAACATGCGCATCAAGGTCGGGTTGGCGCGGCGGTCGAGGCCCTGGATCGGCGCCAGCGTCGTCTCGATGAACAGCGCCTTGAGCACGAGCTGATTCCAGCCGGCCTCGTCGAACA
>JAABUS010001082.1_pt1 | contig 62927 bp, 52 predicted proteins | sample 5560161 | NCBI WGS metagenome assembly JAABUS01 (sample SAMN10711885, study PRJNA513376) | rock metagenome | isolation source: Antarctica rocks | place: Antarctica: Victoria Land, Trio Nunatak nord | collected 2016-01-04
CCGCCCCGATCGAGGTGCGCACCACGATCGCCGCCGGCGGCTCCCCGATGCGGCTCGACATGCCGGACCGCACCTACATGATCGTCGATCCGGCGGCGCACAGCATGGCGATGGTGGTGCCGGATGAGCAGATGGTGGTGGAACTGCCCTACCAGGACGGGCCGCAGACGCATTTCCAACTGAACGACCGGATGCGCTTCACCCGGCGCGCGCCGGGCACGGTGGCCGCGGTGCGCTGCACGATGTGGGACGTTGTGGTGGACAAGACACGCGGCACCATGTGCATCAGCGACGACGGCATCATGCTGCGCTCGTCCGGCATAGACGAGACCGGACGGCGCAATTTGATCGAGGCGGTGAGTGTCAGCTATGCGCCGGCGGCGGCGGACGAGTTTGCGGCCCCGGCCGATTTCAGCCGCATGGTCGCAACGCCGGACGGCCCGGTCCCGGCACCGCCGCCGTGACCCGGCATGCGACGCTCGCGGCCGGGCTGCTGCTTGCCCTGCCGTTTGCCGCGCAGGCGCAGGACCGGCCGCGCATTCAGCCTAGCCGCGACGTCGCCGTGACCTACCGCGTGGAAGGCGCCGCCGTGTCGGTCGTGCCGGGCGGCATCCCCGGCGCGCTGCGGCTGTCGTGGGACGCCGCCGGGCAGCGGCTGCGGGCCGAGCCGGAGGGCCGCACCCAGGCGGTCATCGTCAACCTGCGGGCGCATTCCGCCCAGATCATCGACTCGATGCTGCGCAGCGCGCTGACCTTGCCGGTGCGGGACGGCGACCTGCAGCCGCTGACCCTCGACGGCGCCCGGCTGACCCGGCGCGGCGGCGACACGGTGGCGGGGCTGCCCTGCACGACCTGGGCCGTGCAGTCTTCCCGCGGCGCCGGCACGGTGTGCTTCACGGCGGATGGGGTGGCGCTGCGGGCTGACGGCCAGGTCGATGGGCAGCATGGCAGCTTCACCGCGTCCAGCGTCAGCTATGGCCCGCAGCCCGACGAGCTGTTCCGGGTGCCGTCCGACTACATGCAGCTCAGCATGCCGAAGTTCGGTCGGGTGAAGTGATCCGGCGCGTCCTGCTGGCAATGTTTGCCGCATCGGTCGCCGCGCCGGCCATGGCGGACCCCGACCGGCCCGCGACCATGCCGACCCGCGACGTGGACGTGACCTACCGCGCCGGGCAGGGCAACACGGCGGTGGTGCAGCGCTCCCGCTGGTCGGCGGACGGGCGGAAGATGCGGCTCGATACGCCGACCCCCGGTGTCTATGTCATCGTGGACTATGCGGCGCGCACCTTGGCGATGGTCAGCGACCGGAACCGCAGCGTGCTAGACCTGCCGGTGCCGCCGGGCGCGATGCCCGGGCAGGCGGCCTCGGGCAATACCGCGTTCACCCGGCGCGGCAGCAGCCAGGTGGCGGGCCTGGCCTGCACCGAATGGGAAACGGCGGACTTGCAGGGTCAGGCGACGCTCGCATGTTTCACCGAGGACGGCGTCCTGCTCGAGGCGCGGCACGGCGGGCAGGTGCTCGTGCAGGCCACCCGCGTCGTTTACGGCATGCTGGATGCATCCGCCTTCGTTGTGCCGCAATCCTATAGCCATGAGGTGCCCAAGAGCAGCCGATGAGCAACCGATGAGCCAGACTTGGCCGCGTCTGAAGCCGCTCGCCGAGCGGGCGCCTTGGACGGACCGCCGCGGACGGCTGCATCCGCTGCGCGCGGTGGTGTTCACGCTGCTGATGTTGCCGGCCGCCTGGCTGGCGCTGCGCTGGGCGCTCGATCTGCTGGGCGCGCGTCCGGTCAATGCGGCGATCCACGCAACCGGCTACTGGGCGGCCTGGATCTTTATGGCGTCGCTGGTCATCTCGCCGGCCAAGGCGCTGCTGGGCATGCCAAACATCGTCGTAGTGCGGCGGATGGTCGGCGTTGCCGCGGCCTGCTACGCGGGCGTGCACCTGACGCTGTACATGATCGATCAGAACTGGCGGCTTTCGGTGATCGCGACCGAGATCCTGGTGCGCGCCTATTTGACAATCGGCTTCGTGGCGCTGCTAGGGCTGACGGCGCTGGGCGTGACCTCCACCGACGGCTGGGTGAAGCGGCTGGGCCGCAATTGGAAGCGGCTGCACAAGCTCGCCTACGGGTTCGCGGTGCTGGCGCTGATCCACTTCTTCCTGCAATCGAAGGCCGACGTGTCGCAGGCGACCCTGGCGGCTGGCGTGTTCGCCTGGGCGATGGTCTGGCGCGTGCTGCCGGCCGGGCGGGACCGCGGCCCGGTGCCGCTGGTCGGCATGGCGTTTGCAGCGGGGATGACTGCCCTGCTGTTCGAGTGGGCATGGTATCGCTTCGGCACCCATATCGACCCGCTCCGCGTGGTGCGCGCCGAGACCGACATCGCCTTCGGCCTGCACCCGGCCGCGCTGGTGTTGCTGCTCGGGCTGCTGGTGGCTGGGCTGATCGAGCTGCGCGGTCTGGCACAGACTGGGTTCGGGTCCAGGGCGGCCTACACCATGCTGGTCTATTCGCTCGGGGCGCTGGCCGGCGGCTTCATCAGCCTGGTCTTGGGCTGGCCGTTGGACGACGTGGTGCCCGAGGGCAGCTCGGCCCTAGTGCTGACCCTGACCGCGCTGCCGTTGTTTGCGTTGCTCGGCCTGGCGCGGCATCGGCTGGACATGCTCTGGCAGCGCCGTTTGGTGGACGCGTTGTGGATCGCCGCAGCGCTCACGCCCGTGCTGGCGATGGCGACCGAGAGCCGCCAGGTTGGCCTGGCCGGCGCCGCCGTCACGGTGGTCGGGGCACTGTTGCTGACGGCATGCTTGTGGACCGTGTCCCGCCGTGCATCCGCGCTGGCGTTGCCGCTGGCGGCGCTCATGGCCTACCAGGCGTTCACCCTGCTCTGATCAGGGCGCGAGGGACTTCGCCGCCGCCATGACCTCTGCGGCATGGCCCGGCACCTTTACCTTGCGCCAGACGCGAGCGATGCGACCATCGGCACCGACCAGCACCGTGCTGCGGTCGATGCCCATGTACGTCTTGCCATACATCGACTTCTCGACCCACGCGCCATAAGCCTCCACGACGCTGCCTTGGTCCGACGCTAGTGGAAACGTCAGGGCGTATTTCGCGGCGAAACGCTCGATCGGCGGCATCGCGTCCTTCGACACGCCGATCACCTCGATGCCGATGTCGCCAAGCTCCGGCAGCGCCTCCTGAAAGGCCTGCGCCTCCTTGGTGCAGCCCGGCGTGTCGGCCTTCGGATAGAAATATAGCACGAACGGACGGCTGGCCTGGGCGGCGAGGCTGACGGTGCGGCCGCCGCTGGCTGCCATCGTGAACGGCGGGGCGGCGTCGCCTGCGGCAATGCTCATTCGGGGACTCCAACTAGGGTGGTGAACGCTGTTCGCACGTCCTGCGCCGTGGCGTCCAGGGCGGCACGAAGCTGCGGCAACGCAAGCCCCTGCATGCCGAGCTGCCGCCCGACAACTCGGAGCAGCGCCTCTGCCGCCGGGCCGGGCAACTCGGTGGCGCCGCGGCCGACGGTGATCCGCACCATGCTCTGCACCGTGCGCCACAGCCGGTCCGCCTGGATCAGCATGGCAGCCGTCGCGGGCGGCAGCCGGCCCTCGTCCGCTAGGCATCGCAGGGCAACCCGCGTCGCCTGCTGGCCCGGCCGCACGCCGTGGACCAGTTGCAGCGTCTGCGCGATGAATTCCACCTCGATGCCGCCGCCCGGCCGCATCTTCACGTCCCACGGCCCGGCGGGCGGCAGCTCGCGCGCCAGGCGCCCGCGCATCGCGGCGGCATCGGCGCGGGTGCGGTCCGGGTCCCCGATGTTGGCGAGCGCCGTGGCGATCGCCGCCGCCGTGCGTGCGCGGATCGCTGGCGTCCCGGCCACCACGCGCGCACGGGTCAGCGCCATCCGCTCCCAGGTCCAGGCGTCCTGCGCATGGTACTGCCGGAAGGCGGGCAGCGACACCGCGACCGGTCCCTTGTTGCCGGACGGGCGTAGCCGCATGTCCACGGCGTACAGCGGCCCCTCCGCCCCCGGCGACGTCAACGCGGCGACATAGGCATGCGCGGCACGGGCGAACCACTGGCTCGATGCCATGCGCCGTGCGCCGCCGCTGCTTTCGGTGACGCTGGGCGGATGGCTGTAGATTAGCATGAGGTCGAGGTCCGACCCCGCCATCATCTCCTGGCTGCCCGCCTTGCCCAGTGCCACCACCGCCATCGCGCCGCCGCGCACCCAGCCATAGCGCGCCGCATGGGCCTCCAGCACCGGGGGCAGCAGCGCCGCCAGCGCCGCGTCCGCCAGCGCCGAGCGGGCCAGCCCGGCCGCGTCCACGTCCAGCCAGCCCTCCATCTGCGCCACGCACAACCGGAACTCCTCGGCGCGGACCTGGCTGCGGATGATGGCGACGGTCTCCTCGACCGTGCGGGCGTCGGCCAGGCGGCGCCGGAGCGTGCGGGCCGGGTCCGGATCGGGGCCGGCAGGCGTCAGCAGGCCCTCCAGCGCCGCCGGCACCTGGGCCAGGTGGTCGGCAAGCGACGGGGCGGCGCCCAGCACGGCGGCAATGCGGTCGAGAAGCGCCGGGTTGCGTTGGACCATCGACAGCAGCCCGACGCCAGCCGGCAAGCGGGACAGCAGGACATCGAACCGGGCGAACGCCGCGTCCGGGTCGGACTGCGCGCCCAGCGCCGCCAGCAGCGCCGGCAGCACGTTGTCCATCAGCTCCCGCGACCGCGTCGAGCGCAGCGCGCGCAGCCGCCCGGCCTGCCAGCCGCGCAGGGTCGCGATCATGCCGCCCATGTTGCGGAAGCCGAGCGCCCGCAGCGTTTCGACCGTGGCCGGCGGCTCGTCCATGCCGGCGAGGTCGAGCGGTGCGCTGGCGGCCGGCGGGTCGGGCACGTCCTCGAACACCTCGGCATAGCGGGCGCGCACCCGGTCCATGTGGCGCAGCAGGTGCCGCGCCAGGGCGTCGGTGTCCGGGCAGCCCATGAAAACGGCGAAGCGGGCCAGCTCGTCGGGTTTCGCCGGCAGCGCATGGGTCTGGCGGTCGGCCACCATCTGCAGCCGGTGCTCGGCCCGGCGCAGCACGCGGTAGGCGACGGTCAGCTCGGCGGCGGCACGGCGCGGCAGGTGCCCGGCGCGGACCAGGCGGCGCAGCGCCCCGAGCGTGGTCGGGTCGCGTAGCGCCGGGTCGCGCCCGCCCCAAACGAGCTGCAAGGTCTGCGCGGCGAACTCGATCTCCCGGATGCCGCCCTGGCCGAGCTTCAGGTCGTAGCCCGCCAGCCCGTCCAAACCGCGAGGCAGGGCGAGCCCGCGGTGCTGGTTGATCCGGCGCTTCATGGCGTGGATGTCGGCGATGGCGGCGAAATCCAAGCCGCGGCGCCAGATGAACGGCCGGATGGCGGCCAGGAACGCGGCGCCTACGGCCAGGTCCCCAGCGACGGGCCGCGCCTTGATCATGGCGGCGCGTTCCCAGTTCTGGCCCATGCTCTCGTAATATGCGATGGCGGCGGGCAAGGCGACGGCGGGTGGCGTGGCGGCGGGGTCGGGACGCAGGCGCAGATCGGTGCGGAAAACGTAGCCGTCGGCGTCGCGCGCCTCCATCATGGCAACCAGGGCGCGCGCCACGCGTGTGAACACCGCCCGCAGGGTATCAACATGGCCCGGCTGCGCCGCCGGGTCGAACAGCAGCACGAGGTCGATATCGCTCGAGTAGTTCAGCTCCCGCGCCCCGAGCTTCCCCATGCCGAGCACGGTCAGGCCGCAGCCATGGGCGGGCCGCTCCGGATCGGGCAGGGTGATCTCGCGCGCGTTGTGCGCGGCGCGGGTCAGGTGATCGACCGCGAGCTGCAGCGTCGCCTCGGCGAGGTCCGACAACGCCGCGGTCACGCGCGCCTGGCCCCATGCGTCGGAGATGTCGGCCACTGCCGCCGCGAGGGCGACCTGCCGCTTGGCCTGCCGCATGGCGCTGGCGATCTGCGCACGGGGCGCTGTAGGGCGAATGCGTGTCAGTGCCAGCATCGCGGCGGCGACCACCGCCTCCGGTCCGGCGTCGGCGAGCGCCAGCGCCGCCGCGTGCTCGCGCAGCAGCAGGTCGGAGAGATAGGGGCTGCCGCCGCCGAGTGCCGCGAGCATCGCGCCGCCGCCGGGCTGGGCGGCCAGCGCGGCCTCCGGCGCACCCAGGGCAGCGAAACGCTCGATGAGACGCAGGGCGGCGGCGGGATCGGCCGGCGCGGGCCATGAGCGGTCGAGCCAGGGAATGGAGGTGGCCATGGTCGGCAAAACTGCCGGCGTCCTGCCCGGTTCGTCAAATCCTGGAGTCTGGCGAGACCAAGTCGGTCGAGCCCGGCAATGCCATGCCGACGCCGGCATCCGGCCTGCCCATGCGGGCGCTGCGGACCGGAGGCCGGGGGATGGGATGGCTGACCCGCGCCGTGCTGGTCCTGCTGATGGCGGTGGCGGTGCTGGGGGGCGTGGGGCTGGCGGCGCTGAGCTGGCGGCTGGGGCAGGGGCCGCTCGATGTCGGCTGGCTGGCCCGGCGCATCGAGGCGATGGCCAACACGCCCGACGCGCCGACCCAGGTGAGCATCGGCGGGGCCGCGATCAGGTGGCAGGGCTTCGGCGAGGGCGCCAGCCGCGCGCTCGACCTTCAACTGCGCGACGTGCAGCTTTCCAGGACCGGCGATAGGGTAGCGGCGGTCGCGGTGGCGGATCTCGCGCTGTCGCCGGCGGAGCTGCTGGTGGGCCGGATCGTGCCGCGCGACATTCAGTTGGACGGCCTGCGGCTCCGCCTGCTGCGGGACGCCGATGGGCGGGTCGGCTTGGATCTTGGAAGCACGCACCCTGAGCCATCGCCGGCAGGCCAGGCGGCAGACGGCTCCGGCGACGCGCCGCCCAACGTGGCCGACACCATGGCGGCGCTGGCCCGGCCGCCCGGCGCCGACCGTGCCGGGGCCGCGCCGTTTCTGCGCAACATCGAGCAGTTGCGCTCCGTGCGGCTGCGCAACGCGGCGGTCACACTGGTGGACCGGCGGCTCGGTGCGACACTCGACGCCTCGGATGGCACGCTGGACCTGCAGCGCCAGCCCGGCGGCGGCGTGGTCGGCAACGGCACGGCGGCGCTGGCGCTGGCCGGCGCGGCGTCGCGGCTCACGCTGCGCGCCGAGCTGGCGGAGGGCGGCACGCAGGTCGCCGCGTCGCTGTCCCCGGTATCGCTGTCTGCCCTGGCTGCTGCCTTGCCGGCGCTGGCCCCGGCGGCGCAGGTTGATGCGGCGCTGGAGTTATCCGCGGTGGCGACCCTGTCCGCTGCCCTGAGGCCGCGCAGCCTCGCGGTGCACGCGGCGGCGGGCGGCGGGCGCGCCCGGCTGCCCGCGGCGGACCTGGCGTTCGAGAGCTTGGCGCTGGACGCGACGGGCGAGTGGGAGGACACGGCATCCTGGGGCCTGCCGACCCGCGTCGCGCTGTCGCGGCTGCAGGTGGTGGTCGCTTCTCCGGCCGGCGGTTGGGACACGACGCTGGGCGCGACCGGCAAGGCGGTCCGGCGGGCGGACCGGCTGCGCGCGGACCTGGCGCTGACAGTCGATCACCTGGCCTTCGCGGACCTGCCGCGGCTGTGGCCCGCCGCGTGGGGCGGCCATGCGCGCCCATGGATCGCAGAGAACATCACGGCGGGGACGGCGCAGGACGGCCAGGTCACGCTGGGGCTGGAGGCGCCGACGGACCTGTCCAAGATCGCGGTGGTGGCGGCGGGCGGCACGCTGCAGGGCGACGACGTGACGATCCACTGGCTGCGCCCGGTGCCGCCGATCGAGCACGCCCAGGCGCTGCTGACGCTCCAGGGTCCCGATGTCATCGAGATCGCGGTGCCGAGCGCGCGCCAGGGCGCGGGGCAGCTCTCGAACGGCATGGTGCGGATCAACGGCCTGACAGTGAAAGACCAGTTCCTCGCGGTCAACGCCGATGTGGCGGCCCCGGTGCCGGACCTGCTGACCCTGTTGCGCCATCCGCGGCTGCATTTGCTGGACCGGCACCCTATCCCGATCCGCAACCCCGCGGGATTGCTGGCGGGCAAGCTGAGCGTCAACCTGCCGCTGGAGGAGCACCTCGAGTTCAGCGACGTGGCGATCCACGCGCAGGGGCAGTTGAGCGCGCTGCGGCTGGGCGGCCTGGTGGCCGGGCGGGACCTGGACCGGGGCGACATCGCGATCGACGTGACGGCCGATGCGCTGAAGGCGACCGGGCGCGCGACGGTCGGCGGCATCCCGGCGGCGCTGGCGGTGGACATGGACTTCCGGCCGGGGCCGCCGTCCCAGGTCATCCAGCGGGCGACGGCGTCCGGCGTCACGACGGCGCAGCAGCTCGCAGCGGCCGGGCTGGACGCCGGCGGGCTGATCGGCGCGGGCACCGGCAGCTTCAACGCGGCCTACCAGACCCAGCGCGACGGCCAGGGCGAGGTACGGGTGCAGGCCGACTTGCGGGATGCGGCGCTGGCGGTCGCCGGCTGGACCAAGACAGCGGGCCAGCCGGCGACCGCCAGCGCCCGGCTGGTGCTGAAGGCCGACCGGCTGCAGGGCATCAGCGACCTGCAGGCGCAGGGGCCGGGCATGCAGGTGCGCGGGCACGCTGACCTGGCGGGCGACAAGCCGTCCATGCTGGTGCTGGACCCGATCGTGCTGGGCCCGACCCGGGCGCGCGGCGAGGTCCGGCTGCCGGGCACGCCGGACCAGCCGATCCGCGCCAAGCTGAACGGCACGGTGCTCGACCTGTCCACCGAGCTGGCCGCCAAGCCGTCCCGGGGCAACGCGCCCAAGGACAGTGCGCCCTGGGTGGTGGACGCGAGCTTCGACAAGGTGCTGCTGGCGGAGGGACGGAGCCTGGGCGCCGTCACCGCCCACGCCGAGCACGACGGCCGCCGGCTTCGCGTGCTGCAGGCGCAGTCGGGCGGGCCGGAGCGGCTGCAGGCCGTGGTCAAGCCGCAGGGCAACGGCCGCCAGGTCAGCGTGCGCGCGGCGGATGGCGGAGCGCTGCTGCGGACGCTGGGCGTGCTGCAGACCGTCGATGGCGGGCAGTTGGCGATCGATGGCCGCTACGACGACAGCGGCGCGGTCTCCGTCCTGTCGGGCGCCGCGGACCTGCGGCAGTTCCATGTCCGCGACGCCCCGGCGATCGGCAAGCTGCTGCAGGCGCTCACGGTCTATGGCATCGGCGAGGCGATGAGCGGGCCTGGCCTGGCGTTCTCGCAGCTTACCGCGCCGTTCCGCTGGGATGGCGATGTGTTGGACCTGAACGAGGTGCAGGCATTCAGTGCCTCGCTGGGCCTGACGGCGCAAGGGCGGATCGACACGGCGCGCAAGACGCTCGACCTCAAGGGCACCATCGTGCCGGCCTACGTGCTGAACTCGGCGCTGGGGCGCATCCCGCTGCTCGGCCGCCTGTTCAGCGCCGAGCGGGGCGGCGGGCTGTTCGCGGTCAACTACGCGGTGCGCGGGCCGCTCGACGACCCGGCGGTCTCGGTGAACCCGCTCTCGGCCCTGACGCCGGGTTTCCTGCGGCGGATGTTCCGGATCTTCGACTAGAAGGCTGGTTCAGCCGTATTCCACCCAGTGCAGCCCGTAGTACATGCCGAAGAACCCGGTCAGCGACACCAGGTAGAACACCGAGATCGCCGCCGCGTTGGCGGCCCGTCCCCGGTGCATCACCCCGAGCAGGCGCTGCAGCGGCGAGCCGCCGCGCAGGCATACGACGGCCAGGATCGCGACGATCGGCATATGGCCGACGGCGTCCAGGTGGCCGAACTCGGGGATCGCGGCAAGGAAGATGGCGGCATAGGCGGCGGCGCCGAAGCGGACCAGTCCGCGGCCGGCCATGATGTAGAAGGCCAGCGTGAACTCCACGAAGCCCGCCACGACGACGGTGAAATCCCAGGGAAAGCCGAACGCCAGGCCCGGGTGCTGGGCCATGACGTCCAGCGTCCATTGCGGGAAGACGAACTTCTCCACCGCCGTCCACATCAGGCCGAAAGCCAGCCCGCCAGAGAGCAGCGGCACGCGCAGCCGGAGCGCGCCCGGCGTGCCGATCGAGGTGAGCGCCAGATAGGCGGCGATGCCTGGGAAGAACACGTAATCGACCATATGGAAGGCGCCGAACTGCGTGATCCCGTAGCCATAGAGGACGCAGATCCCGGCCGCGCCAAGAATGCAGGTGCCGCGCCAGGCGAGCGCCACGGCAATGGCGAATTGCAGCGCGCCCATCCAGCCGACGCTGGCCATCAGCTCGGGCGTCAGCAGCGCGTCGCCACGCTCCCACAGCACGACCGCTCCCTTGTCCCAGAGCAGCAGGAAGTAGGCGCCGACGGCGAGGCGGACCAGCTTCTCCTCGATGTCGGCGTGCAGGCGTCCGCTGGAGGCCAGCCGGGGCCAGCGGCCGGCGACCGCGCCGTCCAGCAGGAACCCCCCCCAAACCAGCAGCAGGAAAACGCCGCAGACCGCACCGAAGATCGGCGTCAGCACATGGCTGAGGGCGATTGGCGACTGCACGACGTGCGCGACCGAGCAGAACCATTTCACATGGGCCGACGCCTGAACCGGAATGAGGCCGATCCCGGCCGCAGCCCAGGCCGCTCGCGCCCCTGGTCGCCGGGGCAGCAGCACCCTGTCCGACGACATGTGCATTGGGTGCCCTCGCCAGTTGCTGTAGTGGAGATACGGACCGGCGCCGCGGCCGGATGCAGGTTATCGGCCGTCGGCGCTGCTATCCGGGAACGCTGGCCGGCAACGTGCTTTTCCGGGATGATGAACGCGATGATGCGTGGGAGGCCTGGGATGGACGTGCGTGCGATCCTGTTCGACGTGTTCGGCACCGTGGTGGACTGGCGCGGTAGCCTGGTCGAGGAACTGCAGGCCTGGGGCGCCGAGCGGCGGCTCACGGTCGATTGGCCCGGCCTGGTGGACGCCTGGCGCGGCGCCTACGCGCCGTCGATGGACCGGGTGCGGCGCGGCGAGCTGCCGTGGACCAACCTCGACGCGCTGCATCGGGCCAGCCTCGCCGAACTGGCGCCGCGCTACGGCCTGGTGGACCAGACGGCAGCGGACATGGAATGGGTGAACCTCGGCTGGCACCGCCTGCGGCCCTGGCCGGACAGCGTGCCGGGCCTGGTCCGGCTGCGGCCCCGATACGTCCTGAGCCCGCTGTCCAACGCCAACGTGGCGTTGCTGGTCGATATGGCGCGGCTGCGCGGCCTGCCGTGGGACCTCGTGCTGTGCGCCGAGGTGTTCCAGCACTACAAGCCGGACCCCGAGACCTACCTTGGCGCCTGCCGCCTGCTGGCGCTGGAGCCGTCGCAGGTGATGCTGTGCGCCGCGCATAACAGCGATCTCGCGGCGGCGCAGCGGCTTGGCCTGCGCACCGGGTTCATCACGCGCGACGCCGAGTACGGGCCGCACCAGGTCCGGGACTTCGGGCCGGAGGGCGAGTGGGACGTGGTGGCGGACGACCTGGAGGCGTTCGCTATGAAGATGTCGGCTTGAAGGAGGATCGCTGTATGAAACGTTTTGTTGCCCTCGCCGTTGCGGCGTCGTGGATCGCCGCCGGGCCGGCATTGGCGCAGCTCTCGTTGCGCACCAAGGTGACGACGGCGCAGGAAATGGTGGTGAGCGCGAACCCGCTGGCGTCGCAGGCCGGGGCGCGGGTGCTGCGGGCCGGCGGCAACGCCATCGACGCGGCGATCGCGGTCGAGGCGGTGCTGGGCCTCACCGAGCCGCAGGCGACCGGGATCGGCGGCGGCGGGTTCATGCTGTACTACGACGCCGCGACGAAGAAGGTTACGAGCTTCGACGCGCGGGAGGCGGCGCCGGCGGCGGCCAACGGGTTCTATTTCTATGACGCGGCCGGCCAGGCGCTCGATTTCAACACGGCGGTGTTCAGCGGGCGCTCGGTGGGCGTGCCGGGGACGGTCAAGCTGTGGGAAACGGTTTCGCGCCAGTACGGGTCGAAGCCATTGGCGGTGGCGCTGCTGCCGGCGATCGAGCTGGCCATCGAGGGTTTTGCCATCAGTCCGCGCATGGCGGCGTCGATCGACGGCTACAAGGCGAGCCTGGCGCAGGACGCCAACGCGCGCGCCTATTTCCTCAATCCCGACGGCAGCGGCAAGGCAGCCGGGACGCTGCTGCGCAACCCGGCCTATGCGCAGGCGCTCGCCCGCATCGCCTTTGCCGGGCCGCACGCATTCTACCAGGGGCCGATCGCCCGCGACATCGTCGCGGCGGTCACGACGGACACCCGCGCGGGCGGGCCGGGCTCCATGACGCTCGCCGACCTCGACGGGTATAGAACGATCGAGCGCACGCCGGTCTGCGGCAACTACCGGGCCTATGTCGTCTGCAGCATGGGGCCGCCGTCCTCGGGCGGCATCGCCGAAGTGCAGATCCTCGGCATCCTCGACCATGTCGATTTGGCGGCGCTGGGGCTGAACGACGTGCAGACGGTGCACGCCTTCCTGCAGGCCAACCGTTTGGCCTTCGCCGACCGCAACCTGTATGTGGCCGACCCGGCCTATGTCGCGGTGCCGACGGCCGGGCTGACCGATCCGGACTACATCGGCACCCGCGCGGCACTGCTGACGACGGGTGCGCTAGCGCCGGGCCTGGCCACGGCCGGCACGCCGCCGGCCGTGGGCGCCGCCGGCACCGCGGACGCCAGCCCGCCGCGGTTCGGCGGCACCAGCCACGTGTCGATCGTGGACCGTTTTGGCAATGTCGTGTCGCAGACCATCACGGTCGAGAGCGCCTTCGGCAACAACCGCCTGGTGGACGGCTTCATCCTGAACAACGAGTTGACGGACTTCTCGTTCGACCCCGGCCCGGACAGCGCGCCGATCGCCAACCGGGTGCAGGGCGGCAAGCGTCCGCGCAGCGCGATGACGCCGACCATCGTGTTCACCCGGGACGGCCAGCCGGCCTTCGTCGCCGGGTCGCCCGGCGGCGCGTCGATCATCGGCACCACGACGCAGGCCGTGGTGGCGATGGTCGATTTCGGCCTCGACCCGCAGCAGGCGGCGAACCAGGCGCATTTCCAGAACAACAACACGGGGTCCACGACGCTGGAGTCGCTGTTCCCCGACGGCAACGCGCCGGCGGGAGCTACCGGGCTGATCGGGCCGTTCGACGTGCGCAGCCTGATCCCGGAGCTGACGGCTTTGGGCTGGAGCATCCCGGCCTCGCCGTCGGTGCTGACCAGCGGATTAAACTTGGTCAAGATCGTGCCGGGTGGTTTCGAGGGCGGCAGTGATCCACGGCGGGAGGGGATCGCCGTTGGGCGTTAGGCGATCCGTATCAGCCGATGCTGCTTCTTGCCGGCTGACAGCTTCACGGCGCCATCGCGCAGATCGGCCTCGGTGACTGTCGCGGCCTCGTCCGTGAGCGGCACGTCATTCACCCGGGCGCCGCCGCCGCGGATCAGCCGCCGGGCTTCCCCAAGGCTCAGGGCGAGGCCACTGTCGGCGAACAGCCGGATTGCGGCGATGCCGGCCGTCAGGTCCGCCCCGGCGACCAAGTGGGTCGGCAGCGTGTCGGCGGCAGTGCCCTCCTCGAAGGCACGGCGCGCGGTTTCGGCAGCGGCCACGGCGGCAACATGCCCATGCAGCAGCGCGGTCGCCTTGGTCGCAAGCGCCTTCTTCGCCTCGTTGATCCCAGCGCCGGGCAGCGCCTCCAGCCGGGCGATTTCGTCCAGCGGAACGTCGGTGAACAGCCGCAGGAAGCGGCCCACGTCGCCGTCCTCGGTGTTGCGCCAGAACTGCCAATAGTCGTACGGCAAGAGCCGGTCCGCCGCGAGCCAAATGGCGCCGCGCGCGGTCTTGCCCATCTTCGCGCCACTGCTGGTGGTGATCAGCGGCGTGGTCAGGCCGAACACCTGGCGCCTCTCGGTCCGCCGCACCAGCTCGACGCCTGAGACGATGTTGCCCCACTGGTCCGACCCGCCCATCTGCAGCAGCACCCCATGCCGCCGGTGCAGCTCGCGGAAGTCGAAGCTCTGCAGGATCATGTAGTTGAATTCGAGGAAGGTCAGCGGCTGCTCGCGCTCCAGCCGCAGCCGCACGCTGTCGAAGGTCAGCATGCGGCCGATGGTGAAGTGAGGCCCCACGTCGCGCAGCATTCCAATGTAGCTGAGCGCATCGAGCCATTCGGCGTTGTTCAGCATGATGGCGTCGCTGATGCCGTCGCCAAACTGGACGAATGGAGCGATGCAGCCGCGGATGCCGGCCATGTTGGCGGCGATCTGCGCGTCCGTCAGCATCTGCCGCGCCTCGTCCTTGCCGGATGGATCGCCGATGCGCGTGGTGCCGCCGCCCATCAGCACGACTGGGCGATGGCCGTGCCGCTGCATCAGGCGCAGCAGCATAATCTGAACGAGGTTGCCGACATGCAGGCTGTCGGCGGTGCAGTCGAAGCCGATGTAGCCGCCGACGGGGCCGGCGCTTAGCGCCAGGTCGAGTGCTGATTCGTCGGTGCATTGGTGGATGAAGCCGCGCGCGGCGGCCTCGGTCAGGAACGGGCTTTGGGGCATGGCGCGGTGGCGTATCACGGCAGCCCCACCGCCGCTACGCCCGGCGCACGACGTAGGTCCCGGCCAGTGACTGCACGATGGCGTCGGCGTGGGCAGGGTCGCGCGCCTCGATCATCAGCTCCAGCTCCGCCGACTGCACGCTGGGCGCGTCGAACAGCCGCTGGTGCACGACTTCGATAATATTGCCGCCGGACACGCCGATGCGCCCGGCGATGTCGGCCAGCACGCCGGGGCGATCCGGGATGTCCATGACTAGCCGCAGCAGCCGCCCGTCGCGCAGCAATCCCCGCAACAAAACGTTGGCGAGGATCCGGCCGTCGATGTTGCCGCCGCAGACCGGAATGCCCACCCGACGCCCGGCGAACCGCGCGGGGTGCGCCAGCAGGGCCGCGAGACCGGTGGCACCCGCGCCCTCCGCCACCTGCTTCGCACCCTCGGCCAGCAGCGCGATCGCGTCCTCCACCACCCGCTCCGGCACCACCAGCACGTCCGAGACGTGGGCGCGGATCACCTCCAGGCAGTGCGTGCCGATGGTGTGCACGGCGATGCCCTCGGCGATCGTGCTGCCGCCGGTCTGCACGGTCTGCCCGGCCAACGTCTGGCTAAGCGAGGCGTAGGCCGCGACCTCGACCCCGATGACCTCGATGCCGGGCCGCATGGCACAGGCCGCCACGGCGCAACCAGAGATCATCCCGCCGCCGCCGACCGGGATCACCAAGACATCCAGGTCCGGCGCGTCCTGCAGCAGTTCGAGCGCCAGCGTGCCCTGGCCTGCCATCACCGCTGGGTCGTCGAAGGGATGCACGAACACCAGCCCGTCGCGCTCGGCCAGCATGTGCGCGTGCTGCGCCGCCGCCGCCAGGTTTTCGCCGTGCAGCACGATCTCGGCGCCCCAGCCGCGGGTACGCATGACCTTGGTGGACGGCGTGAACACCGGCATGACGATGGTGGCGCGGATGCCGAGCAGCGACGCATGGCGCGCCACCGCCTGCGCATGGTTGCCGGCGGACATGGCGACGACGCCGGCCCGGCGCTCGGCCCCGGTCAGCAACGCCAGGCGGTTCGCCGCACCGCGCTCCTTGAACGAGCCGATCGCCTGCAGATTTTCGAGCTTGAGCGTCACCCGGGCGCCGGTCGCGCGGCTCACGGCATCCGACGGCAGCGCCGGGGTGCGCAATATCTTTCCGGCGATGCGCCCGGCCGCTGCTTCGACGTCCGCCAATCCGATCATGAATCGGACCGTAGCACGAAACGAAGCCTAGATGAACTTCACCGCCAGAATCTCATAGGTGCGGTCCCCGCCCGGCGCCGGCACGGAGATGGTGTCGCCCAGCTTCTTGCCGATCAGCGCCTTGGCCAGCGGCGAGGAGATGCTGAGCCGCGCGTGCTTGATGTCCGCCTCGTGCACGCCGACGATCTGATAGGTGGCCTCCTTGTCGGTCTCCTCGTCCACCAGCTTGACGTGCGCGCCGAACTTCACCTGATCGCCCGATAGGCTGCTGGGGTCGATTACCTCGGCCGCCGAGACGATCTCCTCCAGCTCGATCACCCGGCCCTCGACGAAGGACTGGCGTTCTCGGGCCGCGTGGTACTCCGCGTTCTCGCTCAGGTCGCCATGGCTGCGCGCCTCGGCTATGGCACGGATGATCGACGGTCGCTCCACCGACTTCAGATGGCGCAACTCTTCTTCCAGCCGCAGGAGGCCCGGCCCGGTCATAGGAAACTTTTGCAAAGGGCGCCGTCCCGTGAAGTTCTAGGTTGCGGCGGCCGTAACCGCCCTAAAATGATCCGCGAAAGTAAGACTGCAGGGGTGCGACTTCAAGCGTCCCGGCTTTCAGCGCCGCGATGGCATGCACCGCCGCCCGCGCGCCGGCGATCGTGGTGTAATGCGGCACGCCATGCAACAGCGCGCTGCGGCGGATGTCGAAGCTGTCCGTCACCGACTGCGCCGACCCGGCCGTGTTGATCACCAACTGCACCTCGCCGGAGCGGATCGCATCGACGCAGTGCGGCCGGCCCTCCAGCACCTTGTTTACTACCCGCACCGCCAGGCCCGCATCCCGGATGCGCGCTGCGGTGCCGCGGGTGGCGAGGATGGCGAAGCCCATGTCGGTGAGCCGCCGAGCCATGGGCACCAGGCCGACCTTGTCCGCCTCGCGCACCGAGAGGAACACCGTGCCAGCATCCGGCAGCTTGACCCCGGCGCCAAGCTGCGACTTGGCGAACGCCCGCTCGAAGCTGGCGTCGAGGCCCATGACCTCGCCGGTGGATTTCATCTCCGGACCCAGGATGGTATCGACGCCGACGAAGCGGGCGAAGGGGAACACCGCCTCCTTGACCGCGACATGCGGCGCGATGGCCTGGTCGTCCAGCCGGAACTCGCTGAGCCGCGCGCCGGCCATCACCCGGGCGCCGATCTTCGCGACGGGGACACCGGTCGCCTTCGCCACGAACGGCACGGTGCGGGAGGCGCGCGGGTTGACCTCCAGCACAAAGATCACCCCGTCCTTGATCGCGTACTGCACGTTCATCAGGCCAACGACGCCCAAGGCGCGGGCCATCTCCTCGGTCTGCGCCTTCAATTCTGTCACCGTGCTGGGCGACAGCGAGTATGGCGGCAATGAGCAGGCGCTGTCGCCCGAGTGGATGCCGGCCTCCTCGATGTGCTCCATCACCCCCGCGACATAGACCGTCTCGCCGTCCGAGATGCAGTCAACGTCCACCTCGATCGCGTCGTTGAGGTAGTGGTCGATCAGCACCGGGCTGTCGCCGGAGACGCGCACGGCCTCGCGCATGTAGCGGTGCAGGCCGGCCCTCTCATGCACGATCTCCATGGCGCGTCCGCCCAGCACGTAGCTTGGGCGGATCACCACGGGGTAGCCGACGCGGTCGGCGATGGCCTCGGCCTCGGTGGCGGACCTGGCGATGCCGTTCTCCGGCTGACGCAGGCCAAGCTTCTGCAAGAGGACCTGGAAGCGCTCGCGGTCCTCGGCGATGTCGATTGCGTCGGCGCTGGTGCCGAGGATGGGGATACCGGCGGCCGACAGCGCCTGGGACAGCTTTAAGGGTGTCTGCCCGCCGTACTGCACGATGCAGCCCAGCACCTCGCCGCTCTCCTGCTCCTTGCGGACCAGCGCGATCACCTCCTCGGCGGCCAGCGGCTCGAAGTACAGCCGGTCGGACGTGTCGTAGTCGGTGCTGACCGTCTCCGGGTTGCAGTTGACCATGATCGTCTCGAACCCGGCGTCGCGCAGCGCGTAGGCGGCGTGGACGCAGCAATAGTCGAACTCGATGCCCTGGCCGATGCGGTTCGGCCCGCCGCCGAGGATAACCACCTTCTTCAGGTCGGTCGGCGCGCTCTCGCAGGCCGGGGAGCCGAAGCCGCCCTCGTAGGTCGAATACATGTACGGCGTGGCGGAGGCGAACTCGGCGGCGCAGGTGTCGATGCGCTTGTACACTGGATAGACGCCGAGCCGGGCGCGGGCGGCAAACACGTCGTCGGGCCTGCCGCCGGTCAGCTCGGCGAGGCGGATGTCGGAGAAGCCCATCGCCTTCAGCCGGCGCATCGCCGTGGCGTCGCCAGGCAGCCCGGCGGCGGCCACGTCGCGCTCCGCGTGCACGATGCGTTCCAACTGCCGCAGGAACCACGGGTCGAACTTGCAGGCGTCGTGGATGTCCTCGACAGACAGCCCGGCACGCAACGCCTGCGCCGCCATCAGCAGCCGGTCCGGCCGCGGCGACGACAACGCGGCGCGGAAGGCGTCGTGCCCGCCGTCGCCCGGCGCCTCGACGGGGTCCAGGCCGTCATAGCCCGTCTCCATGCTGCGCAGGCCCTTCTGCAGCGCCTCGGCGAAGCTGCGGCCGATCGCCATGGCCTCGCCGACCGACTTCATGCTGGTGGTCAGCAAAGCCGGCGTGCCGGGGAACTTCTAGAAGGTGAACCGCGGGATCTTGATGACGACGTAATCGATCGTCGGCTCGAAGCTCGCCGGCGTGGTGCGGGTGATGTCGTTCGCCAGCTCGTCCAGCGTGTAGCCGACCGCGAGCTTCGCCGCGATCTTGGCGATCGGAAACCCGGTCGCCTTCGACGCCAAGGCGGACGAGCGCGACACCCGCGGGTTCATCTCGATGACCACCAACCGCCCGTCCGCTGGGTTGACCGCGAACTGCACGTTGGAGCCGCCAGTGTCGACGCCGATCTTGCGCAGGCAGGCGATGCTGGCGTCGCGCATCATCTGGTATTCTTTGTCGGTAAGCGTCAGCGCCGGGGCGACCGTCACGCTGTCGCCGGTGTGGATGCCCATGGGGTCCACATTCTCGATCGCGCAGACGATGATGCAGTTGTCGGCGCTGTCGCGCACGACCTCCATCTCGTACTCCTTCCAGCCGAGCACGCTTTCTTCAATGAGAACCTCGTCCGTTGGGCTGGCGTCCAGGCCGCCGGCGACGATCTGCTCGAACTCCTCGCGGTTGTACGCGATGCCGCCGCCGGTGCCGGCCAAAGTGAAGCTCGGGCGGATCACAGCCGGCAGCCCGGTGACCGCCAGCGCGGCACGGGCCTCGATCATGCTGTGCGCGATGGCGCTGCGCGGGCTTTCAAGGCCGATCTCGCTCATGGCGTCGCGGAACTTCAGCCGGTCCTCGGCGCGGTCGATGACGTCCGCCTTGGCGCCGATCAGCTCGACGCCATGCCGGGCCAGCGCGCCGTTGGCATGCAGCTTCATCGCGGTGTTCAGCGCCGTCTGTCCGCCCATAGTCGGCAACAGCGCGTCCGGCTTCTCGCGAACGATGATCTTCTCGACGATATCCGGGGTGATCGGCTCGATGTAGGTCGCGTCCGCCAGGCCCGGGTCGGTCATGATGGTGGCGGGGTTGGAGTTGACCAGGATCACGCGGTAGCCCTCGGCCCGCAGCGCCTTGCAGGCCTGCGCGCCGGAGTAGTCGAACTCGCACGCCTGGCCGATGACGATCGGCCCGGCGCCGATGATGAGGATGGACTTGATGTCGGTGCGTTTGGGCATGGTCAGGCTTGCTCCATCATCTTCACGAAGCGGCGGAACAAGTGCTGGCTGTCGGCCGGGCCGGGGCTGGCCTCCGGGTGGTACTGCACGCTGAAGGCGCGGCGGTCGTCGCAGGCGATGCCCTCGTTGCTGCCGTCGAACAGGCTGACGTGGGTGATGCGCACGCTGGAAGGCAGGCTGCTGTCCTCGACCGCGAAGCCGTGGTTCTGCGCGGTGATCTCGACCTTGCCGGTCGCCAGGTCCTTCACCGGCTGGTTCGCGCCGCGATGGCCGCGGTCGAGCTTATAGGTCCGGCCGCCCAACGCCAAAGCCAGCAACTGGTGGCCTAGACAGATGCCGAACAGCGGCAGGCCGCGCTCCAGCACGCCCTGGATCGCCGGGACCGCGTAAACCGCAGTAGCGGCCGGGTCGCCGGGGCCGTTGGTCAGGAACACGCCGTCGGGCTCGTGGCGCAGGATGTCCTCGGCGGTCGCGGTCGCCGGCACGACCGTCACCCGGCACCCGGCGGCGACCAGGCTGCGCAGGATGTTGCGCTTGGCGCCATAGTCCACGGCCACGACGTGGTGCCGGTGCGGCGGCGTGTCGTGGCGGTCCGGCCAGGCCCAGGTGCCCTCGTTCCAAGTGTAGGTCTGCGTGCAGCTCACCTGCTTGGCGAGGTCCATGCCCTCCAGCCCGGGCCAGGCCTGTGCCTGTGCCTGCAACGCGCCGACGTCGAAGCGGCCGTCGGCGGGGAACGCCAGGACGCCGTTGGGCGCGCCGGTGTCGCGGATGCGGATCGTCAGCGCGCGGGTATCGACGCCGGAAATGCCAGGCACGCCGCAAGAGCGCAGCCAGGCGTCGAGCGTCTGGGTGGAGCGCCAGTTGCTCGGTTCCGTCACGTCCTGCTGCACGACTAGGCCGAGGGCTGCGATGGTCGTGGCCTCCAGGTCCTCGAGGTTGCAGCCGGTGTTGCCGATGTGCGGAAAGGTGAAAGTGACGATCTCGCCAGCGTAGGACGGGTCGGTCAGCGTCTCCTGATAGCCGCTCATGCCGGTGTTGAAGCAGACCTCGCCGACGCGGCCCGCACTATGGGCACCGAAGCCGCGCCCCCAGAACACCGTGCCGTCCGCCAGCACGAGGGCGGCGGTGGCGCCGGCAGGCGTCTCAGGTTCGGGCATGGCAGGAATTTCCTGGATTGGGACGCCCGACAGGGCAGAGAGCGGCAGGCCGGTGGCGGCAATGACCGCGGTCCAATGCTTGCTTGGGATGGCGCGGGACTGCCGCCATTTGCGGACCGCCTCGGTTCCAACGCCGGTGAGCCGGGCCGCCGCGTCCGCGCCGCCAAGCCGGTCGATGATGTCGTCGATGCTGGGCACAGCCGCAGGGTATGGGAAGAAACTTCCCAAGGCAACCGGAGCGCATGCAGGCGGAGGTTTCTTCCGGGCAAACTTTCGCGTGACTGCAAAGTTCCTTATATGAGCGGTCACCACAGCACTGGACCGGAACGATGACTCTGCGAGAAACATTCAGCGACGGCTTGAAGGCGTCGATGCGCGCGGGGGATGCCGCCCGCACCTCGACGCCGCGCATGATCCTGGCTCGCTTGAAAGACCTGGACATCGCCGCCCGGCCGAAAGGCGTCACCGCCATTCCCGACGACGAGGTGCTCTCGATGCTGCGCGGCATGGTGAAGTCGCGTCGCGAGTCGGTGGAGCTGTGTCAGCAGGGCAACCGGCCGGAACTCGCCGCCAAGGAGGAGGCGGAGATCATGGTGATCGAGGGTTTCCTGCCGCAGCAGATGGGCGACGCGGACCTGGCGGCGGCGGTGGACGCGGCGGTGGCGGCGACAGGTGCGGCGGCGCCCAAGGACATGGGCCGGGTGATGGCGGCGCTGAAGGCAGCACATGGCGCGGCGCTGGACATGGGCCGGGCCGGGCCGCTGGTGCGGGCGCGCCTGGCGCCCTGATGGCGCTGCCGCCGGCCTTTTTGGACGAGCTGCGGGCGCGGACGCCGCTGTCGGCGCTGATCGGGCGCCGCGTCAAGCTGTCGAAGTCAGGGCGCAACTGGAAAGGCTGCTGCCCTTTCCACAACGAGAAGTCGCCGAGCTTCCAGGTGTACGACGACGGATTCCACTGCTTCGGCTGCGGCGCGCATGGGGATGCCGTCACCTTCGTCATGCAGACCGAGGGCGCATCGTTCCTGGAGGCCGTCGAGCGGCTGGCGGGCGAGGCCGGGCTTGAAGTCCCAAAACAGTCGCCCCGTGCCGTCGAGGCCGAGCGGCAGCGCCTGGACCTGCACGGCGTGCTGGATTTGGCGCAGGTGAGCTTTGCCCGGCGCCTGCACGAAGCCGAGGGGGCGGCCGGGCTCGACTACCTGCAGCGCCGCGGCCTGTCGCCCGAGACGATCGCGCGGTTCGGCCTGGGCTGGAGCGGCGAGGGCCGCGGCGCGCTGACCGCCGAGCTGGCCCGTGCCGGCGTCGAGCCGGCCCGCATGCTGGAGGCCGGGCTGCTCCGGGAGACGGAGGACGGACCGGCGCGCGAGCTGTACTGGAACCGCGTCACCTTCCCGATCCGCGACCGGCGCGGGCGGCTGGTGAGCTTCGGCGGACGCACGCTGGGCGACGCCAAGCCGAAGTACATCAACGGCCCCGAAACCCCGGTGTTCTCCAAGAAGCGCAACCTCTACGCGCTCGACCTGGCGCGGGCCGGGCTGCGGGCAGGGCAGAAGCTGGTGGTAGCCGAGGGCTACATGGACGTGATCGCGCTGCATCAGGCGGGGTTCACCGGGGCGGTGGCGCCGCTCGGCACCGCGCTGACCGAGGAGCAACTGGAGGAGTTGTGGCGCCTGGCGCCCGACCCGGTGCTGTGCTTCGACGGCGACGGCGCCGGGGCACGCGCCGCCGCCCGGGCGGCCGAGCTGTGCCTGCCGCTGCTGACGCCCGAGCGCACGCTGCGGCTGGCGACGCTGCCGGGGGGCGACGATCCGGATACGCTGATCCAGAAGCGCGGCGCGGCGGCGTTCCAGGCGGTGCTGCAAGCGGCGCGGCCGTTATCCGAGGCGCTGTACGACTTCGTGCGCGAGCAGGGCGGCGGCGACACGCCGGAACAGCGGGCGGCGCTGCGGGCGCGCCTCGTGGCCGCGGCTGGACGCATCGCCGACCGGTCGCTCGCGGCCGAATACCGCAGCGCGCTGCTGGACCGCTTCTACGCCAGCCGCAAGCGCGCCGGCAAAGCGGCACCTGCCCAGGCCCGGCCGGTGCGGACCGTATCCAGCCTCGACGCGACGCAGGCGGAGCGCGGAAGATGCCTCTTGGCGATCTTGCTGCGCCATCCGGACCTGCTGCACGACGTCGAGGAGGCCTTCGTGGTGCTTGACCTGTCGCCTGCCATGACGCGGCTGCGCAACGCAATGCTGCACGCTTCCGAACGAAATGCGCTTGATTCCACAGCCTTGCTGTCCCAACTGAATGCATCTGGTGCAATGGAGGAGGCGGCCCAGGCCCTGTCGTCGGCGCCATACCCGTTGCCAGCCTGTGCCCACGCCGATGCCATGCCCGCGGAGGCGGAGGCTGGCTGGTGGCACATCTTCGGGCTGATGCACCGGTCGCGCTTGGACGACGAGGTTGCGGCGGCGGGCCAGGCCTTCATCGACCGGCCGGACGAAGCGGCGCAGCGCCGCCTGATTGCATTGTGCGCTGCACGAGACGCGCTATCCAGGCCCGACCAGGGCGCGGAGGCGGAAACCTGATGTGCCGCACGGGACGCCGTGCCGCACGCATTTTTGGAGTGCCCTGACCCATGGCGACGAAGCAAGCCGCGACCGCCGACGCAGCGCCCGCCGACCAGGATGGCGACACCACGCTGCTCGATACGAACGCGGTCGCCGTGAAGCGCCTGATCGCCAAGGGCAAGGAGCGCGGCTACATCACCTTCGACGAGCTGAACGCCGTGCTGCCGTCCGAGCAGAACAGCTCGGAGCAGATCGAGGACGTGATGGCGATGCTCAGCGAGATGGGCATCCAGGTTGTCGAGAGCGAGGAGGCCGAGGACCCGGAGAGCCCCGCCGCCAAGATCGAAAAGGTCGATGGCGAGGAGGAGAAGGAAAGCGACGAGCCGACCGGCAACGTCGATGAGGCGAACCTCGGGCGCACCGATGACCCGGTGCGCATGTACTTGCGCGAGATGGGCAGCGTCGAGCTGCTGTCGCGCGAGGGCGAGATCGCCATTGCCAAGCGGATCGAGGCCGGGCGCGACATGATGATCGGCGGGTTGTGCGAAAGCCCGCTGACCTTCCGCGCCATCATCACGTGGCACGAGAGCCTCAAGGCCGGGCGCATGCTGCTGCGCGACATCGTGGACCTTGAGGCGACGCAGGGCGGCCCCAAGGAGGTTGCCGGCGAGCCTGCCGACACCGTCGCCGAGACGTTCGAGCCGGCCGAGGAGCTGGACGACGACGGGGAGGGCGAGGGACCCGGCATGTCGCTCTCGGCGCTTGAGGAGAAGCTGAAGCCGGATGTGCTGGCCACCTTCGAGGAGATCGAGGGGCTGTACCGGAAGCTGCACAAGGTGCAGGCGAAGCGGCTGGAGACCATCACCTCGGGCGAGGAGATGAACATCCGGTCCGAGCGGCTCTATGAGAAGCAGCGGGAAGAGGTCGTCGGCAAGGTCGAGCAGGTCCGGCTGCACAACAACAGGATCGAGGAGCTGGTGATCCAGCTCAAGCAGATCAGCCAGCGGCTGAACGGGCTGGAGGGGCAGTTGCTCCGCATGGCGGAGGCGGCGAAGGTCGGGCGGGACGAGTTCCTGCGCGAGTACCGCGGCTATGAGCTGGACCCGAACTGGCTGGAGCGCGTGGGCCAGTTGCCCGGCAAGCCGTGGAAGCTGTTCGTCACCAAGCACATCGACGGCGTGCAGGAGGTGCGGGCCAAGATCGGCGTGGTGGCGTCCGAGGCCGGGCTGCCGATCAGCGAGTTCCGCCGGGTGTATGCGACGGTGAGCCGCGGCGAGCGGGACAGCGCGCGGGCGAAGAAGGAGATGATCGAGGCGAACCTGCGCCTGGTCATCTCGATTGCCAAGAAGTACACCAACCGCGGGCTGCAGTTCCTGGATTTGATCCAGGAGGGCAACATCGGCCTGATGAAGGCGGTCGATAAGTTCGAGTACCGCCGCGGCTACAAGTTCAGCACCTATGCGACGTGGTGGATCCGCCAGGCGATCACCCGCAGCATCGCCGACCAGGCGCGCACCATCCGCATTCCCGTGCATATGATCGAGACGATCAACAAGCTGGTGCGCACCAGCCGGCAGATGCTGCACGAGATCGGCCGCGAGCCGGCGCCGGAGGAACTGGCGGAAAAGCTGGGGATGCCGCTTGAGAAGGTGCGGAAGGTGCTGAAGATCGCCAAGGAGCCGATCAGCCTGGAGACGCCGATCGGCGACGAGGAGGACAGCCATCTCGGCGACTTCATCGAGGACAAGGCGGCGGTGATCCCGCTGGACGCGGCGATCCAGGCCAATCTGCGCGAGGCGACGACGCGGGTGCTGAGCAGCCTGACGCCGCGCGAGGAGCGGGTGCTGCGCATGCGGTTCGGCATCGGCATGAACACCGACCATACGCTGGAGGAGGTCGGCCAGCAGTTCAACGTGACCCGCGAGCGCATCCGCCAGATCGAGGCGAAGGCGCTGCGCAAGCTGAAGCACCCGAGCCGCAGCCGCAAGCTGCGGAGCTTTTTGGATGATTAGCGGAGCCTGAAGCCTTGCAGCCGACCAGCCGAGTGGCGGTTACCGTCACCTTCCTCCGCATGGAGCAGCGTCCGAACAGCCCGTCGCAACCGTTGCCGGGCGATTGCGACCTGGTGACGCTCGCGGCCTGCACAGTGCCGTTCTACCGCTATCTTTATGAGACCGTCGGTGGACCCTATTTGTGGTGGCTGCGCCGGTCGTTGCCGGATGCGACGCTGGAAGACTTGCTGCGCGATCCCGCGGTGTCCATCACCGTGCTGTATCGGGGCGGCGAGCCGGCTGGGTTCTTCGAGCTTGACCGGCGGCAAGGCCTGGCGGTGAACCTGAGCTATTTCGGCCTGACGCCGGCTGCGACGGGGTTACAACTCGGCACCGCGTTCCTGCGGGCGGCGATCGATGCGGCGTTCACCGACGGCGTACGGGCGGTGACGGTGAACACCTGCACCGCCGACCACCCACGGGCGCTGCCAGGCTATCTGCGCGCCGGGTTCCGGCCGGTGCGCGCGGTGCGGGAGATCTGGGACGTGCCGACCCGGCTCGGCCTGTCCATCCCCGAGCACCTCCGGGTATAACGGCTCCAAGGCGCGCGCTGAGCGCCGGGGGGATCATCTCGATGCGCTGCACACTCGGTTTGACGCTGACCGTGGCGTTGTTGGCCTCGCAAGCGGCGTGGGCGCAGATGCCTGGCACCCTCAAGATCGGCGTGCTGAACGACCAGTCTGGCCCGTTCGGCGACCAATCCGGCCGCGGGTCGCTGATCGCAGCGCAGATGGCGGCCGAGGACTTCATGCGCGAGGCGCCGGAGCTGAAGGTCGAGATTATCTACGGCGATCACCAGAACAAGCCGGACATTGGCAGCGGCATCGTGCGGTCGTGGGTTGACCGCGACGGCGTTGTGGCGGTGGCGGACGCGGTGAACTCGTCCGTGGGCCTTGCGGTGAACGACGTGATGCGCGACCGGCACCGGACGTTCATCGCGAGCAACGTCGGCACATCCGACCTCACCGGCAAGTTCTGCGCGCCGACGACGGTGCAGTGGACGTTCGACACCTGGGCGTTCGGCAACAGCGCGGCACGCGCCTTGAAGGACGTGGGGCCGTTCTATTTCGTCGGCTTCGACTACGCGCTGGGCGCCGCGCTGGAGCGCGATACGACGGCGGTGCTGACCAGCCTGGGCGGCAAGGTGGCCGGGTCGATCAAGCATCCGCTGGGCACCACGGATTTCTCGTCATACCTGCTTCAGGCGCAGTCGTCCGGGGCGAAGGTGATCGCCTTTGCCTCCACCGGCCTCGATTTCATCAACGCGGCCAAGCAGGCGGCGGAGTTCGGCGTGACGCGGACCGCGACGCTGGCGGGGCTGTTCACCCAGATCACCGACGTGGACGCGCTGGGCTTGCCGGCGGCACAGGGACTGCTGCTGACCGAGGCGTTCTACTGGGACCTCAACGACAGCACCCGCGCCTTCACCCGGCGCTTCGCAGAGCGCCTGCCCGGCCGGGTGCCGACCGAGAACCAGGCCGGCGTGTATTCCTCCATCATGGCCTACCTGCGGGCGGCGAGGCTTGCCGGCAGCGTCGAGGGCGAGCGGGTGGTCGAGGCGACGCGCCGTGCGCCGATCGAGGACCCGCTGTTCGGCACCGTGACGGTGCGGCCGGACGGCCGGGCGGTGCATGCGATGTACGTGTTCCGCGTGAAGGCTCCGGCGCAGTCCGTCTCGCGCTGGGACCTCTACACGCTGGTGTCCACCATCCCGGCCGAGCTGGCGTTCCGGCCGCTGGAGCAGGGCGGCTGTCCGATGCTCGCCCCGGGCGCGGCCCCAGGTGCGGCAAAATAGGCTGCAACCTCCGGCCCGCATGATCGTTGCCGGTCCTGAACGGCAGCCGGGGCGTTGTGCCGCGGCGCCGCATGAGGATTGGCGGATGCCATGCTGGGCCGGGTTTGGACGATGCTGCAGGAGACCTTCAACGACTACATCGAGGACGAAGCGCTGAGCCGCGGGGCGGCGATCGCCTACTACACCATCTTCTCGATCGCCCCGGTGCTGGTCATCTGCATCGCGATCGCCGGCCTGGCCTTCGGGCAGGAGGCGGCGCAGGGCGCCATGGTCGGGCAGTTGCGCGGCATGATGGGCGACCAGGCGGCCGAGGCGGTGCAGACGATGATCGCCAGCGCTGGCAACAAGTCGAGCGGCATCTGGGCCACGGTCATCGGCCTCGTGACCCTGCTGATCACCGCGACCGGCGTGTTCGGGGAGATGCAGGCGTCGCTGAACATCATCTGGAAGGCTGAGGCGCCGGCGGGGCTGACCGGCATGGTGAAGGCGCGGGTGGCGAGCCTCGGGCTGGTCGCGGCGCTGGGCTTCCTGTTGCTGGTTTCGCTGGTGGTCAGCGCCGCGCTGTCGGCGCTCAGCACCTATATGAACAGCTTTTTCCCCGGGGTCGGAACGATCCTGCACATCGTCAATTTCCTGGTCTCGTTCCTGATGGTCTCGGCGTTGTTCGCGGCAATCTACAAGATCCTGCCGGACCGCCGGCTGCACTGGAAGGACGTGGCGGTGGGTGCGTTCGCCACCGCGTTCCTGTTCACCATCGGCAAGACACTGATCGGGCTGTATATCGGCAGCAGCGCGGTGGCGAGCAGCTACGGCGCCGCGGGTGCTTTGGTGATCGTGCTGCTGTGGATCTACTACTCGTCGCAAATTTTTTTGCTGGGCGCGGAGTTCACCAAGGTCTGGGCGAGCCATCACGGCAGCGCCGCGGCGTTCGCCGTCCGCAGGGAGCAGACAGACGTAGCCCCGGCCGCGACGCCAACGCCGGTGCAGACGGTGATCGCCCACTCCGCTGCGCGCCGGACGCCGATCGGATTGTTCGACATCGCGGCGCTCGGGACGCTACTGCTGGTGGCGTTCCAGGGGCAGAGGCGTCGCTAAAGTCCGCTGTCCCGGGCGAAAGTGGCGGTCAGTAACGCTTATACGGCAAGAACTTGCCCGACATCGTCATCTTCACCCGGTCGCCCTTCTGGTCAGGCTGCCGCTCCAGGGTCATGTCGAAGTCGATGGCGCTCATAATGCCGTCGCCGAACTCCTCGTGGATCATGTCCTTCCACGTCGTGCCATACACCGAGATCAGCTCGTAGAACCGGTAGATCAGCGGATCCGTCGGCACCGCGGTCGGCAGCGAGCCGCGGTATGGCGCTTCGGCCAGCAGCGCCGCCTCGTCCTCGGACAGGCCGAACAGCGTGGCGGCCTTCTCGGCGGTTCCCGGCGTCATGCTCATCTGGCCCAAACAGGCGGCGCAGGTCCAAACCGGGGCATAGCCGAGCTTCCCCGCGACCTCGGCCCAGGTCCAGCCCTTCTGCTTCCTGATGCCGCGGATCTTCAGGCCCAGGGCGGTTTTCGCGTCGTTCAACTGATGGTCTCCTCGATGTTCAGGTCTGCGGGACGGACCTCCGGCACGTGGCGGCCGTCCCAGCCCTCGGGCCGGGCGCCGGCCAGGGTGCGGGAGCGGGTCACCAGGAAATCCACGATATGGTTTCGTAGCGCATAGTGGCCCGGCGTGCGATGGATGGTCTGCCGGTCGCGCGGGCGCGGCAGGGTGTTGAGCACGACCTCCGCCACCCGCGCATCGGGACCGTTGGTCATCAGCAGGATACGATCGGCCAGCAGGATCGCCTCGTCCACGTCGTGCGTGATCATAAACGCGGTCTGCCCGGCGTCGGAAACCAGGCGAAGGACCTCATCTTGAAGCGTACCGCGGGTCAGGGCGTCGAGCGCGCTGAACGGCTCGTCCATCAGCAGCAGCGACGGCTCGATCGCGAGCGCCCGGGCGATGCCGACACGCTGTTTCATGCCGCCCGACAGCTCCGCCGGCTTGCGCAGCGCTGCATCCGACAGGCCCACGAGGTCCAGCACGCGCCGGGCATGGTCCTGCACCTTGGCGCGCGGCCAGTCGCGGTGCCGGCTGCGGACGGCAAAGGCGACGTTGCCCAGCGCTGAAAGCCACGGCAGCAGCGCGTGCGACTGGAAGATGACGGCGCGGTCCAGCGCCGGGCCGGACACCTCGCGCCCGTCCATGACGATGGTGCCGCCGTCCGGCGCCTCCAGCCCGGCCAGAGCGTTGAGGATCGTCGTCTTGCCGCAGCCGGAGTGCCCGATCAGCGCCGCGAACTCGCCGCGCTCGACGCCGAACCAGACGTCGCGGAATACTGGCCTTTCGCCGTAACGACGAGAAATGCCCTCGATGCTCAGCCAGGCGCGCGACATCCGCCTACTCCCGCCACGCGATGGCCCGGGCAGCGCGCCCGAGCAACTGGTCCAGCGCCATGCCGACCAGGCCGATCACCAGGATCGCCACAATGATGTCGGCGATGGCGAGGTTATTCCACTGATTCCACACGAAGTAGCCGATGCCGGTGCCGCCCACCAGCATCTCGGCGGCGACGATCACCAGCCAGGCGATGCCGATGCTGATGCGCGCGCCGGTCATAATGGTGGGCGCGGCGGCGGGCAGGATCACGGTGAACGCGGTGCGCCAAGTTCCGGCCTCCAGCGTGCGCGCCACGTTCAGCCATTCGCGCCGGACGGAGGCCACGCCAAAGGACGTGTTCAGCAGCATCGGCCAGATCGCACAGATAAAGATGACGAAGATGGCCGAGATGCCGCTGTCCCGGATGGTGTAGAGCGCGAGCGGCATCCAGGCGAGCGGGCTGACGGGCCGCAGCACCTGGATAATGGGATCGAGCGCGCCGTTGAGCACCGGGCTCATGCCGATCAGGAAGCCGAGCGGGATGGCAACCAGTGCCGCCAGGCCGAAGCCGGTCAGCACCCGCAGCAGCGACCAGCCGAGCTGGATGCCCAGGCCCTGGTCGTTGGTGCCGCGCACGTAGAATGGGTCGCGCAGATGGTGCCAGGCGCGCTCGGCGATGTCGGACGGGCGCGGCATCGGGGTCTGCTGGCCCTGCTGCGCCGAGGCGCCGAGCAGCTTGGCGTATTCGGGGTCGAGCGCCGGGCCGCTGGCGGCGCTGGGCGTGGCGGCGATCTGCCAGGCGCCCAGCAGCACCGTGAGGATCAGCAGCAGCAGCAGCGTGGAGCGGGCGCGGAGGACCATCAGGTGCGCCGTATCGGGAAGCTGGCGACGTAGCCGTTGGGGTCGGCGGGGTCGAAGGTCTTGCCCATGACGGTATGCGACCGGTAGGCGCTGGCCGGCGGCGTCATGCCAAGCTCGCGCATCTTGGCCCCGGCGTCCGTTGCGAGATAGACCTGTTCGGCCACGTCGCGCCAGCGCACGTCGCCCTTGATCTGACCCCAGCGCTTCATCTGCGTCATGATCCACAGCGCCATGCTTTGATAGGGGAACGGCTCGAAGCTCACCCGGTCCGGCACCCGCTTCACCCCGCCCAGCCCGTCGGCATAGGTGCCGGTCAGCGCCTGTTCCACCACCGTCACCGGCTGGTTCAGGTAGTTCTGCGCGGCGATCACCCCGGCGATCTCCTTGCGGTTCTCCGCCTTGTTGGCGTGCGCCGTCGCCTCGATCACCGAGCGCAGCAGCGCCTGGTAGGTGTTCGGCGCCTCCGTCACCATCTTGCGCGGCACCGCAAAGGCGCAGCAAGGATGCCCGTCCCACAGCTCGCGCGTCAGCACGTGGATGAAGCCCACACCGTCGTATACCGCGCGCTGGTTGAACGGGTCCGGGCCGAGGAAGCCGTCGATGTTCTCCGCCCGCAGGTTGGCCACCATCTCCGACGGCGGCAGCACGCGGAGCTGCACGTCGCGGTCCGGATCGAGCCCGGCCTCCGCGAGATAATAGCGCAGCAGGTACGCGTGCATCGAGTAGTCGAACGGGATGCCGAGCTTGAAGCCCTTCCAGTCCTTCGGGTCGCGCCGCTCCTTGTGCTTGTTCGCCAGCATGATCGCCTGGCCGTTCACGTTCTCGATCGCCGCGACGCTCCAAGGGATCGGGTTCGACCCGGCACCCATCGAGATCGCCAGCGGCATCGGGCTCAGCATGTGCGCCGCGTCGTATTCGCCGTTGAACGACTTGTCGCGGATCACCGCCCAGCCGGCGGTGCGCACGACCTCCACGTTCAGGCCGTTGCGGGCGTAGAAGCCCATCGGCGCCGCCATGATAATCGGCGTCGCGCAGGTGATCGGGATGAAGCCGACCTTGATGTCCTTTTTCTCTGGAAGCGCGCCGGACTGCGCAATGGTCTCCGCTATGGCGTCCTGCGCGCGGAGGATCGGGAACGCCCGGTTCATGGCCGCCGCCACCACGCCTGTGCCCAATGCCCTGATGATGTGCCGGCGCCCGGCCTCGCCTCCGAACGCCGCCCGCTCTGCGGCGACCCGGACGGCGGCGATGCCGAGCGCCTCTGGGTTGTCGCAGTTCAGGTGCGTGCCGCCGCAGCGGCAGGCTGTGGGGTGGGTCATCAATGGTGCTATCCTGTGGAGTCTCGCTGGAAGAGAGCAAGCGATATGCCATGAACGTCCGAACCCGTATTGCAGACTGCACTGACCGGTCAGTCGCCTTGTTATTGAGCATATGCCGAAAGAATAGGCAAATAAGCTCCGCATCGCCGCGGGATCGCGGAAAATGAACGGTGGGCGGCGCTGACGCCTGATATGCTGGGATGGTGTTGGACTGTGACTGCGTGACGTGGAGGGTGTGATGAGGACGGTCGATACGGCGACGCTGCGGATTGCCTATGAGGACGAGGGGCCGCCCGATGGCACTCCTGTCGTTCTGTTGCACGGGTTCCCCTACGACATCCGGGCATTTGACGCTGTCGTCCCGGACTTGGCACGGGCGGGGTGCCGGGTGATCGTGCCGTACCTGCGCGGCTTTGGGCCGACACGTTTCTTGTCAGATGCGACGCCGCGGTCCGGCGAACAGGCGGCGCTGGGAGCGGATGTATTGGCGTTGATGGACGCGCTGGCGCTGGGTCCGGCCGTGCTGGCGGGATACGACTGGGGCGGGCGGGCGGCCTGCGTCGTGGCGGCGCTGTGGCCGGAGCGGGCGCGCGGCCTGGTGTCGTGCAACGGCTATAATATCCTCGACACCGCCGCTTCCGTCGTGCCGGCCGCGCCGGAGCAGGAGCGCCGGTATTGGTATCAGTATTACCTGCATTGCGAGCGCGGGCGGGCCGGGCTCGCCGCCGACCGCCGGGCGTTCTGCCGGCTGCTGTGGCGGCTATGGTCGCCGAGTTGGGCGTTCGACGACGCGACGTTCGAGCGGACCGCGCCGTCGTTCGACAATCCGGATTTCGTGGATGTGGCCGTGCAGTCCTACCGGCACCGCTTCGGCTACGCCCCGGGCGACCCGGCATTGGTTGAGATTGAGCAGCGTCTGGCGCAGCGGCCCACCATCGGCGTGCCGACGGTGGTGCTGCATGGCGACGACGACGAGGTAGGGCCGGCGTGGCAGTCGGAGCGGCATGCAAACCATTTCACCGGCCCCTATGTGCGGCAGGTCGTGCCGGGCGTCGGGCACAACCTGCCGCAGGAGGCGCCGGGTTCGTTCACCTTGGCGGTGCTGGGCCTGCTCAGTCGTGGGTAGCCGTGCCAATGGCCTGAGTGCTCAAAGCAGGCGCTTGAACAGAAACTGTGGACGATATATGTAGCACACCCTTGTTCTACATCCACTCGGCATAGGCATGATATGGCCAAGACCATCACGTTGCGAGAAGCTAATCAGAGGTTTGCCCGTTGCGTCCGCGACGTGGAGGCTGGCGAGGAGTATATCATCACTCGCAATGGCACTCCGGTGGCGCGGCTGGTTCCGGTTGTGGGCCGGCGGATGCTTTCGCCGGCACAGGAAGCGGCTCTTGCCCGCACGCATGCCCGCATGGAGGCGGGCTGGCCGCTTGGCGCCGGGCTGCTCGACCGGGACGACCTGCATGGCCGCTGAGCGTTTCACGCTCGACACCAACATTCTGATCTACAGCATCGACAGCCAGGCCGGTGTCCGGCAGCGAATGGCCCGGCAGGTCATCGATCTTGCCCTCCGGTGCGACTGCTGGCTCACGCTTCAGGCCGTCTCCGAATTCTACGCTGCGGCCACTCGCAAGGGCCAGATGTCTGCCACGGAGGCGGCGGCGCAGGCTGGCGACTGGCTCGACTTGTTCCCCTGTCTGCCAAGCTCGCCGACTGCGGTCCGGACTGCCCTAGCTGCGGCGGCTAGCGCACGTGCTTCGTATTGGGACGCCCTGCTGGTCGCAACGGCTGCCGAAGGTGGCTGCACGGCTATACTGACCGAGGATCTGTCTGATGGCGCGTTGCTTGGGGGTGTGCGGGTGCTGAACCCTTTTGGTAGCGGGGAGCTTACGGCGGCGGCGATGCTTTTGCTTGCTTCATAAAACTTTGCAAAGGAAGGATGCCATGTGTCTCCGGCAACCCTAATCTTACAGCAAGCTTACCACAAAAGATTGAAAGGTGGACCACGACGAAGCAAACTGTCCATCTCGGAACAGTGGGTCATACCAGACGTTAGGCACAATTTGCCGCGTGGATTTTCTGCTACAAATCAATAAAAATAAAAACTTACTGCTTCTTTCAAAAAACAAATTGAAAGATGATCAACTTTTATCACTTTACCTTTGTCAGATATTCGGCTTCTTTGAGAATTGATTTTTTAATGTTCCACACAGCGGTAGCCGTCTCATCACTTGTTTTGATGATTTCTTGATATCGACGGCGCCATCTTTCATTGTCCGTTTGAGATTCGTGACCTGTTTGAAGAAACGCTCGGTGTTCCCAATTGAAACAATCTATATTACCTGCAATATTCGACATACTTTCAGAAAGATTTGGAAAGTATATGGTGACGATCGCTGTTGCCTGATTTAGTCGGGCAAGGAGTGCTGTCCAACGAGCTGTATGATCTTCCAGGGTACAACTCATCTGATGATCTAATTGTGCCTGAGTCTGAGAGCATTGTGCTCTGACCTCTGAAAGAAACACATGCAATTCTTCCAGCTTTATCCGCCGCAGTGCTAGTTCGGACGATACGGCTGCATCTGCAAGACGTTCAGCCTGTAATTGAAAATCGGCTTGGGCTCGAAGAACAACCGTGCGCTCTTGCGCGTGAGCAGTAGCACGCGCTACCAGGTAGGCACATGCTCCAGTGATGCCAGCGCCGAGGACGACACCGATAAGACCCGAAATAGGCGATAGGTCTGCCAAATTGCTTCAACCTTTTGCAGCGCATGTAGGACCTACCGATTGCAACGACTCCGCACCAATGCGTCAGGTTTCGACTACTGCTCTCATAAACTAAGGTGAACAGTTTTCGCTTCAGGTTAAAACTAGCCACATACTAGGTAGGCCAGCTTCAAGCCTCGCACCCCTCCTCCCGCAGCAAATCCACCACCGCCGCCGTCGGCACGTCCGCACTGGTGAAAGCCTGCCCGATCCCCCGCGCCAGCACGAAGTGCAGCGCCCCGTCGCGCATTTTCTTGTCGCGCCGCATATGGCCGATCAGGCGCGCGGCGGAAAACCGGCGGTTCAGCATGCCGATCTCGTTCGGCAACCCGACTGCCGTCAAATGGGCCACCACCCGCCCGGCGTCGCCCGGCGTACACAGCCCCAACTGCGCCGACAGCCGGAACGCCAGCCCAAGCCCAATCGCCACCGCCTCGCCATGCAGCAATGCGCCGCCATAGCCGACCTCTGCCTCCAACGCATGCCCGAACGTGTGGCCCAGGTTCAGCAAAGCCCGTCCATCCGCCGGGCGCTCCTCGCGCTCGTCGTCGCCGACCACGGCGGCCTTGAAGGCGCAGGCGCGCAGGATCGCCTCTGCCTGCAAGTCGCGGTCGCCGTTGGTCAGCGCCTCGCCATGCGCCTCGCACCATTCGAAGAACCCGGCGTCGCCGATCAGCCCGGCCTTCACCACCTCCGCATAGCCCGCCCGCAGCTCGCGCCCGTTCAGCGTGCCGAGCGTGCCGGTGTCGGCCAGCACCAGGCGCGGCTGATGGAACGCGCCGACCAGGTTCTTGCCGTGCGTCGTGTTGATGCCGGTCTTGCCGCCGACGCTGCTGTCCACCTGGGCCAGCAGCGTCGTCGGCATCTGCACGAACGGCAGCCCGCGCAGCGTGCTGGCGGCGGCAAAGCCCGCGAGGTCGCCGACCACGCCGCCGCCGAGCGCGATCACCGTCGTGCGCCGCTCGACCCCGGCGTCCAGCAGGCTGTCCACCACGCGGGCATAGCTTGCCATGCTCTTGGATGCTTCGCCCGGCGGCACGACGATCTGCTGCGCGGCGATCCCGGTCTGCGCCAGGCCGTCCAGCAACGCCGGCAGATGCAGCGCCGCCACGGTCGCGTCGGTGACTACGATGGCGCGCTGCTGCGGGATCACCGGGGCCAGCAGCGCCCCGGCGCGGGCCAGCAGGCCATCGCCGATCACGACGTCGTACGATGCGGCGGTCAGCGCCACTGCCAGCCGCCGCGGCGGGGTCCAGTCTTCGAGCGCCTGCAAAACCTTGCTCATGGTGTACTCCAGCGGTTCATCGCCGCAATCGACGACGATGTCGGCCTCGGCATAGATAGGGTGGCGCTGCTCCATCAAATGGCCAAGGATCTCGGCCGGGTCGCCATTGTGCAGCAGGGGACGGTTGTTGCGGGTGGCGACGCGGCGGACCAGGGTGGCGAGCCGGCAGCGCAGCCAGACCGACACGGCGTCGGCGCGAATCGCCGCACGGGTGTCCGGGTCCATGAACGCGCCGCCGCCGGTCGCCAAAACCAGCGGGTTTCCGGCCAGCAACCGGCGGATCACCCGGCGTTCCCCGTCGCGGAAGTCGCGCTCCCCGTAGCGGCGGAACAGCTCGGGGATGCTGCAGCCGGCGGCAAGCTCGATCTCGGCATCGGCGTCGCGGAACGGCAGGCCCAGGCGCGCCGCCAGACGACGGCCGACGCTGGTCTTGCCCGCGCCCATCAGGCCGACCAGCACGATGCTGCGGCCGGCGAGCCGGGCCGGGATCGCGGATCCTGTCATAGTCCGGGTCCGGGAGGCGTCTTTCAGCCCGGCCCTGCCGAGGGCGATGTTGCGCGTCATGACCGCGGAGGCTAGCACAGGAAGCAACGTCGCGGCCAAGGATGGCCCAGGGTAAGGTCATGAGCCGGGTTCTGCTGATCGTCATTGCCGCGCTGCTGCTGGTCATGCTGGGCGGCCTGCTGCTCGGCGCCTTTCCGCCGGAGCCGCGTACCGAGCAGGTGCAGCACGTCCTGCCGAACGACCGTTTCCAGCCGCGCTGACGCTCCGCTACGCTGACCCAAGGCATGAACCGCCACATCGAGGCATTCCTGGAGATGCTGGCCGCAGAGCGCGGCAGCGCCCGCAACACCATCGCTGCCTATCGCGCCGATCTCGAAGGCTTTGCTGCCTATGCCGCGAGCCGGCATGAGCGCCCCGAAGCGGCCAGCGAGGCGACGCTGCACGGCTACATGCAGTCGCTGCACGGAGTCGTGGCAGGCAGGACGGCGGCGCGGCGGCTGTCCTGTCTGCACGGGTTCTTTCGCTTCCTGTTGCAAGACAGCGTGCGCATGGACGACCCGACCATGCTGCTGGACGCGCCGCGCCTGCCCGCGACATTGCCAAAATACCTGAACGAGGCGGAGATCGACGCGCTGCTCGCCGCCGCCGCCGCCCGCTCCGGCGTGCCCGGCCTGGTGGGCCGCGCGGCGCTCGAAATCCTCTATTCCACCGGGCTGCGCGTGTCGGAGCTGCTGGGCCTGCCGCGGGCGGCGCTGGCAACGGCGGCCGAGATGCTGATCGTGCGCGGCAAGGGCGGACGGGAGCGCATGGTGCTGCTATCGGATCGCGCCCGTGACGCGGCGGCGGCGTTGAGTGCCACGACCGAGGGCAAATGGCTGTTCCCCGGCCGCGATCCGCGCCACGCCATGACACGGCAGGGCTTCGGCCTATTGCTGAAACAGGCGGCGCTGGCGGCCGGTCTTGACCCCGCGCGCGTCAGCCCGCACGTGCTGCGCCACAGCTTCGCCAGCCACATGCTGGCGCACGGCGCCGACCTGCGCAGCCTGCAGACCCTGCTCGGCCACGCTGATATCGCGACGACGCAGATCTACACCCACGTGCTGGCCGAGCGGCTGCAGCAGCTTGTCGCACTGCACCATCCCCTGGCGGAACAACCGGCCCCGCGCTAAGCCCTCGCCGATGCGCCACTTCCTCGATTTTGAAAAGCCGGTTGCCGAGCTCGAACGCAGCATCGAGGAGCTGCGCCGCACCCAGGAGCCCGGCGGCATCAACATCGAGGACGAGGTCGAGCGCCTGACCGACAAGGCTGACAAGCAGCTCCGCCTGACCTACGCCAAGCTCACGCCCTGGCAGAAGACCCAGGTCGCCCGCCACCCGGAGCGCCCGCACGCGCTGGACTACATCCACAGCCTGATCACCGAGTTCACCCCGCTGGCCGGGGACCGGGCGTTCGCCGACGACGCGGCGGTGGTCGGCGGGCTCGGGCGGTTCAAAGGCCGGTCCGTCGTCGTGCTGGGCACCGAGCGCGGGTCGGACACCGAGACCCGTGTCGCCCACAACTTCGGCATGGCCCGGCCGGAGGGCTACCGCAAGGCGCGCCGGCTGATCGAGCTTGCCGGGCGCTTCGGCCTGCCGCTGCTGACCTTCGTGGATACCGCCGGCGCCTTCCCCGGCATCGACGCCGAGGCGCGCGGCCAGGCCGAGGCCATCGCCCGTTCCATCGAGGCCTGCCTGGTCGCCCCAGTGCCGATCGTCGCCACCATCATCGGCGAGGGCGGCTCGGGCGGCGCCATCGCGCTGGCGACCGGGGACCGGGTGCTGATGCTGGAGCACTCGGTGTACTCGGTCATCTCGCCGGAGGGCTGCGCCAGCATCCTGTGGCGCGACGCGGCCCAGGCGGCGGTGGCGGCGGAGGCGCTGCGCCTGACTGCGGTGGACCTGCACGCGCTGAAGATCATCGACACCATCGTGCCCGAACCGATCGGCGGCGCTCACCGCATGCCGGCCGAGGCGGTCGCGAGCGTGGGCATCGCGGTGCAAGAGGCGCTGGCGCCGCTGCTGGCGCTCGATGCCACCACCCTGCTGGCCCGGCGGCGCGAGAAGTTCCTGGCGATGGGCCGCGACATCCCGGCATGAGCCTCCGCGACGTGAACCGGGCGGCGGTGGTCACGGCCGGCCGGGCAGGATAAACTCTGGGTCCGCCACGGACGGACCCATGCCCCCCGACGCTCCACTCCTGCAGACCGCGGCCCCTGTAGCGTCCCCGGAGCCGGACCCGACCGAGGGCCAGTCCACCCGCGGCCTGTTCATGCGGGTGTTCCCTTCCATCTGCCTGCCGATGTTCATGGCGGCGGTGGACGCCACCATCGTCGCAACCGCTCTCCCCGCCATCGCCGGCACGCTCGGCGACGTCGAGCGGATTTCCTGGGTCGTCGTGTCTTACCTGATGGCGACCACCATTGCCGCCCCGGTGTATGGCCGGCTGGGCGACGCGCTCGGGCGCAAGCGGCTGCTGTTCCTGGCATTGGGCGTCTTCATCGCCGCCTCCATCGGCTGTGCCGCAGCGCCGACGCTGCTATGGCTCACCGCCGCGCGCGTGCTGCAGGGCTTTGGCGGCGGCGGCCTAATGACCCTGTCGCAGGCGCTGGTGGGCGAGACGGTGCCGCCGCGGGAGCGCGGGCGCTACCAGGGCTACCTCGCCTCCATTTTCATGACGTCCTCGACCTTCGGACCCGTCGCCGGCGGTTGGCTGACCCAGCATCTCGGGTGGCAGTCGGTATTCCTGATCAACGTGCCATTGGGGCTGCTGGCGGCCGTATTGGCGACCCGGCTGCCGGACCGCAAGCCGCCGCAGTCCCGCGTCCGCTTCGACTGGCTCGGCTTGATTCTGTTCTCCGGCTTCGTCGTGCCGCTGCTGATGGCGCTGGAACGCGGCCAGGGCATCTCGGCCGCCGCGATCCCGGCAGTGGCCGGGCTGGTGGCGCTGGCGTTCGCGTCGCTGTTCCTGCTGCTGCGCCAGGAGCGGCGGATCAGCACGCCGCTGATCCCGGTGAACCTGCTGCGACTGCCGGCGATCTGGCGCGCCGACGCGATGGGCGCCTGCGTCGGCGCCACGATCGTATCGAGCATCACCTTCATGCCGATCTATTTGCAGGTCGTACGCGGGGCGCCGCCGGGCAAGGTCGGGCTATTGCTGCTGCCGCTCACGGCGGGCATCGCGCTCGGCGCGCTGTTCACCGGGCGGATGATCTCGCGGACCGGCAGGACCGCCATCTTCCCGTCTTTTGGCCTGGTCTCCGTTACGGGATGCCTGGTGTTCCTGGCGTTCGGCGCCGGGCGTTTGCCGACGATGTGGCTGCCGGCGGTTTTCTTGTTGTTGTCGATGTCGCTCGGCACCACCATGCCGGTCGTGCAGACCACCGTGCAGATGGTCGCGGGGCCAAAGAACCTGGGCGCCGCGTCGGCCTCGGTGCAGTTCTCCCGCTCCATTGGCGCGGCGCTGGGGACGGCGTTGGTCGGCGCCGTGCTATTCGCCGTGCTGACCGTGACCGACCCGGCGACGGCGGGATTGTTCGCCGAACTCGTCCAGCGTGGCCCGGGTGTGCTCGACAGCCTGACCCCGGTTCAACGCGTTGTAGTGGCGACCGAGATCGGGGCAGCATTCCGCGCCGCGTTTCTCTGCATCGCGTCGTTCAGCACGATCGGGCTGCTACTGGCCTGGTCGCTGCCGGTACGGCGCATCTAGCCGTCCGGCAGCGACCGCGCTACGCCAGCGCCTTCGCCAGGTCCAAATGGAACCGGTTGCCAGCCGTGGTGGCCTCGATATGCCCGGCGCGAATCACCCAATCGCCGAACCGCTCCCCAGGAAGGCGCACCGCGGCATAATCGTGCAGCAGCGGCGTGAGCTCGGCCAGAATGCCGGCCTCGTCGATGTCGCGGCGATACAGCTTGTTCAGCCGGGTGCCGTCCGGCGCTGCGCCGAGATACAGGTTGTAGCGGCCCGGACCGCGCCCGACCATGGCGATCTCCGCCAGGTAGGGCCGGGCGCAGCCGTTCGGACAGCCGGTCATGCGCAGCACGATCGGCTGGTCGCGCAACCCGGCCTCGTCCATCACCGCATCCAGCTTGGTGATCAGGCTGGGGAGATACCGCTCGCTCTCGGCCAAAGCCAGGCCGCAGGTCGGCAGCGCCACGCAGGCCATCGACGCCTGCCGCAGCGCGGACGCGCCCTCCTCCAGCCCATACTGCATCAGCAGCGCCTGGATGCCCGCCTTGTCCTCCGGCGCTACGCCGGCGATGATCAGGTTCTGGTTTGCGGTCATGACGAACTCGCCGCGATGCACGTTGGCGATCGCGCGCAGCCCGGACAGCAGGCGGCGGTCCGGCAGATCCTGCACCCGGCCGTTCTCGACGAACAGGCCGTACTGCCAGGTCTGGTCCGGCGACTGCGACCAGCCCGGACGGTCCCCAGTGCCGGTAAACGCAAAGCCATGCGCCGGCGCCAGCGCATAGCCCAGATGCTGTTCGACCTCGGCCTTGAACGCGTCCACGCCCATCCGCTCAACGGTGTACTTCAGCCGGGCGTGCTTGCGGACGCTGCGATCGCCATTGTCGCGCTGTACCCGGATTACCGCATCGGCCACCGCCACCGCCTGATCCGGCGTGCAGAAGCCGATCACGTCGCCGGTGCGCGGGAAGGTGTCGGTCTCGCCGTGCGTCATGCCCATGCCGCCGCCGACCGAGACGTCGTAGCCGACCACCGCGCCGTCCCGCTCTATGGCGATCAGGCCCAGGTCATGCGCGAACACATCCACGTCGTTCTGCGGCGGCACGGCGATGGCGATCTTGAACTTTCGCGGCAGATAGGTCGTGCCGTACAGCGGCTCGTATTCCGGCTCGCCGCCCGCGACGCGCTCCTCACCGAGCCATAGCTCGTGCCAGGCGCGGCTCTTCGGCAGCAGGTCATCGCTGAGCCGCTTGGCAAGCGTCAGCGCCTCGGCATGAGCCGGGCTGGCGTGCGGGTTCGAGGTGCAGATCACGTTGCGGTTCACGTCGCCGCAGGCCGCGATGGTGTCGAGCAACGCGTCGTTCATGGCGGAGATCGCCGGCGCCAGATTGCCCTTGATGATGCCGTGGAACTGCACGGTCTGCCGGGTGGTGAGGCGGATGGTGCCGTTCGCCCGCTCCCGCGCGATCTCGTTCAGTTGCAGCCACTGCGTCGGGCTGACCCGGCCGCCCGGTATGCGCAGGCGCGCCATGAAGCTGATCGCCGGCTCCATGCGCTTGCGCCCGCGCTCGGCTCGCAGGTCGCGGTCGTCCTGCTGGTAGATGCCATGGAATTTCGTGAGCTGCGTGTCGTCGTCGGCCAGCGCGCCGGTGACGACGTTGCCAAGCCCCTCGGCGATGGTGCCGCGCAGCGCATGGCTGCGGGCCTTGATGCCCTCGTTCTTAGAGGGCGGCGGCAATACAGTGGTGTCGGGCATGAATGCCTCCGTTAGTAAACGTCGAGCAGATAGCGGCCCTGCTGCTTCAGGCCGGACAGACGCTCCTCGGCGGCCTCGGCCGGGATGCCCACCCCATCGGCGATGACGTCGCGCAGCGTGTTGTGGACATCGCGTGCCATGCGAACCTGGTCGCCGCAGACATATAGGATCGCCCCATCCTCGATCCAGGCGTGCAGATCCCGCCGCGCGGCCCACATGCGATGCTGCACGTAGCTCTTGGCGTCCTGGTCGCGGGAGAACGCGACGTCGAGTCGGCCCAGTACGCCGCGCTCGATCAGGTCCTGCCACTCGAGTTGATACAAGAAGTCGTGCGTGTAGTGCTGGTCGCCGAAGAACAGCCAGCTCTTGCCCATGATCCCAGCGGCGTCGCGCTCCTGCATGAAGGCGCGGAACGGCGCGACGCCGGTGCCGGGTCCGATCATGATGACCGGCGTCGCCGGGTCGGCAGGCAGGCGGAAATGCGGGTTTGCCTTGACGTGGATGCCGAGCGTATCGCCCATCCGGCGCCGATCGACGATGTGGGTGGACGCGACCCCCAAGCGGTCCCGCCCATGCGTCTGGTAGCGCACGGCGCTGACTAGCAGGTGCGCCTCCTCTCCGACCATGGCCTGGCTGGAGGCGACGGAATACAGCCGCGCCGGCAACGGGCGCAGCAGCCCGGTGAGCTGGGCGGGGGTCAGCCGGTTCGGGAAGGCGGTGAGCAGGTCAACAACGTGGCGACCCGGCAGGAACTCCGCCAGTTGCTCGGCGTCGCCGGCCAGCGCCGCGATGGTTGGGTCCTTCGTAAGTTCGGCGAGGCTGCGCACCAGGTGGGCCGACAGGGTCGATACGTCATGGCGCGCCACCAGCGCCGAATGCAGCGCCGTATCGCCGGCCAGCCCGGCAGCATCCAGCACCGCCTCGACGATGGCCGGATCGTTCTCGGGCGCCACGCCAATGGCGTCGCCAGGCAGATAGGTCAGCCCAGACCCGGCCAGGGATAGCTCGACATGGAAGGTCTGCTTGGCGGAGCGGCTGGAGTTCAGGTTCACCAGGTCGGTGATCTCGGCCTGAAAGGGATTGGACTTGCTGTACTCGCGGGCGTCCGCTGCGCCGAAGTCAACGTGGATCACGCTGGCGTCCGGCTCGGCGTTGGCTCCGCGCAGGGCCGGCAGGATGTCAGCGAGCCAGGCGGCGGCCGGCGTGTCGTAGTCAAGGTCGCATTCAAGCAGCGGCGCCGCACGGTGGCCGCCCAGGGCCGCCAGGCGCTCGTCGATGGCGTGCCCGGTCGCGCAGAACTGGGCGTAGGCGCGGTCGCCCAGCGCCAGCACGGCGAAGTTCACCTTGTCCATCCGCGGCGCGGCGTCGGACAGCAGCGCGGCCATGAAGCCGGTGGCGCGGGCCGGCGCCTCGCCCTCGCCCCAGGTGGCAGCGATCACCAGCAGCCGTTCGGTGCGGGCGAGGTCCGCCGGCGTCGTGTCGGCGGCGTCCAGCACGCGGGGCGCAAAGCCAAGGCGCGCGGCATCCTTGCCAGCCTTGCGGGCCAACGCCTCGGAGTTGCCGGACTCGGTCGCGAACAGGATGGTCAGCGCCGGGCGCGCCACCGCGGCGGGAGCGGCAACCGCGGGGGCGCCGGCCGCCTCGTAGCCCGCCAGGAACCCGGCGAGCCAGCTCCGTTGCGTTGGGCTGGTGTGCTCGATCACCCGGTTCAGCGCGGCGATGGCGTCGGGCGGAAAGGGCGCGTTGGTCGGTAGCCGGGCAGGGGAACTCATAGCCAGCCACTCCAATCGGCGGTCCATACGAAGACAAAGGTCAGCACGGCAATTCCCGCCATCCCGCCCACCGCAACGGCCAGCGGCCGCCAGCCAAGCGCTTGCAGCTTGCGGAGGTCGGTCGATAGCCCCACGCCGGCGAACGTGAGCAGGAACGCCCAGCGGGACAGCGCGGCGAGGTTGGCCGAGTCGGCCTTGCTGAACGCCCCGAATGTCGCCAGCAGCGAGATCGCCAGGAAGCCGAGGACGAACTTGGGGAACTTGGCCCACAGGAACGCGGCCTTGTTGCCGACCCGCATGCCCTCGCCGCGCGCCGCCCAATACAGCGCGTAGCCCAGCACCACGAAGCCGATCGTGGCGTTCCGCGTGGTCTTTGCCAGCACGGCGTAGCGGGCCGCCTCGTCCGAAATCATGGCGCCCGCCGCGGTGGCCTCCGCCGTGTTGTCGATGGCGAGGCCGACCCAGAGGCCGTACGCGTGGTCGCTCATCCCTGCTAGCTGCCCGACCACGGGGAACAGCACGAGGCTGAGCGCGCCCAGCAGGAGGATGGCGGCGATGGCGAGGGACACGTCCTCGTCCTCGGCCCGAATGGCGCCGCGGGCGGCGATGATGGCCGACACGCCGCAGATCGAGGAGCCGATGGCCAGCAGGCTGACAAGCTTCGGCCGCAGCCCAAACCGGGTGCCGAGCCAGGTCATGATGCCGATCGACAGTGCAAGCTCCAGCGCCACCAGCAGCAGGGAGGCGCCGCCAAGCCGCAACACGTCGCCGAGCAGAAAGCGGACGCCGAGCAGGACGATGCCGAGCTTGAGCCAGAACTCGTAGGTTGCGACGCCGGCGCGGAAGATGCGGGGCACGCCGACCAGGTTGGTGATCAGCAGGCCATAAAGGATGGCCCAGAGCACGTACTCGATGTTAGGCAGCACGACATGGTGCGACTTGCCCCAAGCCGTCAGCGCCTGTTCAGTCAGCTTCCCCGCATATCCCACGGCAAACAGCAGTCCAAGGCCAGGCAGCAACGCTGTTGCGCGTTCGATCAGGGGAGCCGTGCGGACCCCGCCCAGAGTGACGCCGCTCATGCCTACCAGCCTATCGACGGCAGCAGGCCGGACCATGCCAGCGCAGCCAATGCCAGTGCGGCAAGCGTCGCGAGCCAATCGGCTGATATAGCCGGCGGCACACGGATTCGTTGGGTCTGTGTTGGCAGCGTCTGGGGCGACGCAATGCGGGTTGGCATCCTGCTAACTCTCCGAGAACTCTCGGTGCTATAGAAAATAACTCTCTCTTCGCAGTGCAATGCAGTGCGGGAAATAGGTTTCCTATGCCAAGAACATCGCTGCAGGCAGCAAATTTGTTCTCTGATTTATCTGTATTTGGAGGGCAATAGCCCTCTAGACCGCAGGCTCGCCCGGCACCGGCATCTTGCCCTGCGCCGCAATCAATGCCGTGACCTCGGCGATGCAGGCGCCCAGCGCCGCCGTGTCGGTTCCCTTGGCAACCAGCGCGACGCCGTTGCTGTTCAGCCGGTAGTACGGATAGCTGCCCAAGTCGAGCGCCGGATAGCGGTCCTGGATCGCGCCCAGCCCCTCGGCGATCGCGCCCTCCAGCAGCCCGGCCGCGTGCACCGCGCGGGACTGCACCGGGGCGCCGCCCTGGAGCGTTGGCGCCAGCGTGGAAAACATCGACTGCATGATGCGCGGCACGCCGGCCATCACGTGCACGTTGCCGATGGTAAAGCCCGGCGCGATCGAGACCGCGTTGTCGATCAGCGTGGCGCCGCGCGGCATCGTCGCCATGCGTTGCCGGGCGGCGTTGAACTGGCCGGGCTCGTAGTGCCGCTCCATGCGCGCCCATGCCTCGGGATGCCGCTCCCACGGCACGCCGAACGCGGCGGCGACGCACTCGCTGGTGATGTCGTCGTGGGTGGGGCCGATGCCGCCGGTGGTAAACACGTGGTCGAACCGAGCGCGGCACTCGTTGACGACGCCGACGATGGTGTCGCGCACGTCGGGGATGACGCGCACCTCGCGCAGCGGGATGCCGATCTCGCCCAATCCGGCGGCGATGAACTTGATGTTGAGATCCTGGGTGCGGCCCGACAGGACCTCGTTGCCGACGACCAGCAGGCAGGCGGTGGGGTTAGACATGGGTTCCTACAGGAAATCGCGGAGCAGGGGGATCAGCGGCTTGTCGGCCGGCGGCATCGGGTAGTCGGTGAGCTTCGCCGGGCGCACCCAGGCCAGCACCTGGCCCTCGCGCCCCGTGGGCTGCCCGACCCAACGGCGGCAGAGGAACAGCGGCATCAGCAGGTGGAAATCGTCATAGGCGTGGCTCGCGAAGGCGAAAGGGGCGAGGCAGGCCTCCGTCACCTCGATGCCGAGTTCCTCGCGCAACTCGCGGATCAGCGCGGCCTCGGGCGTCTCGCCGGGATCGAGCTTGCCGCCGGGGAACTCCCACAGGCCCGCCATCGGCCGGCCCTCGGGGCGGCGGGCCAGCAGGATGCGGCCGTCGGTGTCGATCAGCGCGCAGGCGGCAACCAGCACGATCGGCTGACCCGCGGGCGCCGGCTGTTTTGGCGGCGGCTCAGGAATCGCCGCCCGTTGCGGCGCTGTGGGGGACAACTGGTCGCGCAGCGGCGCACGCGGGGAAAAATCGTCGCGCGTCGCCTGGAAGCGCAGCACCGGGTGCTCGCCGCCGCGCGCCAGGAACCGCTCCCGCCCGGTGCCGGTCATGCGGAAGCCGATGCGGCGGAGCACGGCGGCAGAGGCGGCGTTGTCCTCGGCCGCGTGCGCCTCCAGGCGGTCGAGGTCGAGGTTGGCTAGCGCCCAACGCGACAGCCGGGTGGCGGCCTCGGTCGCGACGCCGTGGCCCCAGAAGCGGCGCCCGACCCAGTAGCCCAGGTTCCCCGTGCGCGGCTTGATGTCGAGGCGCAGGCCGATGCAGCCCACGATCATCTCCTGCCCGGCCTCATGCCCGGTGATCGCCAGGTGGTAGCCGGTGCCGTCGGCGATCTGCCGGGCGGTCGAGGCGATCCACTCGTCGGTCAGATCCCGCGGGTAGGGAAACGGCAGGCGGGACAGCATGCGGACAACGGCCCAATCGTTCACCAGGCGGTGCAGCTCCTCGGCGTCGGCGGCGCGCAACGGCCGCAGCGCCAGGCGCTCCGTGGCAAGCGGGACGAACGGCGGCTCGTCGGGCATCAGGGACAGGGCCATCAACCGTGTCCCTTCAAGGATCTAGCTCCGGTAGCTGCCATTGATGTCGATGTAGCCGTGCGTGAGGTCGCAGGTCCAGGCGGTGCCGGTGCCCTTGCCAAGGCCGAGGTCCACCGTGATGCCGATCTCCTGCCCCTTCATATGCGCGACCACCGGCGCCTCGTCATAGCCCGGCACCACGCCGCCGTCGCGCGCCATCCAGGTGCCGCCGACGCCAACCGACAGCTTGTCGCGGTCGGCGGGCTCGCCCGACTTGCCGACCGCCATGACGATGCGGCCCCAGTTCGCGTCCTCCCCGGCGATCGCCGTTTTCACCAAAGGCGAGTTGGCGATGGCGAGCGCCACGCGCCGGGCGGACTTGCCGGTGACCGCGCCGGTCACGTCGATGCGCACCAGCTTCTGCGCGCCCTCGCCGTCGCGGACCACCTGCAACGCGAGCTCCAGCAGCACGGCGTCGAGCTGGTCGCGGAAGCCGCGGACGAGCTTCGTGTCGTGCTTGCCGGCATGGGCGTGCGTCGCCTGCCCGGTGGCGAACAGCAGCACGGTGTCGCTGGTCGAGGTGTCGCTGTCCACCGTCGTGCAGTTGAAGCTGCGCTTTACGCCGCGGCTCAGCATTTCTTGCAGCAGCGCCGCCGGGAGCTTTGCATCGGTAAAGACGAAGGCCAGCATGGTGGCCATGTCGGGCGCGACCATGCCGCTGCCCTTGGCGAAGCCGGTGATGCGGACCGGGCTGCCGTCGATCAGCGCCGTGCGGGTGACGGCCTTGGGGAAGGTGTCGGTCGTCATGATGCCGCGGGCGGCGGCGTCCCAGCCATCCTCGGTCAGCGAGGCGTGCAGGGCGGGAAGGGCGGCGATCAGCTTGGCGTAGGGCAGCACCTCGCCGATCACGCCGGTGCTGGCGACGAACACCTCATGCGCCCGGCAGCCGAGCAGGTCGGCGGCGGCCTCCGCGGTCGCGTCCACCGCCTCGATCCCGGCGCGCCCGGTAAAGACGTTGGCGTTGCCGGCGTTCACCACCAGCGCGCGGGCCCGACCATGCGCCAGCGCCGCCCGGCACCAATCCACAGGCGCGCCGGGACAGCGGTTGCGGGTGAACACCCCGGCGACGGTGGTGCCCTCCGGCAGTGCCGCCATCACCAGGTCGGTGCGGCCGGCGTAGCGGATGCCGGCCTCGGCCGAGCCGAGCCGCACGCCGGCAAGCGGCGGCAGCTCCGGCATCGGCACCGCGAGCGGGCTGGCGGGAAGCGCCATCTACTTCGAGGGTGCTGGCATCGGCATCGGAGTGGCGCCCGGCAGGGCCGGCGTGCCGTCCACGTTGAACTTCTCGATGGGCAGACCAGTTTTGGCAGCGGTCAGCACGCGGGTCACGCCTTCCTGGATCAGCGACTGCCGCACCTCGTCGCGCACCTGGTCCAGGCTGGGCGGCGGCGCCGCGCGGACTTCTTGCACCTGGATGACGTGCCAGCCGAACCGGGTCTTGACGGGGACCTGCGTCGTCTCGCCGGGCTTGAGCGCGAAGGCGACGTCGGAGAACTCCGGCAGCATGTCGCCCTTCTTGAAGAAGCCGAGGTCACCGCCGCTCTGCGCGCCGGGGTCGGTGCTGTACTTCTTCGCGAGCTCGGCGAAGTCGGCGCCGCCGTTCAGCTCGGCGATGACCTTCTTCGCGGTCTCCTCGTCGGCAACCAGGATGTGGCGGGCGTGGACCTCGGGCTCGCCCGGCTTGCCGGCGATGTCGCGCTCATAACGGGCTTTGATCGCCTCTTCGGTCAGCGTCGGCGCGATCTCCCGGGTCAGCAGGGCGTTCTGCAGCGCGCTGTCGGTGGCGCGGGCGACCATGCGCTGCACCGCGGGATCACGGTCCAGGCCCTCTTTCTTCGCGGCGATCACCACCACGTGGCGATCGACCAACTGGTCCAGCAGCATCGGATACAGCGCGGCAGGCGGCATGCTGCGCAGTTCCTCGGGCAGCGCCTTGGCGGCGTCGGACAGCTCGGAGGCATGGATCTCGTCCGTGCCGACGCGGGCGACCACGGGGTCGGGCGCGGCTTGGCCGGGAGCCTGGGCCGGCGCCGAGCGCGCAGCGGCAGGCGGAGCGGGTGCTTTTGGCGGGTTTGAGGGTTGAGCGGCGGCGAGGCCGGCGGTGCTCAGCAGGAGGGCGGAGGCGGTGGCAAACAAGCTCAGACGGCGCATGGGGAACCTCGGCAAAGGCATTCGGATGGGCGGACAATGCCCGAACCGCCGGAGTGCGACAAGGCGCGCGCAGTGTGGCTATCGGGCAACGATCGTTGACCCTGGCCCGTGCGGCTCCTATTTGAGCCTTGCCTAAAACCAATCGTGCCCGGCCAGCAATCCCGACCGCGCCACCCGAGAGGCTACCATGTTCGCCAGCATTGCCCGGGCCGTCTTCGGCTCCGCCAACGACCGCTCGCTCAAAGCGTACCAGCGCCGGGTGCCGCAGATCAACGCGCATGAGCCGGCCATGGCCGCGCTGTCCGATGCGGCGCTGCAGGGCAAGACGGCACAGTTCCGCGAAAGGCTCGCGGCCGGCGCCACGCTCGACGACCTGCTGCCCGAAGCCTACGCGGTGGTGCGGGAGGCGGCGAAGCGCGTGCTGGGCCAGCGGCATTTCGACGTGCAGTTGATCGGCGGCATGGTGCTGCACGACGGCAAGATCGCCGAGATGAAGACCGGCGAGGGCAAGACCCTGGTCGCGACCCTGCCGGTCTATTTGAACGCGCTGGCCGGCAAGGGCGTGCACGTGGTGACGGTGAACGACTACCTGGCGGCGCGCGACAGCGAGTGGATGGGCCGGATCTATGGTTTCCTGGGGCTCACCACGGGCGTCATCGTGCACGGGCTGGACGACAATGAGCGGCGGGCCGCCTACGCCGCCGATATCACCTACGGCACCAACAACGAGTTCGGCTTCGACTACCTGCGCGACAACATGAAGTACCGGCTGGACGACATGGCGCAGCGCGAATTCTTCTACGGCATCGTGGACGAGGTGGACAGCATCCTTGTGGACGAGGCGCGCACGCCGCTCATCATCTCCGGCCCGGCCGAGGACAGCAGCGACCTCTACCGGACCGTCAACCTTGTCGTGCGAGAGCTGGTGAAGGACGTCTCGACCTTCGAGAAGGACGAGAAATTCAAGACCGTCACCATGACCGAGGAAGGGTCGGAGCGGGTGGAGCAGATGCTGCGGGACGCCGGGATCATCACCGAGGGCAACCTGTACGACATCTTCAACGTGTCGGTGATCCACCACGTGCAGCAGAGCCTGCGCGCCAACACGCTGTTCCAGCGCGACGTGGACTACATCGTGCGGGACGACAAGGTGGTGCTGATCGACGAGTTCACCGGCCGCATGATGGAGGGCCGCCGGTATTCCGAGGGCCTGCACCAGGCGCTGGAGGCGAAGGAGGGGGTGACGGTCCAGCCGGAGAACCAGACGCTCGCCAGCATCACGTTCCAGAACTACTTCCGTTTGTATCCCAAGCTCGCCGGGATGACCGGCACGGCGATGACCGAGGCGGACGAGTTCGCCGAGATCTACAAGCTCGAAGTGATCGAGATTCCGACCAACGTGCCGGTGACGCGGAAGGACGCCGACGACGAGGTGTACCGCTCGGCCGCCGAGAAGTACGAGGCGGTCGCGGTGCTGATCGAGGAGGCGCGGACCCGCGGCCAGCCGGTGCTGGTGGGCACCACCAGCATCGAGAAAAGCGAGGTGATCAGCGAGCTGCTGACGCAGAAAAAGGTGCCGCACGCCGTGCTGAATGCGCGCTTCCATGAGCAGGAGGCCAGCATCGTCGCCCAGGCCGGCGCGCCGGGCGCCATCACGATCGCCACCAACATGGCCGGGCGCGGCACCGACATAAAGCTCGGCGGCAATGCCGAGATGCGCCTGAAGCTGGAGGCGGGCGACGCCGATCCAGCGGGCCGCACGACGCTTGAGGAGAGGATCCTGCAGCAGGTCGCGACCTACCACGACGCGGTGAAAGGCTCTGGCGGCCTGCTGGTGATCGGCACCGAGCGGCATGAGAGCCGGCGCATCGACAACCAGTTGCGCGGACGCTCCGGCCGGCAGGGCGACCCCGGCGCCAGCCGGTTCTTCCTGAGCCTGGAGGACGACCTGATGCGCATCTTCGGGTCGGACCGCATGGGCGGGATGCTGCAGAAGCTCGGCCTGAAGGACGGCGAGGCGATTGTGCACCCCTGGATCAACAAGGCGCTGGAGAAGGCGCAGAAGAAGGTCGAGGCGCGCAATTTCGACACCCGCAAGAACGTGCTGAAATACGACGACGTGATGAACAATCAGCGGCGCGAGGTCTATGCGCAGCGTCGCGAGTTCATGCGTGCCGACGACGTGTCGGAGACAGTGCAGGAGATGCGGGCCGAGGTGGTCGCCAACCTGGTCGCCCGCCGCATCCCCGAGAAGGCCTACGCCGAGCAGTGGGAGACCGAGGCGCTGGCCGACGACCTGCGGCGGCTGCTGAACCTCGACCTGCCTGTCGTCGAATGGGGGCGCGAGGAGGGCATCGACGAGACCGGCATCCGCGAGCGGATCGAGGCGGCATCGGCGGCGCAAATGGCCGTGAAGGTCGCGAACCTCGGCCCGGACTTGATGCGCTACGTCGAGAAAAGCCTGCTGCTGCAGATGCTCGATGCCGTGTGGAAGGAGCACCTGCTGGCGCTCGATCACCTGCGCCAGGGCATCGGGCTGCGCGCCTATGGCCAGCGGGACCCGCTGAATGAATACAAGAGCGAGGCGTTCGGCCTATTCAACGCCATGCTGGACGAGCTGAAGGAGCGCGTGACGACCATGCTGGCGCGGGTGGAACTGGGGCCGGAGGCACCGCTCGAGCCGGTGTTCCAGCCGACGCCGCAGCAGTCCCTGCAATACTCCGACCCGGCCGCCAGTGCGCCCTACGCCGGCGGCGACGTCCTGGAGGCCGAGCGTCCGCGCATGGCCCTGGGCACGCAGGCCGCCACGGCCATTGACCCGGCCAACCCTGCGACCTGGCGCGACACGCCGCGCAACGCACTGTGCCCGTGCGGTTCGGGCAAGAAGTACAAGCATTGCCACGGCCGTCCAGGTTAGCGCCAAACGGCGGGCCTGAAATCCCTGCTACCGCCCGATGGCTCGATGAACCAGTCGTAGGTTTCCCGCCTCGTCGCAGGTATCGGGTAAGTCCCTCATAGACCCAGTTCGGAAAGCCCTGCGTGATCGGCTGGACGCGGTCCGAGCGGCCAGCGGAACAGCCTATCCTGCTCCGCAATCGGCACGTCGTTGATGGACGCCTCGCGCCGCCGCATCAGGCCATTCGCCTCGAACTCCCACTGCTCGTTCCCATGGCTGCGGAACCAGGCGCCCTCGGCGTCGTGCCACTCATAGGCAAAACGCACGGCGATCCGGTCGCCGGTGTACGCCCAAACCTCCTTGATCAGCCGGTACTCCAGTTCCCGCAGCCATTTCTGCTGCAGGAAGGCGACAACCGCCGGCCGGCCGCGGAGGAACTCCGAGCGGTTCCGCCAGCGGCTGTCCTCCGTGTAGGCCAGCGACACACGCTCAGCCTCATGCGTATTCCAGGAATCCTCGGCCATCCGGGCCTTGCGCGCCGCAGTCTCGGCCGTGAACGGCGGACGCACCGACATCGGTCCAGTTGCGGGATGGGCGGACGGCGCAGGTGGCGTGGTCATAACGAAATCTCCCTATGCTTCCTGAAAGGGTTGGGTGGCCAACTCGGCACGGAAACGGACGTTCTCCGCTTCGGCCGCATCCAGGCGCGCCTGCATGTCGCGCAACACGGCGGCGACGTCATCCGCCGCGAACTTCTGCGGAATATGCTGCGGGCAGTTCGCGTCCCAGGCCGCGACGTGGAACAGGATCGCCTGCTCCGGACGGGCTGGGTAATCCTCGGGCATCAGCGATGCGACCAGGCTGGGATCGTCCTTCACAACACGCGCCCGGCCCCAAAGCTTGATCCGGCGCCGGTGCGCATAGTCCATCAAAAATAGGAACGCCCGGTCGTTCTCGCGAAGGTTGCCGGTCGTCACGTATTGCCGGTTGCCCGCATAGTCGGCAAAGCCCAGCGTCGCCTCATCCATGACGCGGATGAAGCCTTTCGGCCCCCCGCGATGCTGCGCATATGGCTGCCCGGCCGCGTTCGCCGTCGCAAGATACGCCGTATCGACCTGCGCCAGGAACGCCGCCAACTCGGGAGTAACGCCGGTTCGGAAACCGCCGCGCGCCTCGACCTTGGCGAACATGCCGCGTGAACCCCGTTGCGTCTGCATGGCCTTGACTGCATCAGTGAAGGCAACGTCGCTCGATGGATGTTGCGGCATGGCACGCTCCAGCTCCAGTCCGCAGAAAGTCACGAACTGCGGTCAATGACATGGTTCCTCGCTGGCATAGGCATAATCAGCAGCGTTGACAATTCGCTCCTCTATAATCAGCAATAATGCGATGTCGGACCGTCTCGCTGCCATGCACGCCTTCATCGCCGTGGCCGACCTGCAGGGGTTCGCGCCGGCGGCCCGGCGCCTGGCCGTGTCTCCATCGGTCGTCACCCGCCTGGTTGCCGGATTAGAGGATTGGCTCGGGGTACGGCTCCTGCATCGCACTACCCGCACGGTCCGGCTCACGGAGGCCGGCACCCGCTTCCTCGATCGTGCCCGCCGCATCCTGGCCGACGTCGCGGAGGCGGAGCTTTCCGCCCATAACGAGCAGGCGCAGCCGCAGGGCCTGCTGGTCGTCGCGGCGCCGCTGCTGTTCGGGCGGATGCACGTTGCGCCTCTCGTGTCGCGCTTTCTTGCGGCGCACCCGCAAACCAGTGCCGACCTGAGGCTGTCGGACCGGTTCGCCAACCTCGTCGAGGAGGGCATCGACGTCGCAGTGCGGATCGGCACCCTCGCCTCCTCAGGCCTGATCGCCAGGCGGCTTGGGCAAACCCGCCGGATTCTGGTGGCCAGCCCGGCCTATCTCGCCGCGCACGGCGGCCCGCCTCTGGCCCTGTCGGATCTGCCGGGCCATGATTTGATCGCGTTCCGGGCCATGACGCCGGGCCGCGAGTGGACATTTTGCCAGCCCGGCAGCGGCAACAGCCTCTCCGTTGCGGTCGAGCCGCGCTTCGCCACCGATAACGGAGAGGCCGCGCTCGCCCACGCGATCAGCGATGGCGGCATCACCGCAGCCTTCTGCTATCAGGTCGAGGCCGCGCTGGACGCTGGCGCCCTGACCGAGGTGCTCGGCCGGTTTGCGCCGCCGCCCGTGCCGATCCACGCCGTATTTCCCGCCTCGCGCCTGCTGTCCGGCAAGGTGCGCGCCTTCCTGGACATCGCCGGGGAAACCGCTGCGCATTGGAGCTTCTTGGGCCGTCCTTGAGCCTGCCGCCTTCTACTCCCCCGACAGCTCGCGCCGGCGCTTCTCCAGCTCTTCGCTGTAGCGGCGCAGCGCGTACTGCTCAGTCAGCACGCCGATCACCCGCATGCTCTCGGCGCCGTCCACCACGGCAAGCTCGTCGCTTTCGGCCGTCTCGAACATCTGCACCGCCTCCTTGATCGTCATCTGCGGCAGCAGCACGGTCTTGCGATGGTGCACGACGTCGGACAGCTTCATCGCGGTCTCCGGCGCCGCATGCGCCTCGGAGGTCGCGAGGATGCCGGCGTAGCGGTCGGCGGCGTCCGTCGCGACGACGCGGGCGACCGAGCCCAATACGAACTCGCGCCGGAATGCCGCCAGGGTCATGTCGATCGGCACCCGGCGGTATTCGCGCCGCATCATCCGCCCGACGGTCAGGTTGCGCATCCAGCCGATATCGACGGCGCTGCGGATCGCCTCGCCACGCAGATGGAAGCGCCAAGTGGCGAAGCTGTAGCCGAAGGTGCGGCGCACCGTGATGGTCGATACGACGCTGGCCGCCAGCACGGCGACGGTCATCGGCAGCGATCCCGTGCTTTCCAGCGCCAGGAACGCCATGGTGAGCGGCCCGCCGACCACCGCCACCGCCAGGGCGCTCATGCCGACCAGCGCGCAGATCACCGCCGGCAGCGCCTGCACCACGGTCACCAGGGCCAGCGCGCCGGCGAACAGCTTGCCGACCAGCGCGCCCAGGAACAACGAGGCGAAGAACAGCCCGCCGCGGAACCCGGAGCCGATGCTGATCGCCGACGCCAGTGCCTTCAGCAGGATCAGCAGCCCGATCTGCTGCAGGCTGTATGGCGCGTCGAGCGCAACTCGCAGCGCCGAGTGGCCGGAGGACAGCACCGCCGGGGACAGCAGCGCCATGCCGCCGACCGCGAGGCCGCCGAGCGCCGGGCGCACCCAGTTCGGCATGCGGCTGCGGCGGAACAGCTCCTCGACGACCGTGACGCCGCGCATGAGGGCGATGCCGCCCAGCGCGCACAGCATGCCGAGCGCCAGGATGGGTACGTAGTCCACCGCCTCGATCGCGGTCGGCACGCGGATGTCGAAGCCGAGGTTCGCGCCGATCAGCACGCGCATGACGGAGACCGCGCAGATCGCCGACATCACCACCGGCGCCAGCGTCGTGAGCGAATAGGTGCCGATGACCAGCTCGAACGCATAGAACGCGCCGGTCAGCGGGGCGTTGAACGCCGCGGCGATTGCTCCTGCCGCACCGCACCCGACCAGCAGCCGCAGGTCGGTCCGCCGCACCCGGAACGCCCGGCCCAACCAGGACGCGATGGCCGAGCCGATCTGCGCATACCCGGCTTCAAGCCCCACCGAAGCGCCGACGCCGTTCGACCACACAGTCTGCGCCACCACGATGACGCTGTCCACGAACGACATCCGGCCGCCATACAACGCGTTGGCCTCGATCGGGTCGATCGTCCGGCGCGGCAGCCAGCGGGCCAGCGCCCATCCGGCCGCCCCCAATGCGAGCCCGCCCAAGCTTGGAACCAGCAACGCGCGCAGCGGGTCCACGGCCGGCATGGCGGAGAGGAACTCGCCGGGTCCCAGGTCGAACAGCAGGCGGTGCATGGCCTGGGCGAAGGTCTCCATCGCGACCACGACCAAGCCGGCGCCAAGCCCCACGAAGGCCGACAGCACCACCAGCCAGATCTCGTCCGCCCGGACCAGGGCGCGGAGCGTTTGCGGGACATGCGCCACCACGTCGGCGATCGGCCGCCGCTCCCGCCGCATGCGCGAACTCACCGGGGTGTTCGAACCGGCCAGGCTTGTGCTGCTGGGAAGAAGGGACATCGCGAGGGGCCAGACGGGACGGAGATCGGGGACCCGGCCAGGCTGGACGAGCACACTCCATTACTGCGACCGCAACGCCGGAGGTTCAACCAGGCGGCGCCGTAAAAACTAAGTTGATTGTAACGTTTAGACAGTCAACCTGCATTTCGCTCGCGACGTGTGTCCTCCAGGTCGTCATCGATGAAGGCCTGGACCAGTTCGGCCAGGCTTTCAAGAACAGTGCTCTCGTGGGCGGCGAAGCCTAGGGCGCCGGCGCGCACCGGGGCGAAGGCCGCGGGCCAACCGCCGACGATGGCGGCGACCGCCGAGTCGGGACGGCGCTCCACCAGGGCGGACGCGCCGGGCCGCACGCTGTCCAATGCGGCGAGCATCTGGCCCACCGTCGCGCTGATGCCCGGCGGGTTGACGCCGCGGTCGAGGCCCATCGCGGCGGTGTCCATCGCCGCCGCATGCAGCAGCCACTCGACGGCGCGCCGCGGGCTGCAGACCCACACCGCGAAGTCGTCCGGCACCGGCAGGGTGGCCGGCAAGCCGAGCAGCGGCTCGCGCAGAATGGCGCTGACGAAGCTGCTGGCCGCCTTGTTGGGCCGGCCGGGCCGCACGATCACCGTCGGCAGCCGGATCAGCACCGCGTCGAGCATGCCCCGGCGGCTGGCGTCGGCCAGGAACAGCTCCGCCGCGGCCTTTTGAGCGCCATAGCTGTTGGCGGGCACCTGCCGCGCGTCGTCGGCGAGCACCGCGCCCTGGCCGCCGCTGAAGCTCGCGACCGAGCTGGTGAACACCACCCGCGGCGGCGACGCGAGCCTGCCGCAGGCATCGATCACCGTATCCGTGCCGCGCACGTTGACCCGGCGGCCCAGCTCGTAGTCGGCCTCGGCGGCAGAGCTGACCACGGCGGCGAGGTGGAACACCACGTCGGTGCCGGGCGGGATCGCGGCCGGCGGCAGGTCGGCGAGGTCGCCCGCCAGGCTATGCACTGGAAACCCACCGCCTTCGGGCGGCGGCGGGGCGGCCAGGTCGAACAGCGTCAAGCTGCTGACTTCGTGTCCGCCCAGCGTGCCCTCTGCCGCCAGCCGGGCGGCCACCTTGCGGCCCAGGAACCCAGCGCCGCCCAGGATCGTGATGTGCATGTTTCCCCCTCGTTGGTTGCGCCAGCACTAGCCGCCGCCCGTCCGCCGCGCAATTGTGCCGGGATGACCGAGACCTTGCCGTTCCGCTGCCTGCCGAACCCGCGCCGGGGTGCCCCGGGCATCGTGGTGCTGCCCAGCGGCGGCTTCCGCCGGGCACGGGCGGATATCTCGACATGGCCGGGCTACGCGCCCACCCCGCTGCACTCGCTGCCCGCGATCGCGCACGAGGCCGGGATCGCCGCTTTGTATGCCAAGGACGAGTCTCAGCGGTTCGGACTGGGCAGCTTCAAGGCGCTGGGCGGCGCCTACGCCGTCGCCGGTGTCTTGTCTGCCGAACTTGCCCGGCGCGGCGCGGCGCTGTCGGCCACCACCGCAGACCTGTTCGCCGGGCGCTACGCGGCGGAGACGCGGGACATCACCGTCGCCTGCGCCACCGACGGCAACCACGGCCGCAGCGTCGCCTGGGGCGCGCAGCGCTTCGGCGCGTCCTGCGCCATCTTCGTCCATCCGGGCGTCAGCCAGGGGCGGATCGACGCCATCGCCCACTACGGCGCCACCATCCACGTCGTGCCCGGCACCTACGACGACGCGGTGCGCGCTGCTGCAGCCGAGGCGGACAAGCAGGGCTGGTTCATCGTCTCCGACACGTCATGGCCCGGCTACACCGAGATCCCGCGCGACATCATGCAGGGCTACCGGCTGATGGCGGACGAGGCGCTGGACCAATGGACCGGGCCGCCGCCCACCCACGTGTTCATCCAGGGCGGCGTCGGCGGCGTGGCGGCGGCAGTGTCCGTGCAGATGCGCGCGCGGTTCGATCCGGCGCCGGACCTCATCGTGGTCGAGCCCGAGCGCGCCGCCTGCCTGCTGGCCAGCGCTGCCGCCGGAATGCCCACGCCGGCAGGCGGCAACCTCGGCACCATCATGGCCGGCCTGGCCTGCGGCGAGCCCAGCCTGATCGCCTGGCAAGAGCTCGACCGGGCGGCGGCGGCGTTCCTCGCCATTCCGGACGCGGCGGCGATCGACGCGATGCGGCGGCTGGCCCGCGCGGGCATCGTCTCCGGCGAGTCGGGCGCTGCCGGCCTCGCCGGCCTGTCGTTGGCCGCACAGGACCCAGCGGCACGCCAGGAATTGGCGCTCGGTCCCGCAAGTCGCGTGCTGGTGTTCAGCACCGAGGGCGCGACCGACCCGGCGCTCTATGCGCGCCTGGTCGGCGCTGCGGCAGCGTCGGGGCAGGGTGCGCCGTGATCCTGCATGCGGTCGAAGCCGGCGCGGACCAAAGCGAGGGTCCACCCGTGGTACTGCTGCATGGCTTGTTCGGGGCGGTCACGAACTTCGCCGCCATCCAGCGCCGGCTGGGCAGCGCGCACCGGGTGATCGCGTTCGACCTGCGCAACCACGGCGCCAGCCCGCACGACCCCGCTATGGCGTATGCCGACATGGCGAACGACGTCCTGAATAGCCTCACGAAGCTTGATGTGCCGCAGGCGGCGATCATCGGCCACTCGATGGGCGGCAAGGTCGCGATGCAGGCGGCGCTGCTGCGGCCGGACCGGGTCAGCCGGCTGCTGGTGGCCGACATCGCACCGGTCCGCTACGAACCGGCGTTCCGCGGCATCGCGGAGGCCATGCTGGCGTTGCGCTGCGACCCCGGGCTGACGCGGACAGCCGCCGATGCCGCCCTGGCGCCCGCCGTGCCGGACGCGGCGGTGCGCGGCTTCCTGTTGCAGAACCTGCGGTTCGGCCCGGAGCCGGGCTGGCGCATCGGGCTGCGGGAGATCGCGGCGAATCTGCCGGCGATCGAGGGCTGGGACGCGCCGCCGGGCGCCCAGTATGGCGGGCCGGTCCTGATGCTGCGCGGCGAGCGATCCGACTACCTGCGGCCCGAGCACCGCCCGGCGATCCGCGCGTTGTTCCCTATGGCCCGCTTCACCACGCTCAAGGGCGCCGGGCACTGGCTGCACGCGGACGCGCCGGACGCCTTCGTCGCGGTCGTCCAGGCGTTCCTCGCGGGCTGATCAGTTCGACTGCTTGATCTTCTTGCCCTCGTCCGAGGCGCGCCAAAGATACCAGGCGGCGGTCGAGCGCCAGGGCGCCCAGGCCTCGCCGATCGCCGCCAGCTCCTTCGGGCGCGGCTGGGCCGGGAGCTGCTTGATACGCCGCCAGCCCTCGCGCACGCCGAAATCATCGACCGGCAACACGTCCGGGCGGCCGAGCGTCGAGATCAGCACCATCTCCACCGTCCAGCGCCCGACGCCGCGGATGGCGACCAGCCGGCGGATCAGCTCGTCGTCGGAGAGGCCGGCGGCGTCCTGCATCGTGGGCACCGTGCCGTTGAGGGCGTGGACGCAGATGTCGCGGATGGCGGCGATCTTGCTGCCGGAAAAGCCGCAGGCCCGCAGCGCGCCGTCCGGCGTCGCCGCAAGCTGTTCCGGCTGTGGGAACGCAGGCCCGGGGTGCAGCGCCGCCAGCCGGGCGAGGAGGGCCTCGGCGGCGCGGCCGTGCAGTTGCTGATGGGCGATGGCGCGGACCAGCGCCTCGTACGGCTCCCGCAGCTTCGGCGTGGCGGTGCAGGGGCCGATGCGGGCGATCAGCGCGGCGAACGCCGGGTCGGCGGCGGCGAGATGCCCGGCTGCAAGATAATTGGCGGCGTGCGGCATCCCGTTCCCTTGAAACCGGCGGTTGCCGCTTGCCAGCGCGGCGCCGTCATGCCCTACAGTGCCGCATTGGCACGGGTACGGCCAGAGGTGTCACGCCGGCCGTCGAGGAGACATTTCGTGCGCCGGGTGCGGATGGGTATGATCAGGGATGCAGCGGCCGAGGAAGACCGCCTGACGGCGAGCCTGGGCGGCCTGGCCGTGGCCTTGATGCTGGTGGTGGCTGGCCTGTTCCTGATCCAGCACCTGCGCGACAAGGCGCGGATCGAGGATTGCCTGATGTCCGGCCGGCTCAACTGCGACGCGGTGCTGGCCGTCCTCCCGCGCTAGGAACCAGTCCGTCGATGGCCGCGCTGCACCGATGCGGTTGCCTGTCGGGATATTTTACACGGAATAACCAAGCCTATTATCAATTCGTTGGTTTACAGCGGATTAATCAATGGCATGTCGGTTGCATCAATTTCGTTACGTTCTGGAAAGGCGATCAACGTGTTCATGCAAAAAGCATTCTCCGCCGGGTTGGCGGCCGCAGTCGCCGTAACGCTGGCGTCTGCTTCGGCAATTGCCGCCCCGATCGTGCTCAATCCCGATTTCGTGATCAACGACGCCGCTGCCAATGCGTCGTTCAACAGTGGCAAGCCGTTCTACGTGCAAAACTGGTCGCCTATCGGGTATGCCTCAAACACCAACACCGATGCTGGCCAGTTCGACAACGGCAAGCCCGGCAGCCAAAGCGTCGTCGGTTTCCTGTCCGGCGCCAGCAGCTCGCTCAGCCAAGTGGTGAACGGGTTCGTCGCGGGCCGGACTTATCGCGTATCCGTCGGTGCCAATGCCCGTTCGACGCCGACCATCATGCCGGTATTGCAGATCAGCGCCGACAACGTGCAGATCTATGGGCCGACCCTGCTCGCCGCGGTCGATCCGACTGGCACGTTCAGCACGGCGTTCACCGCCATCCAGTCGGACACATTTGTTGCGGCCAATACCTTCGTGACGATCAAGTTCGCCAATGCGGCGACCTCTGACAGCAACGCGTCAACGCTGCTGTCGGCAGTGTCCCTGTCCGAGGTGCCCGAGCCCATGAGCCTCGCTCTCCTGGGCATTGGCCTGCTCGGCGTCGGCATTGCGCGCCGTCGCGCCTGACGCTTGCGACGCGTGCTGACCAGAACAGGCGGCCGGGTGCTCCGGCCGCTTGTCGGCAAACTTTACGCTGGGGTGCCTGACAGCGCCGCCGTTGTTATAAGCGCCTGACCCGCCCGGCGGCACGCAACTCGCGCCTGGGCTGTGTGCAAATCCCGTCATTCCTGCAAAGCTTCGCCGAAACCGCCACATCATGGGGGCGATCGGCACGGCAGGAGACGTTATGACGACGGTCAGGCTGGGCATCGATATCGGCGGGACCTTCACCGACCTGCAGGTCTTCGACGGGCGCACCGGCCGATTTGGCAGCGTGAAGACGCCGACGACGCCCGAGGACCCCTCGATCGGCCTGATGGCCGCCATCGACGAGGCCGCGCCCCGGTTCGGCTTCGCCCTTGCGGATGTCGGCCTGCTGCTGCACGGCACCACGATCGCCACCAATGCCGTGCTGGAGCGCAAGCTGCCTCGCGGCGTGCTGCTCGCGACCGAGGGGTTCCGCGACGTGCTGGAGATCGGCCGTCATGCCCGGCGCGACATCTATGGCCTGCGGCAGCAGCGCGCCAATCCAATGATCCCGCGCGAGCGCCGCTTGGGCGTCGCCGAGCGGATGCGCGCCGACGGCAGCGTCGAACAGGCCTTGTCGCCGGCGGCGCTGGACCGGGCCGTCGCGGCGGTTCGCGAGCTGGGCGCGGAGACGGTCGCCATCAGCCTGCTGCATGCCACGGTGAACCCCTCGCACGAACACGCGCTGCGCGATCGCATCCTGCGCGCATGCCCCGAGCTCCCGGTCAGCGTCTCGTCCGAGGTCAGCGCGGAGATCCGGGAATACGAGCGCACCTCGACCACCGTGCTGAACGCCCTGCTGGTGCCGGTGGTGCGCGGCTACCTGGCGCTGCTGCAACGGCGCATGGTTCAGCGTGGGCTCACCGCCCGCCTGCTGCTGGTGCAGTCGAATGGCGGCGTGTGCAGCGCGGCCGTCGCCGCTGCGCAGCCGGTGCGGTTGCTGCTGTCGGGACCGAGCGGCGGGGCACAGGCGGCCAGCCGCACCGCCACACGTTTGGGGCTTGATAGCGTGGTCGGCATGGACATGGGCGGCACCAGCTTCGACGTGTGCGTGGTGAGCGGCGGCCGGGTCACCCAGATGATGCAGGGCGAGGTTGACGGCCTGCCGGTGCGGCTGCCGATGGTGGAGATCCGCACGATCGGCTCGGGCGGCGGCTCGATCGCGGCGGTGGACGATACCGGAACAGGCGGGGCCGGGCGGTTCACCGTCGGGCCGCATAGCGCCGGGGCAAAGCCTGGCCCCGCCTGCTACGGCCGCGGCGGCGCCCGGCCCACCGTCACCGACGCCAACCTGGCGCTCGGGCGGCTCGATGGCGGATTCTTCCTGGGCGGCGCGCTGCGGCTCGACGCGGACGCTGCCCGGGCGGCCCTGGCGGCGGAGGTCGGAGTGCCGCTTGGCCTCGGTCCCGACCAGGCGGCGGCGGGGGTGATCGCGCTTGCCAACACGAGCCTGGCTGCGGCGATCCGGCTGAGCCTGTTCGAGAAGGGCCTCGACCCCCGAAGCTTCAGCCTGCTGTCGTTCGGCGGCGCCGGCGGGCTGCACGCGATCGAGGTCGCTGACGAGCTGGGCATCACCCAGGTGGTGTTCCCGGCGGACGCCAGCACGTTCTCCGCCAGCGGCATCCTGGCGTCCGACATCGTGCACGACCTTGCCAGCAGCCGCCTGCTGCCGGCGACGGCCGCGAGCCTGCCGGAACTGGCGCGCGTCGCGGCGGGGCTGTGCGACCAGGGCCGGGCGCTGCTGGACGGCGACGGCGTGGGCTGGGAAAAGCAGGCGCTCGGTCTCGCAGCCGACATGCGCTACCGCGGCCAGGCATTTGAACTTTTGGTGCCATGGGCCGGGGTGGTGGACGCTGCCGGCCTGCAAGGCGCAGTTGGCTCATTCCACGACATGCACCGGCGACGCTTTTCCTATGCGAACCCCGACGACCCCGTCGATATCGTCACGGT
>JAABUS010001083.1_pt1 | contig 62911 bp, 65 predicted proteins | sample 5560161 | NCBI WGS metagenome assembly JAABUS01 (sample SAMN10711885, study PRJNA513376) | rock metagenome | isolation source: Antarctica rocks | place: Antarctica: Victoria Land, Trio Nunatak nord | collected 2016-01-04
GAGGTGGGTTGTTAGGGAGAGGAGGGGGAGGGGGTAGGTGGCTGGGGGGGAGAGGAGGAGGATCTATACATAGTGGTCAGCTGCTGCGTTTCGTCTGAGGCAGGGATTTCCGAGGGAAGGATGGGTCGTACGTCAATGTATAGTCGCCAATGCCATCTGCTGTTTATAACCAGTCGATCCCGTAAGCCGCCATCTGCGACTAGACCTTCGTGGAGCATCTGGGCTAGGAATATGACCATGGCGTCGTCATCGCGCTGGCCGGGTATGTCGACTGTGACTTCGATCCATCCATCCTCTCCCTTCCCCTCTTTAATCCCTCTCTCGCCCTTCCCCTCTTCTACATCCCGCATCTGCTCGTCTTCCTCACTACTTTCACTTCCTTCTTCATCCCTATGCGCCCCCGTATTCCCAATCCCTTGCCCTGCGTTCTGTGTCTTCTCCACCTCCCCCTTCACCCCCACAATCGCCTCCGTACCATCCGCAAAACATAATCGCGCGCTTCCATTTGCACTGGGTAAAAGATCGCTCTCGGCGACTAAGGGCCGAAATGAAGTTGGAGAGCGCGCGTCTGGGCGGATGGGGGGATTGAGGGAGAGGGAGGTGTGGAGGTAGGAGAGTTCGGAGGGGGAGAGGAGGGTGGGGGGAGCGGTGGGTGCCATAGTCCGTTGAGGGTGTGGGTGACGACGCTGATGATGAAGGGCCCGGTGGCAAACCGTGGGTGAGGAGAAGGAGATCTTTGTGGGGATTGTGTGAGTGGAGGTGGGATGTATGTAGATGAGAAGTGTTTATATTAGGGCTACGCTAGCCAAATATCTCGGTCCACCGTTTCTGTTTTCTACGCCTTTGACGATTGTTCAAAAGGTCGCCTTCCAGCTAGTCCCGGCGGCGCTACAAGCCGAAATAATGCACTCGCATTCTGTAGATAGGGAGTCACGTTTGTGGACGGCGGCACAGCTGTGAACTTTGGATGAAGGTGGCCAGGCCTCCGCTTAAGATTATGTGAAACGAGATGCTTCCAGAGCACCAAAATTCAGATAATTACTCGTGCAGCTCACAATTTTGAGCAAAATGCCAGTATCAGACGCAACCAACCACCGCTACTCCCTCAATGTCTAAGAATCTTAATCAGTTTCGAGTCTAGATACCAGACAGAGTCATCTTGGAATTCATGAAGATTTGGCCGCTTCTTGTACTACTCGTCCCATTTCTGGCATTGATACTTAATCTCATCCGACATCGGCCCGCCAATGGTGATGTTATTTTTGTTATCGACGATTTGCAGCGCCAGAGCTCCAGATGCGTGCCAAGGGATATGACAGTGCATAAGCCAGATGCTAGGATTATCAGCCTCGAAGGCAATGATGAGATACCCACCAAATGGCAACAAGGCCACATCACGGCGGGGCGGGTTGTTCCGTTTGATGTTTGTCTTGTTAGGGTTATAGGGTTTCTCGGAATAATCCAGCAGTGCGAAACCGTGGCCGTGGAGATGGATCGGGATGAGTAGAAGTCCGACATTGTTAAAGCTTTAGTGGACTGACCTGGAGGGAGTAATGACTATGATGCCAGGAAGATCCATATTGCTTGGCTTTAAGTTGTATGTAAAGCTCTCGCCCGGGGCAATGGCGCATTGAGTGATAGCATTGGCGCCATCCTGCGTAGATTTCCGAGTCAGTATGGCTCTTTATGGTTAGTAGTCAAGATTTGACACGTGTTTGGCAAATTGCGATGAGCACTAAAGGACTGAACAGGGATACTTATCACAAGAAAACAGATCCAAAAATTACGTACCATTTCAACTGTATTGTGCTGCCGGATGCCATGTCAGTGTACAGTGGTCCCATTGGTCTCGAGGTTGTTCTTGACAGAAACTTCCAGCGTGTCACCCCAGCAAGCCTGAATCCAGGGTCCTGGATAAGTACCGTTGAACACCTTACCCTCGCGGTTGAGAACACCTTCTGGTTTCAGACTCATAGCTGAGGTCTCGAGATACTATTTGCGAGTGATTCCTACAGGAGCCTGGTTTTTGTAGTCCGTATCAATATCGAAATTCCCTCTTGGACCTTTGAGCCAGCAACTACGATTGGTGGGTGTGGAACATTTGGTCTATGTACGCATATCAGGATACCCGCACTCAAAGGATGCGCCTTCGGGTCCTTTTGAAGTTGGGAAGCTGGGACAGTCTGGGCCTTCACTCAGGATAGGACGCTGGATCATTGGCTGTTGCGTGATCGTGTCCTTGCTCCAGGTGGTCATTATCAAAGAGTCGAAGACATGGACGAGGCGAGCGCACCATGATTCGATAGGCGCCATGTTGATAACAGGAATCAATTGTTCACATACAAAACATTTGTCAAGGGAAACTCAGCAACGCCACGTGAATGACACCGAGGATATCAGAGGAATAATCAATGGAGTCAGAAGATACTGAAGACGAAGAGCATTCTATGTGTATTATCCGGCCTCGAACCCTACCCCTAGGAGCTCTCGATCTTCGGGCCATTGGCAAGGAACTGTTCCCAGCCGCTGTCAATGCGTGGCGTCCGCATACGGCCGCATCTTCGATGATTCGAAACCAATCAGAACCCAAGCAAGAACGTGATCACTTTGCTTCAGCTGAGATTAGCGGAAGTGGCTTACAGAAGGAGACTAAACGCGAGTCATTTGAATGGTTTTTCGGGTTGAGAAGATTCTTCTGGCTTCACAGCGATCAACGTATTAGAGAACACCCACTCTCACGAATAGGCCCCTTCATAACGTTGAACTGCATGTTTGACACTGGGTTCACTTCAGACCTGCAAAGGTCTCGCCTAGATATTCTAGGGGCTGATGGAGTTGCACACGAAACAGCACCATTTGTACCCCTTATATCTATCGAGTCTCGCCCCCGATCTCAGCCAGCCAAGGGTTGGGGATTAGTCAATTCGGACCTAGGAGATATTGACCATTCCGCATGCGATATTCGTAACGCGACTAGCAGTGTCCTAGTCTACCGCTGTATTTTATGGTCGACGACATACGTCCCTGGACATTTGGCCAGAGTGTGATGCATCGTCATTTGGTTGGCTCTCGCGCTGGAGGCATGTTGCACTCGATAACATTGCCTGCGCAGCACATCTAGACAAAGTCATTGAGGGGTACGCCTGGCTTCGGTCATTACTTCATCAGCTCTAACACCAGGCCAGCCGCGCACATTTCAGAGCAATCGCTGTAGATGCAGCCTTTGAGAAGCTCAGCTTGCTCTCCTACGCGCCCTACCGAATCCGTCGCTGCTTGAGCATCAAAGCCTCCGCTCCCTTAGGTAGCTGTCGTTCGAAACAACGCTTGACGTAGCAAGTTTTAGGCATCAAGCAATGTCGTGTTGGGGGGCTGAGAGCCCTTTGGACGTAGGTACTAATTAGTGCTCATTGAATTCGAAGTGTCAAAATACGGACTTAGCGCCCGTGACTCAATACTCGTACGAATGCAGCTCGATTCCCTTCCCTGATCTATTATTTTGCAGCCTTTGAGTATCATGCAGCACCATCATACGATTTAGTAAGCAACTGGAAAGAACAGCGGTCCTGGATCTACCATAAGTCGAATTCTTATAATGCAAGCACACGTAGCTGCGGCTTCTTGTTCCTTCTTAGCATCCAATGCCTCGTTGCATATCTTATACATTCCTGACAATGAGAAGGATGATCGGACATCCTCAACTTCCACGATTCTATGGACTCGTTACCAGATATCTTGGCACAAGAAGCAGAGTATGTTGCTGCAAAAGGGGCAACGGAACTCTCAGAGAAAGCACCATACGACTCTAGACTACGAGGTCAGAGGACAATCGGAATAGCGTTTGGTGCGGAAGCAGAAGCCCAAGATACATGGGCAGACGATCTGCGAGAAGGACCGTCGTGGACGACTCGTCAAAAGCCCACAGGCGCCGATCTATAACATGCACGAAGATTAGTAAGCTTTAGTACGTGTCAATCGTTACCATTCTCCTACCATAAAATCGAAATGATCCCGGGTTGGAACGCTTCTCCTGGTGCTCCCAATAGTAATGCATAGCAATGATTCGCCTCTAAAATGTGAGCCAGAGAATCGAATTCCCCGCAATCTTGGGTACTACCCTCTTTTTGCTCCCTCAATATCACTGTACTGTTTCTTGCATCAACATAATATTTCATTTTCAATCGCGGTTACCAAGCGCAAAACCCACGTCACAGGCTCTAGGACTCATCTCTCTTCCTTTTCCTCCCAGCCCCTATCACCCTTTCTGCGGCCTTCAACTCGTTCGCCTTGCCCGCGAAGTATTCTTTTTTCGTAATCTTCTCTTTTGGCTCAAGTAGTGGGGGATATTCCTCCTTCTCCCAAAAAAGAAGATAAGAAGTCCAAACTTCGTCTCCTCGCTTGGACGTTTTCTTACGCTTTGGATCCGCCTGCCTGTCAAGCGAACGCGCACCCGAAATATCCGTGTACAGCACGGGGAGATTGTCACTCATCTTCATCCATCTATCGCTCGGTCCCCGGACAACAGTAACATAATGCCCACCATTGAGCTCACCTCTATGCTGCACAACCGACCGAAGCCGGTACCGCAGCGGCCACTTACCTTCCATGTGTTGGGTCATATCTATATGCTTGGCAAAAGTCACAAGGTCCGTTCGCTTTCCACCACTGTTGGTTTCCTCGTCCCATTTGAAGCGTTTCATGTGAATGACGAGCATGTGCGGCGCTGTCTCTATAACAGACGTGACACGCCGACCTGTGCGCTGGTTCCAATCAGGAGCCTCGCAGTTGTAGGTGTCGAACTTTGTTTTGAATGCCTGCTTGATCAGATAATTGAGGAAAAAGGGACCTCTGCGCCATATTTCGCCTAGAGACACTTCCAACCCTGGCTCTATGACGACTTTTGTTGTAGTGTTACGACAGCCGCGGATCGGGCATATCCTGGTCTCGAATTGGGTCAAGAGTAGGAGGGAATTGATAATCTCTTCGTCTCTAAAGCGGGATTAGTGTCTTACACTACTAGAATTGGAGATTAGTATACACTCACCTGGGGCAGTCATCCCTAAGTCGTTCAACAACCTTGATGTATAATTCATTGACGTCTTCTTGTCCGTTTGGTATCCACGCGACTGCTTCCGGTTAACAAGAAATTATATTGCAAGAATGGGAAGAACATACCATTAACAACGCTTACATCATGGCGAAATGCCGTCAACGCATTCTCTATGAGGACTCGATTCTCGTTGGGGGCCCAGTAGCAATCGTTTAGCCATTGAAGGCTGCAAGCTAGGCAATTGCTGACAGCACAGGGTTGGTCGTATTGGTCAATCCAGTTGACGAACTGTGGACAATGTAAGAGACTGAATAGAACAGCATTCTGATACAGATATTGGTGCGATTGGGCAATCTTCTGGACGGTTCGACGTCCAGCTCATCTCGTTCCCACTGCGAGGAGCTGTGCTCCGACTATTCGCCACATGAGCAATTCGCACAACCGTTATTCGAGTATAAGAACTTACATCGACGCGGTGCTGGCGCTGCTCTTCTGTCTCTTCTAATGGTCTACCTCTCGTCCCGGGTGCCATTATCCGCTTGAAAGATGAGTGAATGGCGAACTGCAAGACTTTTAGACTTTTATGTAAACTCCTCATTCGAGGTTGATATGCTTAGATATCGCGCAGATTTGTGCCTTTTCTCATGCTGTCCACCAACACCTGTGAGCAAGTCATTCTTCCAGCTTTCAAAGATGCCTCAAAGGATGATTGCATACTCGGTTGTCTACTCGCTAAATATAATTGAGGCAATCATGAAAGAAAGACAAAGAGAATACGGCTGTTCACCAGGTCTGTTCATGACATTCTCGCACAGCAGACTTCGAAGAAATGATGAAGTCGCACAAGAGCATTCAAAATCGCCAATTAATCCCCAAAATGTGTGCAATCAAATTGTTTTGAACTCGTAAAGACAATGATAGGACGTACAAGGAACAAAGTTGAGCAAAGATTGCAGTCAAGTACCCTTAGTCGATCTGCCTGTGGCGGTTCCCATCAACGCCACGCTATCCATTATCATCATTCGTAACCTTTCCTTTCACTCTCAAAATCATCCTTGCCGGCTCTGCTGCTCAGCATGGTCCACTTTCTTGCGATAGCAAGACTCAGGAAATGTGGGCGACACTAGTGGAGCTAAAGTGCCCCGACTACTTTGCACCTTCCAAATTGTATTTACTTCAATACCCCCTTGGCTTGTTGCGCCATCAAGGGTGTTCCACCTTTCGAGCTCCGATGCTGGTCGCTACTGCAGGGAGTACCAGCGCGGCCGTAATTGTTCGTAACATCGTTGTTGAGTAAATTTCCTGGATCACGAAAGCGGCGGAATCTATGTTTTGCAGAATCAGAGGGATCGTGCGGGTGACCGTAGTGAACACTGGGCCATGTATACGGCGTCATGCAAGGTCTGATCGGTCGGTAAGTCCATGCTGAAGAGCCTCTTCCATGGATCTTTGCTAAAGCTGGTTGAAAGACGGGCAGGCAAGCGTTTACAATACCGAGAGATGGCTCTAAGGTGCTAAAGATGTTCAGATTGACCACGTCATATGGATTGTCGGCCAAGGTCAAGCTGAAATGAGAGCCACGGTGCGAAGTGTAATGATCACACAGACTCTTTGAACACGGATCGTGGTCAGCAAACATTCAAACCCGGCCTTTCTAGACTGTTGGATGCGCTCAGGATTTACATTAAACCCATGCTTAATATCGCTGATATTGCCGTTTCGTCAAAAGTCGGCATTTGAAGCCTTCACAATACTGGCATTGGCAAAAGAATGATGATCATGTCTAATACTAGGTTGATCACCGCGGCGCTGGGATACGCTAAGTTGACGTTTGCGCTCTGGCCTATAAGCATTTAGAAGTCAGTGTTGGTCGTTGCGGGCAATGGCTGTGCATCGGAAAGTGTGCTTCAGGAATGAAAACTAGAGACATGGCCCCTCCATGTTCCCGAGATCTTTTAGAACGGCTCAGCGTAAGATTGAAATTATCACCATCCTCTGAAACTGTGACTACCACCAAGAATGCTCTTGTCCCAGAGGTAGGCCGTAGGGTAGAAAAGCAAGAAGGTACGAATGAAGGTGGCAGCCCAATACACCACCGTTGGAGCCACTGTGCCGTATACAACGTAGCAAAATCTGTGAATTCGAAAGACTATAATATAAAGATGCAGGATCAAAAGCTTTATGCAAGAGTCAGCTGCTATTCGCAAAGGTTCGGCTGCGGTGACGGCCTAGATCCATTAGTCGACTGTCCCTCGTCTTTTGCGCATCGAATGCTTGACCTAGGTCATATATAATGTCTCTGCAGCGGTCAGATTGGCGGTGTGGTATCCAATTTTGGCGTAAACGATTGCTGCAGAGAGTGGCTTAGCATGCATGTAACGGCGTGCGCCCCGCATGGATAGGAGATACTAACATATAGTTATGATCACGGAATCGGCAACCTCAACCCCTTGCTAAGAAGTATATGTCAATATGTAGGACTCTGACCGAACATGGACTTCTTACGAAGGCAGCGTTTATAGCATAGTCATTGAAACATAAGAACAATCCCTTGATCTTCCTTGCCCACGAGCGAAAGGAAACTGTAATAGTTGCGAGAACAAAAAAATACAACACATTTGACAACCACCTTCACCGCTCGAGGACTGACTTCGCGAACTTTTTGCTGTGGAGGCGCAGTGTCCATGTTCAAGCGGTGCTAGAGTAGCCCACGTTTCTGGGACTTAACGAAGGTTTATCTCGTGCCAGGGAGCTATTTCACTAGGCCAGCACCATCTTATATGTACTCTACCTAGACGGCATCTCTTGCTAAAGTGTGGAACGGCTGGTACTTCTGTCAATTTTCCGATCTCCATGCCTGCCGTTACGTTTCGTCCTCATCATCCAATGCTTCTTGTGCATTTGGAAGGATGAGGCTGCGATCGCCGGACGTTCCAATTATAATCCAATGCCCAAGCCATGCAGGGTAACAAGGGCAGGCGGAAGGTGGCGGTCGATTGGAAAAAACGGTTCGCAGACTTGCAAGAAAGGATCCTTCAACAGCTTTAGCAAAGCTTGGAAACGGCTGCCAAGACAACGATCTTGGCTGCATGCCATATCTTCGCTTAGCTGTGCCATTGAGTGTATCGATCTTGATTGATTCCATAAAGGTGCTGCTAGGGGAAATGCTCCGGTCTCGTCTCGTGCCGTACCCTTATGCAAGTTCGTAGGTAGCTCAAGGTCATGCAGCTTAGCGGTTGAATTCACTTGGACCAAATAGAGGCCAGTGCGGGTGCTATCTTGAATTGTCAACCCATTGACTCGTTCGATCAGCGTTCTTAGCTCGGCTCAATGCAGCATGATCCTTCCCACCACAAGTGGCCTACCTTTTAGCTAGCCACAGTTTGCCTTGATTTGCCTCGATTGTTGAAGCGAATCCTGGAGGGAGAATGCTTCAACGGCTGCGTCATGTTGCTCTCGTCATTTTCATGCAAGTTCTCCGGACCATACCACGGTATGTTACATGTGCGCGCGTCGTTGACCGCATGTACAGTACCCATTATAGCCCATGCTAGAGACCACAATGATCTACCCGACCCAAGGGATGGACTTGTGATGGCTTGAAACATTGCTGATGCGTGGTACTGATCAGAAAACCAATACTCCAATCTTCAGCTGGCTTATTGGACATCCCTTTGGAACAGTAGCCATTAATAACTGCACAGGACCAACCGAGCAAGTAGATCAACGAGCGGTCAACGAATCCACGATTATGACACAATTCACCCTGCAAGCGCGGGTTGACTCTGGATTGTAAAGTTGTCGATGGCTGTCCAGCATTGCATTCATCCGCCCGCCCAACGGTGGTTCATGCACACCATAGATTCTCCGACGATCCCGCAATCTGTGAAACGAATTCGAGATAGAGACACAAGTCCAACAAAAGCATTTGGTGAGATGGAGCAAGATCTTAATGTCTGAAAGTAGCCAGCTCAGGCGGGGTTAGCTGCTACGTGCTTGGAATGTTTCTCCATCCTAACATAGGAGCTTTAACGATGTATGAGACCATTCAGGCTCCACGTTGTCTTCTTTGGGCGGGTGCACTCCGATTTGGGCGATCATCTTCATGATAGGTGATGGGTTCCGCTGTTTCGGGTGTCAAGTAGATGTTTATCCAGAGTTGGTCAACAATGGCGTCGCAGATGTTACCGAGGGGCAAAAATGGCTTCCGAAGGAGATGTTAGTAGAGTGATGGGCGGATAGAGTTATTGTAATGTGATAAATCTATGCAATGAAATGAAGATATAAGTGGAGCCAAGCTTTATGACTCTGCGCGCCATCAACCGGAAAGAAGCACATTCCGGGCGCCAACCAAAGCCTTTTCCAATATTCAGCCTTGTTGAAGGTTGAGACTTTGGTCACTAAACAGCGCGACTTTATCGCAATTGAAATTACCTACGGTAGGCAGGCTAGCCGTTGAGGCCGATGGCAATCGTTGCCGTTACGGTCCTCCAGAGCCAGGAGAAACGAATTTCTAAGGGCAGCAAATTCAGCTGGCTGCTTGCTCAGGCAGAGGTTCTTACTTACGATACACAATCCATGCATGCGGCTCGGGGTTCATTTGGTTGCATGGAATGAGTATCTAAGGAACCGAAGATGGCCAATCATTTCGGTAGCTGGTCCCAAGGTGAAGCACTTTCCAGAGATAGTAACGCTCCTGCTCCGAATTTCCGTCGTCATCAAGAAGCCCGCCCAGTAAGCTAACACGGTTGCTCAAGAGCTAAAGATTGCCATGATTTTAAACAGCGGGTCCGTGGGCGAGGCAATAATGTTAATTCAGATCCCGCTCAATTCGGTATCTATGCATCTGGGCAAGAGGATTGAAGAGCTTCCATAAGGGTATTCAGCCATCTCAGTGGCCGGCATAAGTTCCCCAAACAGTCCCGAACAGGAAGTAGCTATCATTCAAGCCGGTAGCTTTCAGTTGGTCATAGACTTCTCGATGATTGTTCTGAGCTGCACAAATAAGCGGTGTGTTACCCTCATCATCTTTCACGTCGAGCTTCGCTTGGCGTTCTGTTAATTTCTGTAGGAGGGCATTATCCCCGCAGCTAGCCGCACACATAATCAATGGAGAGTGAGGAGGTGCAGATCGGCGGAGATTTGGGTCCAAGCCGAAGTCTAGAAGCAACTTCAAAACTTCGCGATCGCGCTCCGGCCACTTGTTCGGTCGAGCATGTAAGGTCTTGATCCATGTGGCCATTTGTTGATATTGACTCTCTTTTAGGGGGGTGATTCTTGTAAGTATAAGATCTATCGTGGATAAGGTACCGTTGAGCAAGGCCTTTTCTATGTGTGGTATCGCACCATGTTCCAAAAGCGCGAGCACCAGCTGATCGGCCTGCCGCTCGATCGCTATCTCAAGTAAAGTTGACGCTCCCTTGCTCTGATATCGTGGGTTCTGAAATTGTAGATTGGGATCAAGCCCGTGGGCAAGCAGCAAGGACAACACTCCAAAGCTGCAACGGTCGCTCCATTTCTTCTCATGCACTGGCAAGCTTATAGCCCATGTCCTCATTATTTCATGATGTTCTGCAGTGAGTGGAGCTAGCGTCGTGATGACGAAGGCTGCTACTTCGGGTTCTGCGTACAATGCCACCTTGAAAAGTGATTGCCCTTGTCCGTTTCGCGTATCCAAGTCAGCACCAGCTTCTAGAAGGTCTGCAACAATCGGACTGGCCTGGAGCTGCCCATTGGCCAAAGCTAGCGCTAGTGCGGTATCTCCGTTGTCATCCATGCACGAAACATTAGCACCATGGTCGAGTGCGGCACGTACTCCTGGATGTCTTCCATCTGCGGCTTCAGCGAGTAGGAGAGTCCTACCATTAGGCCCGATACGGTATTCGATATCAGCACCAGCCTCCAGAACTTGTTCCAGTCTTTCGGTCGTGATGATAGTGCGCAATTCCCCGAGGGCAGCGTTTGGGCTGCCAAGTAGACATACGGCTGAGGCTATATCCCCAACAAGTAGGCACCACTCAATTGGCGTTCTTTTGTTTAAGGGTGGCGGTTTCTTTTTGAATCCCGTCAACAGCTTCTGCCGATTCAATCCATGCTCTTTTACTTTCTCCATTGCTGCCTGGTATAATTGAAGGGCCGAGTCTAGGTCCTGACGCTGCTGCATCTCGGCTGCAGAAGCTAGGAGTTGCAGGATGCCTTCTTCGAGGGACGCCTTTGGTACTGGGGGTATCTTGCGTTTGGGGGTATCCATAGGTCTGTCATCGCTCAGGTGAATAGGGCCCTGCTGCAGCGAGGAGGACCAACTCTTTCTGCTCATGACTAGGAATCGGTCAAGGAGTCAGAGGCACCAGGCTTGCTGTCACAGAAACGATTTGTGATGGCTATTGAACATGCCCAGTGGAATTCCCGTCTTCTGATATACTAGTCAATGGGCAACAAACCTATGTTGCAGCCTACGCATCCGAAGCATAGAACTAAAGGCCGTGCCAAGCCTCTTCAGCCACGAGGCGAAGGCGGCCGGCGTACCAGGATAAATTTGGATTAACCAAAAAAGATTTAGTCACTTTCAGCCCTTTTTCAACAGCCAATGAGCATTGTTGCCCAAAGTCGCCGAACGTTCCTTACGCGTAGAAGGACGTCAATGCCCTGCACAAAGGGCGGACATCATCAGCGGTGGCGTTCCCTTGCGCTGTATCCCTTCGGTCTGAAGGCGAAGACCTACGATCGAGAAGGGCGACAGATTTCCGCAATTTGCTAATTCTACGTGAACGCGCATAGAAGTCGTGTAGTGTCAGCAAGCAGGATGTCGCAAAGATCAAGACAAAGAGCCAGGTAAGGACACAGCAAAATGTCGGATGGAGTCTTTGCCTACTGTTAAACCTGGCCGCCTCCGCAACCCGACAAGAGTCCTTGCGTGACTGATGGCCAGAATTCCAACCTTGGTGGAGCGCGCTTACGATGAGTCGCTCTCAGCCAATAGCCTAATGGAAGACAATGACATTGGAGAAAGACTGAAGAACAAACCTGAAACAATCAGATCAAGTGACAATAGTGTTTCATAATCAGATCAATCTTCATGGCTTGGTGGTGGATCTGGTACTCATCTGTTGAGTCTGAGTTGTTGCTATTGTTAGAGATTCACTTTCCATTGTCGCGCTAGCAGCGGAGTTGCACAATGTCTACGTCTTCCCTTATCCACCTTCTTTGTTACTCTTCTGCTCCCTTCCGACTTCCTCTTCATACCTCCATGAATTGACGACTCTCCTTTGTTCCTTTCCTTCATCTTCCTTTACAATTCCATCATTCGTTCCATTTCACGAAGTTCCTGGCGAACTGCACTTTTACACAAACATAGACTATTCTCCTCCGCTGGACGGACTAAGTATCTAATACAACACCACCAACATAATGTCTTCCCCAGGCAACCGACATGCATCTACTTTTCCGACAGTGCCTCCATCTCTCTCCGCTAGCGATCATGGGATGCGAGATAATTACAGCACTCAAGATACTCAGCGGCCAACACCACATACTGTTTCGAACATCACCCCGTACCTCGGACTACGCGCTCGACTATCACAAGTCTGGATCAACCGATGGACAATCCTCCTATTACTCGTTCTTGTCAGAGTCCTCATTGCCATCTCAGGTCTTCACAATGGCCTGGGCTCGGCGAAGACCGAGGCAATGTCAGCATGCACGTCCGTCGAGTCCATGGGAAGCACCATGGCCTCTATGCCTCATTACCTCTCTGCAGGAGTTAACGAGCTGGCTGGTGCTGGTGTCGAGAAGGCCGTCCAAGGCCTTATGTCCATGCTCCTGATGACCATTACTGGCGTTGAAGAGCTCCTCGTATTCTACGTCAACATGCTGACAGGAACTTACATGTGCCTGATCACACTCGTGGTTGCCGGAGCTTTACACGCCGCGTTATCTCTTATTGAGGATGTCAGCGGCTTTCTAAATTCGACACTTCATGGAATTGGCGACGATATAGCCTCGACGGTTGGGGCGTTCCAGACTGACCTGAACAAATTTACAAGTGGCATCAACAGCATCCCAGAAGCTTTCGGCAAGAAAGGTCACACGATTCCAACTATCGACGTCAACTCTTCCATAACCAAGTTGCACAACCTCGAGCTACCTGCAAACATGACAGCCGATCTGAACAAGTTGAACAGCTCGATACCGAATTTCCAGGATGTCCAGAAGTTCACGGATAACGTCATTCGAATGCCTTTCGAAGAAGTCAAGAAACTTGTCAATGGATCGCTGCATTTCAGCTTCAACCGCTCGATGCTTCCAGTGCCGCAAAAGGAACGGCTTACTTTTTGCTCAGACAACAACGGTATTAGCACCTTCTTCGACGATCTCGCCCACGTTGCAGAAATTGCCAAACGCGTCTTCCTTGCCGTCTTGTTGATTCTCGCTATTTTAGCTTGCGTTCCTGTGGCTATCCAAGAGATCCGAAGATGGCGCACCATGAAGCAACGAGCCGAGCTAGTGGCTGACAAGTCATTTGACCCAATGGATGTCATCTATATTGCCTCCAGACCCTACACCGCTACCGCAGGTATCAAAGCCGCAGCATCTTTCAAGTCTACCAAGAGACAAGTCCTCGTTCGCTGGGTCATCGCCTACGCCACCTCGACACCTGCACTCTTGGTTCTCTCGCTCGGCATCACTGGTCTTCTGGCATGCTTGTGTCAATACATCCTCCTCAAGCTCGTGGTCAAAGAAGTTCCTGCACTTGCCAACGAGATAGGCGAGTTCGCAGGCCTGGTCGTCAATAAACTCAACAATGCTTCTGAATCATGGGCAAATGGCACCAACGCCGCTATCACGGGCATCAATAATGATATCAACCACAACGTCTTTGGCTGGGTTAATACTACCACAGGCGCGATTAACAACACTCTCAACACCTTCATCAACGAGTCCACCAAAGTTCTCAACGACACATTCGGCGGCACCGTGCTATACCAGCCTGTCACGGGTATTTTCGAATGCCTGATCGGTCTCAAAGTCGCAAGCATCCAAAAGGGTCTCGACTGGGTCAGCGACAACGCCAAAGTAGACTTCCCTGGGGTCAACGGCAGCGTCTTCTCCCTCGGTGCAGCAGCCAGTCTCGCTGATTCAACAGGCTCCGGGAAATCGGACACAACCGGCAGCTTCTTGTCATCTCCAGGCTCCAAAGCTGAAGACCAGATTACTGCTGCTGTCACTAAGGTTGCGCAGCATCTTGCAGATGGTATCAGAAACGAAGCCATTATCTCTCTCGTCGTCGTTCTTCTCTGGGTCATCATCGTTCTCGTGGGTATCGGCCGTGCGCTCTTCCTTCTCTTCAGAGCCGATAAGAGCCGTGCGGAGGGAGGACCATCGCATGCAGGTGATATTCCGCTAGAGGACCAGAGTGAAAGAATCCGCAATCGTGGTTTCAGTATGGCCCCAGCGGGACCCGCGCCAGCTTATGAACCCCCACAGCGCAATGTGAACCCGTTCGCGGATCCGTTCTCTAGAGCTGGTGAACCAGGGGAGGCTCGTTCCCGCGATGGTCGTCCCGAGTCGGTGGCCTGGCAGGACGAGAAATTGGGCTTTGGAGGGTTACGAGCCCCTGAACAATCAGAAGCGCCGAGGCATCTGAGCTCTTATGCTTCTGTGGAAAAGTCGTGAGCGGTGTCTTGCCCACAAAAGTCATTCTTGCATGCTATTCCGATCGGGCAACACCCTTGAGGAAGGGCAGGAAACCCAGAGATACTGTACATGGCGCATGCCGCAACCATTTTCTCTCTGAGCATTGACCGTTTTGAGACCAGTTCTCGACGGTCTCTTATGCCATTTTTCTTATGTCTTAGGCCGGATGGTTGGATGATCAGAGCAGCCAGGCCCCGTCCACTGTAAATTTGAACTGACCTGATGTGTCGTGGATTAAGATAATGGAGGTTTACCTGGACGAGACGATTTGGAGAGATGGTGCTGCTAGCTACGGAGACCCTTTCGGGGTCGCCTGATGAAATTTGAGACGCAATGGACGAGATTGACAGATACTTATCGATAAAGGGGAACAATCGTGGGATCTTGAGCTGCAGCTACCTTCCCCTTTCGATCACCACGATATCGCTATCACGCACCAGATGCGATATCAAAGACACACGTTACGGGACACGTCAACTGCGAGCGTTCGCTTCGGACGTTTTCAACCCTACGCTCTCCCACCACTGCTACTACTCACTTTGCTCTCAATTGTTGTGGCAGAGTGATGCGCGGGTGGGAGGAATAGAAGGAGGATGCCGGAGATTACAAGGGAAATGGGAACCAGGATTCCCGTACATAGACCATAGTGAATAGTTCTCCTACTATTACAACCTCTCCCATGTATCGTGAATGGTGACTTCGGAGGATTGCTACCCATTGGGGGGGGGGTTAGTGTAGTGTGCTTTATAGTTGGTTGGCAAGCGTCAAACGGTCATTATATCGTCATTATATTCTTGCACAACTGATAATTCCCCAGCTGTAGTGCCCAGTGCTAGTCGATGTGCCTGCCGTCTATGTTGCCAGCCTTGCGTACCAAATCTGAGGCGACATTTCAGCCCTATCAACCTGCCAGGAGGCAAGAAACAAAAAAACGGACTGCTACGCCCGAGTGAAGTCTGAGGGGATGATGTAACATTCGCCATGCCTTCTGATATATCACCCTATAGTGCCAGAGCGAGAGTCACGCCTTCGAGGTACCACCGCAAATCCTCCGAGTCCAAGGCCTACCCAAGGCCGGCTCCTCCACCCCAAAGAACCCTCTTATATACAGTAATAGCGGCATTATTTTTCGTGGCCCTTCTTTTCTTCGCCTCGCCCTCGGTCCCTGTGATCCAAGATCTCCGGCTCTTCCACCACACGCCTACACACAAGCCCCCAGCGCAGAGGAACAGCACGAGTGGAGACGCGAAGTGGTACAGCGATTGGAAATGGCTACATCCGTTCTCTGCCACGATAACACTGGAAGAGGACCGATCTGTGCTGCCGCCCTTACAGCCACGGCCACCAATCTACACCTTCTACGATTCAGAAGCTGAAAAGGAGGAAAAGACGAGGGTCGCCGAGAACAAGCTCTTGCTGCTATGGAGAAGGGCATGGTGGGCTCAGGGCTTCAGACCTGTCATACTAGGGAGATCGGAAGCCATGAACAACCCTCTCTACGAGAGCTTTCAGGGACATAAGCTACAACCACAGCTCGAGGCGGACCTTGTTAGATGGATGGCATGGGGACAGATAGGGACGGGCATCCTGGCGAATTGGCTGGCCGTCCCAATGGGCCCACACGACGACCATCTCCTAAGCTACCTTCGACAAGGCGCATACCCAAAGCTCACGCGCTACGAAGGTCTTGGAGCCGGTCTCTACTCAGGGGAGAAGAACGCTGTCAATTCCGCTATAGAGGAAGCGCTGAAGGCTACGGACCTGAAGAGTGCGAAGTCACTACTCGATGCTGTCGAGCACAAGATTATAACGGTCGAGCATAAGCCACATGCTATTGCCTTTTACAATGCCAATGCCAATTCAGAGCACTACAAAGCTATCACTTTGGAGCTTGCGAACGACAAAGCAGCAGGGTTACACTCGCTCGCCCAGCTAATGACCTCCCACCTGCATCTGACCTTCCTCAACACCTTCGCGGATGGTTTTGCGGTCTTGACGCCCTTCGCAGACAATGCTCATATTATCACCGAGACCGCTCTCTCCCTCGCGAACGCCCTGCGAGCATGCCCTCAATCGCCAGTACCGTCTTCTTGCCCACCAAATAGTCAAGATTGCACGCCCTGCTCCTCGATATCCCCTTCCCCAGTCCGAACCCCAAACCACTTCACCAACTCCTCCACGGTCTATACCATTGGCACCGTCCCTCACCCATTCACTCTCGCGTCCCTAATGGCCAACACAAAAGATATCACAACGCGGCATATCCGGCGTAACACAGAACGTGACCGCTGGCTCTATGCTATCACAGAGAAAACACTCGGCAAGGACATCGGAGGCCAGTCACGAATCGTCAGCTTCAAGGAGACAGTAGCCGGCGAATGGGGCTGCGCCAAAGGCCTATGGATAACGGAAGACCCACCTCCAGACCACAGAGATCTCGAATACCACTTCGGCTTCGAACTCGCCTCTTTCAACATCACCACCACCACTGCCGATCTTGACGGCCTACCACTATCCAGGAAAGAGAAGCTAGCTGCTGACCGGACGCTGAGACTACAGACAGAATTACTAGCCAATGCGAAAGTTGTGCTGAAGGAGAAGCTGGGCAAGGATGAAAAGACGGGCGTTACGGAGATGGTGGAGGCGTGGAATTTGGCTGATACGGAGGCTTGGCGGTTTGTGAGGGCTTTTGGGGCGAGGGAGAGGGTTGAAAGGAACAAGTGGGAAGAGGAGGAGAAGGCGTTCGCGGGGGCGGAGGAGAGCAGGGAGGAGGGGTGGGGGAAGTGGTTTGATCGTCGGAGATAGAGGTAGGGCGGGATGGCATGTCAGTCTCAGCTTTGTGATCCAATAGGTTAAAAAAGCTGACACCTACTAGGCTGGCTGGCTGTTGATTGTATAGAAACTTACTAATAAACCATATACCATTTTGGACGAGTCTACTCGTACGCCATATGTAACCTACGGGCAAGCTGCCAAGGTAGTTGGTCCTTGTGAGGGCCACAGAGTCCCGATATCACGAACATCATACGCAGAAGAGCGGACACCTGGTCTACCAAGCTCTCAGCCTAAGTTGCGATCCGGTATTTAAACCCTCCAGAAGGGATTTGAAGCCCAGAACTGTGCTCAAGTCTCGAATGCGCTAGGACCCAAGATTGTCTCTCAGTCCTGATAACGAAGCGGACTTTAATTATTATTCCAGCTTCGGATTCCTTCGCGGCAATACAACGTGTTGGCGCAGTACAAGCCCATGGATTCGGGATGCCTCATGGCACTAATCCCCTATATTAACCACTAGCTCTCGGAAATAACCCTGTTGGATCAATCCTTCCTTTAGCTGTCGAATCAGCTGCGGAAGATTATCATGTTGCAGTTTGGTGTTTGTTGGCTGACAATCTGAAACGAATCGCAAGCTGTTTGCTGTCCGTCGATCCTTTTTCAGCTCAGCCTCCGCCGCAAACGCTAAAATCACGCAGCCATATCAGTATTGTGGGCCCCCAAAAAACACTAACAATTTTCATTCTCTCTAATTCGGATTCAACGCGACAAGATGATCGAACCCATCAGCCCAGAAGCCTACCTCGCCATCGCCGCCAGTGCCCAAAAGGTCGTCACCAAATACAAAGACAAGCGACGGTACAAACATAACGAGAAACTCCGGAAACTTCAATCCAATTCCACGTCCACAGGCTGGACGACGACAACAACTGACGCGTCAAGCGCGAGCAGTACCAGCTCGCTGGAAGAATCGCTAGATCAGAATGGCCTGGTGCTCGGACAAGATGGCTACGTACAATGGTCCATGTCGAGTCCAGACCATCCGAGGAATTGGTCCACTGGGAGAAAGACGTATGATCTGGGCTTGATCATCTTTCTCGATTTCTTTACCACAGCGATCAGTGCTGCAGGGACACCGGCGAGTAGCTACGCCCTGGCGGATTTCCATGTCGGCAAAGCTATCGGGATTCTGGGTTTCACGACTATGTACGAATTGGGCGCTCTTTGGCGGTATAAATAGCGAGCTGACGTTCAAAAGATACCTCATAGGCCAAGGCCTCGGCGGCTTGCTATTCTCGCCATGCTCCGAAGCTTTCGGACGAAAGCGATTGTATATTGCGTTCGCTTTCCTCTACGCCATCTTTTGCGTCCCTGTCGCGGCTACGCCGAATATTGCAGCCGTCTTCATTGGAAGGTCCATCACTGGTGTGCTCTCTTCAGTCCCCAGCCTTGTGATCAGAGGGTCTATTAAAGATCTCTTGCATACCGAAATCCGCACGTGGGGATTCTTTGTTTGGAGCATGGTTACAAATTTGGGATTGGTGCTTGGGCCGGTTTTTGCTTGTTATGTTGCTGTTGCGTTGAATTGGTACGTCTCATCTCATATCATCTCATTCTCACCAAGTGCACTTATTGGAGTCTTTCTTTCCTGATCTGTGCTGCTTTCGGATTCGTGAGACATGGTTTTGAAGTAACGTCTTGGGTGCTTACCCCAAATTACTCACGAGTCATGTTTTACTACTCAAATCCTTCTTAAATAAGTATCACTGATCTCGAAATGTGCAGGCGCTGGATTTTCTACCTCGCATCCATCATCGTGGCTGGAACCGGCCTCCTCATGTTCCTCATCCGCGAGAGTCATCCAAGCCAACTACTAGACCACAAAGTCGCCCTCCTGCAATCCCAACGACAGGATCTCGCTCTCTGCACCAACAACCGCGATAGCGTACCAGACCTCCATACCTTCATTCAACTCGCCTTCCTCCGCCCAACCCGCCTCTTCTTCACCGAACCCCTCGTGATCCTAACCTCCTTCATCTCCGCCTTCGCATTCGGCCTCCTCTACCTCCTCCCCGAAGCCCTCCCAATCATCTACAGCAGCTTCAACTTCTCCCGCCAAAAGGCAATGCTTATCCTCCTCTTCGTCGCCCTCGGTCTCGCCCTCTCAACCCTAACCCGCTTCTACGACCGCCACATCGCACGCCAGCGCCGCCGCGCCAACCTTCCCCTCTGCCCAGAACGCAAACTCTTCGGTTTCGCGCTCGCAGCGCCGTTGCTGGCGGTGAGTCTGTGGTGGTTCGCGTGGAGTGTACCGCCGAAGGTGGGTGGGGTGGCATGGCCTGCATCCGCTATCTCACTCATCTTACTCGGGTATGCAGCCAGTGAATTCGACACGGTTCTGGCTGGGTATCTCGCGGACAGCTATACCTCCTACGCCGCCTCCGCCTTCTCATCTTGTGCTTTTCTCCGGGCCATCTTTTCGGGGGTGTTCCCGCTCTTCGCGTCCCCGCTATATGAGAATCTGGGTAACAATACCGCCGGCTCCGTGTTTGCAGCTATTGCGACCGTTTTTTGTGTCGTGCCGTTTGTTTTTATAAAGTTCGGCCTGAGGTTGAGGGGCGCTAGTAGATTTGCGAAGGAGAGTTTGACGGGGGAGGAGGTGGAGGTTTTGGAGAGAGTGAAGACTGAGAAGGAGGAGAGAAGAAGGGAAGAGAGGGAGGGGATGAGGAGGATGGAGGAGGAGGTGGCCGCCGCGCAGGGGGTGGACTGTGGGGCTATGGCTGTTGTGCCGTACTTTTGATTGGGTTGATGTTTGATGGGGATTGGGGTGTTTGGAGCGTTGCAGCGTGTTTGACATATCAGTTTGACCACCTTTTCTTGCAATATGAAAGCACGTCATACATGTGGAGAAGCAATGCAAAGTCATTAGCGCTATAAGTCAATTTCCCTTGGTATCATGCCGCTTCAAAGCCACCCAGCAACCCATCTCACTCTTTGTCCGGTCCCGTCTTTTTCAAACATCTCCACTCCCCTTCTGCCCTCCATCCTTCTTCCACCTCTCCGCACTAAGTGTTCTCGGCATCAGTATTACTCATCCAAACGCAAAACGAGTCATCGAACATATCCAGGAAACACGGCACTCTTCAAAAGTCTTGCAACTCCAAAGCCAACATCAAAAGCAATGAAAGTAATTCAAAAAGGGATAACATACCAGACCTCACTGGCCCCACTTCCTCTCCACGCAGACAGCACCAGCCCCACAATATCCCCCACCGCCTTCCCATTCTTCACCTCGGCGAAAATAGTCGGGCCCCCATCTCTCATCCTCCCCGCATCCCGTTCCATAACCGCCAAATCAGCCCCCACAGCTCCCGCCAAATCCACTTTGTTCACCACCAGCAGATCAGACCCCGTGATCCCCGGTCCACCTTTCCTAGGCACTTTATCGCCACCTGCGACATCAATTACATAAATGATGAAATCCGCCAATTCTCTGCTGTAGTTCGCAGCGAGATTGTCGCCGCCGCTTTCGATGAGTAGGATGTCGGTGGAGAACTTCGCATGTAGGGCTTGTAGCGCGTGAAGGTTTGCGGATATGTCTTCGCGGACAGCGGCGTGTGGGCAGCCGCCTGTTTCTATAGCTTGGATACGTTGGGGCGGGAGGGCAGAGTGACGGGTTAGGAATTCGGCGTCTTCGCGTGTGAAGATGTCGTTGGTTACGGCTGCTATGCTGTAGGTGCTTCGGAGGGAGAGGCAGAGGGCGAGCATTAAGGCGGTTTTGCCGGAGCCGACTGGTCTGTTGGGAGGGGGAGGGGGTTAGCGAAAGTTCTTTAAAGGGGGGGAGAGGGTTTGTCGTTGAGGATTGGAGAAGGGTTATTGGAGGCATCGGTGTAGGGAGGTGGAAGGAAGAGCCGAGTGAGAGGCTTACCCACCAATGCCTACTGTGAAGGCTCGCTCGTTCCAGTCTCGGCCGGCTATGATTGGCATTTCTCTGTTGGCGTACGAGCCCGGACCTTCGAGTATCTCATGACTATGGCCATGCTCGGCGGCGTTGAATTCGTGTGAATGGGAGTGTGGGCCTAAGCCATCATGGCTGTGAGGAGCTGTTGCTGCCATTCTGGAACTTCAGACGCGTTGGTGGATGATGTCAAAAGTTGTTTCTTCCAAAAGGTCCAGGTCCGGGATGTAGTAGGCACGGGGTCTAGCCCTTGCCAAGCCAGGGTCAGGCAATCGCATATGCTCAGCATATGAGGCTCTCACCCCAGCTGAACTTGCCGCATATGCGCGTTGACCCTGGCTTAACTTTGGCTCTCGGGGCCATGGGCCTTAGAGCCTACCTAATATACTAAGCATATACTCAGCATATGCTTAGTATATACTAACGAAGCGCCTATAACGTAGTTGTTTCAGGGCTTTTGGGCTCGTAATAGACGTATAAGAGCTAGATATAATGAAATTTATCGGTATATGCTAAGCATATACTATCATTCCTGGGGTCCTTGCCCTGGAGCAAAATTTTGACCCGAGATAAGCTCCGAGCATATGCCGAGCATATTCCTTACCCCGGCTCAACCCTGATATTAGCGCATATACTGAGGATATACTGACCCGGCCGGAGAAACTTTAGACCCGTCCGAGCTACAAGCCCCTTTTGCAAAAGGTATTGGGCGGAGAGAAAGCACGGTCTTAACGGAGATAGCAAGACTTTGAATTTTGGTATTGTGTCTTGCTTACCTCGTGTTATTCTGTATTTTTCTGTATTCGAAGCACAACAGAAGTTTCCGAGAAAGACGATCAAAGAAGACATTTCTTACATCTTGAGGTGTTGTCCTCTCTCATAGCAAAGATCTAGTCCAACATGGCTGGTATCCAACGCCAAACCCCACCTCTTTCGAAAGACAAGGAGTTGCTCCCCTTTTTGCACCGTCGTTTTGGTTTCTATTCACGAACGTTGTCTTCTTCACCACCCCAACCTGTCCATCCTGGCCCTAATTCATAGACATCTCCCTCTGAATCTAGCCCTTGATAGCCCCATCCAGTAGCACGAGAACGCCAATCCCTCAGGGAAGGATGCTGCTGACGCCACGCTCTCAGAATCCAATACCTCTCCTCCAAACTCTCCACGAGACTCCTCATTCCGTATCTAGGCCACTTGCCGTCTCGTCTTGCGGGACAAGTATACGAATGCTCGACCGGCGAGACAGCACCGCCATACCATTCGCATGCGCAATAACCGCTATTGGTGGTTATTTGGGGGTCGAAGAGCGCACGGCTGAACTCGCTGATGAATTGTGCGCTGAGTATTCGCCCTGTGTAGTAGTTCCATTCACCGCTCCTGTACAGACTTTCCCGCAGTAGGCGGTAGAGGTAGTCAATGATTACTCTCTTGTCGTAGTCGAAGAGGGCGATGTTCAATAGCCTTTCGATACGCTCGTTCATCTCGACGCAGGCGGTATCTTGCTTCGGCCATAGCAAAGTCTTTGATGCTCCGGTCAAAGGGTAGAAGAGTGTATAGAGGCCGTAAGTCAGGCTGGCAAGCAAACGTTGCCGGTGAAGAGCGAATGACCTAATGCCATGCCTTTCCGGAATGTTTGGACAGATTTCTGCGAAATGTGCTGGCTCAGTCGCATGATCGATAACGGCCTGCATGACCAGATCAGGATGACCGCATTCCTGCCAATGCTCATTAATGTCGTCCATCTGATGCTGGAAACAGCAGTAACGGACCACGGTTCTCGGTCCACAGCCTGAGCAGACAATAGTTGAGTGACTATAATCTGAATTCTGACTGTCACACCCAGACTTGCGACAGCTTAATAAGTCTCTGTCATGGCGCCAAATGTGGTATCCAGCCACTTCGCAAGCCTGATATTCTACGAGCTTCTGTGAGACGATGAAGTCGGGATGGCGGATGTCCGAGCGTAGATCTCCTTCCCAAGGTATCGCATGGGGAACAATGATGACTTTCTCTCCATCATAATCTAGTCGAGTCTGAGCGGTGCCCTTGTTCTCGTGAGAGATAGTCACTGGGACCCTTTCGAGGTTGATGTAGTCCGACCTACTCATGCAACTCACTGCGATTGGTTGGTAACATGTGAGCGGCTTCTTCCACTGCCAGACACCTTCTGCATTCAAAATATCGCTATGCGATATGTCTGTACTGTAGGCCCATCGTAGGCCTTTGATACCGCTCCCAAGCTCATAGCTGACGTCTGTCGTTGGCGAAGAGTAGCCAGAGTCTGGAAGACTACCATTGCAATTACGCACGGGGACCAAGGGAATTTCTAGGTGAAGTTTTGGTCTGTCCTGCGAACGAGGACGTTGCATGATGACATTGCCCTCTTCTGTGTTACATTCCGCATCAGGTTCCTCGTCCAATGTCGGAAATGAAACGAGACCCTGCTCTGAGTCGCTCTCCGATTCTTGTATGTGTCCATCAGCCGCATCATTTTGCGCTTCCACCATATTGCCTGCAGGGGTTGATTGTGGTGCGATGAGATCTTGCCAAGGAACTGCATCTTCGGCCGTCGCAGCTGTAAAGGCAAGCTCTAACTCTACTGACAACTCTTTTGAGGGAAGATGCTCTTCTAGGGCGGATTCCATAGAGATCTCGCTCTCGTCGATAGACTCCTGTACGCTGCATGCCTCGTCAGGGCCCATCTCAAGAGGCGTCGATCCGCTCGATTGAAGTGTTTGGCTGAGATTAAGACGCCGGTCATGATCTCTCTGGCGACGCCTTGATGTCTTCAATTGAGTCAATCGGCTGGGTTCTGGCCTTTTCTTGTTCTTGCTCATGCTCATGTTTTTCTTGGACGCCTTTGATTGCACTGGTTGAGAACCGGATCCGGCTCCACTGGTTCCTCTGACTAGAAACTCTTCGCCACTGAGGGCCTCTTCTGTTGATATGTATCTCCGCTGATCCAACGAATCTTGGCGGAGATCAATGACTTCTCTTCTCAACTCCTCGGAGCGTGATATCCGTCTTCGTGGATGTTTAACAGGGACGTGAGATGGCTCTACAAGCCCTTGAAGCTCCTTCCTCTTGTTATTGATCTTCCTGTTCGCTTTTCCAGGTGGCCTTGAGGGTTTTTCAGCGATAGTGATTTCGACCAGCCTGCCTTCGCCAGTAGTCATGAAATGCAACAGACCTATAAGTATGTCGCAGTCAGCACTTCTCTTCGTGGACAAGGGGTGGCTTATGTGATATCATCAGCGTGCAGTAATTGGCCAAGAATCCCTGTGTTTGCTCCTAAACGAAGTTTTGCGACTCGATACATAGTCCTTAGCGAGAAACGATCTTTCGAAGATGTACATACCAGGACTGATCTTGCCGCCGTTGACCAATTTAGCAGTAACCTCCGCTGATGGAGTATCCATATCGTCCAGGCTCTTATATCGAGCTATGATCCAGTGAGCGTGCTCCATCGTCCGAATAGTTCTTTCTTCTTCGAAATTCAAGTCAGGTGATTTGCCGCCCTCGATTTGAAACCGGGTGAAAGGAAGGTGTGGTTCAGTACTCCCCTAAGATCATTCTCAATAAATTACAATGTGGTGAGTACCCAGGCAGCATGCAAGACTCACCAGTGGCTTGGCTAGAAATGCATTGGCAAGTGCCATAAGATCTGTCGCGTACTGCGCCTGGTTCTGTTAGATGCAACAGACAGAGCGCAGATTTCCTTGCTTACTGGATCTCTTAGGGCACGATTTGTGACAGAGGCCAAGTGTTCACATTCGCCCTTCGGACATTTGATCTTGAATCGGAGATGATGGGGAATGACAGCACGTTCCCAGGATACAACGCAGTCTCCCTTTTTCAGGATACCTTCTCGGCTGGCCAGTGTCAAGCGGGCTTGCGCTATGGCCTTTGAAGCCACCTCCGGATTTTTGCGAGCCATCTCGTTGCGCGCAGCTTTATTGAGCGGTTCTGTGATTCGAATGCCATCGTCCTCGGAAATTTTCCACATGTGACAAGTGGCAATGTTGTTGACATCAGCATCATGACAGTCGCCGCAGTCCTCGATCTCTTCAATACGTGTACTCACCAACATTGCAACCTAGTCCTCCAGAGCGCGAGATCCTGCTTCTCAACTCCTGCAGAAAGTCGCAGACTGACGAGAGTCAAGTGTTGCTTGAGGAGCAGCGTTTTGAGGTTTGCCCTGATCAAGGCACCTGCCGGTGCTCGTGCAAACCGTAAGCATAAGATGTGGCTGGTCGTTGCGAGGTTGAGGGTCGATGTATCTGGAGTAGACGTTCGATATTTGTTGTTTTGAAATAAGCGAAGTGCGAGAAGAGTAACTTTCTCGGAACTAAGGGTCTAACCTCAGGATTTGAGAATGATAAGTGACAAATAACAAATGACAAATATAGATGACTGCTTCTGATCGCGGTCTCAATATTGGCCCCAATTCTCTAGGCCAAATGTCTGCCCCACTACCTAATGGAGCTGGTTGCTAGAGTGAGACCTTGTGCTGAGCTTTTACTTGAGCCTGCCATAACAAGAAACCTGATCTGCCAGTGTTCCCCAGGTACATGGCCAATCACGTTAATTCTTGTCAATGTGTATTAAATAGGCCCCTGGAAATTCTGATCATGAAGATATGCTAACTCTTGCGGGGCCCCTTAAATAACACAGGTATGCAGACATTCTACATTTAGGGAATTTATTACTCGTTAAGACCCATCCTTCTATTTGCAAGCCGTAGGATCTCTTCTCCGACGGTTAAGATGGCCCAAAAGGCTTATACGGGGGCATGCACTTTTGCGAGTCAAGTGCAAGTATTCCTACCACTGCTTCGTCTCATCAATCGAAGGAAATCCCAACGTTCGAGCGTAAGCCAAAGCAAGAAGTATGGTAATTCAATTGCATTTCCCAGGCAATATGCATCTGGCATTAGCATCAAAGTTGGGGGCTCACGAGACTGTTTGTTAGAGAATTATAAGCTAAACGCGGGCTGTCGATATTTCCAGGGTAGCAAAGGCAACGCTACGATTGGTTGGCATCTTCAGAAAATGAGGACATAGTGTCGTTTGATCATGATAAGTATAGATAACTTGTGGGTTCTTAGATCACTGTTCGGCTGTCGATTATGAATTTATGCTTATCTAGCGGTCCAGATTTTTCCGTGCAAGCCTGGCCGGTTACTAGGTGGTGTAGAAGGGATTTCAGGGTTTGTGTATAGACTATCCAATGGAGAATTACCTGATGCATGATCGTATTCATCTATGGTAAGAGCGAGCGGAAAGGGTGCTGGGAAAACTTCGGACACATTTCTACAACGAGAACCGGCTTGGTCTGCCGGAAAGACCTAGCTCACTGTATCCCTTATAAAACCATAAAGTAAAGTAGCGGCGCCTAATGGCGGTAACCGGTGAGGTAAGCGCCCCATTTAGGAATCAACAAAACTTTGTATGCATGAGTGAGTATTCGCAAACTGATTATTGTATCGCAAACTGGATATAGACGCTCTCATTTAACATGGGACTCAAGTTATCTCTTTTCCTCAGATCTTAACTACGATGCCTGCAGCATTACTGTAAGCTGCTCCCGTCCTTCCAGCAGATCGACTCATTTCAAAAATACTGCAAATATGTCCGAGCAACCGAACATATCACAGATACTAGCAGCGCTATGTGAGTCCACCCGGTCTGCTAACAGAGCTTTCGGAGCTTACACAGCAGCAGCACAACGCCCTAGCGCCACTCCACCACAATCGCAACATCCCCAACACCAACTGCCCCCTCAACAGCATGCTCCCCCGCATGGCCATCCACCCTCTGGATATCCTCTTTCTAGCTATCCTCCCTCGTATCCCCCAGCTGGTCCTCCGGTAGCAGCTGTACCATATAGCCTTCCACAGCCAAGCAGCTCTGGCAGCATTGACCTTAGCAATATCAAGCCCGTCAATTCAGGTTCTGTCGCGGTGCAGGATGCAGTCGCAAGAGCGCGTGGCATTGCGGCGGAGAAGGGCAATGGCTACGGTGGCATGCGGGCCGGTAATAGTAAGCTCATCGAGCTTGCGAAGGACATCGAGGATCCAAGAACTGACATTTCCTCCTTCCAGCACCCACCCGCGACACTGATGCACGATTGGCTGGCAGTATGTACCAACGCTCTCGGACACGCTCAAGATCTCCTGTACGAGTGATGCAAGGGTTCCCAGATAGCTACAATCCATATCGCGACGAGCGCCGCGATGATGCTCGAAGACCAATGGTCATGCCATACGGGCGCCAGAGGACATTCTCACCGGAGTCAAGAGGACCGCCTCTCGGCGCTCGCTTCACTCCGCCACCAGGACAAGGCTATGGTGGACCCTATGATAGACCTCCGATGAGTCGTGGTGGAGGGGAAACAAATACTGAAACGATCCCCATCGAATCTGGGGTAGTTGGTCTCATCATCGGGCGCCAGGGCGAGAACCTAAGGCGGGTGGAGGCAGAAACTGGGACGAGAGTTCAATTCATCACTGGACCTGATTCAGTCGGACCAATGCGTGAATGCAAGATCACGGGTCCCAAGGCTGCTCGAGAAGCTGCAAAGGAGGAGATCTTCCGGGTCATAGAAGAGAACGGCAATTCTCCTTCGGTGACCGGCAGAGCTCCACCACCTCCTGGTCGCGATATGGGTATTGGGGCCAAGGCAGTGGGACAACATCAGCCAGCACTAAGAGCAGGGGAAGAGTCAACGCAGATCATGGTACCGAACAGGACGGTTGGCTTGATCATAGGAAGAGGTGGCGAGACGATCAGGGACTTGCAAGAGCGGAGTGGGTGTCATGTCAACATCGTGGGTGAGGAGAAGAGCGTCAATGGGCTGCGTCCAGTGAACCTAATCGGTACCCCGTATACTTCTGGCATGGCAAAGAATCTCATAATGGAGATTGTTGAGAGTGACACTAAGTCTCTTGCCAATCAAGGTGGTGGAGCCGCCCCTCGTGCCCAGCCTGGTCTGCCGGCTTTCGGAGTAGGCGATGGCGAGAAAATCAATGACAGGATCATGGTCCCGTCAGAAGCCGTGGGCATGATAATTGGCAAAGGTACGTGCTCAAATGTATGCTCCTTACGGGGGAGTGAAAAACTGACATCCTTCTGCAGGTGGTGAAACCATCAAGAATATGCAGGCCGAGACTGGCTGCAAGATCAACGTATCCCCTGCGAGCGGACAAGACTTCGAGCGCGAGATTGGCCTGGTCGGGAGCCGAGACGCGATTGAGCAGGCTAAGGGCGCCATTATGGAGAAGGTCCATGCAGTGGTAGGTATGTTCCAGAATCTGCTCGAGTCTGATCTAACTTTGTATGCAGCAAGAGAAGAATAGCCGCCCTGGAGGCGGTAGACCTCGCGATGACAATCAGTATAATCAACAGCCGACCTTCTCTCAAAGCAATCAGCAGCCCCTTGGCCAACGCAATACTCAAACACAACCGCCTCCAGCTGCTAGTGCAGATCCGTACGCTGCCTATGGCGGCTATGAGAACTATGTCGCGCTTTGGTACTCTAGTCAAATGCAACAGCAGCAGCAAGCTCAGCAAAACCCCCAAGGTCCCCCACCCCCGTGAAGTGACTTCGATATGTGTGACTCGATTTTCTTGATAACATGACGACGTGACATGCTTGACGATGTGATACCCAACATGCGTGCATGATGTGAAGCATTACATCGCTATTTCTCTACTACGCCTTTTTCGACCGGGAATGATACCCTACCATCGCTTCGACATCGCTTCTTATACAGGGACGTTGGTGACACATGATAGTGACATCTGTTCCTATATCAGGACCCTCGCGAATGATGACTATGACACAGTTCTCTCTCTACTGGATATCTAAACTCTCCGTCACTATTGGCATTTCATCGCCATTCCTTCCATAGCTTTACAGCCCTTCGTGATGGATAGCATTACCCTTGCTTGAAGAATCGTGGAATCCCCGGACAGATCGGATTGGGATTTTGGGCGTCGCTCCTGCCTCGGCCCCAAGGTGCTCTGACTGAGAGAAGGGTGCTAGGATCGTGACGAATGGGCAAAGCTACAAAGCTATCTAGCTCTGCAAGTCCATTTTAAGCCCATTCAAAGCTGCAGACTGCTAGCGTTGCACCTCATGTACATAACAGCAGCCTAGCCATTCATGCTCTGATCCGTACATGTACCTGACGTGATATGCTCACAGTATCGCTCAAACCCCTCTCAACGATTGGTAGGCTGTTCGAAGCACAGAGCACAGTACAAATCATAGTCCCAACACTGTAATTACGACCTAGCTTACTATCATGGCATATGATACACAGAGTTCAGCCTCGCAGAGATCTAAATACGCCAGTGAACGACCTTTTCAACACCTCGGTAACGCCAATCGGGTGGTGATCCAACCTTCGCTTTCGTAGGAATTCGCAACCGCATTAGTAAGAATGTGCAGGCCCTTTCCAATAACGCCACCGCTGAAATGTGACAAGCCGCCTTCAGTATTTAACCTCCTTGGCGTTCAATCAGTGCTACCCGCCCCCTTTCTGCCGCTTGCCGCCGACCCTGGGCGACTGCTTGACCTTGTTAGGACCAACGCCGTTGATTTCCACCCCGCCGTCCACTGCGTCAGCCATGCCTAAGCCAACCCCACTTGCTCGCCGTTTCTTGCCGCTGACGTTCGGACTCCCGCCTACAGGCGTTGCCCCGGCTGACGTGCCTTGATGACTGCCTTGTGCGGCCATAGGCACGCCCATGCTGTGCTGCAGTGCCATACTTTGCATCGACGGCGTAGGCTGGTTCGAGTGTGTGAGGGTAGCGGGAGATGCTGAAGGATTGCTGTTAGAGTGGGAGTTTTGCTGGTGAGGTAGTCCGAGATGAGGAGGTTGAGCGGGAGAGAGGAAGTTATTATTCTGCATTTGGTTTTGCTGGAAGGCTGCGAAATTCTGGGCTTGTGGGTTTTGAGGCTGTGGTTGATTAGGATGGTGCATGGTGGGATTGAATTGTGGATGCTGTTGCGGGTTGGGGGTTTGTTGCATCTGTTGTTGCTGATTTTGGTATTGCATGCAGAGTTGTTCTAATGCATCCTTGGCGGAGAGGTGCTTGTTTTGGTGGGAGTAACTGAAGAGAGGGGCCATTAGGGAAATACTTTCGCCCATCTGCAGAGATGTTTAGCTCTTTTGGGTTCCACATTTCGTGTCAGTGGACGATGCAAGGCGGCTTACTTCGAGGAAATGGAATGTGGGGGGGGTCACGCCAAATTCATGGATTGCCGTTTCAGGAACGGGAATTTGAGGCGGTTGGTCCTGCATTTGCTGTAGCTTCTGCCGCTGCTGAGCTCGCTTCCCAGCAGCCTTGCTTTGATTCGGCGATTGCTTGATGTCTGGAGATGCTGCTGCCGCTTGGACGAGGCTTTGCCGAGGTACGTACTCGTTGTGCTCAGTGGTGACCAGATCTAGTATGTCGATCTTCTCGTTTTGATCGAATTGGGCTCGTAATTGGCCAATTGATACCAGCTGTGACTTGTTAGCTAAGGGCAAAAATAATCCAAAAGGGTTTGAAGCAATCCTTACGTTGTGACCGTTCGAGAACCAGGTTACGAAGGTGCATCTTGTACTCTCTACGAAACAGCCACCGTTAGGTATACGTCTCTCCATAGCACCTTCCACGAACATTTGTATATTTTTGACTCCACTGTTGAATTGAGACCAATATAGCCTCGCCACCCCGGAAGCCGGGGTTTCGAACGTTTTCGTAGACTGGTCACTGGAGGACCACAACACCTGCCTTAACATTCCCTTCGGAGAGAAGAAGTTGTCCACAAATTTTTGCCAGTGCTTCATATCTCTAGGCGGTTTTTGTCCTGGGTTTTGTCCGTCCAGTCTTCCTTTCAGCTGGATTCTTGGGCTCGGCATCGATTGACTTAGTTCGCTCGCAAATTGAACAAGCCTCAGAATGAACGGTCCGTTGTCTCTTGGTATTTGGTTCTGCATTTGATTTTGTATCACAGCAGCTTGTTGCCGCTGCTGCTGCTGCTGCTGCTGTAGTTGCGCCTGGTGTATTTGTTGTTGTTGGACCTGCTGCTGTGCTTGTTGTTGCTGAGGGGTGGAATGTTGAGAATTAGGCGGCTGTTGCTGACCAGGGTCCGGTCGTGGCTGTTGCTGTTGCTGCTGAGCTTGTTGTTGCTGGGCGGCTTGATTTTGTTGCTCTCGCTGCCGCCGAGCAAGCTCTTGCATTTGAGCTTGGTGCTGGACTTGACGTTGGGCCTCTATGGCTTGTGGATCCTGACCGGGTGGTGCTTGATTTTGAGCCGCTGTTTGTGATTGTGGAGCTGGCTGGCCCTGAGTCGTCACGGCTTGACTGGCTGCTTCCTGCATCGCAAGTTGCTGCTGAGTAATTGCCTGTTGTTGCTGGGCTTGTTGGGCGGCTTGCTGTTGCTGGGCTTGCTGCTGAGCCTGCTGTTGCTGTTGTTGAGCATTCTGTTGGTTATGTTGCAACTGCTGTTGCTGCTGCTGGTGTTGAGCTGCAGCTTGTTGCTGCTGCTGTCTTCGTGCTTGTTCCTGTTGCATGCGGGTGTGGCTCTCTTGCGCAATCTGTGCTTGCTGCTGCTGTAGGTGTGGAGGTAGAGCTACAGGCATTGCCGGAGTCCCCCTCATGAATTGGGCCTGGTTCATTTGCGGACCCCCGTTGTTGCCCATCATGCCACCATTCGGCTGCTGTTGGAGATGCTGCTGTTGTGCTTGCTGCTGTTGCTGTTGCTGCATCAACCGTTGCTGCATAATTTGTTGATTTCGCTGGGCTTGCTGCTGCTGTTGTTGTTGTAAGAATCCTGGGCCTTGAGCCACTAGAACGTAGTAGTAAGCATGTGCCTCGTACATGTAGAAGAACGACATGATGCAAAATCAACGGCCATGAATCGACGTGCGAGGGGAATGTCGAGCCTTGGCAAATAACAGGAGGGTGAGTGTTCCTTTACTCATATCTGGAAAAATCTGGAGGCAAGCGCAAGGTGTCCGTAGCTTCAAAGCTGCACACAAGAAGCGATTCCAAATTGCAAGCCTAGCGCCAAGAGCACTCTTGTGCATGAGAGTGAATTTTTGTAAACTTACTAGCTTGCTGCATCTGCTGCTGCTGCTGGGCGGCAAACTGGGGGTTCATCTGGCCTTGATGTGGTGTTAAGTGGGAGAGCGCATGAGCATTCGGGCCTCCTCCAGACACACCAGGCGCTCCACCACCAGGCATCATGCCGCCCATCATCGGCCCTGCTTGACTGACTTGTGGTCCCCCAGGTCCTGCCATGCCTGGATGCATTTGTTGACCCATCGAGACTCCGGGTTGGTGTCCACCAGGTATGCCTTGGTTTGATGGATGGCCTTGTACCATTGGCTGTCCTCCGTGGGGCATTGCGTGTCCGGGCATGCCGGGGTGTTGTGTGAAAGGTTGAGCCATGCTTGCCATCATGGCCATAGAGGCGTGAGGTGCTCGTGAAACAGCTTGGTCTGGCGAGACCACGGACCTGTGAGGGTAGCGGCCGACCTCGTTTGCAACAACACAAGAGAGTTCGACTATGACCGTCGTCTCTTCACCTTCCCAGCTCTTAGTAGCTTTATCGCTAGCCCCCGTGACCAGTGTATGCTTCTATTCTTCCCACTCCCGCAACAGGGAATCCTTCTTTGGTTTCAAAGGTTGCCGGTTCGGATTAGCATGGTGAAATCTTCAGCTGCACATTCATCCGGTCACTGTCGCGCCCGCTGCGCCCAAGCCTGGGAAATCGTAAACGAGGCGCAGGTACCAGTCTGGCCGCAGCCGATAGCGAACACAGTCGTGGATTGGTAGAGGGCTATGTTATGAAACGTTGAAACACCTGGCCCTTCAGCCTCAAGTTTCCACTGTTGAATTCCGCCTTGTCCTTCTCTGTTGTTTTCCTCCGAGATCGTCCTCCACTCTGGCGATGGATTGCGACGGTTTGCGGCAATATAATGATCCAGCTCCGGCAACGATTTGCGCTTTGACAGCAGAGCCGACCACAAGTAAGTATAGTATGACACAACGTGAAGCAAGCCAAATCTCAGCGTTTTCTTCCTATTGAAATCGCTCTAGGGGCAGGTACTCGTAGAGAGTCAGAAGACGATGTTCTTCGATCGAGGTTTTCGCTCTCCGGTGATGATTGGCTCAGGTTATTTGTTCTATGACGCTAAGCCCTATGAGCGCACATCATCTTTTGCTCCAGAATTCTTCAAATCACCGCAACTTCCTTCACACTCTGCGAACTATGGAACACCAGCGTCGATTATGGTGATCAGCTACGCCGTGATCTCTATGTATGGAGGTACATATCAGCTCGTCGAATGACAGCATTGGTTGTGGAAGACCCGCTGCGCAATGATCTCGGTATGTCAAGGTATGCCTCAGTCTCAATCTCCCTCTTTCGCTCTGCACTGCTCGCACTATTGAAACGATGAAAACTCTTGAAACACTTCTTTTCTAATCTTAATCGAAATTGACGAGACCAATCCTTCGGACGGCCTTCGCCGGGCGTCTGACTAGCCAGTATCGTTTCTGATCATACAATAATACCCCAACTTGTTCTTTTTGTTCAACGAACAATGGAAATCTAAGGCTGACCCGTGAAGCTACTTGAACAGGCGCCCCATGTAGAGGCCCGGACGGAGGGAAATCTTGGACGCACGACTATACTCAGCGACGTGTGAGCTACCTTTTCGAATGGGCGAATCATGTGAACGCCTAAAGGAAGGAATAGCTCGAGCGAAAGAGTACACCAAGTGAAATGCGAAATACCTTACAAACAGCCCAGTGCATGAAGAATACAATGAGGATCTCTTCGAAAGCTAGCATGTTGAGCATACATAAGGTATGGCACAGTCGCCCCTCTACCATCCTCTCTACATTACATTTTTATTCCTATGATGAAAAACGACCACATTCGCAGTTTTCACGCTACCTGACGCATTTGAACCTATATAAGCCGTTGGAACCATGGGCGTAATGCTTCCTTGGATGTCTGATAAAGACAATTTCAGTCTTGTTGATGCCTACGCTCGCTTTAACTTGACTCATTCGCTAACAACCTGTATCATTAGGTGAGCTTCGTAGCATATGGGAACACTTGAGCAAATTGAATGCCGCACAACGTAACATAAATCAACACTTGGCCCTCCAGCCATCACCACGCAACGGTAATGTTCCGTGGTGAAAAAGGACCGGGACACGATAGGCTACCGCTTCATTGGACAGCTCCAAAGCGTGGACGTTCTGTGTACTCGGCTTCGTATATTCTTACCGTTTACCATGTACTTAATATCGGGATCTTACTACAACGTCTACCAAGCATCGTATGCTTGCGACCAACAATTTTGTTGATTAGACCGAATTGCAGACATTTTATTGCGGCTTGAAAATCTGCGACCCCTACCGTTTGCTGCAGCATGTGCATGCAAAGGTAGGAAGCTAGATCGATATCGCAATTGTAGTGGGATCAAGTCGTAATTTATGTTTTTGACCTTGCCAAGGCTGTAGGGCTTTGGCCTTGGCACGGATCCACATCATCACTCGCAGCATCACAGCTCCAAAGAAGCAACGACATACTTCCAGAAAACATGGCGAACGAAGTCCAGGACCCCCGTATGACAACAATCCATCCTCGAATCCGCTACAACACTATCGGCGGTGTCAATGGACCACTTGTGATCTTGGATAACGTGAGTCACGCCCAAAGCTTCCAACTCCTCAGCTAATGCTTTGAATAGGTTAAATTCCCTAGATATAATGAGATCGTCAGTCTTACACTTCCTGATGGCTCAGAGCGGTCGGGACAGGTGTTGGAAGCAAGAGGTATATAAAAAATGTTGCAATTCTGAATGGGACTGATCTTGAATCGCACGCAGGAAATCGAGCCGTCGTCCAAGTACGTCAATGACAGCTATACAGAAGCCCCAGGGCTGTGCTGAACTTATGCAGGTGTTCGAAGGCACCTCAGGTATCGATGTCAAGAAGGTCAGGGAGACGCCTTCGAGGCTTGTGTGCAGGTCACTAATGGCTATCAGACGAAAGTCGAGTTCACAGGTCATAACCTGAAGATTGGCGTTTCTGAGGATATGCTGGGGCGTATCTTCGATGGATCAGGAAGACCCATTGATAAGGGCCCAAAGGTGCTGGCAGAAGACTATCTCGATATCAATGGCAGTCCTATCAATCCCTACTCCCGAGTACGCGTCAGCTGCCACTCGACGAGACTTCAATACTAATATGTAGCTAGGTCTACCCAGAAGAGATGATCGCAACAGGAATATCAGCCATTGACACCATGAACTCGATTGCCCGGGGTCAAAAGATCCCCATCTTCTCCGCTGCGGGTCTACCCCACAACGAAATCGCGGCTCAGATTTGTCGTCAAGCTGGTCTAGTCAATAAGCCCACGAAGGACGTACACGATGGCCATGAGGACAACTTCTCCATTGTGTTTGCTGCCATGGGTGTGAATATGGAGACAAGTCGATTCTTCACGAGAGATTTCGAGGAGAACGGCAGTATGGAACGAGTTACACTATTTCTGAATTTGGCAAATGATCCCACGTGAGTGATTAAATCTCTTGACCTTTGCACGCCGAAGCTTATAAGAGCAGCATTGAACGTATCATCACACCCCGTCTTGCACTCACAACAGCCGAATACTACGCTTATCAGCTTGAGAAGCACGTCCTGGTCATCCTTACAGATCTAACAGCCTACTGCGATGCTCTTCGAGAAGTTTCGGCCGCAAGAGAAGAAGTACCCGGTCGACGTGGATACCCAGGTTATATGTATACTGATTTGTCGACAATATACGAACGAGCTGGTCGTGTGCAAGGACGAAACGGCTCAATCACGCAGATCCCTATTTTGACTATGCCTAACGACGGTATGATTTACGACTTCTGCTTTGTGGGAAGAAGAGTACTGATGAAACGCCAGACATTACCCACCCCATTCCCGATCTCACAGGCTACATCACTGAAGGCCAAATCTTCATCGACCGTCAGCTCCACAACAAAGGTGTCTACCCACCTATCAACGTCCTCCCTTCCCTTTCCCGTCTCATGAAGTCCGCCATCGGCGAAGGCCATACTCGCAAGGACCACGGTGACGTGTCCAATCAACTCTATGCCAAGTATGCTATTGGACGAGATGCAGCCTCGATGAAGGCCGTCGTTGGTGAAGAAGCTCTATCATCCGAAGACAAGTTGTCTCTTGAGTTCCTGGAGAAGTTCGAAAAAACATTCATCTCCCAGTCTGCATACGAATCGAGGACGGTATACGAATCCATTGACCAAGCATGGAGCCTGCTCCGCATCTACCCCAAGGAGTTGCTGAACAGAATACCGAAGAAGATCCTTGATGAATTCTATCAGCGTTCAGGCAAGGGTAAGAGAGGGAACAAAGACACACGAGACAATGAAGAACATGATGGCGATCATCAACAGAATGGAGAACAAAACGGAGAGCAGAACGATGACCTGATTGAGACGTAGAGCGAAGTTGCGAATGACAGGAGCATGAGGAGACTTGCTCGAACTGGAATTGTACTGGCGTACTGTGTAGATATTGCGGCCGTCTGCATTGATAGCATGTAGATCTAGGAATACGACAGGAAATTTCACCAACGGCGTCCCAATACTCGATTGGTTACAAAAGCTGCATACCACCTGCGCCATTCGCTATGCATGGGTATTGTCGTATGCCCGTTCAAAATGCAGCACTGCACGCGCACCATCTCAAAGGTATGTAACGACCATTTCTCTGCCCAGTTCCTAATCCTCCTCCTCGCCCGTCCCCGGCACAACGCCAATCTCCTCCTCAAATAATCCACTCAACGTACTCCCATCCCTCAAATACACCCACTCGCCCTCTTTCCCCTCTTCCAATCCTCCCTCCGGCGCCTCGCCGCCACCAGTCTTGCTCGCAACCCAATCATATCTTTTCGGCCCCGACACGGGCGAGGACAGCCAGATCTGCCTGTTTGGAGGTTGTTTATTCAGAACATAAGTACCTGAGGGAGGAAAGGCAAGGGTGAGGACGCCTGCCTATGATTATGTTACATGTATCAGTACGGGTAGAAAATGAAAGTCTTCAGCCTCAATAGGAAGTAAGCAGTCATACGGAATATTCGACGTCGACGTCTTCGCGCTCTTCTTGCATTTGTTCTAATTTGGCGACCAGGATGTCGATGTAGGCGTCGCTGAGTTTGTGGTATTGGTCTGTTGAGAGGGGCGTGGGCTCTGTGGCGTGTGGTGCGACTGGGGGGGCTGCGCGGAGGTGGAGAGATGTGCTGAATTTGCGGATGGTGTTGGCGAGGGGGGATGGTGTGAATGAGGCGGATCGTGAGGCTAGAGGGACGGCGTATTTACACATTGATCGAGCCGGAGAATTGCTGAACGGGCATTCCGGTACTGTGATTTTGAGGTGATTATCTGCTCTTATGCTAAGGCCCTTGCGTGTTGATGGCACAGCTCGTGGGGAGGAAAGGCCGAATAGTCGAGCCCTTGCCTGCCGGCAAGCTTGTGGGGCGGACATTTTGAGATAGATTGGTTGGAGGAGATTAGTGTTTTAGAATATTTGTGAACATAATAAAAATTAAAGCCATGAAGGCGGAATTGAAGCCGCTATATTGCCTTCTCGGGAAGAGGTGGTGGGTTAAGGGATCAATGAGTTTTTCTTTGCGTTAATAGCCTCTTGATCAGTGCTTCCATGGCTTTCACTGAATCGTCTCTAGGTACTGACATCGTGCAAAGTCAACTCAACATATTATTAAGGACTGGCTTTGATGGACATCCTAAAGCAGTCAATTATCAATTACCGTTGCCGGAATTGTAATTAGTGTTTACTGCATCGAGTGAGATCATCCCATCTAATAGGAGTGGTTACTATGCTAGACTCTCTGCAAAGATGCTTAGATGTATTGCAAAGAATTCGACCTCTATAGGTGCACTCTATCGCCGGATGTCAAACATTTGACCCCATTCTTCTGCAATTCCAACAATATAGCCACAACGCCTCATTAATACCCAAAGGAGACCTATTCCTCCAAGTCTCTGCCATGTGAGTCGACATTCCGCAACTTCGTCCCCATCTCCGATGACGAAACCTTAGTAAATTGGATCTGGCGAATTGACTCTCTCTTGAACATCAGAAGAACCACCAGGCCAAACGATGCCACGACAAAGAATGCAGACATCCCAAAAGCCTCATCACCCCCCACAGCCTCCACCCACGGACCAGTAAAATAACTCGTCGTCGTACCAAAGCTCGACCGATAGAAGTTCATAATAATCCCCACCTCAGCCGGATAATGCGTGGAAAACTCGATCGCGTACGTAACCGTTATCGGCACGCTGGCGCAGACTCTACCAAGAAGGATGCAAAGGCAAGTAGGACGGGAGAATAACGGTGTTGCGAACAGGGGCCGAAGAGACCAAGACCGATGGGGATGAACATGGCGGGGAGCCAGATCATTTGTAGGCGGTATTCGGGTTTCCAGACGCCGCCGCAGCGTTTGCAGATCCAGAGGGGGACGCGGTCGTTGAGGAGGTGGCCGTAGGTTTGGGCGGCGAGGAGGGCGAGCCAGGATGTAAATGAGACTGGGCATACGTTATCAGCTGAGCTTGTTCTGGTTTTGAGACCAAAAAATCGTGCTTACAGTAGGCGTTCTGTTTCAAGTCTAACCTGTACCCATGCTCCTTGATTGGGGTTTCGGTGAAGACGTTCTGGAGAACTTGAAGCATAACGTTGAAGCCAAAACTATTCAGGGCAAAAGAACCAACGATCAGAGTGACCGGTGTAACGCCGATGATCAGAGGCAGAGCAGGGATACGGGCCTAAGGAGGCTCGTTAGCATTGTGTTGCCGCCCCATTGACAAGAACGGAGACTCACAGTGTCGGCAAGTGAAGTGTGTGGAACGACTCTTTTTCCTGGGAAGAAGGGCACGATCCGGTTCGATGCAAACATTTTTGGTTGGACTGAGTACCGGCCGTTCCCTTCGCGATCAAATACGCTCTCTTCAAAGAACAAGAAGCACATGATTAGAGTGAACCCGAGAATAGCAACAGTCCACCAAAACATGACAGGCTAGGCCACATCTGCCGACGAGAATGCACCCAATGTTGGGAGTCAAATGACACCCAAGAAAAAGCTGATGTGGAAGACAGAGAAAGCTCTGCCTCGCTCATGAACGTAGAAGATGTCGAAGATGGCTCGAGCACCGAAGACGGATGGAATTGATCCACACAGTCCAGCGAACAACCGAGAAAGAAGGAACGGAATGAATTGAGTTGACTTCGTCATGGTTGCCCCCAGATTTGGAAGATGAGCGTGAGGAACATGCTCCAGAACATTACGGAGCTTCGACCAAATCTATGTGCCCATGGCGCGAAGAGTATGGGACCCACGGATATCCTGATTTACGTTATGCCAATGCCTATCGTGTGGCATTTGCGTACCTCGAAGAGGCGGAAAATTGAATCATCCCTTGTCTTCCTGCTGGGCGGAATGTTCGTGATCAATGGTTCTTGAAAGCTTACCCTACTCAGTCAACGCTTAGCCTTTGTATCACCAGCATCATTCGACCCGTTACGCTATGGTCTATTAATCTTGAAGATGTAACCTGTGAGTCCCAAGTCTCCTCATCTCTATTTCGCCTACATCCAAGTCTAACGCTACAAGAGTCCACTGTTTCCGTCGCCCTCTGGAACATCATCGAAGCTGAACTCGATTTCGTTGCTGGCAATGTCCCCCTCATGGGTCCCCTCCTTCGCCAAAATGCGACGCAACAAGGTCGGGCAGTCAAGTGGAGACCCCAGCAGCGGTATGAACGGCATGAACAACGACAGCGTCGCCTCCACACGGCATGTCTTCCGTCCAAAAGGGCCTACTTCAGGAGACGGATTCCAACGCATGCCCGACGATCAGAGAGGTCGTCTCTGTAGTATGGCTGCGCCTGTCGCCAAGGCGGATGTTCATAGTGTGGAGATGACAGGCTTGCCGACGCATGGGATTAAGGCGCAAACGGATTTGGAGCAGAATGTGGCCAGGGACGAGAGTCCGTCCGAGGAATGGGAGAAAGGGAGGAGAGGGCTGCGAATGCTTATTGAGATGTTTTGAGATACCCGACGCTTTATATTGAGACGTCACTCGTTACGATTTGGGACGAAGAAGGAGAAATAGCGCTGGCTGTTCAAGGAAGAGACCGTCTTGTATGATTTAGTTGGTCTTCTTGGAGCGAAAATCTGGATCAAAAGGAAATTCTTATGTGCGAATTGAGCGAGCGACGAAAAAGGTTTACGAATGTTAGAACAGATCTTCTACATCAGCACTGCTGTGGACTTGTACAGCTAGACAGAGGATCAATTTGGGGATCGGTATATACGAGCACTGGGTCGGTTTGTAAATAGGCGGTCAATGGTATTTTTCTCTAGGTACCTCTGCGAGCGTCTTCAAAACTGTTCACTTCAGCATCCTGTGACTTTCTCCCCAAAGAAACCCTACCTTCCACCAAAATTTCGCAATCGCGATGAGACTGGATTCAACCTTCCCATTCGTTTTCTTCCATCCGCACTTCCCATAAGCCAAGAATCCACCGAAATCCAGAAATGAGAAATCCCAATGCATCCCCATCACCAACATGATCTGCAGAGAGGGGTAACGGCTAAAGGACATGCAAGCTCTCATGGTAAGTCTGCCCGTCCATCTTTAATCCCTATCATGTCCATAGCGCTACAATTGGTGATCATGTTACGGAGTATGGTACGATCCTTGGGAGACAAGCAATTGCGCGTTGATGTTCAATCAAGATCCTTATCGTGCCGTCTCGCCTATGCAGGCTCATCATCCCCATGCAGTTTACTATCGCCGCCCCCCTTCGCGTACGAAGCAACGGCAGGTCCATTATCGTGGGCGACCAGCGACCAGGGTCTGGGTGTCTCTCGCTAAGGTACCTTAAGCCGGGGGCAAGACTCAGGGTCGAGTTGCCCTGAGTTTTAGGGCATCCTTCGGTGATCTTTCGCCCCCAATAGTCCCAAATGATGAAATTTACCCCACGGTTGGTAGCCACACGGGAGCGAGGCAGTGCGGGAACGAACCCACGGGCGGCTTTACGGCTTGTGCTAGAGTCGGCCAACGTCTCCGTTAACGTCCGTGCTTGCTTTGTGAAGTATTTCGTGAATATGGAATGTTCTCTTTCACGACTTCATGAACTGCATTGAATTATGACGAATTGATCATGACTCTTGCAGGTCTTTTGCTGCATATAACATATTCCCTCTATATGATTCCATAAACTGTCTGTTGCATTTTTCATTCCACAGTACAGAAGAAGTTGTGCGTTATCAATCAACTTAATACACGATGGCGCCTATCGCCACAGAAGATGTACAGGACAAACCCGACGAGAAGGAAAACTTTCTTATCTGCGAAGACCTGTTACGGTCAAGAGCAGCCGACAAGAACCAGATCCCGTTGTTCTGCTTTCCAAAGACCGAGCGCGGCACCATTGATTACGAGGGATACACTGGCAGAGACATAGATCGATTCGTTGATCATGCAGCAAAATACTACGTGAGGTGCGGCCTGCAGCCTGTAAGTCAACCAATCTTTTTCCTGCTTCCTCCCTAGAGCATATTTGACAATGATCTTTCCAGAAAGAAGGCAGCCAGGTCGAACCCCAAGTCATAGCTCTCCTAGCACCCACAGATCTTACCTATATAATCACGTTCTTCGCACTTGCCAGGCTGGGCTACACGGCATTGTGCCTCTCAAATCGACTCGCCCCCAATGCCTGCGAGAAGCTGATGAAGGAAACAGGCGCTATTGCCATAATACCAGGGAAGACCGCACAAATGGCCAATCTCGTTGCCCAGACGCAGGAACTCTTCTCAGAGCCAATCGAAGTGATCAAACAAATTCCTAGAGAAGAGTTCGACAGGCCCGCGACAGAAGAACCACGCTTCCAGCGCGAGAACATAGACAGAGAATTGGAGAAGCACTGGTGTCTCGCTATCTTACACTCTTCCGGCTCGACCGGGCTGCCAAAACCTATATATATACCGCACAAGCGGCTGATGATGCACATCCCGCCCCCAAAGGGCAAGATTGAATTTTCCACTTTCCCGTTCTTCCATGGATACGGTAGCTGGGTTTGTGTGCATAACATGATGGATCGGAAAACGACGTATATGTATAACGCAAATCTACCTATAACGGCAGACTACGTTATCATGGTGCTTGAGCATGTGAGGCCGGATGTGCTGCATGTGGTGCCGTATACTATGGAATTACTGGCGCAGAGTGATCGGGGTGTGGACGCGATGAAAAAGTGCGATCGAGTAGTGTTTAGCGGAAGTGGGTGCCCCGACGACCTGGGAAATGACCTGGTGAAGAAAGGCGTGGTCGTCGAAAGTATGTGGGGCGCAACGGAGATGGGAAGTCTTGGAACGAGTAGCAACAGGGAGCCTGGTGATGATAGCTGGGATTACATACGGATCCCGCCGCCAGTCGCGAAATATATCTATATGAAGCCATTGGGTGATAAAACGTACGAGTGTGTGTACCTACATGGGCTGCCAGCACTGGTTGTATCGAACTCAGATGATCCACCAAAGTCATTCCACTCAAAAGACATCTTCCTCAAGCACCCAAGAATGGAAGCCTGGAAGCACATCGGCCGTCTTGACGATCGCCTTACTCTTATCAATGGCGAAAAGGTCCTCCCAGTACCAATGGAAGGGCGCATACGCCAGGATCCCCTAATTAAAGAATGCTGCGTCTTCGGCACCGGCAAGGCAATACCGGGAATCCTCATTTTTCGCAACGATGAGTCTCGAGACCTGCCTGATGGCGAATTCATTGACGCAATTTGGCCAACGATCCAGAAAGCGAATAAGCACGCTGAGACCTTCTCCCAGATTAGCAAGGAGACGATTGTGCCTGTGTCTGCGGATGAAGAGTATGCTAAGACGGATAAGGAGTCTATCAAGCGGGCGCAGATCTATCGGCAGTTTGGGAAGGGGATGGAGGCGATGTACGAAAGGCTGGAGTATGCGGGGACTGGGACGCTGAAGCTTGATGTGCCGGAGATGGAAGAATGGTTGGTGAACACGTTCAGGGAAGCGGTGGGGGTGCAGTTGTCTAGTAAAGAGGATGATTTTTTCGCTGCTGGGGTCAACAGTCTGCATGCTATTCAGATGAGAGGTCTGATCTTGAAAGATCTGGATCTTGGCGGCAATAGCAGGCAGTTGGGCCCGAATGTCATCTTCCACACTGCCAATGCGGCTCGGCTGTCTAAGCATCTGTACGCGCTGAGACTAAACGAAGTAAAGCCCGAAGACGACGAGGATGAGATCCAGGAGATGGAAGCTATGATCAAGAAGTACTCGACTTTCGAAAAACATGTCCCTGGCGAGGACTCTGCTCCAAAAGGGCATGTGGTAGTCCTTACAGGAGCAACTGGATCCCTAGGCGCTCACCTGCTTGCTCAACTCCTCGATCGCCCAGACGTCCACTACGTCTATTGTCTCGTCCGCGGCGAGAACCCTCAAGAGCGAATCCATCAAGCTCTGCAACAACGAAACCTCCACATCCCTAAACCTTCCCAGCTCATTGTTCTGACCAGCGATCTAAGCCAGCCAGAACTAGGCCTGTCAACAGAATTGTATCAACTCCTACTCACCCAAGTCACCACCATCATCCACAGTGCATGGGCTGTAAATTTCAATCTCGGAATCAAATCCTTTGAATCTCAACACATCGCCGGCGTGCATAATCTTCTCCAACTTTCCCTCTCCGTTTCCACTCCCAAACCAGCACGCCTCTTCTTCTGCTCTTCCGTCGCCGCCGCACTCGGCTCGCCTGCACCAGCAAAAGTTCCAGAAGCACCAATACACGACTTAAAAGCCGCATTAACACAAGGTTACGCTCGCTCGAAACTTGCAAGCGAGCACATCGTTCGCAACGCATCCCTATCCTCCGGTGCCTTAACCCGAAATCTCCGTATCGGTCAGATAGTAGGCGACGGGAAGGAGGGATTATGGAACGACACGGAAGCCATCCCCCTAATAATCCGCTCAGCACTAACGCTACACGCCCTCCCAGCGCTTGACGAAACAGAGTCCTGGTTCCCCGTCGATACACTCGCATCCACGATCTTAGAACTCGCCGGCATCACGACACCTCATCCTTCAGCCTCGGACGACGATCACGAGCTAGTATATAATCTCGAGAACCCCCACACCTTCTCCTGGACACGCGATCTCCTTCCCGAACTCGCGCGCTCGGGCCTCGAATTCGAGACCGTACCTGCAGTCGACTGGCTACAAAAGCTAAGGCAGTACGGGAAAGACGGCGGCGATCCGGAAAAGAATCCTGCAGTGAAGCTTCTAGGGCATTTTGAGCAGATGTATGGCTCAGAGGTCAATAGGAAGAAGAAAGGGGAGATTAAATTTGACATTAAGACAGCGGAGAAGCATTCGAAGAGCTTGAGGGAGGCGCCGAGGTTGGTGGAGGGGGGGTATGTGAGGAGATTTGTGGAGAGGTGGTTGGAGAAGTGGGAGGGGGGAAAGGGGGTGGGGGTTGAGAGTTCCGGGTAGGTTGGCAAGGTTGGAGATGGGATGAGGGTTGTATGGTTGGCGATAGATCAGGTGGGACTTGGCTAAAGCAGAGAGATGTTATGATGAGTGATGATGATCTCAAAGCTTTTGCATTGAATATTCGACTGCCCCTTGCTGTTTATTATTGATACTGACAGACATATTCAAAAGAATCGTTGAGCGGAGAACGAGTGCTAAATTTCGGTTTACTGGTAGATTAGTTGACAACAACCAGATGTATCGTCATACCATCAACACCCCCATCCCCAAAACCACCACCCCAACACCCGCACGTATCATTACCAGTATCCCTCGCGAACCTTCCCTCCCTCAAAAAGGTATTCAGTAATGCCGTCTTCGACCCCCCTCCGCTCTAGTCCCGTTCACACTCTCAATCTCGAAATTTTCAGTACCGCCCCGTTAGGCATTTTACCATGCGTCTTCCCTTTGCCGACCGTAACCGCCTTGTACGAGTACCCTCTTTGCAAGTTTCATTCGAAGATCCCCTTTCCAAGGACCAAGATCCTAATCTGTGTAGGAGCGTTTCCCAATTCTGGTAAGGAAAAAGAGGCCCTGGGCTCCGAGTTGGGGCCACATGCTGCGTTAAGGGCTGGAGTCAGCGTTTCCCTTTACAAAAGCCAAAGTGTCGCACGTCAGCCACCCTCAGCACCCCTGCTCATACAGTCGTGCTCGACAAATACTAAAAGACACCCATACCTCTTCAACCTTACCTTCGCATCACCTACCCTCTACTGGAAAGCCGGGCCAAGCCGCGTCTGCTTCCTCTGCACTTTGAGGGGTTCTATTTCTTCTCGAATTATACTTTTCCCAACGACTGGGGTGGTGACCAGCAGACATGTCGGTTCTGGGAGAGGATGAGTTTTTTTGAGAATACGTAGTTTGGAGACGGTGTGGTTTTGGAGGGATGGGGTTGAAGTAGTAGATGAGGGAGAGGAGGAGGAGTATTGATAGGAGGGGGAAGAGGGTTTTTGATTGTGGTAGGATCATCTTTTTGAGCGATGAGGGAGCATGGAGGAAAGGTGGGATATGAGATAATGTGAGGAATGGGTGCTAGTATTGGCGCCCCTTACCTCCATTTCGAACGCTCGTTTCGACCACTCTTTGGGACTTTGCCATTCAAGAAAGTCAATAGACTGGGTGAAGCCACGCTCTCACAGCCATTGATGCTCAAAATTCACATGCGCTGAGTCCATCAGACAATTTCTTGGCTTCAAGAGCTGTAGAAGCCAATTCGAGCAGCGTAGATTTAGATGTACTAATAGTCTATTTCCTGCACATCGATGGCGCGCATTTTCACACAGCGCAAGGGCGTGAGGTCTTAGCAAATTTTCATGCTGGTGCTCAGGGTTCCTTATGGATACAGGAAGCAGTTTGAGGGTGTAGGCCTCAGAAACTGAGATATACGCCGTGCACCTTTTTTCCCGAAGGTTATTTTCCAGCCTCAATACCTTTGCAACCAGAACTAGGACGCTCGCAAAACCGACGACAAAATCTAGATTAACCCCTTCTTACAGTCTCGTTGCCAAGTTTTTTATTCCAGACCATCTGGTCCTCGAGGTATATCGATTACCGCGCACTGATTGTCTTTTTTGCTGCTCTCGCTCAGGTAACATTTCAATATTGGACCCATATCAAATTGATATCTCAGATCAAGCTAGCGCCAGAGTCCGTACCAAAAGAATCAGCTTGGACAGGACCACTATACCTACCATAGCTATGCAAATTTTATGGACCCAACTACGGGCCTCTAAATGCGCTTGCACTCGAGCAAGTATCTTTCCAAATTCTACCATCTCTAGCTTGATGGGTGTAGGCTTTGAGGACTATAACTCGCCGAGATACTTATAGATTAGCATCTACTCTACAACTTCAATACAGAATGCTTTTACTCAAAACCATTCTTCGTCGAAGCATCTCGGATTTCCGCGAGAACGGTACTTCTGGGAAAGCCTCACCAAATCCGACGTTTTTTGGGTACTCGCAGAAGGGCCAAAACCCCTCGTCGGCCACTTTCTTTTTGACTTCAGAGTCGCTGGGTTTGATGACTTATTCTTGCTTGCAAAAATGTAAACCTTACTAATCTCTATAACTTTGATACGTAAAGTTTAAACGGTACTGGCGGAGTTCTCAAGTTGTAAAGATTCTTTTTCTGGTGCTGGCCGACTGGGGTAAACCGTTACTTTACAATTTCGAGCCATCTTCGTGCAATGGAACAACACAGTTGCCAATGGTCTCAAACGGCGGATAGCTCAAGTCAGGAATGGTAGGTATGAAGAGGTCTCTAAGCAAGTAAGCTGTCCAAACGACTGGTAGTTGCGAGGGCTACAGAGCCCGAAAATCAGGGCTGGACTCATGTATCACAGCCAGCGACTCTAACAACTCTTGGGCTAAGTCGAAGCCAAATTCATGGATTTACGGAGTAACCTATGACGTGGACAACTCCTGGATTTCCCCTAAGACAGAAAGACAAGAACGTCCAACGTGAAAAGTTTTACAACTCGACGTTCTCAGTAGCAAGCCAGCAAGCAAAAGTCGCTCAAGATCGCGAGGCGCACCTCTTCCCCATGGCTACCATGCAGAACGACTACCACAAACCCAACTCAACCATCCCCTACCACCATGACTCCTACTCCTACTTATCGCCCTCCAGATACGCCGGCTGCCTCACAAACAAAATCGTGCTGATAACAGGAGCCGGTCGAGGGATTGGTAAAGCCACGGCTCTCGCTTTTGCCGCCGCAGGCGCCAATGTAGCTTGCATGGCCAGGACGAAGGCAGACATTGATGCTGTTGTGAAAGAGATACAAGAGAAGGGACATCCGCAAGCCATAACTGTCGTTGGCGATGTCACTGACAATTACGCTCCCGCGAGAGTCGTTCAGGAAATTCAGGAAGCATTGGGGCCAATTGACGTCCTCATCAACAACGCAGGCATAAGTCGCATCTCAGACATTGAGCACGAAACCGACATTTCCGCTGCGTGGAAAGTGGTTGAAGTCAACATGAAGGGTACGCTAGCCTTCACGCATGCGGTTCTCCCATTCATGAAGGCGAGAAAGCAAGGCGTGATCATAAACGTCGTTAGCGTATTAGCTACCATATCACTACCATACTTTTCGGCCTACAGTGCCGCGAAAGCGGGAATCACAAGAGCTACGGAAATCATGGATATAGAATTCAGGCCCCATGGGATTTATAGCTATGCATTACATCCTGCTATGACCAAAGCTACGAATTTGGGTGTTGGTGCTCTGAATGAGACCGCACATGGGAAAGTGGAGGGTGTGAGAAAGTTCATGGACGATTTTGTGCTTAGTATGAAGGACACAGTCAATCTGCCAGCTGATACTATGGTGGCTTTGGTTGCGGATCCAGATGCCAAATATATGAGCGGCAGGTACATTGATGGAACGCAAGATCTTGGTGCGGTACTTCTGGAGGCGAAGAAGGGTGCCGAAGGGAGAATCGAGAAAGAGGGGCTGTATGCGTTGAAAGTGGATACGCTGTGAACCGACTATACCTTCGCTACCCTGCAATCCTTCACTCTTGAAGGTTCAAGACAGTCTTGTTCGACTTCTTCACCTAAACATCATCGCCTGCCGCTTGAATCGCTTCCAATCCACCACTTCGCTTCTCAATCGGCGCTGGCTCAATAGCACCGCCAATAGCTTTCGGGAGGTAATCGGTATACCACCATTTGCCGAAACCCGCGAATTGAGATTTCTGAGTTGTGGCTTCGAACATTTCATAGACTCTGTCGACGTTATGGGAAGGTCGACACTGCCGCCAAGTGTCGATGCGAAGCCTCCCCCAATAGGCTGGAGAAGCTTACCTATTGCTTGCTGAGACGCCACGTCGTCGCTTGCTGTCATCATGAACTTGAAGAGGCCTAGAGAGCGAAACTCTGGTTTGTTATCGGTGCTCTTATAATCGAAGACTTGAGAAGCTCCGAGCTCTTCCAGGTGAGTAAAGCCTCTGGGAGACGCTGTCGCAATTACTGTATAGCCGACCTGCTTCACGTTAAAGATCTTGAAGCCCAAATTTTTGGCAAGACTCAGCTCACGCTTTTTCGCATACTGAACCGCATAAGCTCCAACCGATGTGCCGGCACCCCATATGAGAACGTCTTCTTCCACAATAGCGGTCTTGTATACCTCGTCCGGTCTCTCCATGCCCAGGTACACCTGCACCACGCCCACGGCGGTTGATGACGCAAAGGGGATCGCTATTGCTTTATCAAGATTTGCATTGCCAATCTTCTGTTCATCCGTCAGCAGCGATACGGTTCATTCACAGCGTGACTGCCTACCTTAGCAGCTAAGGCTACTCGACTTAGAACGAACTTCTGCCATCCTCCCCATTGCACATCCTTTGTCAAGTACGTAGGCGTATCACTCACGACCCTATCCCCAATCTTGAAGTCTTTGACATCTGCCAACAGCACAGATGGTGCCCGCAACGGTATTGCCAAGGACAAACGGATATGGTATGATTAATGTAAGCTTCTTTTCTCACGCGCGTGTCGAGGGATTGAATCGCTATGGCTTTGTTCTGACATTTCTCAACATTTGTACCGTCACTGAAGGGGTTTGGGTTTACCTGGATGAGAGTTTCATCCAGACCAGGTTCGTGATACGGGTGCTTCACCAAGCTCCAAGCAGCCTTTCGGTGTTCGAATCCATGCTGCTAAATATCGAGGTGACATTGTTAATATTATCTCTCGGTTTCACTCGGGCAATTCTATCAACATTACGAAGTAATACTCCATTCTTATATCTGCATTCATCATCCACAAATCCATTCACGGTCCATCCTTTCCCACCGCGCTCACTTTCTTACTCATTGCCGACCTCTTTGTTTGTCTTTGCGTCTACGCACCATCAACTTCCGCCATAAATGAGACGTGTGTCCAGTAACTATCGCAACCCACCATCAGGACATACGTGAATAATTCCTTTGTCAGAATCAAAGTTCTGTCTCAAAGAATACTAGTTCCACTTTCTCTCGGCACTACACTAGCTCATCCATGAGGCTTTGTCAGATTCTGCCTCATGCAGTCCCAATATCTTCTTGGTCAGCTTCTTTCTACATGCCGATCATTGCAGGCTGGACTTCAATTGGGAACTCAGAGCGTGTTCGAGGCCCGTCTTGACCCTTCAGAGGGTGATCATTGCCAGGTTTGAGCAACGAAGCTCGCCAAAACATGACTCGCCATGCATTTGACGCCCAATTTGGCACTGAACTACTCATCAATGTTCCGAAATGATCAAATCCAAAACTCTTCGATGCTGCACGCTGATTACTGGCTTGTTTACACTGGAGAGGGTGAAGGTTTTTCGGTCGCGTGCAGCATTCAGCTCACCCAGCGAATCAGGACCCTTCAAAAATATACGGACTAATAACATCGTCCACCCAATGACAGTCGGATTCGTTAGGTTTTTCTATCCTGAGAAAGGTTTGAGAACGCTTCCAGATGAGGTTGTGAGGCTCTGCGGAGTACCCCAATAGTCAGAAACCTATGGACTAACGGTTGACTTGCTCCCCAAGCCTTCAGGCCAACAATACGTCGAATGAAACATGGCAATAACAGCGTTGCTGATCGTATTGATTGTGAATACATCTTGCTTCATTTGCGACATTCGTAATACCTTTCGAAGATTCCGCAGCGATTCCACAACTGACTTTATCCTAAGATCGCACCACTTTTCCAGTGCCGCGACTACTGAAGGGCGAGATTTTGGCGCTTGCTTACTCCGTCTCTCTCTCTTAATGACCATATCTACACTTCAAGAGCAGCCACAATTGTGTCTTTCTTGCTCCCAGGAAGGGTCTTTGCGTACGTTAGTACTCTGTTTCTCGCATGAGAGAGGCGCTTCTCTTACAAATCTATACACACAAATGAGTTTCCCATACAGATTCCCACTTTCTTCTCTCACACGTAATCTTTCCATACAAATTTGAGCGTTGGCAAAGCAGTCCTGGACTCGAAAAGTGGGTAGATAGCCTCGTCTGCGGAAGGGTAACAGGCCCAAAACATATGACCAGGGAGCTCGTGACAAACGTCTCCTACTCCCCGACATCCTTTTTACCACCTGGCAGTACGCCAGCTCATAACGATGATATTCCAGCTCCATGGGTAAGGCAAATACCTATTGCAGGTCATAGGAAATGAGAGCGCGGATCAGCGTCAACTGTCCGTCTCACGTGGGTCCGAAACTACGTACTGATAAATCAGTTACAGCTACAGAGCGTATCGCGACATGGTTATTTCTTACTTCTTCACGCGCCATACCTACGTTTCCCTCTAGCGTTCTCCTTCTTCCCACTTACAGAATTTCATCACATCTTCTACAAAAGGCCTAAGTACTTAATCCACAAAGGTGCGCTAGATAATGTAAGTCAAACAAGCGTAAGATCGGATCACGCCAAACCTTGATTACGAAGCTGACCTTTCATCGTAGATTGAATGGAAAACCACTCTCCAGTCACGTGTACCCAATACACTCACCTCACCGTCACGTGTCTCCTTTGACCTGGAACCACTTTCCCAAAATTGGACATTATACTTAGCACCGCATATCAATCATATAGACCTTTTCCTCATCAAATACATGCTCTACATCGAAATGGCATTATTCCCTGCACCCCTAGCTGTCGCCCCAGCTTCTCGTCTTACATCACAGATTACCCTTCACTTCATTAACAAGCACAACGTGCAAGGTTAATCATAGATGACCACGTGAAGTGCAAATTTGCTATCATCTACACAAATTACACTACCCTCATACTGTCGAATTTCGATCTGGTTACTTGAGAGGATTTGGAGACAGCACGACTTCTGGCTCAGTAAGTACCAGCAGATTTAACTCCAGTCTTCATCTTCAATACAGAACCGGCACTAAAGACACACTGATCGTGGCCTACCAGGCTGAAAACTCTGAAGCTGAAGAGTTTCGGGTGTCAGCCTCCACATGGAAGCTAGTAACACCTCTCAAATATCAGGCCGTCTTCAAGGGAAGAGCGAGAAGTTCGCGGATGCTAAAGTCTCTGAAGATGAAGAAGTTCCGTTGTTAGTCTCAAAAAAAGGAGCTGGGCAACCCCTCCAGCGTATTAGGCCATGGCATTAGAGCAACGACTCGATTTGCTACCTGATATGATCGGGCAAGCCAGGCAGAAGCTCATGGCTGAAATGCACTAACATCACATATTCACGCCACTCAATGCCTTCAATTAATTCTATATTTCAATAAGATTTTCTGATCAGATTCCCCATATCCGAGCGGCAATACAGGGACGCCCAAAACCAAAGCTCGTGACTGTACAGCGTGATCCTCAACGTGGTCAAAGCGAGTTGAGTGGGAATCCTGTAAGGCTGGCTATCGTTGACCGCGACTACAGGCAATTTGATTGTGGACATACCCCAACTAGACCGTCGACTCGGTCTTGGGCGCAACGGCGCACCAGGTCTCTATACCTGCCCAAAGAAGAGCATTGCTTCCAGATTGCAGGCAAGGAGACATGGGAAGAGTGTCGAGTATACGCTAGGCAGCTAGCAGCAACCTGACCTGGTCATCGAAGGGACGATGGTAGCACAACAAGCGGCGCCTCAAAGGCTACCTGACAAGCAGCCTCAACTCCGCCAATAGGTCTCTGATTGCCAACCTGTGGCTCTTACAGGCAAGCTCTCACGAGCAGAGCTGTGTGAACAGCGTCTTCGTGGAATCCGTGCCAAGCCAAGCTATCCTGCTCGCTAAAGCATACGCGGCACGTGATTAGACAATCATCAGTGGGCTACGGGTAGAAATTTGTACCATAGAAAGGGTCGAATGTCCTAGCTAGGAGGTTGCAGGGATGGATGGCCGGACAGCACGAATGTGCTGAGAAGCATCATCGCAACGGCCACAATAATGCCTTCACAACGTACCGCCAAGAAGCGTCGTGCTGACAAGAAGCGCAAGGAGCGCCCTAGCGTCCTTACCGAGATGGACCGTTCCAAATAAATTTAGATAATGCAACGGGATATTCTCTAACACATTCACCTTAGGGTTTCTTTCCTATAGCACAATAAGCGCTGAAAAGGTGAGTCGCAGCTTTTTAGCCTTTTCTTCCCAAATGAGACTAGGTGATTGAACGTTATATCATAGACTCGATTGAACCTGAGCGATTCTTCATCGCAATTCTCGCTGCCATCATGCCCCTGTCTTAGAATTGTTCGAGCTGAGCAATGATAGTCTTGAAGCAACCTTTCGGTAGCAGACTTTGGATGTGGTAGCGTTCCTACTCTCACACACGGTAAGATACGTCGATCTGAGATTTGGTAGAGCAGAGGCTTTGCCAATTATGAGGCCTGAAAGGTGAAATTCGGGCTGAAGCAGATTGAACTCGAGTATGATCCAAGACAAAAAACTCGCTCGTTACTCAAAGACAGGCTTCTTTGAGTCTTCTGAGGCTGTTAATGTGATTATCTTCCTGTATCTTCAAACCCTAAAACAGGCGTGGTCTCTGCTCTACCTACAATGGATATATGTGCATTCTTCTGAACCTCGCGAGTGAATACCACTCTTACTCATCAACTTCCTGTGCGAAGGACCTCTCAATGATCTGGTCAGTTCTACCTCCTAATACAGACTCCGCTCCCAGGATTAATTGTGGTATCGTGTGCAAGCTCGAAACTGCTCAAACGTAAACATTATGGCCTCGGCATCGTTTCGTGCTGCAGTGCCAACCCATCCAAGACCCTGTCCCCCAACCGCCCGTTCCGTAATGCTGAAATCTGTTACAGCAGTCGTTCCCAGCCTCGCAGCCAATATCGACCCCTCAGCCACAGTCAACGCACTCTTCGTCTGGTCCCCCTCTGGCATACTCAACAACCAAATAGTCTGGCCGTGGCTCCCTACCACGTCAATGGTAGTCATGCCGACAGAATTCCTCAACGGCGTCCGCGAAAAAACTAACCGAGCGGACGTTTATATGGGAGATTTCCTCGAGAGAGGTGCTTTTCTCTTGATTCATACGGAAGGTGGGCTTTTTAATTGATCGAGGATTATCGATGGCGTCGTATTTCGGGATTTTGAGGTGGAGGGGTGCGGTGGGGGAGGCTTGCGTAAAGTGGCAGAGGACGCAGTCGACGCCGTCCATTGAGGTGCCTGGGTTGAGGCCAAGGACGCGGATGGAGACGAGACACACCTTTTGGAAGCCATCGGTCGTCATATCGTAGGAAGTAAGGTCTCTAGTGTCAGATTTAAACTGCCGGTGTGTCCAAAATAGAACGCAAGAACCGGCGTGGTGGCAAAAGGACATGAGGAGACCGAAGAGAAATTTCTCTATCCGCCTGGGCCGACATCGCCCATCGGATGAAGGCTTGTTACATCACTGGAGACATCAAGGCTTGTAGGCTCGATAGGTCATGATTTAGGTTTATCTGCGGCTTTCTCTAGCAGGAACGCGGCCTGTGGCATGACGCGAAGAAGAACATCTCATGTTGAGGCTGCCCTCACAAGAAGTACCCTCCATAGGTGCCATATAAACAGCAATTGCGGGTCTTTTTGCTACGTCACACTGATGTTAGAGGTGCAATGGGTGGTGATTGCTCCGAAGCAGCTTTGAGGCGCTTGAGGCGCTGTGTCGAGATTTCAGGGGCAGATCGTTTGTTTGGAAAAGCGCCTAGCGCTCTTTATTTCCACCACCGTACACGACTCTCGATCTTCTCGATTCTCAACTTTTCAATCTAAAGTGCAAAGGACAATGAATTAACGAGCAAGTCAACAATCTATGTCACATAATTAAGATTATCCGTTGGCTATATCCAGGCATCCTTTATCCCATATCCCATATATCATGTCTTTACAAATAATACACAAACGCGCCCATGGCCATCATTCCAGCTCCCCAAACACTCACGAGCCAAGCGTCGCCTCTAATTAAGCTGCTCGCTGATCCAATGAAAGGTAAAATGCTTGCAGTGGAATTGGACTTTCCACTTCCGGTTGGCAATATAATAACGCTCGATTCACCAAGGTTGGTGGCAGTACCAATGAAGGTGCCGTTGTAGATTGGGAGCCCGATGGGGTTGGGAGTTGGTGTGATTGTCTTGTTGCCAACGACAATTAGTGGAACGGCGGCCGATGGGAACGCGATATTTGGTGCCATGCTTGTGGTGAGCGACGCGGAGGCGGAAACAGGGACCGATTGCTGAGAACATTATGTTAGCACGAGGATACACGATAAGCTGATGTGGAGAGCAAATGATCGAAAAGCACTACAATGGGCCCCATGGAAGGAGCTGGTCCGAGGTATGGTGAATTGTTTTTCAATTTGAGGATTTGGAGACTTACAGGAGCTATCGTCAGAGTTGCCATTGCGGCAGCGAGCGGCACATTCGAATGAGTAGTAGTCATTGTCGCTGTGGTGTTCGTGACCTGGATCAATGCAATCGGAACAATACTCTCGCCTCCTCCAGAGCAGGTCGAGAACCCGAGGAAGTCGATGAACTCCTGCTGTCCATTCGCATCCAGAATCACTTTGCCATTCGCGGACGACAAGATTTCCGTATATGCGGAGGACAACGTTGTTGGCGCGCCGGAAGTTGTTACACAAATTCCATTGGATTCGAAGGCAGATGTTACCGAGTATGCTATAGACCGATTAGAGCTTGCGTCGTCAATTACGCATACACCATACCCGTGAAGACATTATAAGCCGTAGGCGAGGTCCTGACATCCATTAGCGTCTAGTACAGGCACTGAAGTCGCATCGCTCAGCTTACAATAGAGCTCCTCCAACAGTGGCCGACGGCGCAAAGTTGAGTGTTGTCAAAACGCCGGTATTCGCAGTATCCGCTGGATTGAACGTGAAGGCGCCCTCATTCTGCATAAGGGATGTCCTCGTCGCGCTAGTGCCATTTCCAACGCCCACGGATACCACTGCAGTCGCAGCTGTGTGTATGAACACTTCTGAATACCAGACAAGGCCGGCGACATCAGCGACAAGGTAGCAGCCGCCGCATGATGGGGCCGCTGCGCTAGCTGGCCGGGCTAAGTCTGGGGCGCTGCCCGATTGTAAGAATTGAGCAGGCGCAGTAACAGACGCAAGTTGCTCTGTTGTGAGAGGGTCAATTAGCCGTGTTCGGAGAATGGAGTCTTTGTAGCAGTAGCCATACCTTGAGGGGCACAGAAGATCGGTCTACAGAGCAGGTTCAGCGCCATGAAGAGGAAGAACGATAGTGAGGCCATGGTGTGGATATCTCGACAACAAAAAGGAGTGATTGTAAGGAAGAAGAGGCTACAAGAGCTATATGACGTGGGGAAGGAGCTTTCTTAATAGGGTCCCCGCTCATGCGACCTCGCTGGATAGCTCTAGGAAAGGATCTGTACCTGGCTCCGAGCTGTCACCCGCTTCGGAGGCTTGCAGTAGGATTGCGGATCAAAAACAAACGCCTCGTAAGGGTAGGGGTTCCGTCCATATCTGACCGCTCTGGACCTTCGGGTCAGCCCGTGAAAGCTATAGTAGCAAGCCAAGGTCGTGAAGAGTATGGCGGGCTTGTCATCGGTCCGCTTACTGGACCTTAGGCTTCAGCGACTACAGGCCTCCGAGCTCTATCAAGCTCCTTCCTTATCGGAGTAAGCGGTAGTGGGTGAGGACAGGGACCCGGTATAAGGGACTTCGCTGGTTGGACAGCTTGCTGGGCGGTGAAGTGCGTAATGGCTGGCTCAGGTTTCTGGTGGTGGAATTAGTTGAAGGGTTTGGCATGCATATTCTACGAGTAGCTATGGATGTAACGGTTGTCATTGGACAGATGTTGCGCTATTTTCCGTGGAGGATGATAGTGATTTATGGTAAGCAGGCGACTTGTAGTTGGTAGGATCGATGCTAGGGAAAGCGGGGTATAGGGGAGGAGTTCGTTACTTATTAGCGCTTATGTATTGTGCATGACTTGGAGCGCCAACATCACTCGCATCAACTACCCCCACTTCACCACTTCGCCCACTGCTTCCCACTGCTCCCACTACTTGCATTTGCTGGGACACTTCAGCCTTTCTACTGAAAATCATGCCTACTAACCATTAACAAAGTGATCCAGGGATCGTTCCGATCTAGAAGGGTAGCCACAGGGACATGGAGATGTCCGAACAATAAGCAAATCGAGCGCTCAATGTGCCCTGAAATCAAGCCGCAAAGTCTTGCAATTGAACAGCGACAAGGACATGCGTGACGCGAACATGCAACATTCAACCACAAAGTTTGGAGAGCTGCTGTGAGTTGCGACGGTGAGAGTTCAGAAGGATTTCGAGGTGCATAAGCATAGCCCTGAACTTGTCTGGTGCCCGCATGCCACCTTCTACCTGATTCGCACCACGGCTCGACATGCCAAAATTCCAGACCAGTCTATTTTTGCTTACTATCGCGGTGGTTCAACTTCCGTGCCATCCCACCGTCTGCTGCACTTCCCAGCTATATACTTAGCACACACTGTCAGCGCGCCTTTCCATTCTTCGTCGTCTCGTCGCCATCGGTGTGTTCAGTGCTGCCAGCGTTAGAATATACTGTTATTCTCATCATAATTCTTTCGTTCAGGCTTCGTTGTTGTCTTTACTTCCCTTCGCTATATTATTTTCGTCCGAAAGCAGTAATTCATAATGCCGATCGAAGCTGCGCCGATCGTTGTTGAGCCAAGTGGGAATTTGTATGCGATTTCTCATCTTCTCCGTGTCCAGGAAGAATACAGCGCACATTTACCAATACTGATTTGCTACTCTGTAACAGCCTTGGAGATGATGGTGCCTGGTCCACTTTCCTTGTCAGCGCCGGCAGCCCACCTCAACAGCTTGAGGTCCTTGCATCGACCGAGGTAGCGTCGACTTGGGTAGTGTCGCCAGATGGATGCGGTACCCACGATGCACCAAATTGTACAGAGTCTCGGGGTGGAGCCTACGATGTTACAAAATCGTCCACTTGGAACAACAAGGGTGTTTTCCTGCTTGGGGCAGAGAGAAATCTGGGATATACCGGACCGAACAACATCGTGAATGGTACATATGGCTATGACACTCTCATGCTACCAGGGAAGGCCGGGCTTGCCAATGTCTCCGTGGATCATCAAGTGTTAGCTGCAATTATCACGGAAAAGTTCTACATCGGTAGTCTTGGTCTTTCCAACCAACCTATCAGTGTCTCGACCACCGACTCGTCACCAAGTTTCTTGAACTCGCTCAGGACTCAGAACCTCATTCCCAGCATCTCATACAGCTACACAGCTGGAGCTTCATACCGTAAGAAAGCAAACTTTACCTGACGTAATCGTTGCTGACATCTCATAGAACAAAAAAATGGCGTCAATGGAAGCTTGACATTGGGCGGCTACGATGCATCAAGATTTACCCCCAACGACGTCTCATTTACCTTCGCGCCCACCGATGTCAGACAGCTCGTCGTGGCAATCCCGTCGATCACCTTCACCAGTTCCAAAACTCAAACGCCACTGTTGTCCCACGGAATTATGGCGCTCATTGACTCGACAGTCCCTCACATGTGGCTCCCACAAGATGTTTGTCAAGCCTTCGAGCAGGCCTTCGGTATAACATGGGATCCTATTCACAATCTCTATACTGTAAATGATACTATGCATAGTGCACTGGTAAAGGAGAACCCCAGCGTAGTATTCGAGCTTGCCAACAGCTACAATGGCCCCTCAGTCAACATCACTTTACCCTACGCTAGCTTCGATCTTACTGCGAGCTTTCCTCTGGTCAAGAACCAGACAAGATTCTTTCCTTTGCAGCGTGGGTCCGCCGATACTTCGTACACGCTTGGGCGTACGCTCCTACAAGAATCGTAAGTCGTCATGCTACCCCTCTTTTTACAATATGAACACTAAGCATCTATAGATTTCTGATCGTCGACTATGAAAACTCCAACTTCTCTATCTCACAGGCAGTATTTGATCCGAGTACGCCAAGTCACATCGTCGCCATCCCATCCCCCAGCACTACCGACAGTGGATCGTCAAATCCACCCTCGAGCGGCTCACCGATCGTAAAGACAACTGGCAGCAGTTCTCATGCTATTGGTACGGGGGCTATAGCCGGTATCGCTATTGCTATCGTCGTCATCGCCTCCATTATTAGTGCCCGGTTCATTGTCAAGCGTGTTAAGAAGTCACGCCGCGATCGTAAACTCGTTAAGGAACTCCAAGGCGATGTGCCCAAGGAAACGCAGGAAGTGAGTATAGACTATGAACCCAAACAGGACTTCTCGTCGTCGGACGGACTCGAGACCAAGAACAGGAGCACTTTTGTCGAGGTCAGGGAAGTACCCATGACACCTCCCATCGTTTCTCTATCGGAGATGGATGCCGAGATGCATGGATACTTCGGCGACGATTGTGAGAAGCGACCAGTTCACCAGGAGTTGCCTGGCTCCCCTGTAAACAGGTCAGAGCTTTCAAGCCCAGAGCCATGGTCAAGGCCAGAACTTCCATCACCGGATCCTGAAGCGCTCCGCTCTGAACTCTCCACCCCTGAGCCTAGATACCTCAACTCGGAATTACCAACCCCAGATCCCAGCGTTGAACTAGCATCCGGTCCAAATTCTCCACGCATGGACAACAGACGCTCTGGTCTCAACTCCCCCGAGCCACGCCTACCAATCCAACGCCCACAGTCTCACCAATTCGACTCATCCGAGTCAGAAGCAGGCTTAACATTCGACGGTATAGCTCCCCCAGGTATCCACCGCCGCTACCACTCTGATGTCTCAGACATTCCCTCCCTCCCATCACTCCAATCCGCCGCAAGGCCCGTCGTACGGCGCATGGACTCAGAAGACTCCGTCCTAGACTTCATCCGCTCAAACGACCGCCACGTCGACACCTCAGACGGAGACATCAGATCGCCCGTCTCCCCCGCTCGACCCATTTTGATCCACCTTGACTCCTCAGCCTCCGAGTCCGAATCCCCCTCCCCTCTCCCTACCATCTCTTCCCGTCCCCGAGTACCACAAACCCACCTCGAATCCAGTTCTGAAGGAGAATCTCCCATTTCTCGAGGCCCTCCGACCGCTTTCCGCCACGTCGTTGGCCTCGCTTCCAATTTCTACTCGTCATCGGTATCGCGACCGGCTTTGCGACGCTCGGTGGGTACGAGTTCGCAAAGTACGACACCACAGAGACCAGCGAGCAATCGATATGATGACAGTGATAGTGATGCGTGGCAGACGAGGTTGGATAGTCCGAGTACGGAGGCGCCGTCTGATGTGTCGAGGCTCCATTCGCTTAATCGTGGGCAGAGGGGGTGATTTATTTTTCTGAATTGAAGTGAAGGATATTGATGTGTAATGCATGCACGTCTGGGTAGCGCTGCGTTGGTATATTGGAATTGGGACTGGGATATGGAAAGGGAAGGGAAACGGATACTATATAGTGGAGCATTTACAGGCAGTATACGGAGCACTCGCGCGTATTCGCAGACGTTAGCGCTTCAAGTGAAATGAAATGGCTTACCATCAAACCCAACTTGAGCGAGAACAGATCAATAAGTCTGGACTAATATGTCTGCACTGACGCGCTTTCTGCTCGCCCCCGCACTGATGTTGGACTTCGACCGCTCAAGTCTGCCATACTTTGCCAGATGCGATGGCAGCTTCCCCTCTCATAGACTCTGTTCGAAGTATTCACGAATAACGTTGCTGCTTCCTTTTCACGTGTAATTTGCGCACGACATCATTGCCTTTCTTGCTCATAACAGCATTTGATTTGTTCATTCAAATATCCACTCCAAAATACCCAAAGATACAAACAGCGCATCCCGAACCCCAGATCGCCTCGCTCACAAATGACATTCAAGTATCACCTCACCATCTCCAGAATTCGCGCGCTAAACCCAAGGCGCCCTGCTCGTACCTCACATTCAGAAACTATCTCAAACTTCCCACCACAAACCTCCCTCTTTCAAGCCCCAAAACCCAGAACGACAACCTAACTCCTACAACACTCATCAGCATAACCACTCTCGGCACCCCTCCCGGAAAAGGGGTTCGGAGGGGACACGAACAAAAGCGCCAAAGTAATACTCCCATTAATCTTCGCCTTCAACTCCAATTCCACATCCAAATCCAATTCTATCCTCAACTTCAACCCATCTTTCTTCATCACCTCAGACTCTCCCTCTTTCTCATCGTCTCCTTCACCCTTAATAATCGTTTGTCTTTCCCCTCTCCCGTTCGATGATCGCTTTACCTCACCACCTTGGCCCCTTCTCTGGGGTAGTGTGGCACCTCCCTTCGCGTCCTCCTCATCTGCCTCGGTTTCTTCGTTCTCGGCTACGGCTGGCATTTGTTGTTTCTGTTGCGCCGCTTGCTTTTGCTGCTGGTTTGGCTTCCTCCGTCGCGAGCGTCGCGATTGCGAGCGTGATCGGTGGCTTTGAGTTGAGGTGTCGCTTTCTGAGGTTTCTTTTGTGGGGGGGTTTTGCTTTTGGGGTGTGCGATCGCTGGATGACATGGTAGGTTATGAGCGCGTTCGATGGGGAGATGGAGGGAATGCTGAGCCAGTGTATATATTTTTGATATGTACGGTGAGTAATTTACAGTTACTACTGACCTACGACACAAGCTTGAGTCTGGTCGCGCATCTCGCTACGAGTATCCAGCCCGTTAGTTTCTACAGGGGCCTTTATCTGGTTCGCGTCAATCTGCCAAGATCTCAGCCACACCACATGGAGATCCACGAATCCCGCCCACGTTTTTGACCGTTGAAAAAGCCAGGATACAAACGGTGATTCGTTTTAGTCAAAACTTCTGCCTCACGATACGCATTGGAATCCCGAGGCCGTCTACAGACGCTATTCATTTACATAGACATGGCAAAGGGATGGCTCATGAGTATCTTTTCTCGGCAGCGATCCTGCAGGTCATCGGTCTAGCCCCCCGCGTACCAGCCAATCCAGTGCTGTGGAACATGGCTAGGACGACACTAGTTCCAGGGGTGATGGGGGCGAGAAGGATCACGCGAAGTATGGCTGGGAAGTGGGATTTGGAGATGAAGGAGGCGTCGTCATAATACTTCCATCTTTGCTGCAGACTTCTTATCGCCTGTCATTGCAACTCCCTTGCTACGATACTGTTTCGCTTGACCACTTTTTGCCCGATCATAGAACCAACTACGCAACAAAAAGCAGAATACACCACCATCCACGCCCCAAAAGACCTCCAAAATGGCCGACGAAGAACCCCAAGCCACGGCCGGCGCCAACGACCCCTCTCTGACCCCCTCCACCTCCAACAAACAGCAAAAGCCCACCCAAGCCTCAAAGCGCACACCCCCGAAACTTCCCCCCAAGCGCCCCAGCCAACAAAACACTCGCGCAAAAACACCCCAAAAAGAAACACAAAAAGGCCCCCCATCACCCACCTCATCCACCGCTCCCTCCTCCCCTCCTCCCGCCCAACCACAGTCGCGCACCCAGTCCAAACGGCGACAAAGTCGTGGTAAAGGGAGCAGAGGTAGGTCGAAAGCGCCTGCTGGCAGTGATACCGAATCCAACGCGCGCAGCGAACTGAGCGAGATCTCCGAGAGTGGGAAAGCGACTGGTGGACGGCGGCAGCGGAATAGGAACAGGGGAAAGAATAATAACAAAGGAGCGACTTCTAGACCGCCGCAGACGAGACGTGGTGGGGAGAAGGGTGGTGGGCCGCTGGATTCACTGGATGAGGTGGGAGAAATCGCGGATGGAGAGGTTGATAATAAGCAAGATAGGGTTGGTGGAGTGACCGGTAAGGTGGGGAGGACTGTTGGGG
>JAABUS010001084.1_pt1 | contig 62824 bp, 57 predicted proteins | sample 5560161 | NCBI WGS metagenome assembly JAABUS01 (sample SAMN10711885, study PRJNA513376) | rock metagenome | isolation source: Antarctica rocks | place: Antarctica: Victoria Land, Trio Nunatak nord | collected 2016-01-04
TCTTTATGTTTCTCATCATAATCTTCTATCAAATGATCTTCATGTTTTTCTTCATGTTTTTCTATCAAAAAAATAATGCAAAAGCAAAAAATCGGAAAAATTTCTATATTTAACTTTCTTGACATCAAGCTTGAGTTCTTGATAAGTTAAGTCAAATTAACTCAATTTTCAGTCAAATCAAGTTATGTTGAATTGAAAATATGAGTAATTCAACTCAAATTGAGTTGAAAATGTAAACAACTTGAATCAATATCAATTTGAGTTCAAAATGTTAACTTGAAACTTGATTTAATAATCAGTCTACATTTACAAAGAATGAATACATCATTCTTTTTATATTAGACTTTTGAGATTTTTGTAATTTTTAAGATGAAAATATTCATGAAAAAAGAATTTAATGTTGATAATATAAATCTTGAAAAGATAAACATGAATGTCAGCAAAATTAAGAATGAAGCATGTTAATTTATTAATAAAATAATAAAGATGCTTGAATTAATTTGTTTGAATCATTTACTGCATAATTGACAACGAGATTTATTTATACATGATGTTGACTACGAATCTTTTGATTCTATTCTATGTTTGAATAGAAGTCAAAAGAGTCAAAAGATCTTAATTCAACGCAGTTTGAATGATGTTAGAACGTTGCGTGATCAGAAAAGTCATTATGCAAAGTTTTCACTCATGCAACAACATTCTTTCTAACAATCACAATCAATCTACGAGAAAGATTAATGACATGTTGATGTCAGTAAGAAATGAAAAGATACTACTAGTGATTAAAAAACTTAAATGCATAGTCTGAGAGTTATGACTGCAAGTGATTGAAAAAATGATGACTTATCAATCACGTCAATATACTGAAATGTCTTCATCACATCAACAGTATCATCAAGTAATTGATGAAAAGATATTAGATAAAGTAGTGATTTCAGATGATGAGTTTAAGAATTGAGATTACATGTGCTTAAAGAAGTAGTGACTTGTTGATCATGCTGATATACTGAAAGAACTTAAACTTATTTTCTTTACTTGACGTCAAATCATACATCTATCTACATGAAAAATCGAAAGCGCAAGAGAATAATCAGAATGCATTCTCTTTTATTGATCAGAGTTAAACATTGAATGATTGCAATTGCGCGCTTATATTAACAATTTATTCAACGTCTACGTGATATAAGTCAAATCAAGAGAAGAAAAGAATTATTTAATACAATCACACTTTATCTTCTCATCATGCACATCTTTTTTTCATCACATATTTCTCTGCTCAATAAATGATAATTATTAAGCAAGAGAACGCAGTTTTTGACATTATAATCACAAGCATCACGAGTGCAATGAAATCAACTTCGCGATCAAAGATTGAAGTTCAAAGCATCGTTGTATAAAATATCATTAATGAAGAGTAAAGCAAAGATGATGTGTCATAATTAAACAGCATAAACACTTTTATCAAGAGTTTACTTGAGCATCACACGCTGAATAGAAGCTATAAATTCATTACTGATAATATAGTGTCAATTTTATTGTTTCAATGACGTGAAGTTATTATGTAATCAACAAGTAATTTTCTTTCTCAAAGAGTTTTGTTTATTCAATATACATAGCGACTGACAATGAGATTCATTTATACATGATGTCAACTATAAATCTTTTGATTCTATTTTGTTTTGAATAAAAGTCAGAAGAGTCAAGAGATCTCAATTTGACATAGTTTGAATGATGTTAAAACATTGTGTGATCAGAAAAGTCATCATGCAAAGTTTTCACTCACATGACAACATCTTTTTCTAACAGTCACAATTAATCTATGAAGAAGATTAATGACATGTCAATGTCAGTAAAAGATGAAAAGATACTACTAGTAAAATAGTTGACTCAGATGAAGAGTTTGAAAGTCATGATTACAAGTGATCAAAGAATTTGCAACTCGTCAACTGCGTCAATATTGAAACGTCTTCATTACATTAATAATGTCATCAAGTAATTGATGAAAAGATATCAGATAAAATAAATGAATCAGATGATGAATCTTGAGTTTGTGATTATATATGTTCAAAGTGTTATGAGTCTGCATAGAGCGAATCATATGAGTGTATTTTAACTAGAAGTTCAAAGCTGAAGTAGAAAGAAGATGCAACACAACGTGAGTTTTACTCACGAAGACACGTTAGATCGCTAGCGTGTCAACAACAGCTCTACTCACAGCTTTATACTAGTCTATGTTAGACTAATCAAACTAATCAGAGATATCAGAGATGCATGCTCATAACATTATCTTTTCTCTTTATTTAGCAATGTTCTCATTGCTGCAGTTTGATCAATCAATTCTTGTTAAGTCGATTTCTACTTTGATTTGTTTGAATACTTTTGATGAAAGTCATTTACAATCTTTAAGCAGTTTTTGAACTCATTTTCATCGACATTGTATCAATGTAGATCAACGTTATAATCTTTTCAATTGACATGATATTGCAATCGTTTTTTGTAGTGTCTAAAGTTCAGTATGTTCTTCACTTTTTATTCATCTTCGTTATTTATCACTATAGAATCAGATGACTTATTTTGTTGTTCTTTCAAAGAATCTTTTGAATTTAGTTGTAGCAGATTTGAGATGAACTCTGAATGAATCTTCATTGTCAATAACAGTTTCAGTCGATATGCATGTTCAATCTCAGTCAGAATCTTGAAAGATTCTAGCATCTTATCATTCAGTTTCTTTGATGATCTTGCAATCGTAATGTTTCTAGAATTTAGAAACATCATGTCATCTATCTTGTAGATCATTTTCTTTCAATGCTTATCAGTCTGTTTCTTCATTATGACTCTGACTCTTGCTAATGTTTGCTTAATCAACGCTAATAATCATTTCATGTGTTCAAATATATTCTCTGCTTTGTCTGCTTAAATTCTAGCTTGAGCGATCTCATATTCAGTTGAATTCAAATCAAAGCTCATATAAGAGTGAAAGTTCTTATTCAGAAAGAACGCTGATTATTCAATTGATGACAAAATAGCATTATTATCAACGAATTCAGTCATAAATAGTCAGATGAATCAGTCATCTTGCATGTATGAGCAATAACTTCGTAAATATCGTTCTACATTCTGATTCACTCTTTTCATTTAATCATCGATCTGTGAGTGATAGTCAATGAATAGTTTTATCTTAATATTAAGTCTCAAATATAAAGACTTTCAGACAATCAATTTGAATTGTGAATCTTTATCAAACATTATTAATCTTGATAGTTCATAAGTTCTGAAGATTCATATCAGCAACAGCTTAACTGTTTATTCAGCGAAAGTCTCTTCATCATCTGATCAACAGAATATATAGTGACGTTCTTTAAACAATCGATCTATCACTGTCAGAATCACGTTGCTTTCATCACTTTTTAATAAATTGTTAATAAGATTCAATGATATGTCTTATCATCATTGTTCAAGTATAAACAATGACTTCAGTAGTTCATTGATTTGATCTTTTAATGCTTTTAATCTACGACAAACGTAACAGTTTTGAATGTAGCGTTTGATTGTCGTTCTCATCTTTGATCAGCAATATAATTGTCTTAACAAGTCTAATGTTTGACTCATATCAGAGTGATCACTGATTGAAAGATCATGTGCTTTTCTTATTAATTAAGTAATCATTGACTGAAAGATTCACAGTTTATCATTCTTTCAAAGTACTTCGTTCAGTACTTTGCAATTGTCTAGACTTATATCTTGACAAGTTCTTCTGTTCTGTTCTATGACTGTTTGAATATTGATACATTGTTGATTCATTCAATTTTCGACTATAATTTGATTCTAAATAGAAATCATCTCTTCGATCGAATTTTTGTTAGCTTTCAATTTCTGTTTTGAATCTGAGTCAAATATGAGCAAGATCTGAGTCAAATCTTGATCATCTTTTATTGATTGCAGTTCAAATGTGCTTGCTGACAATAGCATCTGATGCTGATATAGCTTTCAATCATCATTTGATTCAACTGATTTAACATCTGACATTCTGATCAGCGCATCTGCTTTTAGATTCTGCTTTTCTGACTGATATATGATCTTGAAGTTATATTTGAATAACTTCTTAGCTCATTTAGTCTGTCGTCTGATCAGTTTCTTGATGATCATGAAGTACTTCAAATTCAGATGATTGATGAAGATCTTGATCAAAATATCAGTACATTTCAATTTGAAGCATTAATGCTTCAAGCATCAAATAATAGTCAAAAGCTCTTTGTCGTAAATCTTGTAATTGCATTTTGCAGAAATCATGTTCTTGCTATAAAAGATCACTGAATGTAGAATGTCTTTATCATCATACTGAGACAATACTTCATCGTTGACATAGTTTAAGAAGTTCATTTTCAGAATAACTTCTCTGATTGAATCAAAATGCTTCAGAACGAAGACTGTCATCATCTGTTACTTTAATTTCTCAAAGATCATCTGACAGATCTCTGTTCATTCAAATGAATGATCTTTTCAAGTCAGCTTTATCATAAATTGAGCAATCTTTAAGAAGTTCTTTATGAACTCTCGATAGAAATTGCAGAAGTCAATGAAGATCTGTACATGAGTCAACGATCGAGACACTTTTCAGCTTTGAATCACATCTACTTTTCAAGAATTTATTCGTAGATCATTGATGAATATCAGTAGTTTTAAAAACAAGATCTCTTGAATCTCAAATTTGCACTTGTCAAAGTCTATCTGCAGATTAACTTCACAAAGCTTGTTTAGCATCTCTTTCACATGAGTTCTATGTTTCTTCAAGATCTTACTGTAAATGAGAATGTCATTCAGATAAATCTGACAGAATTTATGCAGACAGTTGAACAACATGTCGTTGATATAGTGTTGAAAGAATGTTGATTCATTGATTAATTCAAAGAGCATTATTCTATATTTATAAACATCAAAGAAAGTGATAAATGTGATTAGATTCTCACTTTCAATGCTCATGCAAAGCTTATTGAACACAACGATAATGTTAAGTTGAATCAGATATTTACTGTCTTGAATTTGAGCGAGTACTTCGTTTATTAAGAATATTGAATAATGATTTCTTTTGATCAGAGTATTCAGTTTCTGATAATTTACGCAAAAGCGAAGATTATCATCTTTCTTTTCGATGAATAGTATTGACGAAGTGAATGAAGCTTTGCTGAGTGTAATAAACTTCTTCTTCAAGTTCTCTTCTAGATACTTCTTGATCTTCTGCAACTTGTGACTCAACATGAGATATAATCAACTTTTAGAAGATTAACTCTCATCTTCTAATTCAATCTTATGATCATATGATTGATGCAAAGACAACTGAATTGTCTTTTCTCTGTCAAAAACGTTCAGAAAGTCATGATAAACTATTAAAAGCTTCTTCTTCAGTTTCTTTAATGACATGATAAAGATCATTTCATTCAGTTTCGCTGAATCTTTGATTGAGCTAAGCATCTTGTTGATTTCACTAATAATCAATGTAAAGATCTTGACATTCTTCTTCTTGACTAGAGTTTGATAAGCAGCGACTTCAATCATGACAATATTGACGAGCTCTTTCTTCTTTGATGACTGAATGAGTTCATGTTGATTGAAGTCAACTTGAGTGCTTTGCTTTCATATGAGAGCTGATTCAATGAATCAATTCACTGATTTCAAATTTGTAGTTCGCTTTAAGATGATCATTGACATAGACTTCAAGTTTTTTTGTTTCATTTCACAGATCTCGCTTAATTCAAGTTAATGAAATGCTGATTGACTGCTTGCTTTTGAAATGATAAGTTTCAAGATTTGAATATTTAATGAAGATATCAATCAATCATTTGCAGAATCTATCAAAATTTAATTTCTTTTCAATCAAAGATTGTCAATGATTATCTTGTGCTGATCTAGACAAGTTATTAATAAAGATATCATTTCATTCTTATGTTCTTGTATAGTGACTGAGATATACAGAGCATATGTAATAAATCTTCAATCAAGAGTTTCATCATATGAATGAATTGACTTCTGTTTGAACAGTGAAATTGACTGAATATCAAATCATTCACATAGTTCTGAAATCAATGAATTGTCAGAATCATGTCTAAATAATACAATCAATGAAGATCAGAGTTGATAGTGCTTGATCTTTAGAAATAGCTATAACTGAATATTAAGAATACAGAAAAAGATGAGTACAAAAGCTTTTATTTAAGTAATATTCAGAGACTGCGCTAAGCTTGAAGAGAATGTGTTTGTGACATAAGTAGAATGTGATGTAGAATGAAAGATGATGTTGAACAAAAAGATGTTGAGAAAAGAAAATAAAGACTGAGTCAGATCTGAGTCAGATTCAAGCCAGATCTTGGTTAAAGACATTGACTAGCTTTATTTAGTCTTGATATGCTCATAACATTACTCTTTTCTTTGAAAATTCATGTTTGCATGAATGTAGCTCATTTGCTTGCTTTCTTATTGAGTTATTTCAATACTAGCGTAACTTTCTTGAGTATAACATATGAAATTCGTTCAAAACTTTCTTGAAGTCATCGAATTCATCTTTATCAACATAGTATCATTTATTGTCTTTATCTAGATCTTTTTATTTGATCTTGTACTGTATTTGATCTTGATAGCATCTGAAGTTAAGAATGTTATTTATCTTTTAATGTTCATCATCATCATCATTAATAATGATGAGTCTGAAAGATTCTGCATGCTGTTTTGATAGAAGATTTTTTGAATATGATTGCAGTAACTTTAAGCTGAACATTGAATGCAGATGCTTCATGCTGACTGATAAATGAAGATGATAGAAGATTTTCACTTTAACAATGATCTGATACAATTCTAGTTATTTATCTTTCAAATCTTTGCATGATCTTGTGATTTTGACGTTTCTGAAGAATAGTCAAACTCAGTCATTTATCTTATAAATGACGTCTCATTTATGTTTATTGATCTGTGCTTCAATGATCAGCTTCATCTTTTTCAATTGTTGATGATCAAAGCTCAGTAGCTCTTTCATTTGAATGATAATATCATCTGCTTTTCTAGCTTTCAGTCGTTCATGAGTGATTTCATAGTCAATCGTATCTGAATTAAATTTCATTCAAGAGTGAAAATCTTTATTGAAGTAGAAAAAGATCATTGAGATGATTGAGAAGATATTGAAATTGTCGCTGAATTTCATCATAAATATTTATTTGACTCAGTTGTTCTGCATGTAACTGCAGTAAATTCTAAGTTTGCATTCAACATCTTGATTGACTTATTCTGTCTGATCATTGATTTTCAAATGATAGACTGTGAATAAATTAGCTGTGATTCTCAGTCACTTGCAAAAACTCTTTCACATAGTTGATATGAATTGAGAGTCTTTGTTTGAAACAATAGAACTAAGTAGATCATGCAGTCAATAGACGTTTCATAGCATGATTTAAATCATTTCTTCGACTGAGATGTCATCATTTTCTCAATGACAGGAAACATAGTGACATTCTTTGATGAAATGACATATGATTGTGCAAATGATGTTATAGTTTTCTGATAGAGATAGCTCAGTAATGAAGTTCATAACTATATCTTTTCAGCGTTCTTGTGAAATGAGTAGAAAATGATGAAGTTCATTGATGTTATTTCTAGAGACTTTGCTTTGCTGATAGGCATGACAGTTTCAAATGTACTGTCTGACTGTGACTTGATAATTTGATCAATAGTAGAATCATTGAATTAAATCAATAGTTCATTTGTTGTCGAAATGAGAGATTGAGAACTGATCATGAATTTTCTGTAGCAGTTTCGTATGCATATTCTTGAAAACTCACAGTAAGTCTTTTCTAAAGAGAACGTTGTCAATGATTTCGCAGTTCTTCAATTTAGTGATATGAAATTTGAGCTTGTTCTTGTTCATAACTTGTTTATATTCGTCGCAAAGCTCATTCATTTGATTGATCATATGCACTCACTGATAGAGATTTGCTTTCGGTTCAACAAGTAGAACATTGACTCTATTGAGAGTCAGAATAGTCTGAAAATGATCTTCAAGTCGTTAAGCTGATTCAGAGACGTTCGCTAAAGACATTCAAGTTAAAGCATTGACTTTAATATTTATTTTGCCTGATTTAAAAATGATCTGAAAGTTGAACTTTGACAGAATGTTCACATAGTTGACTTGTCATTGACTTAACTGTTTATTTTTCATGAAGATCTTCAAAGTCTGATAATTGATGAACATCTGAATGAGTAGTTCAATGCATTTCAGCTTAAGTCGTCAGTGTTTGAAACATTAAATAATGACTAGCAATTTCTTGTCATAGATGTGATAATTGATTTCAGCGAAAATCATGCTTTTACTGTAGAAAATCATTGAATGAAGAACTTTCTCGTCATTATACTGAGATAGTATTTCATCTTTTACATAGTTCAAAGCATCAATCTTCAGAATAGCTTGTCATTTGAGATTGAAGTGACGAAGTACTGAGATTGAGCTGACTTGTTTCTTTAGATTGTCAAAGACTTGAACACAGATCTCATTTTAAACAAAAGACATGTTCTTTCTAGTTAGCTGAATGAATGATTTGACTAGCTTCAAGAAGTTCTTAATGAAACGACGATAGAAGTTAACAAATTTCACGAAGCTTTGAATTTCTTTTAGATTGATTGAAGTGATTCAGCTGAGTATGACTGTCACTTTGCTGAAATTCATACAAAGATCTAGTTCTGATACAATGACTTTTAGAAAGACAGTCTCTTTCACATTGAATTTGCACTTTCAAATATTCATTTGCAGTTCAGCTTCGCGTAGTCGACTCAATACTAGTTTGACGTGATCTTTATGTTTCTTTCTCGTTTTGCTATAAATGAGAATATCATCTAGATAGACTTGACAAAAGTCATTCAGAAAGTCTCATAAAACATCATTCATATATTGCTGAAAGAAGACTGATTCATTAGTTAGTTTGAATGATAGCATCTTGTATTTATATGCTTTTAAAGCAGTGATAAAAGTGATGTAATTCTCGTTATTAAGATGCATTTGAAGTTTGTTGAACGTTGATATGATGTTCAATCTAGTCAGATGCTTGCAACTCACTATTTTATCAATGATCTTGTCTATCAATGATAGAGAATATTTATTTCTTTTGAAAATGACATTTAGCTTTCAATAGTTTACGCAGAATCAAAGATCTTCATTTGCTTTAAGAGTGAATAGAACGAGAAAGAAATAGAAGATCTGACTAGAAGTGATGAATCTCTTTAACAGATTCTCGTTTAAGTACTTCTTTATCTTCAGAAGTTTGACAGAGAACATTTAATAAACTTGACAGCGAGAGAACGTTGAATCACTGATGAGTTTAATTTTATGATCATAAAAGTGATGAAAGAACAGTTTATTCAATTGAGCTTAATCAAAAACATCTAGAAACTCATGATATTTCAATGACAGCTTTGCTTTAATATCTTTCAAATTCTGAGTTGTTTCATTGATTGAAAAGATGTTTAGAACGTTCAAATCACACTGAGTATTGTACGCGATTTTTCTATTGATGTTCATCATGAATAAAGCAAAGACTTTAATCTTGTTCTTCTTTGAATAATTTAACAATATTTTGAATGAAGCTGCATTTATGCTTTGAATCGAGAATGACTCTTCTTGAACAGATCATTTGAGCATCATAAAGATCTTAGTCTAAGTGACTGAAAAAGACAAAGATGATCATGATTAACTTGAGTGCTTTGAATTGAGAAAAATCGAAAAAATCGAAATAGAAGTATTCAATTGATTCAAAAAAACAATGACGTCGTTTTGTATATTCAATAATATTTCGTTTTTATTCATTCAGAACTTACTCAATATGACTTCATGATGATTGATATCAGCTATCAGCATTGATACAGTCAATTTCTTATGACTTTCAATGTTGAGATTGAGAAGAATTTTATGAGTGATGATCTTCTTAAATATCTTTTCATCATAATCTCTTATTAGCTTCTCTTTTGTCAATGATATAGATTGAATTTTCAGTTTCTTGCATACTTTATTGACTAGATTAGAATGTATGATCATGTAAATGATTGAATCACTGTCTATTAAAAAACAAAGGCTGAAAGATTAATTCTGAGAGATAAGATGAGCGTTAATTAGAAACAACTTTTCAAAGTAATTTTCTTTCAATAGAATTTCGTCTAGTTTGCACAAAGATATAACTTTTATCTCTTTGATGACTTTTGAAGAGATGACTAGTTTTTTTAAATCGAAATTTGAATTGAAATCAAAGCAATCATATTCATTGTTCACTGCATTAATTTTAGTAGGTTGATCAAGACACTCTTTAGAGCTATGATCTGATTTATGACATATGAAACAGCTTTCAACTAGAATATCTGCTTCTTTGACGCTAGTTAAAATCGCGTCGCGCGACTTTAGCTGATCAGACTTCAAGTGATCGACTGACTGAGTGACAACAGTCACTTTATGAAAGATAGTCTTAGAAAGATCATTGACGCGTTTGATCTTGTCTTTGATCTCTTAAATGACTCGCTGATCATTATTCAAATGAATCAGATAGAAACGAATTTCTTTTAAAGAATCAGATTGAACTAGTTGATTTATTCAAATGAATCAAAGACGAGAATGTATTTTATCTTTCAAATCAGCAATTAGTTGCTTCTCATGATAGTCTAGATAGAAAAATAGACGTTGAAACTGAGTATAGAATTCACTGAATTTCCTGAATTCTTGAATCAAGTTGTAGTATTCTCTATGAAAGTTGACTTTCTTATTCAAATCATTGAATAACTGAGCTAGCTTTTTCAAAAGATCATTGACAATTCTATAAAGATTGACACAGTCACGTTCGCATTTAGCTTGAGTGATCTCAGCTGCATCATTGAATAATCTAGAATGTACATAGCTTAATTTAACTCGTTCATTAGAAAAGAGATCGACGTTGATCTTTAGTTTATTCTGAATTTTTCGTATCAGTTCTCTTAAGTAGAGTTCTTTTCATCAGTAAACAGCGAAGAATCAGGTATTTTTTGAGATCTAGAACGCTCAGAGTAGATGAAATCAGAAGAAGTGTTTTCTTTAGCTTGAAGTTTAGTCTTCAACTCTTTAATTTCGTCTTCTTATTGTTTATCTAACTCGTAGAGTTGATCTGTTTCTTCATCAAGAGCTAAACTTCAAGTCTTTCGAATTTCGTAGAACATGAAGAGTATTATTGTTTCAGCAAATGATTCGTCATCTTTATGAATAAATGATGCAGCACTTGATGATTTCGTTCGTGATTTCAATGAATCAGCATTAAAGATCTGAGAGAAACGATTTCGAAATTCTTCGAAATGCTTTTTAGTAAGCGAATGACTAAACATGATGAGATTTGTTTGAAAAAGAGAGGTTGAATGAGTGATGATGCTTGATGATTGAAGAAGAAAAACGTATAAAGTGATGTTTAATCTTCAACAAAGAAGATGAGATTTGTTTGTTGATTGATTTGATTGATTCTTTAGCAAACAACGAAGATTTTTTATTGTTGAATCTATCGATCGATTTGATTCTTAAGCAATTCACGAAGATTCTTTATCATGATTCTTGTAATTGAGTGAACTTTACGTACTTAATGAGCGATAAGTAGTCTAGCAATTCAAACAGCTTCGTCGTTAATTTTATTTAATCTTCTAGTGTTGTTTTATCTTTCGATTATTGTTGATCATCAGATAAATGAATTTCTTTAGACTCGTTCTGTCTAAACGAGTATGTTGAATGAGTAATGAGATCAGTATCATGTGATTAACAAATTCTTAATATAATGTCAGAATTATGTCTAGATGATACAATTAATGAAGATCAGAGTTGATAGTGCTTGATCTTTAGAAATAGCTATAACTGAATATTAAGAATACAGAAGAAGATGAGTACAAAAGCTTCTATTTAAGTAATATTCAGAGACTGTGCTAAGCTTGAAGAGAATGTGTTTGTGACATGAGTAGAATATGATGTAGAAAGAAAAATGATGTTGAACAAAAAGATGTTAGAAAAAGAAAATAAAGACTGAGTCAAATCTGAGTCAGGTTCGAGTCAGATTTTGACTAGAGACACTGACTAGTTTTATTCAGTCTTGATACATTTGTAACATGAATCATCTATAAACGTCATGTCAGTGACTTCAATGTTTATCAGAGCAAGAGATCGAAATATCTTTTTTAGACTACTCAAGATGACGTTCACAATAAACGACTTAAAATCAAATGAGTCATTGAGTATACTGATGAAGCAAGATATGAGCATGTCGCTCTCAATCACTACTTTGATAAGAGCAGATCGTTTTTTGAATTCGCTGCAATTTCATGTATCTGAGCTAATTCAAGACAGTTGCATGCTTTATGTTTTAACTTCTTGCATTTAAAGCAAAGTTCTTTTTTAAACAACTTCTTTCTAGCAGAATCAACGTTCAATATTCTGAGTTTCTTTCATGCAGAGAATGAGACTGAGATCGCGATCATAATTGTCATCAAGATGCTAGTAATAGAACGAGCGACTTGAATCATTGATGTCTTGAGAGCTGATCAAGCATTCAGTTTCGTCAATCAAACATCAGCTTGCATGCAGATGTTGATGAATTTATTCAAATCAATGATTCACTCATTGAGCGTTGCTTGTTAAAGATTTGAACTGATCTTATGCTGCAGATCATTTATTAAAGTCTCATTATTGTACTTTAATTCTGCACTAAATTGTTGAAATTTCATTCAAAAGTCATGAAAGAAAATCTTATTTTAATACAGCTTTAAAAACTGTTGTTGAATTGTGTGATGTTGATTGAAATCATCATACATTTTATTTATGATTAACAACATCTCTTCTACTTCTAGAAATGAGTTCGTGATTGCATCTTTCATTTGAGATGCTATGTGTTTGATCATCGTTTCATCGACTCAACTTTTCACATATGCAATCTTCAATTCTTCAATAGAAAAATGATTCTTGTTCATCTTCAGCTTGTTTCACATTTGAAACAATCAATTATTCACATTTTGTCTTGAATCTTCAAACAAAGACAAGTCAAATAGCTTGATTAACTTCAAGAATCAATCTTTTGAAATCAAAGTGCTTTGTCAACTTAATGCAGTCTTTAAATGATGTATAATCACATTCTTGTTTCTCATCTTTTTCTGCAGACGTGTTCTTATAGTATTCAACGTCATCTGAGTAGTCTTCAACTTGATGTTTATCTTGTTAACATCTTTCAACATTTAAATCATGTCATTGTGAGTTTCAATTTCAATGTCATGTTGATGAGTCATGTACTTGATAAAGACGACGATGTCATCTGTTTTCTTATCAATTATTCAAGCATTCAGCTCTTCATTGATGCTGATCTTGATCATTTTGTAATCAAAAAGCAACGTGTTCATGTTTTTTTCTTCAATGTTCAACATAGCATTCATGTTTTCTTCTTTTGATGCTACTCAATTATGTGATAGAAGTAATTCTTTTCTAGCATTTTGAAGTTCATAATGAGCAATGCTCACTGATTTTGATTCTGTGCTTCTAGTCATTGTGTGAGTAGAAAAATTGCTAGTTAAAATTCAAGTGAAACTTCAGATTTCAATTCTAGAACAACGCATTCATGTTCTTCTGCTCTTCTGTTCTAGAAATTTCTTGGTTTTTAACGAGCTTTCTGAACTCAATTTTCGAGTTTCAATTCTGATTTAATGATGTAGCTTGTTTTTATATCGTTTACACGTCAATAGCAAGATTGATGAGCTTTGAACTAATGTTATGAGTCTGCATAGAGCGAATCATATGAGTGTATTTTAACTAGAAGTTCAAAGCTGAAGTAGAAAGAAGATGCAACACGACGTGAGTTTTACTCACAAAGACACGTCAGGTCGCTAGCGTGTCAACAACAGCTCTACTCACAGCTTTATACTAGTTTATGTTAAACTAATCAGACTAATCAGAAGTAACAGAGATGCATGCTTGCAATACAAAGAAGTAGTGATTCATTGATCACGCTGATATATTAAGAGAACTTGAACTCATCTTCTTTACTTGACGTTAAGTCATACATTTATCTACGTGAAAAATCAAGAGTGCATAAGAATGATCAGAATGCATCTCTACTATTGATTAACTAAGCATCAAATGATTGTAATTGCACGTTTATATTAATAATCTATTCAACGTTTACGTAACATAAGTCAAATTAAAAGAAGAAAAGAGTTATTTAGTACAATCACACTCTATCTTCTCATTGTGCACATCTCTCTTTCATCACACATTTCTCTGCTTAATGAATGACAATCATTGAGCAAGAGAACACAGTTTCTGCGTTATAATCATAAGCATCACAAATGCAAAGAAACGTCTTTTATCTTTGAATCAAGAATTGAATTGAAACATCGTTGTATAAAATATCATCAATGAAGAGCAAAGCAAAGATGATGCATTACAATAAACAACACAGATACTTGTAAGAGTTTACTTAAGCATTATGCGCTGAATAGAAGCTATAAATTCATTATTGATAATACAGTGTCAGTTTTATTATTTCAACGAGATGAAGTCGTTGTGTAGTTAACGAGCAATTTTCTCTCTCAGAGAATTTTGTTCATTTAATACACATAGCATAGTTTTTCTCATGAGTCGAGTTTAAATCAATGTCACAAAAATGTATGAATTCAAATCAAATCAAATCAATATACATAACATAGTTTTTCTCATGAGTTGAACTTAAATTAATGTCACAAGAGTGTATGAATTCAAATCAAATCAAATCATTTACTATATATAATACATGATGAGATTAATAATGCTGTTAAAATTATGCTTAAAGTAAGTCATAAAGATAATAATAATAATAATAACTCATACACTTTTGTGACATTGATTAGATCAACTCATGAGAAAAATTTATGCTATGTGTGTCGAGTGAACAAAATTCTTTGAGATAGAAAATCGCTCGCTGTCTTTACAACTGCTACACGCAGTTAAGACAATAAAACTGAGACTATGTATTAAATTTGTTCGCGATGATTGCACGTTAGAGAATGAGTGTTCTTATCATTCTAAACTGATTCAGCAGCTTCATTTTCATCATCATTCTCGCTGTTGTCTTGAGATTTCTCGTGATTGAGATGATGACTCAATAGTTTGTGAAGTCAACGTTTTGCAGCATATTTAATCAAAGATGCATTCAATTCAAGCAGTGCATCAGAATATGCTTGACTGTCTGATAACTTCATTCGCAGTTGCATTGAAAGCTATTCACGCTTGACATGTTTCTCAAGTGCAAATAAACATTCAACTTTATGCATTCAATTTTAATGTAAATTGCAAGAATGCTTTTGATCTTTTGAAAATCATCACGCATTCTTACTGACTTCTTGAATAGATGAAATCTTTGAGCGAAAGATGTATTAATGTCTGCAATATGTTTTTTGTAGTTTTCTCATTGAAGATTTTATTGACTTTTATGAAACTGTGCAATTGCACGTTCACTCATTTAAATCATCATTAAAAGATTAAGTTATTTGCATCTAGACTGTATCTTTGCTTCTTTACAAATTGAAATATTCAAAAACGTCATTTTTTAAAGATTAAGAAGCAAAAGATGAATTTATTAATTTCTATCAGATGAGCATGTATGATCTTGCATGTTTATCAAGTCTTTTGTGTTTTGTTGTTGATTCAACTGCGTAGTATGACTTGATTCTGTAGCTTGTTCAGATAAACATGTAGTGAGAATGTATATGTTTCAACTTTCAGCGTTTCAATGTTCACTTTTCTGAAAACGTTAATCACATGACACAATGCTTGATTCTGAAGAGTTTCTAATCTTCATTTCATACTCAACAATTCTTCTTCTTTATCACATTGATATTATATCAATGCTTTGAACGTCATTCTTAATCTTATCATCGCTGAGTATATTTATCTTGCTTTTGCGAATGTAGCTTCTCAGATGAAGATCTCAAGTTGACTAAGCATCAGCATCTTGATGACGTGACTCGCTTCTATTTGACGAAGAAGCGAATTTCATTGTAGTTTCATGTTCAGTTGCACTTCAAGAACTTGTACATTCAATTTCAACTTTATTACTGAGTTTTTTATGTGTAAATTGACTGTCATATTGAATCTTTTTGACTTATGAATGAAGTGTATGAGTTCATATTTCTCTGAAGCGAACGTAGCATCATGAGTTTAAGCTCACTTCGCACAGATGTTATGTGCTTGACTCAGTGATTTGCAAATTAATTCTTTGATTTTGTCATAGATCAGAATATTGATGTCATTTATGAAGTCAAGCACTTCAATTTTGATTTCTAAAGCTTTGCATTTTTCAATTAAGCTTGCGTTAAAAAATAGAAAGAGAATCAATGATATAAGAAATCTTTGCAATATGTCAGCATTTACTCATCACATTGCGCTGATTTGTTCATCGAACGTCAGCAATGATTCTTCATTCTTCAGAAAGCTGCAAGTTTATTTGACTATGTAGTTCAATGTTCTTCTTATTCTCAAAGTATGCAAAAGTCTAGTGTACAAGACATGATCAAACGTTTCAACAACATTTAAACTAAGCATGAAGATCATGTATTTGATTTTGCAGTCTCATACTGCGTATACTTGTTCTACTAGTAGATTCAGCACTGAGATCATGAATTACTTGCGTCTTGTTCTCATTTGAGCATTCAAAAGCATGTAATGAGTTTCAGCAATGTCACTTAATCTCTTGATCATGATTGATTTCAGTGTTTTACTCATGATGTTTAGCAAAGCAATGAGTTGATACATCTTCAAGTTGATGTAATCACTCTTCTTTAATTTGCATAGTACTATTGTCTGAGCTTTTTTAAACTGCTTTGAATAATATTTGTGAATTACACATGCATTGAATAAACTAATTAGTATCGAAGTCAGTTCTGTTAAACTCGCTTAAAGCACTTTATTTGAAATTTCGAATGCGTCTGATGTTTTATTGACTTTTATTCATTGAATCATTTATCTCATTTCATCTTGTGATAAGATTGAATTAAATGACACTGTCAGCAATATAAATGATCTTGAAATGTTGTTGATGTTTATTTATTGAAAATATGTTGTATATATTGCATGCAACATATATAAAGCATAATTTCTATGCTGATTTCTCTTTTAAACTTAAGAAATTACTCAAAAAGTCTTTTTGTGACAGATTTACAGTTCAAAATGAATAAAATCTCTTACTACTCAAATTTCGATAGTTTACTTCTTAAGTATGAATTGCAGATGTTTCGTCTGCAATATGCATGTATATCACAGTTGATTTCTTCTTTAATCACATCAATATATGCTACTGTTTTCTCAAGCTATACAAATGATGTTTTTGACTAAAGATTAATTCTATCATCAACATATTCAAGAGTCAAAACTCAGTGAAGAAATAAGATTCTTGAAATCAACAGTTATCATCATTGTATATCATGTTTTGCAGATGCTCACTTCATTTATAAAATGCGCAACTCATCTGTTTCATGTTATCTGTAAAAATCTCTTTCATGCAGATTAATCATGTCTTGTAAAAATGTTTATATGCTACACTTTTAATCAGACAGCGTAGTTTGATCATTCTTTATTAATTTGCTTGTGTTTCTCTTTTTTTAACAAAGTCTTCTCATCAACATATTACTTACATATAGAATGTCTGTATCTGAACATTTATTAAATGATATTAATGAGACTTTTAAGTTTGCTCATGTCAAACTTAACAAGTCTTGTGAGTTGCTTATGTTGTAGTAACAGACATGCAGTCTTAACAAGATTTATACATAGTTAGCACATAGATTTAAAGAATGTTCATGATTTAAGTTCTTTTTGCTAATCATTCTTAACAGATCAAATGCAAGAATGTTCTGTCTTAGTTCTTATCATTATGATGATAAGATATTGAATCAAATGATTTTCATAAGCGATTTTTCTTATAGTTCTGCATTTTATTTAACTTTCTCATTTGCATGCAGATTGCTTATAACATATGCATTGAGATTATTAAAGTTTGCATGATTGCGAAAGCTCTGCATGTGATCAACACATAACGCTTCATCATCATGCAGCATCTTGATGTCATTTAAACTTTTGATAATCTTTAAATTCTACTGTAACTAAATAGTAGATTCATAGTCAGCATTGCATACAGATGAGTTTCATTGCTCATAAAAATATAAATACATGAAAAGTAAATTAGATTAATGAAAATTCAAAGTTAAAGAATGAGATTTATCAAGATGCAAAAACTATATGTACAGAAGAAAAAAAAGCATTAAACTTAATAAAGTTTAAACTTGCTTTGAAAACATGCATCTCAGTAGAAGACTGAGCATGCTCATAACATTACTTTCTTTTTTCAGTCAAGCAATGATTTCATTGCTTCAATCAATTCTTTCTTGTTAATTTTATTATTATTTTATTCAGATGTTTTAAGCTCATTTCATTAAATATTTCAAGTTTATTTCTTCTTGACATAAATTATTTTAAGCTCATTAAATGTTTCAAGTTTATTTTTTCTTGTTATATTAAAGAACGTTTCAAGCTCATTTCATTAAGCATTTCAAGCTTATTTCATTAAATGTTTCAAGTTTATTTCTTCTTGATATTTGATGTCATTGAAGCAGATTCACTATTGATTCATGTTTACTACATGTAAATTAATCGCGTCAAGTCAAGTCATCGAGATCGAGTTAAGTTCTCAACTCGTCAAGACTTGATTCAAGTCAGAATTCTTGACTTAAGTATTTAAGTCAAGTTAAGATGTTTGACTTAAGTATTCAAGTCAAGTCAGAAAGTTGAAATCAAGTATTGACTCAAAATTCTTGACTTAACTCGTCAAGACATGAAGATAAATAGATAAATATTTTATTATAGCTTTTTATCATAGCTTTCTATCATGTTTTTCTATCATAGCTTCTCTTTATGACTTTCTTTCATAACTTTTCTTCATGACTTTTCTTCATGACTCTTCTTCATGATTCTTCTTCATGACTCTTTATTAAACAGTCTTTATAGTTTCTCATCATGACTTTCTATCATAGCTCTTTATCATAACTTTCTATCAAAGCTTTCTATCAAACAGTCTTCATAGTTTTTCGTCATGACTTTGTATCATAACTCTTTATCATAATCTTCTATCAAAGCTCTTTATCAAATGATCTTCATATTTCTCTTCATATTTCTCTTCATGTTTTTCTTCATGTTTTTCTTCATATTTCTCTTTATGACTTTCTATCAAAAAGATAATGCAAAAAGAGAATGCAAAGATGAAAAATCGGAAAAATTTCTATATTTAACTCTCTTGACATTATATTCAATTACTTAATGAGTTGAGTTGAGAACTTGAATTGAAGTCTGACTCAAAGTCAATATCAAGTTGAGTCAGAAGATTCAATTTTGTATTCAAGTTGAGTCAGAAGATTCAACTCAAGTAATTGAGTTAAGTCAGAATGTAGATATGAAAATTTGACTCAACGATCAGTTTAACTACATGTATATAGTAAAGCTTGTTTCATTCATGTTTACTACATATATGTAGTAAAGCTTGTTTCATTCGTGCTTACTACATGCATGTAGTAAAGATTGTTCTATTTATATTTATTGCATTTAATAAAGCTTGTTCTGTTCAATGATGAGTTCAGTCAAGAAATCACTTCATATCGTTTCATGTTATTGTAGCAAACTCACTATTCTTGTCATTTAAGCAGACTCTTTCTATTCAGCTTCAAATAATCAACAATGAATGAGTTTTGATCTAAAATTTTGAAATCAATAATACTTCTTTAAAATTCAAACAATTAAAATTTACATCAATTTCTTTTGACAATAGTAGACTGATCACGTCAAGTTGAATCATCAAGATCAAGTTGAGTTCTTGACTCATTAAGACTCAATTCAAGTCAGAATTTTAATATCAAGTATTTCAGTTGAGTCATGATGTTGATATCAAGTATTGACTTGAATTCTTGACTCAACTCGTCAAGATATGATTTACTACTCTTAATATTTATCTGATAATGCAATTGATTCAATTGCATCTTCATGATTCATGAGAATACTGACTACTACTGATAGAAATTTTCTCACGAGTATTGATCAAAACTCATGAAAATATTGATTACTATTGATACGTGTTTTTTCAGCTTAGTAATTACTACGCATAAGCTTTAATCAATTGCATTACTCTGTTGCATTATCAATAGTACATTATTAATAATGCTTGAAAAATTTCTATCAGTAGTAATTAATATTCTCATGAGTCATGAGCTCTGAAAATGTTAATCACTATTTATGAATCATGCTCAGAAAATTTCTATTAGTAGTAGTCAGTATTCTCATGAATTTTGAAGATGTTGACTCTGCTTGAGAAACTTCTACTAGTAGTAATCAGTATTTCTTTTCATTGAATTCTGAATTTTCGATTGCTTAACGAGTTGAATTGAGAATTCAAATTCTGATTCAACTTAAGATTGATATCAAGTATTCAAATTAAGTCACGACATTGATTTTAAGTACTCAAGTAAGTCAGAAAGTAGATATGAAAACTCGACTTAATGATCAGTTTAAACAATAAAACATCATTAACATGATGCTTACGCTTCATTCTGATCATTAAGAACAGATGATGAGCATCATTGACATGATGTCAGTAAGTGAGCGAAAGATGAGTATCACTATCTCACAGAAAAATTTAATTAAGACGAAGAATATACATGAGAAATTGAACAAGCTGCAAGTACTTTATGAGCTCAATGAACGTAGAAACAACGAGCTGATGCTCTGAAAAAAGATGATAAAAAAGCTGACATGTCAACAAGTTACTACGTTAACTGTTAATCAATGAATGAAGAATCAGCTGAAGAAATTGAAAAAAATAATGAGCAGATTCAAAAAGAAGTTCGCGAAGAAGAAGAAATGCATTAACAACTGAGTGAAGAAAGCAAATAAGAAGTTAATGATGTTGTTTGAAAGTCATCTTGTCTTCAATGCTGATGTTACGTTGTCAATGTGAAATCATTGCAAGAAATTCAAGATTAAGATCTTCATTAAAGAGAAAGAGAAAATCAAGAGAATCATAATGATAACAACAGAGAACATAGTGAAATGAGCGAAAGAAATTGACGTCAATGAGATGCTATCAACGCGCAAGAACATAAAAACTATGAAGAGATGATCAAATTTACTGATATTTTGAGTTAAAATGAAAGACAATAAGAAAATACTAAAGAAAAACGATTTTTGAATCAAAGAAATTTCATTGAACATAAGTTTGCATGAAGTTAATTTTAAGATAGTGATACATGAAATTAAAATTGAAGAAATGTTTAAAGATATAAAGAAGAAGAAAGTGAAAGTGCTCATTAAGATTAATAAAGATATACATTTAAAAATAATAATTGAGAAAGTTGAGTGACTCACAAAGAATAGTAAACAGAAGAAATACATTTTGCTGATAATATGCATAGTTAGCGATCGACAACAAAATTTATCTGTACAAGATGCTGACTACGAATCTTCTGCAAGCTATGCTTGTCAGAAGAGCTGAACAATCTCATCAACATCAACAGAGCAGTAACAACGCTTTACTTATGTGTTGAGCTTACACACAGTTGAAGAGTGAGACAATAACAACGTGATCATCAATGCATTGAAGCTTGCACATACACAGAAGAACAGCAAAGTCTTTGCATACATGCTGCAATTCACATACAACATACACACATATATTGCAAAGACATGACTTAGCTTTTGCGCATATACAGACAGATGTGATGCAGTAAATCGATTAATTTTTCACATTTTCAGATCGATTTACATGCAGCGCAATCACATACAAAGCAGTAACAGCGCTTTGTTCACATGTTGAGCTCATATACAACATACACACATATATTGCAAAGACACGACTCAGCTTTTGCGCACATACACATTGATACAATGTAGTAAATCGATTGAATTTTCGATTTTCTGATTGATTTACATGCATTGCAAACATATACATTGCAAAGACACAACACAGTCTTTGCTCATATACACAGAATGACAGCAACGTCTTTGCGCACATGATGCAACTCATATATATCATATACATATACATTGCAAAGACATGACTCAGCTTTTGCACATCTACACGTCTGCATGATGCAGTAAAGCGATCGATTTTCTGCTTTATCAGATCGATTTACATGCATCGCAATTATATACACTGCAAAGACACAACACAGTCTTTGCTCATATACACAAAACAACAGCAACGTCTTTGCGCATGCGTTGCAACTAATATACGACATTCACACAGTCATTGCAAAGACACGACTCAGCTTTTGCGCATATACACATCTGTGCAACGCAGTAAATTGATTGATTTCAATTTTCTGATCAATTTACATACGTTGCAATATGCACAAAACGACAGCAACGTCTTTGCGCACATGCTGCAACTCATATACAACACACACATATACATTGTGAAGATACAACTCAGCTTTTGCATATTTACATACTTGCATGATGCAGTAAATTAATCAATTTTTTCGATTTTCTGATCGATTTACATGCGTCACAAATACATAAATCAAAGCTCATTTAGTTCATTCAGTTGAATGATCATACAGTGAACTCAAAAGCTTACGTTGAAGTGATCAGCTTTCATCTACATAGATCAAAGTTTATTTAGCTCGCTTGACTTAATGATCATACAGACAAGTTGAAAGCTTATGTTGAAGTGATCAGCTTTCACAATTTTGAGTTGTTTATGTGATCACTTGATCATATAAACAGTTCACATGCTTATATGCGCAAACTATCGATGTGATTGATCAATGAAAAAATATAAAGTAGCGACTTTAATCAGATTACATGTAACTTAGCATATACATAGTGTTTAGACAATGTCATAGTCATAAACTGCATGCATTTAATAAAGAAATAAAAAAACGCGTAGTCAGCGCTGAGATGATGAACAAGCTAATTAATGAAAGAATATGTCATGAGATCAATATAAAAATCACGCAGTTTTATGATTCAAATTGTAAAACACATTAGTGTTTAAAGTATCAAGATTATGATTATAAGACATATGAATGTAGAAACAAGCAAAGATACATTTACTGCACGCTAAATCATTGCTTAAAGCATTGTTTTCATAAACAGACTTGAAACATATGAAAATATGAAACATGTTAAAATATATACAGAGTCTTTGATTCTTAATGTCATAAATGACAGATTGAAAAAGAAAGAATAAAGAAAATTATGAAACACAGATCTTTATATCACATCATACAAGAATAGAGAAAGTTTAAAATGATGATATCAAAGATGTTTATAACAACATTTATCAGTCTAAAATCATTGATAAATAATGACTTGAAGAGAATTTTTTTTTCCTTCATTAAGTGCATGCAGTCTATGACTATGACATTATTTAGACGCTGTGTATATTTTAAATTACATGTAATTTAGTCATAATCGCTGCTGTATATCTTTTCATTGATCAATCACATTGATAGTTTGTGCAAACAAGCGCGTGAACTGTTTATATGATCAAGCAATCATTTAAACAACTCAAAATTGAAAAAGCTGATCACTTCAACATAAGCTTTCAACTTATCTGTATGATTAAATGAGCTTTGATCTATGTAGATGAAAGCTGATCACTTCGACGTGAGCTTTCAAGTTTGCTGTATGATCATTCAGCTGAATGAACTAAATGAGCTTTGATTTATGTATTTGCAACGCATGTAAATCAATCAGAAAATTGAGAAATTGATTGATTTACTGCATCATGCGATCATGTAGATGTGCAAAAGCTGAGTCGTGTCTTTGCAATGTATATGTGTGTGATGTATATGAGTTGCAGTGTGTGCGCAAAGACGTTGCTGTCGTTCTGTGTATATGAGCAAAGACTGTGTCATGTCTTTGCAGTGTATTTATTTGCAACGCATGTAAATCGATCAGAAAATCGAAAAAATCGATCAATTTACTGCGTTGCATCGATGTGTATATGCGCAAAAGCTGAGTCGTGTCTTTGCAATGACTGTGTGAATGTTGTATATTAGTTGCAGCGCATGCGCAAAGACGTTGCTGTTATTCTGTGTATGTGAGCAAAGATTATATCATGTCTTTGCAGTGTATGTATTTGCAACGTATGTAAATCAATCAGAAAATCGAAATTAATCAATTTACTGCGTTGCACAGATGTGTATATGTGCAAAAGTTGAATCATGCCTTCACAATGATTGTATGAATGTTGTATATTAGTTGCAGCGCATGCGCAAAGACGTTGCTGTTGTTTTGTGTATGTAAGCAAAGACTGTATTATGTCTTTGCAATGTATGTATTTGCGATGCATGTAAATCAATCAGAAAATCAAAATTAATTGATTTACTGCGTTGCACAGATGTATATGTGCGCAAAAGCTGAATCATGTCTTTACAATGACTGTGTGAATGTCGTATATTAGTTGCAGCGCATGCATAAAGACGTTGCTGTCGTTCTGTGTATATGAGCAAAGACTGTGTCACGTCTTTGCAGTGTATGTGCTTGCGATGCATGTAAATTGATCTGATAATGCGAAAAATCAATCGATTTACTGCATCACATGAGCGTGTAGATGTGCAAAAGCTGAGTCGTGCCTTTGCAGTGTATATGTGTGTGATGTATATGAGTTGCAACGCATGCGCAAAGACGTTGCTGTCGTTCTGTGTATATAAGCAAAGACTGTGTCATGTCTTTGCAGTGTATGTGATTGCAATGCATGTAAATCAATCTGATAAAGCGAAAAATTGATCGATTTACTGCATTACACAAGCGTGTAGATGCGCAAAAGCTGAGTACTTGAAGAGAAAATAAAGATGCTTAACAAATGAAAGTTATCTGTTGAGCATGATTATTACATTTGAAAACATTATATTGAATCATTCAGTTAAAAAGTTAAAAACAAATAAGTCAAAGTTAACATCAATCACATCAATCACATTAATTTCAACATTATTTTCTTTTGAAAATTTTACAAGTGAAGTAAACACATTGCAAATATTTAAGAGAACATCAAACAGCTTTGAATGTAAATTTTAATATTTCAGCAAAAGAAGTTTTGAATACTACAGTACAACGTTCACAAGTTCAGAGAAAAGATGATGATAATGTTACTATATAAGAAAAAGATAAAGAATTATGACATTTTGATTCTTCAAGAACTTTAATGATTTGATGAGAATTTCAGAACGTACTATTCAGCAACTGTTGACTTCATGCTGAAGAATAACAAAAATAGAATCTGTTTCTACATAAACAAGAGAATTGACAGCAACATTTGATACTCAACATGATACTTCAAAGATGTAAACATAATTATGTTACAAACATTAACAGATGATACATAGATGATTCAGAAAGTTATACACATTCATGAAGCATACAATTTGTCACTTAAAGATTACAAAGTCATTCATGAAAAAGAAAGTCTTTCAGATATTGAAAAGACGTTACACATGTTGAAAGAATGTATTCTTGTAGAAGACTTCAATTTGCATTACTTTATGAGAAAAGAATCATTCTATTCAAGACAGCATTTATTGTCAAATAAATTAATTGAAATGATCATAAATATCAACACATCGCTGATGTTATTTTAAGACATGATTACGAGAAATTATCAAAGACTTCAAATAACAATAAATTTGATTTTCATAATAATAATAAATTCATACACTTTTGTGACATTAATTAAGTCAACTCATGAAGAACTTTATGCTATTTATATTGAGTGAACAAAACTCTTTGAAATAGAAAATTATTCGCTGTTTATACAACTGCTTCACGCAGTTGAAACTATCATTATAAAACTATGTATCAAATTAGTTCACGTTGATTGCACGTTAGAGAATGAGTGACTTAATCACTTTAAATTGCTTCAGAAGCTTCATTTTCATCATCATTCTTGCAGCTGCTCTGAGATTCTTCGTGATAGTGATGATTATTCAATAGTTCAAGAAGTCAACATCTCATAGCATTCTTGATCGCAAATGTGATCAGTTCAAGCAGTGCATGAGTACGTGTTTTGTCATCTGATGATCTCAGTTGCAGTTGCATTATGCATTATCTGCGTCTGAAACGTTTTTGAAGTGCAGATAAGCATTCAAATCTATGTGTTTAATTCTGATGTAAATGACGAAAGTGCTTTCAACTTTTTGAAAATTATTTCACATTTTTATTGTCTTGTTGAACAAATGCAATCTTTGCATCGAAATGATGTGAACATCTGCGATGCATTCTCTATATTTTTTTCATCGTTGCTTTCACTGACTTCTGTGATACTGCGCTATTACGATGCTGTCACTAGTTGAAATTGTTGCAGCAAGAACTAATTGCTTGCGTCTTTGCTGTATTTTTGCATCTTCTTGAATTAAGTTGTTCAGAAGCGTCACTTTCTTAATGATGAAAAAGCGAGAAATGATGTGATTAATACTCATCAGATAAACGCGTATCAGTTTGCATGCTTATCTGATTTTCTGCGTACAATCATTAACTCAACTGTGTAACATGATCTTGTCTTGCAGCATGTTCAGATAAACATGCAGCGAGCTTGTATACATTTCTGCTTTCAGAGTCTTGATGCTTACTTTTTTGAACATCTTTGCAACATGATACAGAGTCTGATTCTGTAGTGTTTTAAGTCTGTGTTCTTTGTCTGATAATTCTTTCTCTTTTTCTTACTGATGTCAGACTGATGCTTTGAATGCAATTTCTGATCTTACTACTGCTGAGTATATTTGTTTTGCTTTTGTAAAGATTGTCTCTTATGTAAATACTTCAAATCAATTAAGTGCTAGCATTCATATGACGTGATTCACTTCGATTTGACGAAGATGCACGTCTTATTGCAATTTCATGTTCAGTTGTACTTTCAGAACTTGCATGTTTGATTTCAACTTAATAACTGAGCTTTCTATTTATATGCTGATCATCATGTCAAATCTTTTTAATTTTCTGATGAAGTGTGTAAATTCATACTTTTCTGATGCGAATGTTGCATCATGAGTGCAAGCTCATTTCGCGCAGACATCATGCATTCTGCTCAGTATTTTGCAAATTTCTTCAATGAATTTATTGTATATTAGAATGTTAATGTCATTTATGAAGTTGAACACTTTGATCTTAATTTTCAGTGCTTCACACTTCTCAATCAGACTTGTGTTGAAGAATTGATGAGATGAGAAATTTCTGTAATATGTTTGCGTTTAACTTGCGCATGTCACTCGTTTGCTCGTTAAATCTCAGCGATATTTCTCGATTTTTAAGAAAGCTGCATGCTCATTCAACTATGTAGTCTGAAGTTCTTTTCATTTTCAAAGTATGCAGAAGTCTGATGTGCAAGACTTGATTAAATACTTCAACGACATTTAAACTTAGCATGAACACTATGTATTTGATTTTGCAGTCTCATATTGTGTGAATCTGATCTACTAGTAGATTTAATGTCGAGATCACAAATTGCTTGCATCTCACTTTCATTTGAGCATCAGATAGCATGTGATGAGTCTCAGCTATATCGCTCAGTCTTTTAGTCATGATCGACTTCAGAGCTTTGCTCATGATATCAAGCAAAGCAATGAATTGATATGTCTTTGAATCAGTATAATCACTCTTCTTCAATTTGCATAGTACTATCATTTGAGTCTTTTTGAACTGCTTCAAATGATATCTGTGTATTACATATGCATTGAATAAACTCATCAGTATTGAGATCAGTTCTGCAAGATCTGTTTGCAACACTCTGTTTGAAATGTCTGAAATGTCTGATGCTTTGTCTGCTTTTATTCTTTTGATTGTTTGTCTCACTTCATCTTCTGAGATGTGTAAGTCAGATGACACTGTCAAGAATATAAATGAGTCTGCAATGTCATTAATGTTTGTCTGAGAGAGTGAAGAAAAGAATTTTTCTTGCAATATCTCAATTTTTTCTTTGAACATTATTGTTATTTATTCATTGTCACTTTGCTTTAATAACGAAAACTGAGAAAGTTTTTTAAATAGCTGACTTTTGATTCTGACTTATTTTGTGAAGCATTATATCGACTTAAGTGCGTCACTCAACTCATGCATTTATGATTTGAAATGTGCGCGCTTTGCTTGTTGAATGATCTTGTTTTTATGATCATTATGTTTCAGATATTTATTTCACGCATCTAGTGTGTTCTGTATTTTTCATACGATTCGCAGTTGTCTTGATTTCATTACTATCTCTGAGCAGTTTGAATTTCAGAAGTTTCTTGCTCAACTTGATGACTTTGTCAAGAAGATAAATTTCTCAATGATCTCTTGTAGCATCTTGATAACTTCACACACTCTTTCGTTCATCATTGTCTTGCTGTTCAAAGAATGATTCGACGAAAGATACATATGCAGATACGCGCTCAATGCTTCTGTATTTATTTTCTTTCATAATCATCAAGTTAAAGACTGTACTGAAGTTGTTTGTAGACAAAGTTCTGTAACAATCAAAAGATGATTTAATTCTTGATGCAAATCAATGCATATTTTGCACTTGCATGTCATGAACTGTATTTTCTCGCTGCTAAAGATTAAATCAATAGTTGTAAACTGATTGTGAGTTTTGCAAGTAATAATGCCTGATATCAGCAATAATTTCAGCTTAACGTTAGTAATAATGTCAAGTAAACTGTTGATCGCTGCATGTTGAGTGAAGCATCTTCATTTCTTTCAGTGAGAATGATGTAAATTGAAATCTCTTACAATCAATTGTTTGCAGTCATCTTTGAGTAGCTTGCTTAAGCAAGAAATGATTAAAGATCTCTTTGTAGATGTAGAGAACAGTGAACATGAATTGTAAATGTTTATAAGTTGCAACGTCTGCATTTCATTATCTGTGTTGCAAGTTAATATTCTGATCAAGCAGATGTCTGACTCAGCTGTTTCTATCATTCATTGATCAAGTTTTAAGCATTTGTTCACATATATGCAAGTTCTTGACTGTGACGACGTGTTTTTCACTAGGTAAAAGAAGTTGTGAGCTGAGTTAAATGATTGTGTATCATTAATGTTGCAACTCTGCTTCTGTATGATTATGATGTTAAAATCACGAACTTCTTTGTTGATTAGAAATAATTTCTGAATTTTCAATGATTTTCTGATGTTGTACTGCAGTATTTGTAGAAAAGATTGTTTTGTCATAAAATTATTTGTAGCTGTTGTTGACTCTGCAAAGAGAAGACTTTTTGAATACTTTCAATTATCAAGAGTTTATCTCATCTTCTGATTTATCATTTCTGACTCTGCTTAAGTGACGTCTCATCTGAGTCACTACTCACGCAAGAGAAATAATCAACACGTCTCTTCTTGACTTCTATTATCTGTCATGTTGATTCATGAGTGACTAGATTGCATGTTTTCAGCATAACTGTTGTTGAGCTTGACGAGTTCACTGAACTGAAAGAATTCATGAATCTTGAAGAATTCATTGAACTTGAAGAGTTTATTGAACTTGAAGAGTTCATTGAATCTACAAAGCTTGAAGACAGTGAAGAGCTCAAGAATTGCAAAAGTATGCAATTGTATTTATATGCTTCTAAATATTTGAACGATCTGTTTCTATAAATTTTGAATACTTGTTTCATCTGCTGTCATCATTTAAGACAGATGCATCTTCAGAGTTCGTGATTTTCGTTGCAGTTAATGCAATATCTTCTATTCAAAGATGTCATGCATCTTTCAATGTGATGTTTGTCTGTGCATTTGATGCAGCGTTGATTCTTTCTGCAGAATCTGATCATGTGATCAAATTCTTGACATCTGAAGCACTGTGTGATGCAACAGTTCTTCTTGAACAGCTTGCATGCACATTTATGATATGCATTTAACATACTCACGTTTATCAGTTAATTTATCATCACTTTGATTGCTATCTTCATGATGAGTGACGAATAAGTCTTTTCGCTCTTTGCTACTTTCTTAAGTCAGACTATTCTTAGAATCTTCAGATTCTTATGAAGCTTCGCGTTATTTTTTATCAGCTTGCTAATGACTTTCTTCTGATTACTTATGTTGATTGTAGTGTGCATTTCATGTGTCAGCACTGCGAAGATTCATCGCGATATGCGCGCAATTTCTTTTGCTCATTCTTGAGTTTTTTTCAGATTTGCTTGTGCATCTGAGCTGACTGCGTGAAGAAAAATGTCTTCGCTATTCAGCTTGCAAAGAGACACGATCAGATCTTGTTGATTCATTGACACGTCTGCTATTCTTTGAAGAATCTGCTTGATGATCTTCTTCTGCGTCTTTTCTATTTCTTCTTTGTCTGTTATCTTTATCATGATTTCGCATTTCTTGCAAAGCGATGATAATTTCTCTTTGAGACATTGCTTTCTCATTGATGATCTTTCTCTTATCATGTTTGCTCATGACATGATTTTTGATAAGAAACGCATATTTCTCTGCATTTGTAATTGCTTGCTTAGCAGTTGAACTGATGTCTTCAGTTTCTATACATTCTTTGCAATGAATGCATTCTGAGTCATGTGATGTTTTTCTTCTGATTCGAGTCGAAGATGACACATCAGCTTCAGTGTTATTTCTCTTCACAAGTAATCTTTGCTCATCTTTTTCTCTAACGTTGATGTCTTTATTAGTAAATCTATAATGTCAGTTATCTTCTCTTCATCATTGTGTGAGTGTTGTATTCTTGCATCGCTGTTTTCTTGCAACGAGTCAACGCTGCTTGCAATCATCATTGAATCAGCATTACTGCTGCTCATGCAATTCGTCATTGTCTATTCATCTACTCAATTCTTTCTCTCTCGTTTATAATGCTCTTTTCAAAAGTTTGTTTTGCGCGCGTTGTGATTATTTCTTTTGCACTGAAGTCAATTTGATTTTCATGATAAATAACATTATGAATTGATTAATATGATGTGAAATCAACAAAGAAATGAAAAACTTTTCAGATCATTTATTGATACAGACAATTATGAATCTCAGAGTCTGTGAAAAGTCAGCGCGAAAATCGCGTCACAACTGAAAGATAATGAATGAAGAAAAATTCATTAATATTCCGAAAGAACAAATGTTGAAATCACTGTTAAATCATGAGATGAGATGTCAATGCATAGATGAATACACTAAGTAACTGCTGAATGCATTGAAGAAGATCATCGAAATTTCTACTTTCTGAGCGAAATCACATGAAATGATCAAAGCAGAATGAACGAAAAAGTGTACAAAGATTATTAAAAGCATGTGATAAATGAGAAGAAGTTATTGAATCATCAATGACTGAACAGAATACATTCAAGCATATGACAAGAAAAGCAAGATCATCAGAAAATAGAAATGCAGTAAATATTGAAAGATCATGCAGAACGTTAAACAATTTTCAAGAGAACTGTTCAAAACTGCAAAATGAGCAAGAAATGCAATTGCAGACACATTGACTCAAACGACAATTTTCTCTCTGATTAAGTCAAAGTGCTTCAACATTGTTACAACAGTGCAAAATAAGATAAAGATAATGTTTCAAATTCACTTTTCATCATCTTCAAAGATTTTTATGCTGAACATAAAAAACTTCAAGTATTCATTCTTGATTAAGAATGATGCTTCGCTGATGCATTGCAAGATTAAGAAAGTCATTTACAAAATAATATTCAACAAGATTTTGAAATATACAGAATACATAAATAGAATGCACAGACTCATTAACAATACATTAAAACTGATCAACAACGAGATTTATTTGTATAAGATGCTGACTACAAATCTTCTGCAAGCTATGCTTGTCAGAAAAGCTGAATAATTTCATCAACATTGACAGAGCAGTAACAGTGCTTTACTCATGCATTGAGTTCACACACAGTTGAAAAGTAAGACAATAACAACGCGATCATTAATGCATTGAAGCTTGCATATACACAGAAGAACAGCAATGTCTTTGCATACATGCTGCAATTCATATACGACGTATACATATATACAATGAAGACATGATTCAGCTTTTGCACACATACAAACAGATGTGATGCAGTAAATCGATCGATTTTTCGCGTTTTCAGATCGATTTACATGCAGCGCAATCACACACAGAGCGAAAACAGCGATGTATTCACACGTTAAGCTCACATACAACATACATACATATACTACGAAGGCACGACTCAGCTTTTGCGCACATACACATTGATGCAATGCAGTAAATCGATTAATTTTTTGATTTTCTGATCGATTTACATGCATCACAAATACATACATTGTAAAGACATGATATAGTCTTTGCTCATATACGCAGAACGACAGCAACGTTTTTACATACACGTTGCAATTTATATATATCACACATACATACATTGCAAAGACATGACTCAGCTTTTGCACATCTACATGTTTGCATGATGCAGTAAATCAATCGATTTTTTGCTTTATCAGATTGATTTACATGCATCGCAATTACATACATTGCAAAAACATGACACAGTCTTTGCTCATATATACAAAACAATAGCAACATCTTTATGCATATGCTGCAACTCATATACATCACACATACATATACTGCAAAGACACGATTCAGCTTTTGCATATCTACACGCTTATGTGATGCAGTAAATTGATTGATTTTTCGCTTTATCAGATCGATTTACATGCATTGCAATCACATACATTACGAAGACATGACATAGTCTTTACTCATATACACAGAACGACAGCAACGTCTTTGCGCATACGTTGCAATTCATATACATCACACACATACACATTGTGAAGACACGACTCAGCTTTTGCGCATCTACACGCTTGCGTGATGCAGTAAATTGATTGATTTTTCGATTTTCTGATCGATTTACATGCATCGCAAATACATAAATCAAAGCTCATTTAGTTCGTTCAGCTGAGTGATCATACAGCGAACTTAAAAGCTCACGTCAAAGTGATCAGCTTTTATCTACATAGATCAAAGCTTATCTAGCTCGCTTAGCTTGATGATCATACAAATAAGTCAAAAGCTTATGTTGAAGTAATCAGCTTTCACAATTTTGAGTTATTTAAATGATTGCTTGATCATATAAACAGTTTACATGCTTATATGTGCACTTTATCAATGTGACTGTTCAATAAAAAGATATACAGCAGTGATTATGACTAGATTACATGTAATTTAGAATATACACAGCGTTTAAATAATGTCATAGTCATAGACTGCATGCACTTAATGAAGAAAAGAAAAATGTGAACAGTGATCAAAAACGTACAACATTAAGTTTTCAAAAACAAAGCATAAGTTAATTCATTTTATGAAAACTTTTAAGTGATTCAATATAAACATTAATGTAAAGCTGATAAAACATCAAATTGACTTAAAATCAAATATCAGAATTTTAAGAATTCAATTGAACTTCAAGCTGAAATGAGTGATTTACATGCATCATGTTGAAGCAAAACTAATGATTAAACAAAAAATCATGCAGACAATCATTGAACTTACTTGAGATTCATTAATAACGATGAGAAAGCAAATATACTTCACGATGATGCGCTTTTTGCTTAGTCACAAAGTTATTATATGATACATGTCACAAAGAGTGAAGAATCATTGAAAAGATTTGAATATCAAGCTGAAATCAGTACAAGAAAGAGCATTGCAAAAAATCATTGATGTTTATCATGTAACATTAACAGAGACTTTATAGATAGAAACAAACACAGCGTCAATAAATATTCATTTACGAAAGTTAATACAAAAGTCAATAATGAACATGAACTTTCAAAAATCGAATGAAGTTATTAAGATGATGATTCATTGAATTTATAATAACTTGATATTTAAAAAAGATTGAAAATTAAAGCTGTGTAAAACATTTTTGCAGCTGAAGCGAAAGTGAATGAAAGAAATACTTAAACAGATGAAGATAAAGTGAAGTCATCTTTATATAATGATTTTCTGATCAGAGTTATCAAGAATAGTTATAGTTGCAAACAAGAAAATGTCAATAAATCAACATCATTTTGACACATTTATGTTGAAGCAAAGAATTTACTTGAATAATAGCAACAGTAAAGAGAATGTTATAATGATTGCAATGAAAATTAACTAAGAGTTAAATAAGAGACTGAGAAAATCAACTTTAGTCATTACTCATTATGAAGAACTGAAAGAATTGATCGTAAGAATGAAACATCTTGCAAATGTAATAATAATAATAATAATAAATTCATACACTCTTGTGACATCGATTAGATCGACTCATGAGAAACTTTATGCTATCTGTATTAAGTGAACAAAACTCTCTGAGATAGAAAATCACTCGCAGTCTACACGACTGCTTCACGCAGTCGAAACAGTGAGTTTTGAAACTATGTATCAAATTTGTTCGCGTTGATTGCACGTTAGAGAACGAGTGTTCTAGTCATTCTAAATTGCTTCAAAAGCTTCGTTTTCATCATCATCTTCGCTACTGCTCTGAGACTCTTCGTGATGACGACGATTATTCAATAGTTTGAGAAGTCAGCATCTTGTAGCATTCTTGATCGCAGATGCGATCAGTTTGAGCAGTGCATGAGTACATGCTTCGTCGTCTGATGACTTCATTCGCAGTTGCATCACGAACTATTCATGCCTGAAACGTTTCTAGAGTGCAAATAAGCATTCAGATTTATGTGTTTGATTCTGATGTGCATTGCGAGAGTGCTTTCTGCTTTCTGAAAATCATCACGCATCTTTATCATCTTATTGCTCAGATGCAATCTTTGTGCTGAGATTGCGTTGATGTCTGCGACGCGTTCTCTGTACTTTTTCTATCGTTGATTTCATTGATCTTTGTGATACTGCGTTATTGCGATGCTATTGCTTGTTGAAATTATTGTGAAGAAGAAAGTGTGTCGTCTGCATCTCAACTGTATCTTTGCATCTTCTTGAATGAAAACATTCAGAAGTACTATTTTCTTGATGACGAGTAAGCGAGAAATGACGCGATTAACTCTCGTCAAACGAGCGCGTATTAGTTCGCATGCTTGTCTGATCTCTTGCGTTTGATCATTGACTTGACTGTGTAGCGTGATCTTGTTCTGTAGCATGTTCAGATGAACATGTAGCGAACTCATGTATGTTTCTGTCTCTAGAGTTTCGATGTTTACTCTTTTGAACACTTCTGCTACGTGACGCAGAGTCTGATTCTGAAGTGTTTCTAGTCTGTGTTTTTTGCTCAACAGTTCATCTTTCTTGTCGCGCTGATGTCAGACTGATGCTTCGAATGTGATTTCTGATCTCACTACTGCTGAGTATACTTGTCTCGCTTTTGTGAAGATAGCTCTTCATGTGAAGACTTTAAGACGACTAAGTGTCAGCATTCTTGTGACGTGATTCATCTCTATTTGTCGAAGATGCGCGTTTCATCGCAGTTTCGTGTTCAGTTGCATCTTTAAAACTCGTACGTCTGATTTCAATTTGATAACTGAGCTTTCTATTTGTATGCTAGTCATCATGTTGAATCTCTTCGATTTTCTAGTGAAATGCGTGAGCTTGTACTTTTCTGATGCGAACGTTGCATCATGAGTGCAAGCTCATTTTGCGCAAACGTTGTATGCTTTGCTCAGTGTTCTGCAGATTTCTTCAGTGAATCTGTCGTAGACTAGAATGTTAATATCATTTACGAAGTCAAGCACTTCGATTTTAATTTTCAGTGCTTCGCATTTTTCAATTAGACTTGCGTTGAAGAATAGAAAGAGAATTGATGAAATGAGAGATCTCTGCAATATGTCTGCGTTTATCTCGCGTATGTCGCTCGTTTGTTCATTGAATATTAGCGATGTCTCTCGATTCTCTAGAAAGCTGCATGTTCATTCGATTATGTAGCTTGACGTTTTTTTTATTTTCAGCGTGTGCAGAAGTCTGACGTGTGAGACTCAATTGAACGCTTCGACGACGTTTAAGCTTAGCATGAAGATCACATATTTGATTTCACAGTCTCACACTGTGTGAACTTGATCTACTAGTAGATTTAACGTCGAGATCACGAATCACTTGCATCTCGCTCTCATTTGAGCATTTGATAGCATGCAATGAGTCTCGACTATGTCACTCAGTCTTTTGATCATGATCGACTTCAGCGCTTTGCTCATGATATCGAGCAAAGCAATGAGTCAATACGTCTTTGAATCAATATAGTCGCTTTTCTTCAATTTGCATAGTACTATTGTCTGAGTCTTTTTGAACTGCTTCAAATGATACTTGTGTGTTACGCATGCGTTGAATAAACTCGTCAGTACTGAGATCAGTTCTGCAAGACTCGCTTGAAGCGCTCTGTTTGAAATATCTGAAGCGCTCGACGCTTTGTCTGCTTTTACTCGTCTGATTGTCTGCTTCACTTCATCTTCTGTGATGCGTGAATTGAATGAGACTGTCAGAGATATGAATGATTCTGCGATGTCGCTGACATTCGCTTGAGAAGATGAGAGAAAGAACTTTTCTTGCAGTATCTCGATTTTTTCCTTGAACGTCGTTATCATATGATCAATGTCGCTTCGCTTCAATGACGAAAACTGAGAAAGCTTTTTAGATAGCTGACTTTCGATTCTAGCTCATTTTGCAAAGCATCATATCAATTTAAGTGCTTCGCTCAGCTCATGCATTTGTGTTCTGAAGTGTGCGCGTTTCGTTTGTTGAATGATCTTGTTTTTATGATCGTTGTGCTTCAGATATTCATTTCATGCTTCTAATGTGTCTTGCATTTTTCATATGATTCGCAGTCGTCTTGATTTCATTACTACTTCGAAGCAGTCTATCAAAAATATGTTGTATACGTTGCATGCAACATACATAGAGCACGATCTCTATGCTGATTTCTCTCTTAGGCTTGAGAGATTACTCAAAGAGTTTTCTCGCGACAGATTCACAGTTCAAGGCGAACGAGATCTCTCACTGCTTAGATTTCGACAGTTTACTTCTTAAGCATGAGTTGCAGACGTATCGCAGTCGATTTCTTCTCTAATCACATCGACACACGCTACTGTTCTCTCGAGCAATACAGATGATGTCTTTGACTAGAGATTGATTCTATCATCAAGACATTCAAGAGTCAGAGCTCAGTAAAGAAATGAGATTCTTGAGATTGACAGTCATCGTCATTGTATATCACGCCTTGCAGACGCTCGCTTCGCTTGTAAGACGTGCAACTCATCTGTTTCGTGTTATCTGTAGAGATCTTTCTCGTGCAGATCGATCGTATCTTGCAGAAATGTTTGTATGCTACACTTTTAATCAGACAGCGTAGTTCAATCATTCTCTATTAACTCGCTTGTGTTTCTCTTCTCTTAACGAAGTCTTCTTGTCAGCGTATCGCTCATGTATAGAATGTCTATGTCTGAACGTCTGTTAAACGATATTAACGAGACTCTTGAGTTTGCTCATGTTGAACTTAACAAGTCTCGTGAGTTGCTCATGTCGTAGTAACAGACACGCAGTCTTAACAAGATCTATACGTAGTTAGCACGTAAATCTAAAGAATGTTCGTGATTTGAGTTCTTTCTGCTAATCACTCTCAACAGATCAAACGCAAGAATGTTCTGTCTCAGTTCTCATCATCACGACGACGAGATACTGAATTGAATGATTTTCATAAGCGATTTTTCTCGTAGTTCTGCGTTTTATTTGACTTTCTCATCTGCGTGCAGATTGCTTGTAGCATGCGCATTGAGATTATCAAAGTCTGCGCGATCGCGAAAACTCTGCACGCGATCAACGCACAGCGCTTCATCATCACGCAGCGTCTCGATATCATTTAAACTTTTGATAATCTCTAGACTCTACTGTAGCTAGACAGTAAATTCGTAGTCAGCATTGTGTACAGATGAGTTTCATCGCTGATCTGCAAATGTAATAACAGAGAATCAAGAATGTCATGAAAAGATATACAAAGTATACAGTGATAATCAAACTTCTTTGAAAACAATGAAAGTTATAATATTAATAAAAGATTAAACATGATTGCAATGAGTTTAAATCATGCATGAGAACATTTGATCTTGAAAAGTCATGCTGAAGTTACATTGAGTGATGAGACATGCAGAAGTACTTGAAATAAAGCAATGAACAAAATGATTAATGATGCATATGATTTATCTTTATTGCTGACTAAGCATCAGCGCATTAAAGTGATGACAAGATTAATGCTCATACAGAAATAAATCAGATAAACATGAAGAATAGTTTGAAAAGAGAAATTCAATGCAACTCATTTTCAATATTTAATATCAGAGATGACACATCAACATCTGCAACTGCATAAGAATCATGCAAAGTTTCACAGTGCATTATTGATACAGTTATGCATAAGAAAAATTGACTTCAATCAATTTTTACATGAAAAATGAGTACTTGATATTATTATAATGACATGCAAGTGCAACAGAGATTGAATGTTAATTAAGCACATTTTATTAACATGTTTCAGATGAAAAGTAGAATGAAAAGCAATGCAATGAAAAAAGAACATCACGAACTTAAGAAAGCTCTTAGAAATCATGAGCGTAATAATGATAATCATTCAAATAATACTCTTAATGAGCATACTAGATCAATTTCAAACTGAGATGTTATTAAAGAATCAGATGAAAGAGAGAGAAAATAAAGAAGAAATAGATTCATAAAGTTTTTGCATTGAAAACAGTTATAGTATAAAGCGCAGAAAGAAGCAATTTTTGATGCAAAAAGAGCGCTGCGCTAGCGCAACGCTCGCTACAGTATATAAAATCTTGCATAAACTTATAATGAGTGTTGAATTAAGTAAGAATTTAAAAAAAGAATGAGTTTCAACTCATATTTTTATGTTTTCAAATATATAATATATGTTCTATTCTTTCAAAATATATAATATATGCTACTTTATTTGCAGTATATATTATTTTTACTGTTGTCATTAATGTCATAAACAAAGATAAATCATAAAAGATACAAATGTATCATTGAATACAGAAGAAGAAAATATAAATGCATTATTTTTTAATCACAAAATGATCAAGATCAGCATCAGTATTGAATTGAATGCTTGAATAAATATTCATAAAGCAAATGATTTCATTGTTTTTATCAAGTACATATGTTAACAGCACAACATCAAAATTGAGATTCACAATAATATGATTCAGATGTTAAAAAATGTCAACGAGATAAACATCATGTTGAAGATTATGCAGACGCGTTTGCAGAAAGAAGTTAAAAACAAGAACGTGATTATTAGATTAATCATTAAGTTGAGTTTTAAGTTAACATTTTAAACTTGAATCAATATTAAGTTAAATTGTTTACATTTTCAATTTGATTTAAGTTGAGTTGCTCATATTTTCAATTCAACATAACTCGATTCAACTGAAAATTGAGTTAATTCAACTTAATTTATCAAGAATCTGAGCTTAATTTTAAGAGAATTAAATATAGAAATTTTTTCGATTTTTTGCTTTTGCATCATCTTTTTGATAGAAAGTCATGATGAAAAACATGATGAAAAACATAAAAAGAAACATGAAGAAGAACATGAAGAAGAACATGAAGAGAAACATGAAGATTGTTTGATAAAAAATCATGATGAGAAACATAAAGAAGAACATAAAGATTGTTTGATAGAAAGTTATGATGAGAAAACATGAAGATTATTTGACTTTGATAAAGAGTCATGACAAGAAAACATGATAGAAAGTTATGAAGAAAAATCATGTAAACTGTTCAATTAAGTTATTTACATTTATTTAATATTTTGTTAAGTTGAGTTGAGTTTTCAAATTGAATTGTTAAGTCAAGCTTTTTAATTTGATTTGAATTCTTGAGTTCAACTTCTTAATTCAACTCAACACTTTTCAGATCAAGTATTTAACTTGAATTTAAATACTTGACTTGACGTAATTAATTTAGTAATTATACATTATTTAAAAGTTGCATTAAGTCAATAAAGCACTTCAACTTCTGAAGATTAATTATTGAAGTTAATCAAGTTACTTAACTTATTTCTGTTCAAAGATTTAACGCAGAATGTAAATAATTGACTATTCTGAATGCAAAATAAATTAAAGATAAATAAGAATCATTTTTCTATTGAAGAGTTGAAGATTGCATACATCAAAAGTTGAGTCAATGAAGTTGCAATTAAACACATAGCATTTTGAATGAAAGATACATCTCTAAATCTCTTTTTAAAAGTTAAAGAAATGCTATCAATTATTAATAAAATGCATGATGATTATAATCATCATCACATGACTCAACAACAGTATTTAAAGTTGTATTAAAACAAGATTTTCTTTCATAAATTTTAAATGAAATTTCAGAGATTTAATGCAAAACTAAAGTATAATAATAAAACTTTACTAATTGATCTTTAACATAAAATTAGCTCAGATCTTCAACAAGTAATGCTCAATGTATAAATCACAAATTTAAATGAATTTGTTAACATCTGCATGCAAGTTAATGTTAAATTAACTGAATTAAACATTCAATCAATTGTCAAAGCATCAGTTACTTAAGCTACTTACTTTGTTATCAACATATTATCTGCTTTAGACTGATCACGTCAAGTTAAGTACTTAACTTGAAAAGTATCAAGTCAAGTTAAATTTTTTTGGAAAAAAAGTTGAGTTGAGTTAAGAAGTTGAACTTAAGAACTTAAGTTGAGTTGAAAAGCTTAATTCAACAACTCAACTTAATAACTTAACTTGACTTGACAAGATATTAAATAAATGTAAATAGTTTAATTAAACAGTTTTTATCACAAAAACTTCATGATTCTCATCATGACTTTTTATTGAATACTCTTCATGATAATGCAAAAAGATAATGCATTATAAATTTATAAAATTATGAGTTATGATTAGAACTTAAAAAGTAAGATAAGTGCTGCTCATTAGTTGAACAGCTTTATTATTTTCTTTTCACTTTTATTATTCTCTTTCTTTTTACTATTGATAATTTCATATTCATCATGTTTAATTTTTTCTCATTCTTCTTTACTAATAATAATAATAATAATTCATACACTCTTGTGACATTGATTAAATCGACTCATAAGAAAAATCTATGCTATGTGTGTTGAGTGAACAAAATTCTCTGAGATAGAAAATCGCTCGCTGTTTATATAACTGCTACACGCAGTTGAGACGATAAAACTGAGACTATGTATTAAATTTGTTCGCAATGATTACATGTTAAAGAATGAATGTTCTTGTCATTTTAAACTGCTTCAGCAGCTTTATTTTCATCATTATTCTCGCTGTTGTCTTGAAGTCTCTTGTGATTGAGATGATGATTCAATAGTTCGTGAAGTCAACGTCTTGCAGCATATTCAATCGAAGATGCATTCAATTTAAGCAATACATCAGAATATGCTTAACTGTCTGATGACTTTACTTACTGTCACATTGAAAACTATTCACGTTAAAGAATAGAAAGAAAATTGATGATATGAGAAATCTTTGCAATATGTCAGCATTTACTCGTTGCATCATGCTGATTTGTTCATTGAACATCAGCGATGACTCTCTGTTCTTCAGAAAGCTGCGAGTTCATTTGACTATGTAGTTCAATGTTCTTCTCATTCTCAAAGTATGCAGAAGTTTAGTATGCAAGACATGATTGAACGTTTCAGCAACATTTAAACTAAGCATGAAGATCACATACTTGATTTTGCAATCTTATACTGCGTGTACTTGTTCTACTAGTAGATTCAGCGCTGAGATCACAAATCACTTGCATCTTATTCTCATTTGAGCATTCAAAAGCATGTGATAAGTTTCAGTAATGTCATTTAATCTCTTGATTATGATTGATTTCAGTGTCTTATTCATGATGTTTAGCAAAGCAATGAATCAATACATCTTTAAATTAATGTAATTGCTCTTCTTTAATTTGCATAGTATTATTGTCTGAGCTTTTTTGAATCGCTTCAAATGATATTTGTGAATTACACATGCATTGAACAGACTGATTAGTATCAAAGTCAGTTCTGTTAGACTCACTTAAAGCGCTTTATTTGAAATTTTGAATGCGTCTGACGCTTTGTTGACTTTTACTCATCAAATCATCTGTCTCATCTCATCTTGTGATAAGACTAAATTAAACGACACTGTCAGCAGTATAAATGATTTCAAAATGTTGCTGATGTCTGTTTGAAACAATGATGAAAAGAACTTCTTTTGTAACATCTCTGTTTTTTCTTTGAATGAATTTGCTATGTGATCAAAATCATCGCTTTTTAATGACGAAAACTGCGAAAGTTTCTTAAGTAACTGACTTTCGATTCTGACTCATTTTGCAAAGCGTCAAATCAATTTCAATTTGTTACTCAGCTTATGCATTTGTGTTTTAAAATGTGAACATTTTGTTTCTTTAATGATCTTGTTTTTGTGATCATTATGTTTCAGATAGTCGTTTCATGCTTTTAAAGTACTTTGCGTTTTTCATACAATTTATAGTCATCGCGATTTCATCATGACTTTTAAGCAAATTTGATTTCAAAAGTCTTGTGCTCAATTCAATGATTTTGCTCAAGAAGTAAACTTCTCAATGACTTTCTGTAATACATGAGTGATTTCAGCTACTCTGTCATCTATCGCTGTCTTGTTGTCGAGAAAACAATTGATGAGAAGATGTATTCTTAGATGAGCATTTAATACTTCTGTGTTTATTTTCTTTCATAATTGACAAGTCGTGAGCTGCACGAAAGATGTGCATAGACACAACTTCATGACAATCGAAAGATGATTAAATCTCTGATGTAAATCAGTTCTCATCTTGCATTTGTGTATCATGAATTGTATTTTCTTGCTGTCAAACGCTAGATTTATTGTTGTGAGCTGATTGTGAATCTCTCTAGTAATTGTATCTGATTCAAGCAATAGCTTTAGTCTTGCGTTCGTAACAATGTTCAGTAGAGCATCAGTTACTATGTGATGAATAAAGCATCTTCTGTCTTCTCAGTGTGAATGATGCAGATTGAAATCTTTTACAATTAGCTGTTTGCAGTCATTTTTGATTAGTTTGTTCAGACAAGAAATAGTAGATAATTTTTCTGTAAAGATGATAGACAGCGAGCATGAATTGTAGACGTTTATGAGTCATAGCGTCTGTATCTCGTCTTTTGAGTTGCTAGTTTGTAACTTGATTGAGTAAATATTCAATTCAATGATTTTCATTGCTCATTGATTAAATTTTAAACACTTGTTGACATAAATGCATGTTCTTGCTTGAAGTAATGAGTCTCTCACTATATGAAAGAAGTTGTGAGTTAAGCTAAATGTTTGTAAAACATTAATGTTGCAATCTTGTTTCTGAATGACTATTATGTTGAATTTGCGAACTTCTTTGTCTATCAAAAATGATTTCTGAATTTTCAATAACTTTCTGATGTTGTACTGTAAAATTCGCAGAAAGATTTGATTCATCATAAAGATATCTGTAGCTGCTGTTTAAACTGATCACGTCGAGTCGAATCATCAAGATTGAGTCGAGTTTTCAACTCGTCAAGACTCAATTTGAGTCAGAATTCTTGACTCAAGTATTTAAGTTGAGTCAAGATGTTTAACTCAAGTATTCAAGTTGAGTCAGAGAATTGAAATCGAGTATTGATTCGAAATTTTCGATTCAACTCATCAAGACATGAAGTAAATAAATAGATATTTTATTATGACTTTCTATCATGACTTTCTATCAAATAGCCTTCATGTTTTTCTATCATAGCTTTTCTTCATGACTTTTCTTCATAGCTTTCTATCATGTTTTTCTATCATGACTTCTCTTCATGACTTTTCTTCATGACTTTTCTTCATGACTTCTCTTCATGACTTTTCTTCATGACTCTTTATCAAACAGCCTTCATAGTTTCTCGTCATGACTCTCTATCATAGCTCTCTATCATATCTTTCTATCAAAGCTTTCTATCAAACAATCTTTATGTTTTTCTTCATGTTTTTCTTTATGACTTTCTATCAAAAAGATAATGCAAAAAGGTAATGCAAAGATGAAAAATCGGAAAAATTTCTATATTTAACTCTTCTGATGTCATATTCAATTGCTTAACGAGTTGAGTCGAGAACTCAAATTGAACTCTGACTTGAGATTGATATCAAGTTGAATTAGATGATTCAACTCAAGTAATTGAGTTGAGTCAGAAGATTCAACTTAAGTAATTAAGTCGAGTCAGAATGTAGATATGAAAACTCGACTTGATGATCAGTCTACTGCTGTTGACTTTGCACAGAGACAGCTTTTTGTATGCTTTTAGTCATTGAGAATCTTTCACATTTTTTGATTTGACATTTTTGTGTCTGTTCAGATGTCATGTCTTTTGAGTCATTAATCATGCATGAAGAGCAATCAACTTATCTCTTCTTGACTCTCATCACTTGTCATGTTAACTCATCAATGTCTTAACTGTTTGTCATCGTCAAGACGTTCATTGAACTTGATGAGTTCATTGAACTTATGATGTTCATTGAACTCAAGAAGTTTAGAAAGAAAGAAGAGAATAAGCGATTGTCTTTCAACGTTTCAGAATATCTGACCAATCTGTTTTGAAAGATTTCTTCTGATTGCTTTATCTGTAGTTTTCACTTGAAACATGAGTGTCTTCAGAGTTCGTGACTATCGTTGCAGTTCACGCATCGTCTTCTATTCATCAACACAACGCACTTCTTGATGTGATGTTTGTCTGCGCATTTGAAGCAACACTTTTCATTTTTGCAGAATCTAGTCATATGATTAAAATCAAAGCATTTATAACATTGTGTGATACAACAGTTCTTTTCAAACAATTTGCATAAGCATTCTTGATATGAGTTCAGCATGCTCATGTTTAACAGTTGATTCATCATCGTTTTGATTGCAATCTTTACAATGAGTGATAAGTGAATCTTCTCACTCTCAACTATCTTCTTGAGTCAAGCTATTCTCAGCATCTTTAAATCTTCATAAAATCTCACATTGTTTTTTATCAATCTTTTGATGATTGTCTTTTAATTGCTTGTGTTCAATGTGATGCATACATTATGTGCTAATATTGCGAAACTTCTATGCACTACATGCGCTGAGCTTGCAATTCTCTTCACTCATGTTTAAGACTTTTCTAAAGCTGCTTGAACTTTCAAGCTCATCACATGAAGTGTAATATCTTTGTTTTCAAGCTTGCAAAGCGACACTATTAAATCTTGTTGCATCGTTGACATGTTCATGATTTCTTGAAAGATTTAATTGATTGATCTCTTTTGTATCTCTTTCATCTTTTTTCTCTTCACTATTTTCACTAGAATCTTGCGTCTCTTGCGAAGCAATGACAAATCATCTCTGAGTTGCTGCTTTCTCATTGTTGCTTCTTCTCTTGTTATATTGACTCATGATGATGTTTTGAATGTAAAACGTGTATTTTCTTATGTTTGTAGTTATTTATTAAAAAGTTGAATGAATGTTTTCAACTTTTGTACATTCTGCGTAATGAATATGTCTTGTCTTTTAATCTTTCTTTCTGAAATGTTTCAAAGATGTTGAATCAGCTTTAAAATCACTTCTTTTCATAAATGATCTTTGCTCTTTTCTTTCTTTAACATTGATGTTTATGTTAGTAAATTGATGATACTGATAACTTTTGTCTCATCATTGCGTGAGTGTTTAGATCTTGCGTCGCTGTTTCTTTGCAACGAGTCAACACTGCTTGCAATCATCATTAAATCAGCATTACTGCTGTTCATGCAATTTGTCATCATTTATTCATTTACTTGATCTTTTCTTTCTTGTTTATAATGCTTTTTTCAAAAGTTTGTTTTGCGCGCGTTGTGATTGTCTTTTTTCATTCTTCTTTACTTCATAATACATCTTTGTATCATCATTTTCTACTATGATGAGATCATTTGAATTAAAATTTATTGCATGTATCAAATTTTGAATTTCTCATTCTTTAACAATTAAAAGAATAATGAATTCTGTTGTAAAATTCTGAAAAGCTGTCATAAAATTAATATTATCAGTCTGCTTTAACTTTTTTAAATCATCATGATGAAGAATTTTTTGTTGAATTAAATAAATTATAGAAATCATAAATTTTGATATTTCTTTGCTTACATTCAACTCATTTGTTGTCTTTTAAAATTGATATTAGTTTCTACAATTAAAAGATAATGCATATAAATAATGTATATTTTTATTGCTTTGAAAGCAATTTTCTTTACAGTAATATTTGCATTTTGTGTCACAGCAGTTATATTGAAAAACTTTATCATCTCAGTAATAATCTCAGCATTCACTTTACATCTGATTTTCAATTCAAAGCATTCAACTATAAATAAATTAACACTTTATTTAATATTATATTATTGAGATGCATTATCATGAATATCTTTGTTCTTTCGCTCTTGTTTTATCTCATCTTTTACATTGTCTTTCATTACTACTTTGTCAATTTCATTCACTTTTTTTCAAACACTGAATTATCTTAGTTTATATAATCATTTAAATATAATTATATAATTATTGTTTTATCACTTGTAATGTTCTTTGATCTCATTGAATTAATTTTCATCATAATTTTGACTTGCAATAGACTTTAAGTTTACAAATAAAATGAACATTATTTGTTAAAATCAACATTGTTCTCTTGATAATGCATTTAAGTAATGCAACAATATCAATGAAATTTAAGTATTTTGATAGAATATAAACTTGTAAAGAATTTGAAAAAGTAAGAAATATAACATTAAGTAAGATAAATTAATTTTCACGAAAAATTATTTCTGAACTGTTGAACAGAGTGAAAAATATTTGTTAAAATCAATATTATTCTCTTAATAATGCATTTGAATAATGCAATAATATCAATGAAATTTGAGTAGTTTGATAGAATATGAATAGATAAAGAATTTTGAAAAGTAAGAAAAAAACTCATCAAATAAGATGAATTTGAATGCAATGAGAAAATTTTAATTATTATTCTTAACACTTATTTCTTAATACTTATTTAATATTTTCTTTAATTTCTTTTCTGATTTTTAATCACTTCTTTTATCATATTTTCTTGAATCATTTTAGTAATTAATGCTTCAATAAATAATACTTTTTAATCAGTGATAAAACTCATTTGTATGCAATGTTGATTATGAATCTACTGTTTAGCTACAGTAAAGTCTAGAAATTATCAAAAGTTTAAATGATATCAAGATGCTGCATGATGATGAAGTGCTGTGCATTGATTGCATGCAGAGTTTTCATGATCATGCAGACTTTGATAATCTCAATGCGCATGTTACAAGTAATCTTCACGCAAATGAGAAAGTCAAATAGAATGCAGAACTACAAGAAAAATCACTTATAAAAATCATTCAATTCAGTATCTTGTCATCGTAATGATAAAAACTGAGACAGAACATTCTTGTATTTGATTTATTAAAAGTGATTAACAGAAAGAACTTAAATCATGAACATTCTTTAAATTTATGTGCTAACTATGTATAAATCTTGTTAAGACTGCATGTCTGTTACTACAACATGAACAACTCATGAGACTCATTAAATTTAATACAGATAAACTTGAGAATCTTGTTAATATCATTTAACAGACATTCAGATACAAACATTCTATACATAAATGATATGTTGATGAGAAAACTTCATTAAAAGAAGAGAGATACAAGTAAATTAATAAAGAATGATTGAATTATGTTATCTGATTAGAAGTGTAACATATGAACATCTTTGCAAAACATGATTGATCTGCATAAAAGAAATTTCTACAGATAATGTGAAATAAATGAGTTGCACGCTTTATAAGTGAAGTAAGCATTTGCAAGATGTGATATACAATGATGATGATTGTTGATCTTAAGAATCTTATTTTTTCACTGAGTTTTGATTCTTGAATGTCTTAATAATAAAGTCAATCTCTAGTCAAAAACATTGTTTATATAGCTTAAGAAAACAGTAGTGTATATTAATGTGATTAAAGAAGAAATTGACTGCAATACACATGTGTATTGCAGATGAAATGTCTGCAACTCATGCTTAAGAAGTAAACTGTTGAAATTTAAGCAATGAGAAATCTCATTCATTTTGAACTGTGAATCTGTTACAAGAAAACTTTTTGAGTAATCTCTCAAGTTTAAAAAAAATTCAGCATAAAGATTGTGCTTTATGTATATTGCATGCAATGTATACAACATATTTTTGATAGATTTGAATGACATCAAAGCGTTGTGTGATGATGAAGTGCTGTGCATTGATCACATGCAGAGTTTTCATGATCATGCAAACTTTAATAATCTTAATGCGCATGTTACAAACAATCTTTATGCAGATGAGAAAGTCAAATAGAATGCAGAATTACAAGAAAAATCACTTATGAAAATCATTCAATTCAATATCTTGTCATCATGATAACAAGAACTGAGATAAAACATTCTTGTATTTGATTTGTTGAGAATGATTAACAGAAAGAACTTGAATCACGAACATTCTTTAAATTTACATGCTAACTACATATAAATCTTGTTAAGACTGCATGTCTGTTACTATGACATGAACAACTCACAAGACTTGTTAAGTTCAACATGAGTAAACTTAAAAGTCTCATTAATATTGTTTAACAAATGTTCAGACACAGATATTTTATACATAAATGATATGCTAACAAGAAGACTTCATTAAAAGAAAAGAAACACAAGCGAGTTAATAAAGAATGATTGAACTACACTGTCTGATTAAAAGTGTAACATATGAACATCTTTGCAAAACATGATTAATTTGCATGAGAAAGATCTTTACAGATAACATGAAACAGATGAGTTGCACACTTTACAAGTGAAGTGAGCATCTGCAAAACATGATATACAATGATGATAACTGTCAATCTTAAGAATCTCATTTCTTTACTAAGTTCTGACTCTTGAATGTCTTGATGATAAAATCAATTTCTAGTCAAAGACATCATTTGTATAGTTTGAAAAAACAGTAATGTATATTAATGTGATTAAAGAAAAAATCAACTGTAATATGCATGCATATTGCAGACGAAACATTTGAAATTCATGCTTAAAAAGTAAACTGTCAAAATCTGAGCAGTGAAAGATTTCATTCATCTTGAACTGTGAATTTGTCATAAAAAAACTCTTTGAATAACTTCTTAAGTTTAAGAGAAAAATCAGCATAGAAATTATGCTTTATGTATGTTGCATGCAACGTATACAACATATTTTCAATAAATTGAGAATTAGTTTCACAAACTTTATGAATGATATTAATATCTTGATATACAAAGAGTTTATAAAACGTAACTGCAAAGTTTTTAATGAGATTTATAATAGATGCAAACAGTAATAAAAAATGTATGACATTAAATTCTTGATGACAAAGCATGAATTAATTCACTTTACAAGAACTTTTAAATGATTCAATATGAAAGTTGATGTAAAGCTGATGAAACATCAGATTGACTTGAAATCAAATATCAGAATCTTGAAAGTTCAACTGAACTTTAAGCTGAAATGAGTGATTTACATGCATCATGTTGAAGCAAAACTAGTAATTAGACAAAAGATCATGCAAACAATTATTAAGTTTACTTGAGATTCATCAATGATGATGAGTAAGCAAATATACTTCGTGATGACACACTTTCTGCTTAGTCACAAAGTCATCATATGATATACATCACAGAAAGTGAAAAATCATCAAAAGAGTTTAAGCATCAAGCTGAGATCAGCATAAGAAAGAAAATTGTGACAGATCATCAATGTTTATCAAATAACATTAACAGAGACTTTACAGATGAAAATGAAAATGATGTTGATAAATATTCACTTATGAAAGCTGATACAAAGATCAATAATAAACATGAACTCTTGAAAATTAAACAAAGTTATCAAGATGATAATGTATTGAATTTGCAATGACTTGACACTTAAAAGAGATCAAAAATCAAAGTTGTGCAAAACATCTTTACAGTTGAAGCGAAAGTAAATGAAAGAAACACTTAAGTAAACAAAGATGAATTGAAATCATCTTTACATAATGATTCTCTGATCAGAGTTATCAAAGATAGTTATAGTTGCAAATAAGAAAATATCAATAAGACAACATAATTTTGACATGTTTACATTAAAGCAAAGAGTTTACTTAAATGATAGTGACAGCAGAAATAATGTTACAGCAATTGCAATGAAAATGAACTGAGAGCTAAATAAGAGACTGAGAAAATCAACTTTAGTCATCACTCATCATGATGAGCTGAAAAAATTAGTCGCAAGAGTGAAACATCTTGCAGATGTAGTGACAGCGAATCAAGAGTGTCATGAAAAGATATATAAAGTATACAGTGATAATCAGGCTTCTTTGAAAACAGTGAAAGTTATGATATCAACAAAAGATCAAACACGTTTGCAATAAGTTCAGATTGCACATGAAAGCATTTAATCTTAAAAAGTCACGCTGAAGCTATATTGAATAGTGAAACATGCAGAAGTACTTGAAAATGAAGCAATGAACAAAATGATTGATGATGTACATGATTTGTCTTTATTGCTGATTGAACATTAACACACTGAAGTAATGACAAGACTGATGCTCATACAGAAACAGATCAAACAAACATAAAGAATGATCTGAAAGAGAAATTCAACATAACTCATTTTCAATATCTGACATTAAAGATGACACATTGACATTTGTGACTGCATAAAAATCATGCAAAGTCTCACAACGCATTATTGATGCAGTTATGCATTGAGAAAATTAACTTCAATTAATTTTTACATGAAAGATGAATATTCAAAGTTGCTATGATGATGTGCAAGTGTGACAAAGATTGAATGTTGATCAAGCACATTTTATTAACATGTTTCAAATGAAAGATAGAATGAAAGATGATGCAACATGAAGAAAACATCATGAACTTGAAAAAGCTTCTAGAAATCAGAAGTGCAATGACAGCAATCATTCAAATGATACTTTCAACAAGCATACTGAATTAATTTCAGACTGTGATGTCATTAAAGAATCAGATGAAAGAGAGAAAAAGTAGAAAAGAAATAAGTTCATAGAGTTTTCATATCGAGAACAGTTACAGTATAGAGTGCAGAAAAAGTGATAGTAGATACAAAAAGAGCGCTATGCTAGCGCAACGCTCGCTACAATATATAAAATCTTGCATAGATTCATAATGAGTGTTGAATCAAGTAAGAATCAAAAAAAAATTAATACTTTTGAAAATAATACTTTCAAAAATCAAGTTTATATAAATCAAATCAATCATTCTTGATAAATAATGACATGCAGCAAGAATGTTATTAATAATACATAATAATAATGTAATATGACTTGTTTATTGCTGACAAGTTTATTTTTAGCATATGCATCAGCATATAAAATGTCTAAAAGTTTAATGCATTCAACTGATCATTATGCTATCAAAGAAACTTCAGTCTTTAAATTTATTACTACTACTAAAAAGATAATGCACATAAATAATGCATTATTTACTGACATATTAATGCTTTGCAACAGAAAAGATGCTACAAATCAAACATTGTTACGCTGCATGAAATTCAAAAATATCAGAAGATTACAGAAAATCTTATTCTCAAAATAATCTTTGAAAGACTGATTAAAGAAATTATGCATAATTATGTTAAAGTGAACATGTTACAATATGATTTTCACATTCAATACTTTGTCTTGAGTGCTCTTTAAAAAGTTATTGAAGACTTTATATGCTTTTTTATGAAAAGTAAGTGCATTACTCTTTTGCATTATCATTCTTGTTGTAAAATTTTCATTGACATTTTGCTTTATGCAAACATTAACTTGATGAAAATTCATGTCAAATGCATTATCATTCAAGATAGAAATATGAAATTTATGAAGAATCTTATGAAGAATCTTAATATCATGTTTTTCAAGATAAACTAGAAAATGTTTATCTTCATTAATTAAATTAATGTTATGAATCTGCATAAAGCGAATCATATAAGTGTATTCTAACTAGAAGTTTAAAGCTGAAGTAGAAAGAAGATGCAACACGACGTGAGTTTTACTCATGAAGACATGCTAGATCGCTAGCGTATCAACAACAGCTTTATTCACAGCTTTATACTAGTTTATGTTAGACTAATCAGACTAATCAGACTAATCAGAGATATCAGAGATGCATGCTTGCAACATTATCTTTCTTTCTTTATTTAGCAATGTTCTCATTACTGCAGTTTATTTGATCAATTCTTGTTAAGTCAATTTCTACTTTGATTTGTTTAAATATTTCTGATGAAAGTCATTTACAATCTTTAAGCAGTCTTCAAACTCATTTTCATCAACATTGTATCAATGTAAATTGACGTCATAGTCTTTTCAATTCACACGATATTGCAGTCATCTTCTGTAGTGTCTGAAGTTCAGTATATTCTTCACTTCTCATTCATTTTCGTCATTTATCACTATAGAATCAGACGACTCATTTTGTTGTTCTTTCAAAGAGTTTTTCAAATTCAATCATAGCAGATTTGAGATGAACTCTGAATGAATCTTCATTGTCGATGACAGTTTCAATCAATATGCATGTTTGATCTCAGTCAGAATCTTGAAAGATTCTAGCATTTTATCATTCAGCTTCTTTGATGATCTTGCAATCATAATGTTTCTAGAATTTAGAAACATCATGTCATTTATCTTGTAAATCATTTTCTTTCAATGCTTATCAGTCTGTTTCTTTATTGTGACTCTGACTCTTGCTAATAATTGTTTCACATGTTCAAATATATTCTTCGCTTTGCCTGCTTAAATTCTAGCTTGAGTGATCTCATATTCAGTTGAATTCAAATTGAAGTTCATAAGAGAGTGAAAGTTCTTATTCAGAAAGAACGCTGATTATTCAATTGATGATGAAATAGCATTGTTATCAACGAATTCAGTTATAAATAGTCAGATGAATCAGTCATCTTGCATGTATGAGCAGTAACTTCGTAGATATTGTTCTACATTCTGATTCACTCTTTTCATTTAATCGTTGATCTGTGAGTGATAGTCGATGAATAGTTTTATCTTAATGTCAAGTCTTAGACATAAAGACTTTCAGACAATCAATAAGAATTGCAAACTTCTATTGAATACTATTGATATTGATAGCTCATGAATTCTGAAGATTCATATCAGCAGCAGCTTAACTGTTTATTCAGCGAAAGTTTCTTTGTCATTTGATTAACAGAGTATATAGTGACGTTCTTTAGACAATCGATTTATCACTGTCAGAATCACGTTGCTTTCATCACTTTTCAATAAATCAATAATGAAATTCAATGATATGTCTTGTCATCGTTGTTCAAATATAGACAATGACTTCAGTAGTTCATTAATTTGATCTCTTGATGCTTTTGATCTATGATAAACGTAACAGTTTCAAATGTAGCATTTGATTGTCGTTCTCATCTTTGATCAGCAATATGATCGTCTTAACAAGTTTAACGTTCAATTCATATTAAAGTGATCATTGATTGAAAAATCATGTGCTTCTATTATCAATTGAATAATCATTGACTGAGAAACTCACAGTCTATCATTCTTTCAGAGTACTTCGTTCAGTACTTTGCAATTGTCTAGACTCATATCTTGACAAGTTCTTCTGTTCTGTTCTATGACTGTTTGAATATTGATACATTGTTGATTCATTCAATTTTCGACTATAATTTGATTCTGAATAGAAATCATCTCTTCGATCGAATTTTTGTTAGCTTTCAATTTCTGTTTTGAATCTGAGTCAAATATGAGCAAGATCTGAGTCAAATCTTGATCATCTTTTATTGATTGCAGTTCAAATGTGCTTGCTGACAATAGCATCTGATGCTGATATAGCTTTCAATCATCATTTGATTCAACTGATTTGACATCTGACATTCTGATTAGCGCATCTGCTTTTAGATTCTGCTTTTCTGACTGATATATGATCTTGAAGTTATATTTAAATAACTTCTCAGCTCATTTAGTCTGTCATCTGATCAGTTTCTTAATGATCATGAAGTACTTCAAGTTCAGATGATTGATAAAGATCTTGATTAAAATATCAGTACATTTCAATTCAAGACATCAATGCTTTAAGCATTGAATAATAGTCAAAAGTTCTTTGTCGTAAATCTCATAGTTGCATTCTGCAGAAATCATGTTCTTGCTATAAAAGATCATTGAATGTAAAATGTCTTCATCATCATACTGAGACAATACTTCGTCGTTAACATAGTTCAAAAAGTTTATTTTCAGAATAGCTTCTTTGATTGAATTAAAATGCTTCAGAATGAGAGCTGTTGTCATCTGTTACTTCAGTTTCTCAAAGATTATCTGACAGATCTCTGTTCATTCAAATGAATGATTTTTTTGAGTCAACTTTATCATAGATTGAATGATCTTCAAGAAGTTCTTTATGAATCATCAATAGAAATTGCAGAAGTCAATGAAGATTTATACATAAGTCAATGATTGAAACACTTTTCAGCTTCGAATCACATCTACTTTTCGAAAGTTCATTCATAAATCATTGATGAATATTAATAGTTTTAGAAATAACATCTTCTGAATCTTGAATTCGCACTTGTCAATGTTTATCTGCAGATCAACTTCATGAAGCTTGTTTAGCATCTTTTTCACATGAGTTCTATGTTTTTTCAAGATCTTACTATAAATGAGAATGTCATTCAAATAGATTTGACAGAATTTATGCAGACAGTTAAACAACACATCATTGATATAATGCTGAAAGAATGTTGATTCATTGATTAATTCAAAAAGCATTACTTTATATTTATAAACATTGAAGAAAGTGACAAATGTGATTAGATTCTTACTTTCAGTGCTCATGCAAAGCTTATTGAATGCAACGATAATGTTAAGTCAAGTCAAATATTTACTGTCTTGAATTTAAGTGAGTACTTTGTCTATCAAGAGTATTGAATAACGATCTCTTTTGATCAGAGCATTCAGTTTTCAATAATTCATGCAAAAGCGAAGACTATCATCTTTCTTTTCAATGAATAGTATTGACGAAGCGAATGAAGCTTTGCTGAATGTAATAAACTTCTTCTTCAAGTTTTTTTCTAGATACTTCTTGATCTTCTGCAACTTGTGACTCAACATAAGATACAATCAACTTTTAGAAGATTGACTCTCATCTTTTAATTCAATCTTATGATCATATGATTGATGCAAGAGTAACTGAATTGTCTTTTCTCTGTCAAAAACGTTTAGAAAGTCATGATAAACTATCAAAAGCTTCTTCTTCAGTTTCTTTAATAACATGACAAAGATCATTTTATTCAGTTTTGTTGAATCTTTGATTGAGCTAAGCATCTTGTTGATTTCACTAATAATCAATGTAAAGATCTTGACATTCTTCTTCTTGACTAAAGTTTGATAAGCAATAACTTTGATCATGACAACATTGATAAGCTCTTTCTTCTTCAATGATTGAATGAGTTTATGTTAATCGAGATCAACTTAAGTGCTTTGCTTTCATATGAGAGCTGATTCAATGAATTGATTCACTGATTTCGAATTTGTAGTTCGCTTTAAAATGATCATTGACATAAACTTCAAGTTCTTTCATTTCATTTCGCAGATTTCGCTTGATTTGAGTCAATGAAATGCTGATTGACTGCTTGCTTTTGAAATGATAAGTTTCGAAATTCGAATATTTAATGAAGATATCAATCAATCGTTTGCAGAATTTACCAAAATTTGATTTCTTTTCAATCAGAGATTATCAATGATTATCTTGTGCTGATTTAAATGAGTTATTAATAGAGACATCATTTCATTCTTATGTTTTTGTATAGTGACTGAGATATACAGAGCATGTGTAATAAATCTTCGATCGAAAATTTCGTCATATGAATGAATTGACTTCAATTTGAACAGTAAAATTGACTAAATATCAAAGCATTTACATAGCTCTGAAATTAATGAATTATCTATGAACATCATGTACTGCAGTGACTTCAATATCTATCAGAGCAAGAAATCAAAATATCTTTTCTAGACTATTCAAGATGATGTTCACAATAAACGACTTGAAATTAAATGAGTCATCAAGCATATTGATGAAGCAAAATATGAGCATGTCGCTCTCAATCACTACTTTGACAAAGATAGATCGTTTTTCAAATTCGCTGCAATTTCATGTATTTGAGCTGATTCAAGACAGTCATGTATTTTATGTTTTGACTTCTTGCATTTAAAGCAGAGTTCTTTTTTAAACAACTTCTTTCTAGCAGAGTCAACGTTTGATATTCTGAGTTTCTTTCATGCAGAGAATGAGACTAAGATTGTGATCGTGATCATCATTAAGATGTTAGCGATAAAACGAGTGACTTGAGTCATCAATGTCTTGAGAGCTGATTAAGCATTCAGTTTCGTCAATTAAACATCAGCTTGCATGCAGATGTTGATGAATTCATTCAAATCAATGATTTATTTATTGAGCGTTGCTTATTGAAGATCTGAACTGATCTTATGCTGCAGATCATTTAGTAAAGTCTCATTATTATACTCTAATTCTGCATTGAATCGTTGAAATTTCATTCAAAAGTCATGAAAGAAGATCTTATTTTGATACAGCTTTAAAAACTATTGTTGAGTTATGTGACATCGATTAAAATCGTCGTACATTTTGTTTATGATCAACAACATCTCTTTTGCTTCTAGAAATAAATTCGTGATTGCATCTTTCATTCAAGATGCTATGTGTTTGATCATTGTTTCATCGACTCAACTTTTCACATATGCAATCTTCAATTTTTCGATAGAAAAATAATTCTTGTTCATCTTCAGCTTGTTTTGCATTCAAGATAATCAATTATTCACATTCTGTTTTGAATCTTCAAACAGAGACGAATCAGATAGCTTAATCGACTTCGAGAATCAATCTTTTAAAATCAAAGTGCTTTGTTGATTCAATGCAGTCTTTAAATGATGTATAATCACATTCTTGTTTCTCATTTCTTTTTGCAAACACGTTTTTATAATATTCAACGTTATCTGAGTAATCTTCAACTTGATGTTTATCTTGTTGACATCTTTCAACATCTGAATCATGTCATTGTGAATTTCAATTTTGATGTCATGCTGATGAGTCATGTACTTGATAAAAATGACGATGTCATTTATTCTTTTATCGATTATTTAAGCATTCAGCTCTTCATTAATGCTGATCTTGATCATTTTGTAGTCAAAAAGCAACGCGTTCATGTTCTTTTCTTCAATGTTTGACATAGCATTTGTGTCTTCTTCTTCTGATGCTACTTGATTATGTGATAGAAGTAATTCTCTTTTAGCATTTTGAAGTTCATAGCAAGCAATGCTCACTGATTCTGATTCTGTGCTTCTAGTCATTGTGTGAATAGAAAAATTGCTGATCAAAATTCAAGTGAAACTTCAGATTTCAATTCTAAAACAACGCATTCGTGTTCTTCTGTTTTGACAACGAACTCAATAAAGAGTTAATCTAGAACAACATGTTCTTCTGTTTTTCTGTTCTAGAAATTTCTTGATTTCTAATGAGCTTTCTGAACTCAATTTTTGAGTTTCAATTCTAATTCAAGTTTGATGATGTAGCTTGTTTTTATATCATCTACATGTTGATAGCAAGATTAATGAGCTTTGAACTAATGTTATGAGTCTGCATAGAGCGAATCATATGAGTGTATTCTAACTAAAAGTTCAAAGCTGAAGTAGAAAGAAGATGTAACATGACGTGAGTTTTACTCATAAAGGCACGCTAGATCGCTAGCGTGTCAACAACAGCTATACTCACAGCTTTATACTAGTCTATATTAGACTAATCAGGCTAATCAGACTAATCAGACTAATCAAAGATATCAGAGATGCATACTTGCAATAATAAACAGTGTAATTCTTAAAATCACATTCACATTACTTTTGTGCATTACTTTTATGCATTGACTCAATTGTACTTCTAATTATAATAATAATAAATTCATACACTTTTATGACATTGATTAAATCAACTCATGAGAGATTCTATGCTATTTGTATTGAGTGAACAAAACTTTTTGAGATAGAAAATCACTTGCAATCTATATGACTGCTTCACGCAGTTGAAACAGTAAGTTTTAAAACTATGTATCAAATTCGTTCATGTTAATTACATGTTAAAGAATAAGTGTTTTAATCACTTTAAATTACTTCAAGAGCTTCGTTTTCATCATTATCTTCATTACTATTTTGAGACTCTTCATAATGATGATGATTATTTAATATTTTAAAAAGTCAGCATCTTGTAGCATTCTTGATTGCAGATGCAATTAGTTCAAGCAATACATGAGTACATGCTTCGTCGTCTGATGACTTTATTCGCAGTTGCATTGCAAGCTATTCATGTCTGAAATATTTCTAAAGTGCAAATAAACATTCAGATTTATGCGTTCAATTCTGATGTAAATTGCAAGAGTGCTTTCTGCTTTCTAAAGATCATCACGCATCTTCATCATCTTGTTGAATAGATGCAATCTTTGTGCTGAGATGACATTAATCTTTGCAATACATTTTCTGTAGTTTTCTTATCTTTGATTTCATTGATTTCTATGATACTGTGCTATTGCAATGCTATCACTTATTAAAACTGTTGCAAAGAGAAGTAATTATTTGCATCTCATTTATATTCTTATGTTTTCTTGAATTAAAATGTTTAGAAGCATTACTTTCTTAATGATGAGTGAGAAATGACGCGATTAACTCTCATCAAATAAGCGCGTACTAGTTTTCATGCTTATTTGATCTCTTGCGTTTAATCATTGACTTGACTGCGTAGCATAATCTTGTTCTGTAGCATGTTCAGATGAACATGTAGCAAACTCATGTATGTTTCTGTCTCTAGAGTTTTGATGTTTACTCTTTTGAACACTTCTGCTACGTGACGCAGAGTCTGATTCTGAAGTGTTTCTAGTCTGCGTTCTTTGCTCGACAGTTTATCTTTCTTGTCGCGCTGATGTCAGACTGATGCTTCGAATGCGATTTCTGACCTCACTACTGCTGAGTATACTTGTCTCGCTTTTGTGAAGATAACTTCTTATGTGAAAACTTCAAGATGACTAAGTGTCAGCATTCTTGTGACGTGATTCGCTTTTATTTGTTGAAGATGCACATTTCATCACAGTTTCATATTCAGTTGCATCTTTAGAATTCATACGTTTAATTTTAATTTGATAACTGAGTTTTCTATTTATATGTTAGTCATCATGTTGAATTTTTTCGATTTTCTAGTGAAATGCGTAAGCTTGTACTTTTCTGATGTGAACGTTGCATCATGAGTGCAAGCTCATTTCACACGAATGTCGTGTGCTTTGCTCAATGTTCTGCAAATTTCTTCAATGAATCTGTCATAAACTAGAATGTTAATATCATTTATGAAGTCAAGCACTTCAATTTTAATTCTCAATGCTTTGCATTTTTCAATTAAACTTGCGTTGAAGAATAGAAAGAGAATCAATGAAATCAAGAATCTTTGTGATATGTCTGCGTTTATCTTATGTATATCACTCGTTTATTCATTGAATATTAGTGATATCTTTCAATTCTTAAGAAAGTTGCATGTTCATTCAATTATGTAGCTTAACGTTCTTTTCATTTTCAGCGTATGCAGAAGTCTGACATGTGAGACTTGATTGAATGCTTCAACAACGTTTAAGCTTAGCATGAAGATCACATATTTGATTTCACAGTCTCATACTATGTGAACTTGATTTATCAGTAAATTTAAACGTCAAGATTACGAATTGCTTACGTTTCGCTTTCATTTGAGCATTTGATAGTCTATTAAAAATATGTTGTATATGTTGCATGCAACATACATAGAGCACAATTTCTATGCTGATTTCTTTCTTAGACTCAAGAAATTACTCAGAGAGAATTTCTTATGACAGATTCACAGTTCAAGATGAACAAAATCTTTCACTGCTTAAATTTTGACAGTTTACTTCTTAAGCATGAGTTGCAGATGTTTCATTTGCAATACACATGTGTATTACAATTAATTTTTTCTTTAATCACATTGACATACGCTACTGTTCTCTTAAGCTATACAAATGATATCTTCAACTAGAGATTGACTTTATCATCAAGACATTCAAGAATCAAAGTTCAGTAAAGAAATAAGATTTTTGAAATCAACAATCATCATCATTGTATATTACATCTTGCAGACGCTCGCTTCGTTTGAAAGCATGCAACTCATTTATTTTACATTATCTGTAAAGATCTTTCTCATGCAGATCAATCATGTTTTGCAAAAATGTTTATATGCTACACTTTTAATCAGACAGCATAATTTGATCATTCTTTATTAACTTGTTTATGTTTCTCTTCTCTTAACAAAGTCTTTTCATCAATGTATCACTTATGTATAAAATGTTTATGTTTGAATGTCTGTTAAACAATATTAATGAGATTCTCAAGTTTGCTTATGTCAAACTTAATGAATCTTATAAGTTACTTATGTCGTAGTAATAGATACGCAGTCTTAATCATGAAATTGTAATGAGTATTACATTTGAAATGTCACAAAACAACGTAAATGACAAAAGCTTTGCAAACACGTTGAATATTTGAATTCTACAGCACAATTGCGCAAGATCAACGCAAATTATGCATGCATGCATGAAATTTGCGAAAAACAAGACAGATATTGTTATACTACAAGAATCATGAATGAAAGATGAGAATATAACAATTTCACATTCATCATTTATCTGCATCAAATCAAATGTTCAGAATACTCATGTCAGAGTACTGATATTTGTTGCGAAAAACGCAAAGAAATTTACATGCACATCAAGATCAGACATAGTCAACAGCGAAGATATGCAAGCGATATCAATAGTGAACAATAAAATTCAGAGAGAAATTTTATTGTTCAATATTTACAACGAAAAGTCACAAAATGCAGATGACAAGCAATCATACACAATTGAGCGAGAATTAGCAAAAGTTATGCTAAATTTCAAGCAAAAAGTTATTATTTTTGAAGACTTTAATGCACATCATAGCTGATGAAACGCAAAAATTTCAAACTTTATTAGAACGAAAGCATTAATAAATTGAATAAATTTACATAAGTGCAATCTGATTAACACTTCTGATATAGACACATATCACAGCTATTTAAGTCAGTTAAGCTCGATACTTGACTTAGCATTTGCATCAAAGAATATGCGCAATCACATCAAGAATTGATATATAGATGAGAATATAAACACAGAATTTGATCATGAAGTAATTCTATTTACAATAGTCATGAAAAAGATGAAGTTAATTGAAAATTCGTTGAACGCATCATACAATCTGCAAAAAGTCAACTGAAAAGACTTTGATGAGCATTTGCAAAAGACGAAAGACAAAATAATTGTCAAGATGCAAAGAATCACGAGTTTAAAAGCAAAAGTCATTTACTTGACAAAATGCATCAAGAATATAGTGAAATTATTCGTATTTAAACAGTGAATATGCGCAAAATCAAAACTCTGATGAAACAATGAGTTCATTGAAATGCAAAAGACGCTGTCGTTAAAAAAGCGAATCTGAAAAAATGCAGAAATGATGATGCATGAGCAAAGATAGTGCAAATGCGAAATTTGTATCATGATGCAATAAAGCTGATCAAAAACTAATTCTGAATCAATTTTTTGAACAACGTTGAAGAAAAAGAAGTGTTTCAGACATACAAGTTCATTAAATTATGTTTAATCAAAAAGCTATTCTTAATACAAAACTTGCAAAAAGAATTGAAAATAGAATTCAATGAAAAGTGCGAGACATTTCTGAAAGCAATGTACTCATCATTTTCGAAAATTCAAATCAATAAAAAATTACTATCAAATGAAAGTATACAGTGATCAAGAGTTATTGAAGGAAAAATCAAGCACGTTATTAACTTCTCAGCACTCAGAAAAGCATTTAAATCAGATGATATGTCATTCATAATTATACAGCGAGCGTACAAAAGCATATTGAAAATCTTTAATTTAGTATACTCAGATTTGATTGAAAATGACTATCATTTGAAGATATGACGTGAAGACACGAGAATTATTCTGAAAAAATCAAACAAGTCGAATTATTCAATTTTGAAAACATACAGAATTATTACGCTGCTAAACTGTTTAAACAAAGTAGCAGAAAAAATAATAGCAGTGTGACTGTTTTACACAGCTGAAATTAACGACAAACTGCTGAATTTTGATCAAATGAAAGACAGAAAACAAAGATCAGTTATAAACGCAGTACTAAATCTAGTACATAATGCGTAAATGATGAAAAGTCAAGAAAACACACTTATCTGTTTACTTCTAAATGTCAAAAAAGTCTTTGATCATGTTGCATTGAGACAACTAGTCAAAATATTGATTAAGTTGAAAATATTAATCAACTTAATCAATTGAGTAAAATGTTTCTTACAAAACAGAGTTATTGACTTAGCATTTGACAATGAACATTAGAAACTAAAGAAAATAAGCACAGAAATATCACAAGACTCATCTATCTCACTCATTTAATTTTTTTCTAATTTATTTTCGATACTTGTTTTCAAAGATTCGCGCAAAGTTTGAAAATTTACAGTCACTCAGCTATATTGACGATGTGATGCTATCTATACATTGAGGGAAGAAATATTGACAAGAATGTGAAAATGCTGAAAAACGCAGCAAAAATCGCTTTCACATGAGCTAAGAACAACGCAGTGCAATTTAATGACTTGAAATCTGAATTGATACACT